>Ga0210378_10001947_pt1 | contig 10645 bp, 13 predicted proteins | sample PLM1_60_b1redo_FD_155465 | JGI IMG/M metagenome (GOLD analysis project Ga0210378, IMG submission 155465) | Groundwater sediment microbial communities from an aquifer in East River, Colorado, USA - PLM1_60_b1 redo | ecosystem: Environmental > Terrestrial > Soil > Riparian zone | place: USA: East... | reverse complement strand
CGGCGACGACAGCCGGCGCCGCCCGTCTCCAGCGCGGCGAGGTAGACACCGGACCGCCACCCGGGCGGCACCGGGAAGTCGTAGCCGGCCCAGCCGGCCAGCGGCTCGCCCGCCAGGCCCGTCCCGTCCACGCCCCAGTCCTGGTACGGCAGGTGATCCGGGGCGTGCACGCCGGGGAGCCAGCCGGACCCGTGCTGGAAGCACAGCCCGTCCCCGGACCGGTAAAGTCCACCCGGAAACGCGGCGCGTCGGTCGACACGCGCAGCGTCAGCGTCCCCCCGGGCCGCACGCTCGGCTGCTCGGGGTAACCGCGGATCACCCCGCCAGGTCCGGCTCGACCCGCTTGCGGACCAGGTAGGGCGGCAGGGCCAGCGCGTGCATGTCCGTCGTGAGTAGACAGTCCAGCGACTCGGCCGGCGTCTCGACCAGCGGCTGGCCCTGACCGTTCAGCGGGGTGTTGAGCAGCACCGGGCAACCGGTGCGGGCCTCGAACGCGCGCAGCAGCCCGTACAGGAACGGGGTCTCGGACTCCTCGACGGTCCGCAGCCGCGCCGTCCCGTCCACGTGGGTGATCGACGGCAGCCAGGACCGGAACTCCGGCCGCACGTCCGCCGCGAACTGCATGAACGGAGCCGGCCGGTCCACGTCGAAGACCTTCTCGGCGACCTCGGCCAGCACCAGCGGGGCGAGCGGCCGGAACCACTCCCGGCCCTTCACCCGGGAGTTGACGAAGTCCTGCATGCCCGGCCGGCGGGCGTCGCCGAGGATGCTGCGGTTGCCCAGCGCCCGCGGCCCGGACTCGCTGCGGCCGTGGTGCAGCCCGACCACCCGTCCGCTGTCCAGCAGGTCGACCATCCGCCCGGCCAGGTCCGCCGGCTTCTCCACGACGAGGTCCGGCGGCACCGCGGCCACCGCTTCGTACACGGCCTGGGCGTCCGGGTCCGGCCCGAGGAAGTCGTTGGTCCAGCGGAATTCCGAGCCGGCGCCGAGCACCTCGGTCAGGCCGTAGAGCGCGCAGCCGACCGCGGTGCCGCCGTCGTGCGGGCTCGGCGGGATGAAGACCCGGTCGTACGCGCCCTCCCGCATCAGCCGCCCGTTCGCGGAGCAGTTCAGCGCCGTGCCGCCGGCGAAGCACAGCGACGACGCGCCGGTCTCCCGGTGCAGCCAGTCGGCCACCCGCAGGACCGCCTCCTCGAACGCCTGCCGCCCGGCCGCGGCGAGGTCCGCGCTGTCCTGGAAGGACGTCTTGCCGTAGCCGAACCGGTCGCCGCTCGACGCGACGAGCCGGGTCCACTCGTCGGGGATCAGCACGTGTGGGCCCTGGACGGTCAGCGGCGGCAGCCCGAGCGGGTCCGGCCGGCCGTACGGGGCCAGGCCCATCACCTTTCCCTCGTTACCCTCGCCGTCGGGGAAGATCATCCGGGTGAGCAGGTAGTAGAAGCAGCCGAGGCCGGCCGGGGTGGCCCAGTCGCCGTTCCACAGCTGCTTGTCCAGGCACTCGACCCGGCCGCGCTCGCAGAGGTACCAGGACGCGCACTCCAGCAGGTCCGGCGCGGCGTCCCCGGGCCACGGCTCGGTGAGGTCGCGCACCCGGCTGCCCTGCGCGTCGATCACCATCACCGCCGCGTTCTCGTACGGCGACGGCGGGAAGGCGCTGAACAGGTAGGAGAGGTGGTGCGAGATGCGCACCACCCGCGGCGGGCCGCCGGTGAAGGTCAGCAGCTCCGCCAGCTCGCGCTCGTAGTCGGTGAGGTTGCGGATCTCGTCGTCCGACGAGAAGCACTCGACGACCAGGTCGACCGGATGGCGCAGCTGCGACAGCCGCTCCGCGTACCGGGGCAGGTCCCCGAGCCGTCCCCAGTGGTGCTTGCGGTCTGTGATCCGCTCCTTCTGCAGGCTGTGCACGCCGGCAGGGGTCGCCACCGCGACCGACCCGTCCTGGGTGCGGTTGATCCCGACGACGATCGGCCTGTCGCTCACGTCCGACCCTCCCGAGGGTCGACTGGCTCCGCCATGCCCCCGAGGAGCAGCACCAAACAGAGCACGCAGCGCGACCGGCTGTTGTGTCTATGGCGTTTGGTAGCGCACACTCGTCGCTGTGCACATCCAAAGCGCTCCGGAGCTGTTGAGCACCGGGCAGGCCGCCGAGCTGCTGGGCTCCTCGCGGCAGCATGTGGTGAACCTCTGCGAGCGAGGGGTGCTGCCGTACGTCATGGCGGGGAGCCACCGACGCGTGCGCAGGCAGGACGTCCAGGCACTCGTTGCCCGTCCGCTGACCCGCGACCAGTCCCGGGCGCTCTGGTTGCATCAGGTCGTCGCAGCGCATGTCGCTACGGATCCGGACGGCGTGCTGCGAAAGGCCCGCACTAACCTGGCAGTGCTCCGTCGCGTTCACCCGGACGGCAATGCCGCACGATGGCTGGCTGAGTGGGACGAGATGCTCGACCGCGGCGCCGGAGCGGTGATGGATGTCCTGACCTCGAAATCCGAACGAGCCGTCGAGCTCCGCCAGAACTCGCCCTTCGCGGGAGTGCTGTCCGAAGACGAGCGCCAAGCGGCGCTGAAGGCATTCCGCGCGGACTGGCGCCAGGGTCATCTCCCGTGAGACGCGCCCACCTGGAGCACGTGTTGCGCGCCACGGGCGTTACTCCGACGGGGTCAGCCAGAGGACTCCGCCGTGCTGCGACACCGCGTCCGTCTTGAGCGCGGCGTCCAGCGCCTCGATGAGGCGGCCGAGGAAGCGGCGGTCGCGGGGGAACGAGGCGTCCGAGGTGTAGATCAGCGGCGGCACGGCTGAGCCATCCGCGACGTGATCGCGGCGGAGGCGCTCGAAGTCCGTAACGTTGTTCGTGACCAGCGTCCGATCCTCGGCTACCGCAACCGCCATCAGGTCGGCGTCCGAGCGCTGCCGAAGCGCCGGGTCAGCGACAGCGCTGCGGCAGTCGTGCCCGCGTTTGGCCAGTTCGTCGGCGATCCGCGGATGGAACATCTCGTCCAGCAGCAGGCGAGCGCTCATCCGGCCAGCAGGCGGCGCTCGCGCCGCCACCGCTCCTCGGCCGCCCGGCTCTCGTCCTCGGCACGCGAGACCCAGGCGTCCACGTCGTCCGGGTAGTCCGCCCAGTAGTCCACGGCGGCCCGGACCAGGTGCTCGGGCACACCGCTCGTCTCGCTGACCAAGGCAACGATCTCGTCGGCAGACAGCTCGGGCTCGACCCCCCGCGCACTTCGCACCGCCCGGACGACCTCCCACACGTCTGGCCCGCCCACCAGGCGAGCCCGCCGGCCAGCTGGTCCGTCACGGAACACGACCAGCGGGTGCTCCTGGCTGCGCAGCGCCTCGTCGACCAGAAGGTTCGTCGCAGCCGACGCGCTCAGACCCGGATGCCTCGAAACGAAGGACGCGAGCTTCGCTGCGACGGCCGGGTCGAAGCGGACCGAGGAGGGTGAGGTCACGACTACAAACTACTACATCGTAGGTACTCGGCCGAGCGGTTCGTGGCCGCGGACGCGGGTAGGCCCGGCGGGTCCTGGACGGGAGCGCCGCGGGAGGTTCCGGTGGTCGTACGGATGGAGCCGGACGCGCGCCCGCGGGCGCAGCGGGCCTGGCTGCACGTCTTCACGGTCGGCTTGGTGCTGTGGGTCGCTGCCATCGTGGTCACGGTGGTGACCGAGAACTCCACCCTGCTTCCCACCGTCATCCTGCTCGGCAGCTTCCTGGTGCCGGTCACCTTCGTCGTCTGGGCCTACGAGCGGCGCTCCGCGCGGCTGGACGAGTACACGTTCTTCCGCTGCTTCGTCATCGGCGGCGTGCTCGGGGTGCTCGGCGCCTCGCTGCTGGAGTCGTACCTGCTGAGGCCGGACGCCTGGGTCTTCCTGCGGGTCGGCTTCATCGAGGAGTTCGCGAAGCTGGCCGCGCTGATGTGGTGCGCCCGGCACCTGCGGGTGCGCACCCTGCGGGACGGGGCGATCCTCGGCGCCACCGTGGGCTTCGGCTTCGCCGCCTTCGAGAGCGCCGGCCACGCCTTCAACGCCTTCTTCACCGAGCGGGGGCTGTCGTTCGAGAACCTGATCGAGACCCAGCTTGTGCGCAGCCTGCTCACCCGTTCGGGCACGGGCTGTGGACCGCGATCGCCGGCGCCGTGCTCTTCGCCGCCTCACCGACCGGGCCGCTGCGCCCCACGCTGCGGGCAGTCGGCGCGTACGTCGTCGTCTCGCTGCTGCACGTCTTGTGGGACAGCATGAACGGCATCGCCATCGTGCTCACCGTGCTGATCACCGGCGACCGCTGGCAGGTCACCACCCTCGAGCGCGGCCAGGTGCCGCCGGTCACCGAGGAGCAGCTGCACTGGTACAGCGTGATCACCTGGGGCGGCCTCGCCGTGGTCAGCCTGCTCGGCCTCGTCGTCCTGCTCCGCGTCCTGCACAGCCCCCGGCTGCGGGCGTCAGGGGATCGGGCGGCCCTCGACGTCGGTGAACAGGTCCCCGATCGGCACGCCGAACGCCCGTGACAGCCGCCAGAGGCCGAGGATGTTCATGCCGCGCTGACCGCGCTCGACCTGGCCGATGAACGTCCGGTGCATCCCGGCCGCCTCGGCGAGCTGCTCCTGCGACCAGCCGCGGCTGACCCGGAGCAGTTTCATCCGCAGTCCGAACGCCTTGAGCCGAGCCCGGTCCTCCGGACCGGCGGCCTCCTCGCCCTGCTCACCCTGCTCCACCACTGGATCACCGTCCCGGTCCGCGTCCCGCAGACGCTAGGGACTTCCCCGCGTTCACTCCACCGCAGGATTGCATCACACTGATGCAGTCCCACTACAGTATCGATCATTCACGACAGGAGCGGGAGGGGACGATGGAGGACGGTCCAGACGAGCCGCCGCCCGGACCAGCCGGCTCGGCGGTGGTCCCCGGTGCCGACCCGGTCGCCTGGCGGCTGTTCGCCCTCCTGGTCCGCCGCAGCCGCGGGCCGACCGAACTGGCGGAAGACCTGCTCGGCCGCCCGGTCCGGTCCCGGCTGCTCGGCGAGGGCGAACTGGCCCGGATCGCCCCGCCCGGGCTGGCCCGGCTCGGCACCACCGGCCCGGTGCTCCGCCGGCACGTGCTGCTGACCGACTCGGCGCCGCCGCACCTGCCGGTGGCGGTGAGCTGGTCGGTGGTGGTGCCGTGGCGGCTGCCGGAGGCGGTCGCCACCGCGCTCCGCTCCGGCGGGGAGCCGCTCGACCGGCTGCTGGCCGACCATGGCCTGTCCTGGACGGCCGAGCCGGTGGAGAGCGAGACGCTGCCGGTGGCGGAGGCGTCCACCGCGTTCCCCTGGGCGCCCGCCGGCTCCTTCCTGGTCGAGCAGGCCCGGGTGGTGCACGTCGGCGGCATCCCGGTCGCCATCACGATCGACGAGATCCCGTTCCTCCCGCCGCTCGACCCCGACACCCCGCTGCTCCCGGCCACGGACTGACCCACGCCGGCCCGACCGGCCCGACCGGCCCGACCGGCCCGAACGGCCCGACCGGCCCGAACGGGAAGGATCTTGCCGCGGATGATGCAAAGCGGCATCATAGAGAAGCAGCACGACACCGATCAGCAGGATCCCGACGCTTCCGACCCCCTTCGAGGAGTTCCTCCATGTCGCCCGACGACGGGTTTCCGCCGGCCCAGCTGCCCCGCCGGCGGCCGTGGCGCAGCGATCCCGGCCCCTTCTCGCCGGCCGCCTGCCCGCGGCGCCGGCCGCGGCTCGCCCGCACGTACGGCTCCCTCCGCCGCCCGCCGCGGGTGGCCCGGAGCCCCGAGTCGTTCGGTTGGTTCGGCCGGCCGGCCGCCCTGCTGGCCGCGCTCGCCCTGCTGCTGTCCGGGTGCTCCGGAGGCAGCTCCCGGCAAGGCGCGGCCGTCGACCGCGCCGCTGCCGGCGACCCGCTCGAGCTCGCCGGCAGCTGCCCGGCCCGCATCGGGGTGCAGGCGGCGTGGTACCCGACGGCCGACCTGGCGGTGCCCTTCCAGCTGCTCGCCGGCGACTGGTCGATCGACGCGAACCGCAAGCGGGTCTCCGGGTCACTGGTCGCGAGCGGCAAGGACACCGGTGTCGACCTGGAGTTCCGGTCCGGCGGGCCGGCGACCGGCTTCCAGACCGCACCGGCGGTGATGTACGCCGACCGCTCGGTCACGCTCGGCTTCACCAACATCGACGAGATCCTCGGCCTGTCCGCCGAGCATCCGATGCAGGCCGTGATCGCACCGCTGAACGGCGACCCGCAGGTGCTCATCTGGGACCCGAGGACCCACCCGGAGTTCACCGGCATCGCCGACATCGGGCAGACCGACACCCCGATCGTGCACTCCGCCAACGCGACGACCGTCTTCGGCTACCTGACCGGGTCCGGGATCCTGCGCGCCCGCCAGCTCGACGCCTCGTACGACGGGTCGCCGTCCCGCTTCGTCGCCTCCGGCGGCCGGGTCGTGGTGCAGGGATACGCGACCAACGAGCCGTACGTCTACGAGCACCTGCCCAGCTGGCGCCGGCCGGTGACCTACCAGCTCATCCAGGAGACCGGCTATCCCAACTACGCCAACGTGCTCGCCGTCCGCAGCGGCGACCGCGAGCGGCTCACCCCCTGCCTGCGCAAGCTGGTGCCGATCCTGCAGCAGGCGCAGATCGACTTCATGGCGGAGCCGTCGGCCGTGCTCGACCGGATGGTCAAGGCGGTCGACGCCTTCCGCGCCGGCTTCACCTACGGCCGGGCGAACGCCGACTTCGGCGTCTGCCAGCTGCGCGACCTCGGCCTGGTGTCCAACACGATCGCCGGCGTCCTCGGCGGCTTCGACCCGAACAAGATCGACCGGATGGTCGACATCGTCCGCCCGCTGCTGGCCGCGCAGCGCCGGCCGGTGCGGTCGGGCCTGACCGCCGCCGACATCGCCACCAACGACTTCGTCGACCCCGCCAAGAAGTTGCCCGCGACTTCCTCCCGGAGCCCCGCCTGCGAGACGAGGAGTGGATCGTGAGCGCGACCGGGGACGCGGTGCCGGAGCAGCAGGTCTACTTCGACGAGCTGGCCGAGCTCTTCGCCGTCTTCGCCGCCGACACCGACATGATCTACCGACCCTGGCTGGCGGCGACGCTGCCCGCGTCGGGCGGCCGTGCGGTCGATCTCGGCTGCGGCTCCGGCCGCTGGACCGGCCTGCTCACCGGGCGGTACGACTCCGTGCTCGGGGTCGACATCGCCGAGCGGGAGATCGAGATGGCCCGGGCCGCACACCCGGCGGCCGACTTCGCCGTGCGCAGCCTGCTCGACGTGACGCCGGACGCGGACGGCCTCTTCGACCTGGTGTTCAGCGTGAACACGGTGCATCACCTGCGCGCGCACGACGTGGTGCTGCCACACCTGCGGACGCTGGTCGCCCCGGGCGGCCTGCTGGTGGTCGTCGACATCACCGACCCCGGGGGGTGGGCGACGATGGACTACCAGGTGCGGGACGCGTTCCTCGACGCCGAGGAGTCCTACCGGGAGCGCGGCCGGGACCACCGGATCGCGGCGAAGGTGCTGGAACTGCACCTGCACCCGCTGTGGCTGCAGCACGCGCTCAACGACGTCCCGCTCACCCGGCCGGACTTCCTCCGGACCTATGCCGCGCACTTTCCGGGTGCCGAGTTCGCGGAGCTGCACCGCGTGGTGACCGCGGTGGCCTGGCGCGACCCGGGCTGAGGCTGCGCCGACCACGGCCCTTAGGGTCCGGCGGGTGGGGAGGCATGCGGGGGCGTGCTCGCGTACGCGGGCTCGGCGATCCCGTTGCTGCTGCTGGTCAGCCTCTCCGGCCGCTCGGTGCACGACATCGTCACCGGCGACGAGCTCGCCGAGGAGGCGCTGCGCAGCCTGATCGGCGGACTCGGCCTGGTCGCCTCGGTGCCGATCACCACGGCGCTGGCCGCGGTGGTCGCCGGCCGGCGCCGCCGACCTGGCGGAGCCTGACCTGCTCGGGGATGACAACGGTTGTCAATACGGCTAGGGTGACTACCGAAACAGGTGCCGTTTTCATGTAGCCCCCTCGCCCGAGGAGATGCCCGTGCGCCGCCGCACGCCCCGCACTGCCCCCCTGCTGCTCGCCGGCCTCGCCGCCGTGACCCTCGCCGGGTGCGGCTCCGGCGGCGACGAGGCGGGAACGCCCGCCATGGCGGGCGGCGGCGCCAGGCTCAAGGTGGTGGCGACGACTCCGGTGGTCGCCGACTTCGTCCGCAACGTCGGCGGCGACCTGGTCGCGGTCAGCCAGATCCTCAGGCCTGGAGTCGACCCGCACGACTTCGAGCCCTCGCCCGCGGACGTGCAGGCCATCGCCGACGCCGACCTCGTGGTGGAGAGCGGGGTCGGCCTCGAGGCCTGGCTGGACGAGACGGTCCAGGCTGCCGGCTACTCCGGCCAGGTGGTCGACAGCAGCGACGGCGTCACGATCCACAAGGGCAACGGCGAGGAGCGGCAGGCCGAGGGTGACCCGCACGTCTGGCACGACCCGCGCAACGCGAAGGCGATGGTCGCCGGCATCGCCGCCGCGCTCGGGGCGAGGGATGCCGCGGACAAGGCGACGTACGAGCGGAACGCGGCCGGCTACTCCGCCAAGCTGGACGCGCTGGACAAGGCCAACCAGACGAAGATCGATTCGGTGCCGCCGGGGCAGCGCAAGCTGGTCACCAACCACGACGCGTTCGGCTACTACTGCGCGCGCTACGGGCTGACCTTCGTCGGCTCGATCATCCCGAGCTTCGACACCTCCGCGGAGCTGTCCGGCAGGGAGCTGTCCGACCTGGTGGCGAAGATCAAGGCGAGTGGCGTCAAGGCGGTCTTCTCCGAGGCGTCGCTGCCACCGAAGATCGCGCAGACCGTCGCCGGCCAGGCCGGCGTGCAGGTGGTCGGCGGTGAGGACGCGCTGTACGCCGACGGCCTCGGGCCGGAGGGCTCGGCCGGCGGCACCTACCTGGGTGCCGAGCAGCACAACACAGACACGATCGTGAAGGCCCTGGGTGGACGAGTCTGAGCGGACGGCACTGCGCTTCGAGCACGCCAGCCTGGCGTACGGCCGGGCCCGGGTGGTCGAGGAGGTCGACGGGGTGGTCCGGGCCGGTGAGTCAGTGGCCCTGATCGGCCCGAACGGCTCGGGCAAGTCGACCCTGCTGAAGGCGGTGCTCGGCCTGGTCGCGGTGGTCGGCGGGCGGATCGAGGTGCTCGGCCGCGCGCCGGCCCGGGCCCGGCGGGACGTCGCGTACGTGCCGCAGGCCGACACGCTGGACGCGGAGTTCCCGGTCACGGCCGGGCAGGTCGTGCTGATGGGGCGCTACCGGGAGATCGGCTGGATCCGCCGGCCGGGTGCCGGCGACCGCCGGATCGCCGCGGCCGCGCTGGACGCGGTCGGACTGGCGGACCGGGCAGGCGAGCGGTTCGGCACGCTGTCCGGCGGCCAGCGGCAGCGGGTGCTGCTCGCCCGCGCGATCGCCCAGCAGCCGCGGCTGCTGCTGCTCGACGAGCCGTTCAACGGGGTGGACGCGGTCAGCCAGGAGGCGTTGCTGTCCGCGCTGGCCTCGCTGGGCGCCGCCGGAGCCGCGGTGGTCATCTCCACCCACGACCTGGCCCTCGCCCACCTCGCCTGCGACGAGGTCTGCCTGCTCAACCGGCACCAGGTCGCCTTCGGCCCGACCGCCGCCACCCTGACGCCGGAGCTGCTGCGCGCGGCGTACGGGGGTCAGGCGCTGGTGACCGACGGCGTGGTCGTCGCGCACTAGGGGAGTCCGCCGATGGTCAGGCTGCTGGTCGAGCCGTTCGAGAGCCCGTTCATGGCGCGGGCGCTGGTCGAGGCGCTGCTGCTCGGCGTGGTCGGCGCCGTGGTCAGCGTCTTCGTCGTGCTCCGCCGGCTTGCCTTCGTCTCCGACGCGCTGACGCACACCGTCTTTCCGGGCGTGGTGATCGGCTACCTGGTGGCGGAGACCGACGGGATCGTCTGGGGCGCGCTGGCCTTCGCGGTGCTGTCCGCGGTGCTGCTCACACTGCTGGCCGTGAACGCCCGGGTGACCGAGGACGCCACCCTCGCGATCCTGCTGACCGGCTTCTTCGCGGTCGGCGTGATCCTGGTGTCCCGGCGGTCCAGCTACACCGCCGACCTGACCGCCTTCCTCTTCGGCCGGATCCTCACCGTGGACCGGCAGCAGATCATCCTCACCGCGGTGATCGGCGCGGTCGTGCTGCTGACGCTCGCGCTGCTCGGCAAGGAGCTGGTGCTCCGGGCGTTCGACCCGGACGGGGCGGCCGCCCGCGGCTACCGGGTGCTGGCGCTGGACCTCGCGCTCAACCTGGTCGTCGCCCTGGTCGTGGTCGCCTCGGTCCGCGCGGTCGGCACCGTGCTGGTGATCGCGCTGCTGGTGGTGCCCGGAGCGGCGGCGCGGCTGCTGTCCGACCGGCTGGCGGTGATCGTGGTGCTGGCGGCGGCGATCGGCGCGCTCGGCGGCTGGCTGGGGCTCGCCGCCTCGTACGAGGCCTCGGTGAACCACGGCCTGCGGCTCGCGTCCGGCGCCACCGTCGTGCTCGCCCTGGTCGCGCTCTACGCGGTCGCCGCCGCGGTGGGGGCGGTCCGCTCGTCCGGCCGGTTGGCGTTCGCGTCCGGCGGCCTGTCGTCGGAG
>Ga0210378_10001946_pt1 | contig 10646 bp, 10 predicted proteins | sample PLM1_60_b1redo_FD_155465 | JGI IMG/M metagenome (GOLD analysis project Ga0210378, IMG submission 155465) | Groundwater sediment microbial communities from an aquifer in East River, Colorado, USA - PLM1_60_b1 redo | ecosystem: Environmental > Terrestrial > Soil > Riparian zone | place: USA: East... | reverse complement strand
GGGCAACCGCCGTCCGCCCATCGCCTGGCAGCGGGCATGATCGCCCCGGCCGCCCGTGCTTTCGTCGAATTGCTGGCAGCGGAGCCGCTCTTGTCCCCCGCGCAGTCGCGTCCCGGGCGGCGGGCTCCCGTACGGTAGCCCGTCCGGGTCTGAGACCCGTTGGGTGCACCAAAGCATTCATTTCCTTCGTTGGCGATACGGTCGTGTCGTTCGCGGGCGGGGTGAACGCTGATGGCGGTACCGCGACGGTGACTGCCGACCGGGTGGGCGCCCTCGCCCGCCCGGCCACCTCACCCGTTTGGTGGGATACTCCCCAGAATCTGTAACCGGTGACGGTTAGTAGCCGATCTCCTCCTCAGGTCTCCATAGTTACGCTGAATGGCTTAACTCGTCCGGCGGCCGACGGAGGTTGCGGTGACGACAAGTAGCACGATCAAGAGTGGGTCGCCGACCCGATCCCTGCTGACCTCGCGCGGGCCGGCCGGCCCCGGCGCGGATGGAGCGACCCGTGTCCGGGTCGTGGCGTCGATGCCAGCGACGTCATGAGGGTGTCCCGTAGAGGCATGCTGTCCCAACTGGCCGTTGTGGGGCTGGTCGGCGGGGTTGGCCGCATCCCGACGGCGAACGCGGGTGTCGTGGCTGCTTCGCCGACTGCGGCGTTCAACGTTACGGAGTACAAGGCGGTGGGCGACGGCGTTGCCGATGACACGGTGGCGATTCAGGCTGCAATCCAAGCGGCGTCGTTAGCTGGCGGCGGGGTCGTCTTCTTCCCGGCCGGCACTTACAAGGTCTCCATCCAAGGAGCCAACGCGCTCACCCTGCGAACCAACGTGACGCTGCGGGGCGCCGGGCCCTACGCCAGCGTGATCAAGCTGGCGAACGGTCAGGGCGAATACGTTGGCATCCTCACGAACGCCGGTGGCGACGCGGGTGGGACGCGGATCGAAGATCTGTGCATCGATCAGAACAATACGAACAACCAGATCGCGAGCACGTCGGCGTTGCTGTCCGGCAAGCCAAGATACTGCGTGCACGTCACGGCCGCGAGCGCCGGGATCACGGTACTGCGGGTCAGGTTCACCGACCAGGACAACGTGAACACCATCTCGACGAACGGCCAGGTAGGGGATCTGCTCGTCTCCGAATGCATCTTCGAGTACGGATCGTCACCGATCGACCACGACCACTCCTCCATCTACCATCACGCCGCCACCTCGAAGTCGTGCCGGGTGACGAACAACGTATTTACCAGTCCTGGTTCAGGTTCGAAGTCGGCGCGTACGGCGATCGAAACCCACGGCTCGTCGCAGGTCATTACCGGCAATCGAATCAACAACTACAAGGTCGGTGCGAATCTCACGGGAGTCGGACACTCCACCGGAGAGGGCATCTTTTGCGAAGGCAACTCGATTCTGGATGCGGCCATTGGCATTCAATTGTGGTCGATGCCCTACCCCGGCGGGATTACCACGTCGCCGAGCGTCAAGAACGTGTCGGTGCGGAGCAACACGGTCACGATCGATACCCAAGGTTGGGCTCCACTGTTCGTGGCCGGTCAGTCGGTGGCCGGGATCAGGCTGGCCATCGCGACCGCGGCAATCGAGAACGTCGCCGTCGAAGACAACTACGTCATCTTCAAGAACGGCACCTACGTCGGCAACTCGAAGACCGATTCGAGCGCGAACGGCATCGACTGGTACCGGCCGACCCTGAACTCCACCGTGGTGGACAAGAATGTGAGCATCAGCAACAACGTCATCGAGAACCCATTGGCGGCCGGCATCAGGGTGTCGAGCTACGGGCGCTATTTCAAGGTCGTCAGCAATACGATTCTGAACGTGGGGCGGGGTTCGGTAGCCGCGGGCGGGACGGTGATCAACGGTTACGCGGCGGGTATCAGCATGACCGGAGTATTCGTCCATGCGCGCGTCAACGAGAACCACATCATCGACGACCAGAGCTCCCACACGATGGATACCGCGTTATGGCTCTATCCGTTGACGCCAGGTGGCGGCCTCAACGAGGCGATCGGGAACCATGCCGAAGGGTACCGAAACAGGCTCATCCAGACGCACGGACAGAACGGCGGCTGGTACGTCAAGATGTCGGCCGGCTCGTTCACCAACCCCGCCGGACGGCTGCGGGTAGGGTCTGAGATCACCGTGTGGTCCACCGGCCAGGTCTACCGGCAGACCTCGGCTCCAGAAGGGGCCACGTGGGCCACTACATAACGGCCCCAGCTCAACCTTGTCGCCGCGCGTGACGCGCCGACAGGAATCCGGGCTGCGCATCCCTTTGGTGCTGTTGCCGGGCAACACGACCCCGGTCATGGTGTGGGTCATGCCAGCTTCTCCAGCGTGGCCCGCGCACCGTGTTGGTGCAGCGACTGCAGGTGCGACAGGTAGACCGAGGTGAAGCGCTCGTTGTCGACCAGGTCCCCGAACACCTCGCGGTCGGCCAGGAAGGCGAGCGGATCCTCGCGCTGCCGGCGAGCGTTCGCCATCAGCCGGTCCTTGAGGCGGTCCACCACCTCGATCGTTTTGCCTTGCTCGTCGATGCCCTCCGCGTACCGCGCCCAGCTGGCGACCACCGCGGCCGATCGCGTAATTTCCCCGCCGCCGGTCAGGTTCTGCCGGATGACCGGAAGCAGCCACTTCGGGATGCGGTCGGAGCTTTCTGCGCAGAGCCGGGCCACCGTGTCACGCACCTGCGGGTTGGAGAAGCGTGCGATGAGGTTCCGCTTGTACTCGTCGAGATTGATCCCGGGGACCGGCTCGAGGGTGGGTGTGGCCTCCCGGTCCATGTAGGCGTGGAGGAAGTTCGCGAACAGCGGGTCCCGGCACACGTCGTGCACGAAGCGGTATCCGGCAAGGTAGCCGAAGTAACAGAGGGCCTGGTGGCTGGCGTTGAGCAAGCGCAGCTTCATCATTTCGTACGGCTCGACGTCCTCAACGAGCTGCACGCCGACGTCCTCCAATGGCGGCCTGCCGGCGCCGAAGCGGTCCTCCAGCACCCATTGGGTGGACGGCTCGCAGACGACGGGCCACTGGTCCTCGATGCCGAACCGCTCGGCGATCTCGGCCTGGTCGTCGTCGGTTGTCGCGGGGGTGATGCGGTCGACCATGGAGTTGGGGAAGCGGACGTGCTGTGCCACCCACTGGCCGAGCTCGGGATCCCGCAGCATCGCGAAAGCGACGAAGCTCTTGCGGGCGGTGTCCCCGTTGCCCTGGATGTTGTCACAGGACATCACCGTGAACGCCAGCACACCGCGGTCGCGGCGGCGGACCAGGGCCTCAGTGATCAGCCCGAAGGTCGTCTTCGGCGCGGCTTGGGCCTGCAGGTCGTGCACGATATCAGGGTTGCTCGCGTTGAAATCCCCCGTGACGGCATTGAAGTTGTAGCCACCCTCGGTGACGGTGAGGGAGACGATGCGGGTTTGTTCGTCGGCCAGCTTATCGATGACGACCTCCGGGTCGTCCGGTGCGAAGAGATACTCGACGATCGAGCCAATGACGCGGGCCTCGAAGGTGCCGTTGGGGTGTTTGACTACGAGTGTGTACAGGCAGTCCTGCGCCTGCATGACCTCGTTCATCCGGCGGTCGCCCGGCAGGACGCCGACGCCGCAGATGCCCCAGCGGAGGGCTTGTCCGTCATTCATTAGGCGATCGAAGTACATGGCCTGGTGGGCCCGGTGGAACCCGCCAACGCCGAAATGCACGACGCCCGTCCGGACCTGGTCACGGTCATAGGCCGGGATCGACACCGGCGCTCCGAGCGACGGCAGTGTCTTCGCGTTGAGCGGTGGCATGCGGAGTCCTTCAGAAGAGACGCTTCTCAGGCGGGGAGGCGGTGGGATCGGCCTGCTGTCTCGTCACGGTGAACTCACGCGCCTGCGCATACCGCGAGCGGATCGCCTCGACCACGTCATCCTCGTAGGTCTCGACGCCTGCCGGAGGGTCCGACCAGGACGAGGAACTCCCCGTCGGCGATCTCGAGGTCGAGCGCGTCGACCGCCGGCCGCTCCGCACCGGGATAGAGACGTCTCGCCTTGTCGTAGGTGACCGAAGCCATCAGGCTCCCTTCAGGTTCGGGCAGGGTGGGACCGATGAGGCGGGCTCGGTCAGGTCTGCGGGTGGACGACGACCTTGACCGATTGTTGATCGCGGCGTCCGGCGGTCAGAGCCTCCTCGGCCTGGTCGAGCCGGTAGCTGCCCGTCACGAGCCGGTTGACGTCGACCTTGCCGGCGGCTACGAGCGCGATCGCGGTCGGCCAGGTGTTGGCGTAGCGGAACGTTCCCGTGAGCTCCAGCTCCCGCTCCTGCACCACGGACAGCGGCAGCGGGACCTCGTCCCCACCCATACCGACGAGTACCGCACGTCCGGCCCGGTCCAGCGCGCGGATCGCCTCGCCGATCGCGGCTGGGACGCCGGAACACTCGAGCAACACCTGCGGTGACCGCGGCAGGTCCGTGACACGGGACTCGCGGGCGTCCACCAGCGTGGTGGCGCCCAACTCCCCGGCGAGGGCGAGCCGCGCGGGGTTGACGTCGGACACGACGACCTCGGTCGCGCCGAAGGCAAGAGCGGTTTGCACGCTGACCAGCCCGATCGGTCCCGCCCCGGTGACCAGCACGCGTGAGCCGGCACTCACCCGGGCCTTGGCGCAGGCCCAGATGCCGACTGACAAGGGCTCGAGCAGCGCGGCGGCGTCGTCGTCGATGCTGTCGGGAACCGGGTGGGCGAAGGCCTCGTGCACCACGACGTACTCGGCGAATGCCCCGTCGATCGGCGGGGTCGCGAAGAACCGCATGTCCGGGCAAAGGTTATAGCGGCCGGCGAGGCACTGCTCGCAGGTCAGGTCCGGCACTCCCGGCTCGATGGACACGCGCTGGCCCACGGCCAGCCGGGTAACCCCCGGGCCGAGGGCGGTCACCTCACCAGCGGCCTCGTGGCCGAGCACGAGCGGCGACTCCACCACGAAACGCCCGATCCGCCCGTGGTCGTAGTAGTGCGTGTCCGAGCCGCACACCCCGACGGACCTGACGCGGACGACAACGTGGCCGGGACCGGCTTGCGGGACGGGCCTTTCTTCGACGACGACGTCGCCGGGTCCTCGCAGCACTGCGGCTCGCATCTGTCGTCAGCTCCTTGTCCATCCACGTACGGGTGGGCTACTTGACGGCACCGAGGGACAGGCCCTGAACGAGCTTGTCCTGCGCGGCGAACCCGGCGATGAGAACAGGCAGCGACACCACGAACGCCGCCGCGCACACCTTTGCCAGGAACAGCCCCTGGCTGGTCACGAAGCTGGTGAGGAACACCGGTGCGGTGGTGGCGACCGTAGCGGTGAGGACCCGGGCGAACAGCAGCTCGTTCCAGGAGAAGATGAAGCAGATCAGCGAGGTGGCGGCGATTCCGGGCAGCACGACCGGGACGACGATCTCGCGGAGGGTGCGCACGAGTCCCGCGCCGTCCATCGACGCTGCCTCGAGCATCTCGACGGGCACTTCGGCGAGGAACGAGCGCATCATCCACACCGCGATCGGCAGGTTCATCGAGGTGTAAAACACGATCAGCAGCCAGATGTTGTCCAGCAGCCCCGTGTACTGAGCGAACAGGTAGATCGGCAGCAGGCCCGCCACAATCGGCAGCATCTTGGTGGAAAGGAAGAAAAACAGGACGTCGGTCCACTTACGAACCGGCTTGATGGACAGCGCGTACGCGGCGGGAATGGCAAACAGCAGCACGAGCACGGTGGACAGCACGCTCGAGGTGAGCGAGTTGAGCAGCGGCGGCCAGGGGCTGGCGCCGGTGGACGCGCCGAAGAACTTGGCGTAGCCCTGCAGGGACAACGGCGCAGCGATCGACGGTGGGTTCGTCGCCGCGTCGGCCTCGCTGTGCAGCGACGTCAGGATCATCCACAGCACCGGCAGCACGAACAGAATGCCGATCAGCCAGGCGAGCGCTGAGAGGACGGCCCCGCCCCGGGCGGACCGCGCCCGCTTCGGCGCGCCGGTTGTGTCCCGGCTCGCGGGCACCGGAGCGGTGTCGGTGATGGTGGTCATCGGGTCTCCTCCCGGAACAGCGACGACACGGTCCGCAACGCGAAGGTGGCGATGACGATCGTGCCGATCACCACCACGACGCCGGCGGCGGAAGCCCGGCCGTAGTCGTGGGCCTGATAGAAGATCTGATAGATCGTGTAGGGCAGGTTCGCGGTGCCCAGCCCACCCGAGGTGATCGTGAAGACGGCATCGAAGTTCTGTACGATGTAGATCGATCCGAGCAGCCCCCCGAGCTCCAGGTATTGGCGCAGGTGCGGGAAGGTCATGTAGCGGAAGATCTGCCAGCTGCTGGCGCCGTCGATGCGGGCGGCCTCGATGACGTCGAGCGGCCGGCCCTGCAGGCCGGCGAGCAGGATCAGCATCATGAACGGGGTCCACTGCCAGATCAGGGCGGTCTCGACCGCGACCAGCGGTGCTGTGGAGATCCAGTCCGGCTGCGGGGGGTTCTCCGAGCCGAACAGCCTCCACACCGCGGTGAGCGTGCCGTTGAGCAGTCCATACTCCGGGTTGTAGAGCGCGTGCTTCCACAACAGTGCGGCTGCCACGGGCACGATCAGGAACGGGGTGATCATCATCGTTCGCACCAGCCCGCGGCCCAGGAACTTCCGGTCGAGCAACAGCGCGATGATCATGCCGAGGACCAGGCTGACGATGACGACCGCCGCTGTCAGCGTGATCGTGACGAGGATCGAGTTGAGCGTGTTGACGTCGGTCAGCACCCGCACGTAGTTGTCGAATCCCGCGAACCCACGCTCGCCGGGGTAGTAGGCGTTCCAGTCCATAAACGACACGATTAGGGTGACCACGAACGGCAGCTGGGTCACGATGATGATGAAGATCAGGGCGGGAAGCAGTGGAGCACGCCGTGCCCAGTTGCTCGCCCGGCGCAGCGCGGCCTCCGACCGAACGGGGCCGGTTTCCGGCGCGGTGCCGCGGCCGGTCTTGAGGGTGGTCATGACGCCGCCTCCTGCGTCGTGCCGGTGGTGGGTGGATGTGCCTGCCGTGTGGTCATCGCGACTGCCGGTCCCGGTAGCGCTCGGCGACGTCCTCCGCGAGTTGCTGCCCACGGTCGAGCGCGGCGTCGACCGTCGTGCGCCCGGCGATGGCGGAGCTGACCTCTTGCGACACCTGCGTGCCGAGGTCGGGGAACTCCGGGATGTCGATGAACTGGATCCCCGGCGCTGGCCGCGGCTGGACGCCCGGGTTGCGCGGATCGGCGCTCTCGATCGCCGCCCGGGTGGGCTCGGCGAATGCCGACGATTCCTTCAGGTAGGCCGGGTTCTGGTAGGTGGACGCGCGCTTGCCGGCTGGCACCTTCGACCACCCGAGCTGAGAGCCGACGAGCTCCTCATACTCCTTGCTCGACGCCCAGGAAATGAACTTCCAGGCATTGTCCTTCTTCTCACTCGCCTGCTGGATGCTCCACGCCCACGCGTAGAGCCAGCCCGAGCTCTGGGTCCTCACTACCGGGGCCGCCGCGTACCCGATCTTGCCGCGGACCGGGGAGTCGGCCGCCTCCAGTGAACCCGCCGCGGAGGTGGCGTCATACCACATGGCGACGTTGCCCTGGATCAGGTTGTTCAGGCACTCGGTGAACCCCGCCTGCGGCGCACCGGTCTCGCCGTGCTCGCGAACCAGGTCAATATAGAACCGGACGGCTTCCTTGAACGGCGGCGCGTTGACCTGCGCCTGCCAGTCCTGGGTGAACCAGGTGCCGCCGAAGGTGTTCACCAAGGTGGTCAGCGGGGCGAAGACCTGCCCCCAGCCAGGCTGGCCGCGCAGGCAGATCCCAGCCATCCCTGGCTGCACTCCGTCGACCTGCGCGGCGATGTCGGCGACCTGAGGCCACGTCGGTCGTGGCGGCATCGTAAGGCCCTTCGCGTCCAGCACGTCCTTGCGATACATCAGGAATGACGACTCGCCGTAGAACGGCTCTCCGTACAGCTTGCCGTCGTCGCCGGTCAGCGACGTGGTCATCGGCCGCAGGATGTCCGCCTGATTGAACGTGCGATCGGCAGCGACGTAGTCGTCCAACGGTGCGACCCAGTGACTCCGGGCGTAGATCGGGATCTCGAAGTTGCTCAGCGTCGCCACGTCGTACTGCCCGGCCTGGCTGGAGAACTCCTGGCTGATCTTGTCCCGGACATCGTTCTCCGGCAGCACCGTGTAGTTGACCCTGATCCCGGTCTTCGCCGTGAACTGCTCCGCGGTGAGCCGCTGCAGATCGACCATCTGCGGGTTGTTGACCATCAGGACGTTGATCGTGTTCGGTCCTCCGCCCCCCGGTCCGCCGCCCCACCCTGCACACCCGCTGATGGCCAGGGCCAGCACAGTTGTCATCCCCACGAGCGCGGATCGCGCGCATCTATGCACGGACCGGTCCTTCCGTCGGTGGGTCGCAAAACGATGTCGCTCATATGAGCAGCAACAGCCTCAAACGAGACATGAGTCTTCAGCCCTAATCGTGGCTTCGTCAAGAGGATCTGCAACAATGGGCGCCTGGGCGCTCACATGAGCAGGAGGTCTGGTGGCGGATCCGTTGACGGGGCCGGCCGGCCTGGTCCTCACGGCGGCGATCGCCCGCCGGTATTACCTCGACGGGCGATCCAAGGTCGACATCGCTGAGGAGTTCGGACTGAGCCGCTTCAAGGTCGCACGACTGATCGACGCGGCACGACACCGTGGGCTGGTCCACATCGAGATCCGCCACCAGGGCTTCATCGATGTGGACCTCTCGGCGCGAGTCCAAGATCGGTTCGGGTTGCAGCACGCGATCGTCGTGCACACGCCAGACGACAACGCCGAGTCGCTGCGACAGCACTTGGGGCGTGCCGCGGCCGAGTTGCTCGCCGAGGTGGTGACACCGCAGGACGTGCTCGGTCTGGCCTGGGCACGGTCAGTCAGCGCGATGGCCAGGGCGCTGCCCCCGCTGCCCGGGGTGCCGGTGGTCCAGCTCACCGGCGCTCTCCCGCTGCCCGACGGTGGCCACGGCTCGATCGACATGGTGCGCGACGCCGCACGCGCGGCCGGCGGCCCGGCGTACATCTTCTACGCACCGTTCACAGTCCCGGACGCCGTAACCGCGCGCACGCTGCGTCAGCAACCCGAGGTCGCTCGCGCACTAAGCCAGCTAACGCGGGTGACCAAGGCGATCGCCGGCCTTGGTCTGTGGGCCGAGGGCCAGTCGACCCTCTACGACGCCGCCGACGAACGCGACCGTCAGGCCCTGGTCCGTCTCGGCGTCTGCGCCGACATCTCCGGCGTTTTCCTCACAGCCGACGGCGAGCCAGTGCAGACCCGCCTGGCCGAACGGATGATAGGCATCGACGCCGAACAGATGCGGGCGATCCCAGAAGTCATCGTCATTCCGTACGGGACGGCCAAGGCCCCCGCGGTGCGCGCTGCGCTCCGAAGCGGCCTCGTCGGTGGCCTCGTCACACACACGGCGCTCGCTCAGACGCTGCTCGATCCGCCGTGAGTAGTACCTGGAGGCCTTGCGAAACAGGGCCGACCGATCCACAGGAGCGTGGAATCCCGCTACTCGGCGGCACCGCGAACCGCGGCGACGTCGTCCGGGTCGGCGACACGGTCCGTCGTCCGCTGCGGAGCACCAGCCCAGCGACACATGCCCTGCTCCGCCACCTGGCGGCTGTCGACTTCGATGGAGCCCCGCGGATCCTGGGTGTGGACTCGCAAGGACGGGAAATGCTGTCCTATGTCCCCGGTGCCGCAGTGACCCCGCCGTATGCCGACTGGGCACTCACCGACGAGGCGCTGGTCAGCGTCGCAGAACTGCTCCGCGCCTACCATCACGCGGTCTCCACATTCGACCCGACGCCACACGCCTGGCCGCCCTCGCCCCCCAAGCCCTTCGCCGGTCAGCTCGTCAGCCACCACGACCCCAACCTCGACAACATCGTGTTCCGCGGCGGTCGAGCAGTCGCGCTCATCGACTTCGACCTCGCCAGCCCCGGATCCAGGCTCTGGGACATCGCATGCGCCGCCCGGCTATGGGCCCCACTGCGACCCGACGCCTACATCCACGACCCTCGCCGCGGTCGCTCGCTCGAACGATTCCGGCTGTTCGTAGACAGTTACGGAGTGAACCATGCTGACCGGCCACGCATCGTCGAGGCCGTACAGCAAAACTACAAATGGTTCCGCGACCTCATTCAGGGCAAGGCCGCAAACGGCCACCCCGGCTTTACCGAATACTGGAACGCAAGGATCAAGGAGGGAGCCGAGGACTATTCTCGCTGGTACCTGGAAAACCAGGGCGCCCTGCGTGCTGCGCTCGAGTAACAGGACGATCATCCCGATTTGCAGCGCGTTCGGCGCAGCGGTGACCTCCGGTCGGAGGGAACACCGACATGGTGCCGACCGAACTCGCCACCTCCTGCACGATGTTCAACAACGCCAAGTTATTCCGGTACGGGATCACCCAATCTCCAGATAGCCGGCGATTAGGGCTCAATAGCGGGGGCAACAGTTCGGTGGAGGCTGGCCACAGCAGGAGGCGAGGGCTGCCATGACCTACATCGCGGTCAGCGGGTTGAGTCATGCCGGGCTGATGCGCGAGAG
>Ga0210378_10001945_pt1 | contig 10648 bp, 10 predicted proteins | sample PLM1_60_b1redo_FD_155465 | JGI IMG/M metagenome (GOLD analysis project Ga0210378, IMG submission 155465) | Groundwater sediment microbial communities from an aquifer in East River, Colorado, USA - PLM1_60_b1 redo | ecosystem: Environmental > Terrestrial > Soil > Riparian zone | place: USA: East... | reverse complement strand
TGACTCGATCATGGCGGCCGTGCCGCATAAGCCCTCTAACCGGCGGGGGCCGGGACGGCGGCGGCCGGAGCGGGGTCGCGGCCGGAGCCGAGCACACAGCCGGCCGCGGCCACCAGCAGGGCCGGGACCAGCAGGAACGCGGTGTGGGTGCCGACCCGGTCCGCGATCGCGCCGAGGGCGAACGGGGCGACGCCGGAAGCGAGCCCCGCCGCCCAGGACACGCGGCCGGCGGCCCGGTCCGGCCGGCCGCCGCTCGCCGCGACCGCCCGGGCGGCGCCGAGAGGGAAGTGCAGCGCGATGCCGAGGCCGGCGAGGACGAGGCCGGCCAGCGCGGGGACGGTCGCGGTGCTCAGCCAGAAGGCGGCGAAGCCGGCGGCGCTGAGCGCGAGGGCGGCCAGCAGCAGGCGCCCGGCGTCGACGCGGAGGGCGACCCGGCCGCCGGCGAGCCGGCCGGCGAACATGCCCGCGACCACCGCGGTCACGCCGGCGGTGGCCGCGGCCGGCGTGGCGCCGGTGTGCTCCCGCAGCCCGTCCGCGGCCCAGAAGGTCAGGCAGAACTCCACCCCGATGCAGAGCACGAGCACCAGCCACGCCAGCCAGTAGCGCGGCGGCAGCCGCCCGGCGGCGTCGGCGCCCTCCTCCTCCGCGTCGCCGAGCGCCGCGCCGCCACCACGCCGCCCGGCCTCGCCCTCCCAGTCCGTGATCGCCCGCCCGGCCCGGTGCCCGGCGCGGACGGAGGCGGCCCAGACCGCGATCGCGCCGACCGCGGCGAGCAGCAGGCCGGGCCGCCAGCCCAGCCCGACCGACACGCCAGCCCCGACGAGCAGCGGCGCCACCAGCCCCGCCCCGGCGGCCACCGCGTTCGCCTCGCTGATCGCGGCCGGCCCGGCCGAGCCGTGGTGCGCACCGAGCACGACGATCGTCCCGGTCACCACGACCGAGCCGAAGAAGCCGCACGCCAGCGCCCCGGCGAGCGTCATCGGCAGCACCGGGGACAGGCCGTACGCCGCGATTCCGACGGCGATGCCCGCCAGCGCGACCCGCAATGCCGCCGCCCGGCCCAGCCAGGCCACCAGCGGCGCGAACCCGACCCCGGCCAGCACCGAACCGGCCGCCAATGCCGTGCCGTGCAGGCCCGAGACCGCGTTGGACACGCCCAGCTCGTCGCGCAGCAGCGGCACCGACGGCCCGAACCCGTAGAGGAAGTAGCCGTAGACGCCGAGCTGGGCGAAGGTCAGCCAGGTCAGCCGGTCGCGCACGAGGGTCGGCACCCGTCGAGCCTAGGCAGGCCCGCCTTTCCCTCCGGCGTGCCGGCTCGGCCGGCCGAGCGGATCACGCCTGCTCGGCGGCTCGTCGAGAAGGGCGCTGGCACGGCCTGCCCTGACGAGGACACGCGCAAAGGTGATCGTCCGGGCGGGCGGAGGCTCAGTCGCGGAGGAAACCGCCGAGCCGGGCGGCCAGCGCGTCCCACCGCCACTCCCGCTCGACCCAGGCGCGGCCCTTCTCCCCCATCGCCCGGGCCGTGTCCCGGTCCGCGAGCAGCCGCCCGACCCGGTCGGCGACGGCTCGGACGGACCGCCCCGGCACCACGTACCCGGTCTCGCCGTCGAGGACCGCGTCCGGCGCCCCGCCGGAGTCTCCGGCGACCACCGGCAGTCCGGTGGCGGACGCCTCCAGGTAGACGATCCCGAGCCCCTCCACGTCCAGGCCGGCCCGCCGGGTCCGGCACGGCATCGCGAAGACGTCCCCGGCCGCGTAGTGCGCCGGCAGCTCGGCCCACGGCACCCCGCCGGTGAGGACGACGTCCCGGTCGACGCCCTCCGACACCGCGAGCCGCCGCAGCCGGGCCAGGTCACGCCCGCCGCCGACGACCAGCAGCGCGGCACCCGCCACCCGCCGGCGCACCTCCGGCAGCGCCCGGATGAGCACGTCCTGCCCCTTGCGCGGCACCAGCCGGGAGACGCAGACGACCGTCGGCCGGTCGCTGAGGCCGTGCCGCCGGCGGATGTCGCCTCCGTCCACCCGGGGGGTGAACAGGTCGACGTCGACCCCCGGCGGCAGCCGTTCCAGCCGGACCCCGGGTCCGAGGACGGGCGTCAGCCGGCTCCGCGCGTACTCCCCCAGGTAGGTCAGCACGTCGACGGTCGAGCCGATCCGGCGCAGCGCCTGCCGCGCCCCGGGCACCGCGGCCCAGCCCACCTCGTGCCCGTGCGTCGAGGCGACCGCCCGCTCCACCCCGGCGGCCCGCAGCCCGCGCGCCAGCAACGCCAGCGGCGCCGCCGCCCCGAACCATGCCGCCGTGCACCCCTCGGCCCGGGCGATGTCCCGGGCCCGCCGGAACGCCGCCGGCGTCGGGACCAGCAGCCCGGTCGGGTGCCGCACGACCGGGAAGGGCTGCGCGGCGTCGAAGGCCGCCGCCCCGCGCGAGGTCGACGCGTAGACCACCACCGAGCCGGACGGCTGCCGGGACACCAGGGTGTGGACGAACGCCTGGATGCCGCCGGCCCGCGGCGGGAAGTCGTTCGTGACGACCAGCGTCCGGCGGCTCACCCGAACTCCGCGCGGACCCCGCGCCGCCACTCCGCGACGAACTGCGCGGAGCCCATCCCGACCGCCCGCCGGAGCTCGCCGTCCACCGCGGCGGCGGGGTCGTCCGACGTGCCGACCGCCCGGTAGAAGCGGAGCAGCCCGGCCGGCCCGGCCCGGCCCGCGATCAGCCGGCAGGCGCTCCACGCCTCCTCGTACGCGACCGCGAGCCGCGGCGAGTCGCCCCGGAAGTCGGCCGCGGTCGGCAGCCGGCCGGGCCACCGACCGGACCGGACCTGCGCGCGCAACTCGTCCCCGACCAGCCGCGGCGGCAGCCCGCTGCCGAGGTAGCCGACCCAGTCGGCGAAGCCCTCGACCAGCCAGATCGGCGTCCCGTGCCCGGTGATCCCGCGGGTCGCCACGTGCGTGACCTCGTGCTGCAGGACCACCCGGCGGCCGAGCGGGCCGAGCCGGTCGAGGTTGGCCGGGTTGACCACCACCCGCTGCCCGCGCGCCTGGCCGCTGCTCGGGTCGACCGAGTCCGCCACCGCCACCGCGGCGATCTTGCCGAGCGCGAGCCGCTCCCCCACCACCTCGGCCATCTCGCGCTGGTCGTCCGGGATGAACACGGCGACCCGGCGTGGCCACGTCGTCCCGACCACCCTGGTCACCCTCGGAACGGCGGCGTCCACCGCGTCGGCGAAGGTCCGGAGCCGGTCGGCGTTGGCCGGGTGGGCGAGCACCAGGCTGGACCGGCCGCGGCGTACCACCAGCGGCCCGTGCTCCCACGGGCCGCGCCAGCTCCGTACGCCATTCGCGGCCGTCCGGTCGTCCGCGGCGAGCAGCCACCGCTCGCCACGCGGCACGAAGGTCAGCACCAGCGGCCGGGCAGTCGGTGCGGGATCGACGCCGCGCAGCGTGTAGCGCAGGGTGACCCGGACGGTCCAGGGCCGGCCGGCCGCGGCCGCCTCGCCCGCCTCGTCCTCCGGCTCCACCGTGTAGCGCCAGACCCCCAGCGGCACCGTGGCAATGCGCTCGAAGAACGCGGCCTGCCGCCCCCGGAAGGCATGCGCCGCCGGGTCCACCCCCGCCAGCCAGCCGGCGCGGTCCCGGCGGAGCAGCGCGGTGGCCCGCCGGTCGAGCACCTCGCGGACGGCCGCGAGCCGCTCGATCTCGAGCGGGGTGGCCCGTCCGGCCGCGTACGACAGGGCACCGAGACGGCCCCAGGAGCCGGGGGCGACCGGCGACGGGGCGGGGACGGCGCCGGTGCAGACCCCGGTGACGACGGCGAGCGCGACCAGCGGGCCCAGCGCCCACCGCCGCCGCTCGCCGGGCCCACCTCCGGTCCCGCCCGCCACGACGCGCATCGTAGGTGGGAGGGAGATCGGCGGTCAGCCCACCCGGGTGGCGCCGACGAACGGTGAGCTGTCGATGTTGTCGACCTTTACCGGCACGCCGTAGGTCGACGCGTGCACCATTTGGGTGTTGTTGATCGCGATGCCGACGTGATGGATGGGCGTGTAGAAGAACACCAGGTCGCCGGCCCGGACCTCGGACCGGGAGACCTGCCGGCCCACGCCGTACTGCGACCGGCTGGAGTGCGGGAGGCTCACCCCGGCCGCCGCCCAGGAGAACATGGTGAGCCCGGAGCAGTCGAACGAGCCCGGTCCGGCGGCGCCCCACGAATACGGGTCGCCGACCTGCGCCAGCGCGGTCTGCACCGCCTTCTGGGCGGAGCCGCTCGCCGGGCCGATCGGCAGCCGGGCGGTGCTGCGGCTGGCGCGCTCGGCCTGGACCACCGGGTCGTCGGCGGCGCACAGCCGCGACTGGAGCGAGCTCAGCGAGCTGCCGCGCTTCCGCAGGTCGGCGGACTTGGCGGTGATGTCCCGCTCGACCTTCAGTCGCGCCGCCAGCGTCGCCTGCGCCTCGCCCTGCGCCTTGACCGCCGCGGCGCGGACCGTGCCGAGCTGGTCGATCTTCTCGCCCTTGCGGCCGGCGACGTAGTCCATCAGCGCCATCTGGTCGGCGAAGTCCTTCGGCGACCGGCTGGAGAAGAACACCGCGAACTGCCCGGCCGGCGCGCTCTTCAGCTCACCGGACACGATCTCCTTGAAGTCGCCGGCGAGCTGGCCGTACTGCGCCTTGACCGCGCGGGCCCGCTTGTCGGCGGCCGCGTACGCCTTCTGCACCCGGACCCGGGCCACCCGCGCGTCGTTGAGCTGCTCCGCGACCTTCTCCGCGGCCTCGCCGTTCGCGAGGAACTGGCGCCGGCTCTCCGCGCACGTCGCCGGGGTGTCCGGGCGCGGGACGGCCTCGCCGCGCGCCGCCGGGATGCCGACGGCGGCCCCGGTGAGGGCGAGGACCGTGACGGTGCGAAGGACGTGCGAGGAGCGTCTCGGACTCGCCACCGACGCGGCTCTCCCTAGTCACTCGACCGCCTGCCGGGAGACCGGGAAGAGCCCGACTCGGCGGTGACCTGGCGGAGCCCCCGCGGGTGTCGGGGACAGCGGGCCGCCAGGTCCGCGCGGAACACTAGAGGTGACGATGGACCGAGGCCACTCACCGGCACGCCGGAAAGTCGAAGACCACCCTTCTGGCGTAATGATCTCTCACGAGTCGTGTATTACTGCTCACGCGACGTGTGGGCGGCGCCCCGGACCGTCCGTCCCGGTGACCAGCCGCAGCGGCGGGACCAGCCCGCCGTCGGCCAGCGCGGCGATCGCCCGCCGCTCGGTGTCGTCCAGGTGCACGCCGTCCGGCGGCGCGCCGAGCAGGACGGTGACGACGCAGTCGCCGCAGGCAGGCCCCCTGGCCGTGCACCCTTCGCAGTCGATGACCACAACTCCCCCTCCGGGTCGGTGTCAGCAGCCGACGCTAGGACGGGGGTACGACAATTTCCGGCCGGCGCCCGCCGACCGGGTCCCACTCGCCGCCGGCACACCCACCCTGACCTGCGGAGCGGCGGCGGGGTCAGCCGCGGTCGAGGCGGCGCAGCAGCAACGGCGAGCCGACCGCGTAGGCGCCCGCCCTGCGGACGTCGTCGGCGACCTCGCGGTCGGAGGAGACGACCATCACCGGCCGCCCCTGCGGCTCGGCGGCGACCAGCCGGCGGATCACGTCGTCGGCCAGCTCTCCCGGCGCGCTGAAGAGCACCCGCACGCCGCGCGGCGCCGGCGGCATCGCCGGCGGGCGGGCCGCGCCGTCGAAGACGACGGTGACCTCGGCGCCGGTCCGCGCGGCGAGCGCGCCGAGTCCCTGGATGAGCCGGGACCGCTGGGCGGCCAGCGGCAGCTCCCCGTACCCGGCCTTCGTGACGTTGTAGCCGTCCACCACGAGGTGGACGCGCGGCAACGCCAGCAGCCGGTCCACCAGCTCGGGGTCGTCGCCCCGGGCGGCCAGCACGTCCGGGCGCGGCGCCGTCGCCGTCACCCCGTCCGCGGGGCGCTCCTCGGTCGGGCTGAGCGCCAGCTCGCGGCGCAGGCCCTGCACGGCACCGCTCATCGTGTCGAGCAGCAGCCAGAGCCGGGCCTCGTCGGCCTGCCGGGCCTCGCGCGCGGCGCGGCGCGCGGCCTCGACCGCATCCTCCGCCTCGGCCAGCCGCTGCCGCAGCCGGCGGATCTCGGCCTGCGCCCGGGAGTCCGCGCCCGCCGCCCGGCGGCGCTCCTCGGCGTGGGCCTCCTCAGCGGCGGTCCGGGACCGCTCGGCCGCCCGGCGCTGCCCGGTCTGCTCGCGCAGCTGCCGGCGCAGCGCCCCCGCCTCGGCCCGCGCCGTGTCGGCCGCCGCCCGGGCCCGCTCGGCCTGGCCGCGCTCGGCGGCGTGGGTGGCGGCCAGCTCGGCCCGCAGCCGGCCCAGCTCGTCGCTCAGGGTGCGCTCGCGGGCCCGCGCGGCGCTCTCGGCCAGGGCCCCCCGGGCGCGGTCCAGCACGCCGGTCCAGCCGGTGGGACGGAGCAGGTACGCCGCCGCGGCCAGCTCGACCGGGTCGGCGGCGGCCGGCAGCTCACCGGCCCGGGCCGCCTCGACCGCGGCGGGGAACTCCCGCTCGGCCTCCTCGGCCGCGCGCAGCCGGAACGCGGAGTCGGTGGCCAGCACCGCCGCCAGCGCGGTGCCGGCCAGCCGGGCCCGCTTCGCCGGCGTGAACCGGGCCGCCGCCCGCAGCGGCGCCGGCACCTCCTCGGCCGGCAGCCGGCCGAGCGCGGCCGACGCGAGCGCGAGCACCCGCTGCCGCACCGCCTCCGGCAGCGCCGGCTCCCCCTCCCCGCCGCCGGCGTCGACCCGCTCGGCCCCGGCGCCGCCGGTGCCCGACCCGCCGTCCACGTCCCCGGCCGGGGCACCGTCTCCCGGCCCGCCGACGCCCTCGGGCGCGGCGTCCGGCGGAGGCGCCTCCCCCGCCGGCGCCGGACCATCCACACCGGACGGTGGACCGCCGTCCACAGTGACCGGTCCCGTGTGGACATCCCCGTCCACTTCAGACGAACCGGTCACGGCACGCCCGGGCAGCGGGCCGGCAGGCTCACGCGCCGCCCGGCTTCTCTGCCGGCTCCATCAACCGAACCGCGGCGTCCGGGCGGGGCACCAGCTCGACCGAGTCCACCCGCCCGCACCACCGGCAGGTCACGTGCTCGACGGTGTCGGTGACGACCTCGCGCTCCTCCACCACCGGCTCCCCGGCCAGCGACACGTGCACGTACTCCCGCGCCCGGGTCGAGCGCTGCACGTCGAACCGGGTCAGGTTGCCGCACAGGGTGCACCGCCAGCGGGTGCCGGCGGTCGGCGCGGGAACGGGCATGCGGGCGAGGGTAGTCCGGCCGCCGGGCAGCCGGACCCCACCGCGCCGCGACCCCCGCTCAGCCGAGCGCCGCGACCCGGTCCTCGTACACCGGCAGCAGCTCGGCGAACCGGTCGTCCCACCCGGTCGAGTCCTCGAGCTCCAGCGCGTCGAGGAAGTCGTGCCAGCCGGCGCCGAGGCCCGCGACCTGAGCCGGCGGCAGCCCCCGGTGGTCCAGCACCAGCACGCTGCCGGTGCCGCCCGCCGGCGAGAGCCCCACCCGCAGCACCGACGGTGCCTCGCCCGGGATCGTCCACTCCCACTCGAGCACCTCGGGCTCGCGCAGCTCGCGGACCACGCAGGCCACCGACTGGCTCTCCTCGTCGCCCCAGACGAGCCGGAACGACCGGTCCGGCGCGATCTCGCCGATCACGTCGGCCCCGAGCCACCGGGCTATCCGCTCCGGCCGTGTCCAGGCCCCCCACAGCTCGGCACGATTTCGTCGGTGCCGGCGCCTAGCGTCTCCGGCGTGCGGAGTGCTGCGGCCCCGGTGTACGTCCAGGCGGCGTTCGACGAGCTGGACGAGCCGCTGCGCGAGGTCACCTTCGTGGTCGTCGACCTGGAGACGACCGGGGGCTCCGCCGAGGACTCGGCGATCACCGAGATCGGCGCGGTCAAAGTGCGCGGCGGCGAGGTGCTCGGCGAGTTCGGCACGCTCGTCGACCCCGGCCGGGGCATTCCGCCGTTCGTCGCTGTGCTGACCGGGATCACCGACTCGATGGTGGCCGCTGCGCCGCCGATCGACGGGGTGCTGCCGGCTTTCCTCGAGTTCACCGGCGACGCGGTGCTGGTCGCGCACAACGCGCCGTTCGACATCGGCTTCCTCAAGGCCGCCTGTGCCCGGGCCGGCCGGGACTGGCCCGCCTCCCGGGTGGTCGACACCGCCCTGCTCGCCCGCCGGGTGCTGACCGGCGACGAGGTGCCGGACTGCCGGCTTGCCACGCTCTCCGTGCACTTCAAGGCGGCCACCATGCCGACCCACCGGGCGCTGGCGGACGCCCGCGCGACCGTCGACGTGCTGCACGGCCTCATCGAACGGCTCGGCCCGATCGGCGTGCAGTCCCTCGACGAGCTGCGTTCGTTCACCGCGCAGGTCAGCGAGGCGCAGCGGCGCAAGCGGCAGCTGGCCGAGCACCTGCCGCACGCCCCGGGGGTGTACGTCTTCCGCGACCCCGCCGGCCGCCCGCTGTACGTGGGCACGAGCAAGGACGTCCGGTCCCGGGTCCGGCACTACTTCGTCGCCAGCGAGCAGCGCTCCCGGATGGCCGAGATGGTCGCGCTCGCCGACCGGGTCGACGCGATCGTCTGCGCGCACGCGCTCGAGGCCGAGGTGCGCGAGCTGCGGATGATCGCCGAGCACAAGCCGCCGTACAACCGGCGCTCCCGCTTCCCGGAGCGCGGCCTGTGGCTCAAGCTCACCGCGGAGCCGTTCCCCCGGCTGTCGGCGGTGCGCTCGGTGCGCGACGACGGCGGGACCTACCTGGGGCCGTTCGGGTCCAGGCGGTCGGTGGAGCGGGCGATGGCGGCGCTGCACGACGCGCTGCCGCTGCGGCAGTGCACCGACCGGCTGCCGGCGGCGCCGGCGGGCGGCTCGGCGTGCGCGCTGGCCGAGATGGACCGGTGCGGCGCGCCGTGCGAGGGCCGGATCAGCCGCGAGGAGTACGGCGCGCACGCGGAGGTTGTGCGGGCCGCCGTGACCGGCGACCCGCGGCCGATCACCGAGCCGCTGCTGCGCAGGGTGGAGCGGCTGGCCGGTGCCGGCCGGTTCGAGCAGGCGGCGCTGGTGCGCGACCGGCTCGCCACGTTCCTGCGGGCCTGCGCCCGGGTGCAGCGGATCTCGGCGCTCACCTCGGTGGCGCACCTGGTGGCGGCCCGGCCGGACGGCGGCGGCGGCTGGGAGCTGGCGGTGGTCCGGCGTGGGCGGCTGGTCGCGGCCGGGGTCGCCGTGCGCGGGGCGGCGGTCCGGCCGTGCGTGGCGGCGCTGGTCGCGACGGCGGAGTCGGTGCTGCCGGGCATCGGCCCGCTCCCGTGCGCGACCGCCGGGGAGACCGAGCGGCTGCTGCGCTGGCTGGAGGAGCCCGGCACCCGGCTGGTCGAGCTGGACGGCAGTTGGACCTGTCCGGCGTACGGGGCGGGCGGCCTGCGCGACCTGCTCGAGTGGCGCGACGAGAGCGCCGACCCGACCGCCGACCGGCGCCGGATCCGCCCTGTCCCCCGCCCCGCCCGTCCGTAGCCGGCCGACGCGGCGAAGAGCCGGTCCCGGTCGTGGGCGGTAGGCTGCCGCCGTGATCACCGCGATCGTCATGGTCACCGCGGCCACCGACAGCATCCCCGAGGTGGCACAGGCCATCGCCGACCTCGACGGGGTGAGCGAGGTCTATTCGGTCGCCGGCCACGTCGATCTCGTCGCCGTGGTGCGGGTGCGCGAGTTCGACCAGGTCGCCGACGTGATCGCCGGGCGACTGGACAAGGTGCCCGGCGTGCTCGACACCGAGACTCACATCGCCTTCCGGGCGTACTCGCGACACGACCTCGAGGCCGCCTTCGCGATCGGCTTCGACGAGACCGACTGAGCGGGGTCCGGGCTGGCCCGAGAGGTTAGGACAGGCTAACCTGACCTGGTGCCCGTCGCCGCCCCCGAAGCGCCCGCCGAGGTGTCCGTCCCGGGCGCCGGCTGCGCCACCGTCGCCCGCACCCTGGGCGAGTCGCCCGAGGGCAGTGCCACCCCGATGCGGTCCTGGCTGCTGATCGAGCACCCCGCGGCCTGGTCCCGGGACGTCGCCGACCAGCTGCTGCGCGCCGCGCTGCCAGCCGAGCGGCGGCGCGAGCTCGCCGCCCTGCGCCGGGACGCCGGGCTGCGGCCGCTGCTGATCCGCCGCCCCGGCTACCGCGCCGGTCCCGGCGCGCGCCGCACGGTCCTGGTCGGCAGCGCGCACCCGGGCCGGCGCTGGCTCGAGCGGCTCGACCTCGACGACCTGCGCGGGCTCGGCGACGTCGACCTGACCGCGGTGGCCGACGGCCGGGGCGGCCTCGGCGAGCCGGAGGCCGGGCCGGTGTTCGGCGTCTGCACGCACGGCTCCAAGGACATGTGCTGCGCGGCGTTCGGCCGGCCCGTCGCGCGGGCGCTGGCGGAGGCGGCACCCGGCCGGGTGTGGGAGACCACGCACGTCGGTGGCGACCGCTTCGCCGGCAACGTGCTGGTGCTGCCCGACGGTTTCCTGTACGGGCACGTCTCGACCGCCAGCGCCGCCCGGGTGGCGGCCGCCGCCGACGCCGGCCGGGTGCTGCCGGACCTGC
>Ga0210378_10001944_pt1 | contig 10654 bp, 7 predicted proteins | sample PLM1_60_b1redo_FD_155465 | JGI IMG/M metagenome (GOLD analysis project Ga0210378, IMG submission 155465) | Groundwater sediment microbial communities from an aquifer in East River, Colorado, USA - PLM1_60_b1 redo | ecosystem: Environmental > Terrestrial > Soil > Riparian zone | place: USA: East... | reverse complement strand
GGTGGACGTGGGCGCGGTCATCGAGCAGGTGCTCACGCTCTACCAGGCGCGGGCGGCCGACGTCACCATGGAGAAGGACGTCGCCGCCGGTCTGGGGACGGTGAGCGCGGACCGGGCGCTGCTCGCTAGGGCCCTCGGCAACCTCGTCGCCAACGCCCTCGAAGCCATGCCCGACGGCGGCACCTTGCGGGTGCGGGCGGCCCCCGCCGAAAACGGGGTCGTCGTCGAGATCGCCGACACGGGCCCCGGCCTCGACGACGATCAACGGACCCGCCTGTTCACGCCCTACTACACGACCAAGAAGGGAGGGACGGGCCTCGGCCTCGCCATCGTGCAGGGCATCGTTTCCGACCACGCGGGCCGCATCGAGGCGCGCAGCGCGCCCGGCGAGGGCACGACCTTCATCCTCTACCTCCCCCGCGACCCCGCGGCGGTTGTAAGCTCTCCCCCCGTGCGGGAGAGATCGGCATGAAGCCGAAGATCCTCATCGTCGACGACGACCAGGGGACCCTCGCTTCCCTCGCGCGCGCCTTCGCCCTCGAGGGCTACACCGCCGTCACCGCGTCCTCCGCAGCCAAGGGCCTGGAGAAGCTCACGGAGGAGGCGGTGGACGCCGTGCTCTCCGACGTGGTGATGCCCGAGATGGACGGCCTGGAGTTCCTGGCCAGGGTGAAGGAACGGGCCGCGGAGGTGCCGGTCATCCTCATGAGCGGTCAGGGCACGATCGCGACCGCGGTGAGGGCCATGCAGCTGGGCGCGGTCGAGTACATCGAGAAGCCGGTCGGGCTCGAGCGCCTGCTGCAGACGCTGAAGACCGTCCTGCGCCTGGACCGGCTGCAGCGGGAGAACCGCGAGCTCCAGAAGTACTGGCAGGACGAGCTGGCCCTCATCGGCGGGAGCCAGGCCATCGCCGCGCTGCGCGCGCTCGTCGAGCGCGCGGCGCCCTCGGACGTCCCCATCCTCATCCTCGGCGAGAACGGAACGGGCAAGGAGCTGGTGGCCCGCGCCGTCCACGAGCTGTCCCCGCGCAGCCGCCAGCCGTTCGTCAAGATGAACTGCGCGGCGGTGCCGGCGGAGCTGGTGGAGAGCGAGCTGTTCGGCCACGAAAAGGGCGCCTTTTCGGGGGCAGTGGCGCAGCACAGAGGCCGCTTCGAGCAGGCCGACGGGGGGACGATATTCCTCGACGAGATCGGGGACATGCCCCCGCCCATGCAGGCCAAGCTGCTCCGGGTGCTCCAGGACGGGGAGATCACGCGCGTGGGTGGCTCTGGAGTGATACGCGTCGACGTGCGCGTCATCTCCGCCACCAACAAGGACATCGACACGCTGCTCGCCGAGGGCCGTTTCCGCGAGGACCTCTACTACCGGCTCAGCACGCTCAGCGTGAAAACGCCGCCCCTGCGCGAGCACGCGGGGGACGTGCCCGCGCTCGCCGCCCACTTCGTGGAGGGGGCCTGCCGCCGCAACCACTGGAAGCCGCGGCGGCTGTCGCCGGAGGCCCTGGACCTGCTCGCGCAGCAGCCCTGGAAGGGGAACGTGCGCGAGCTGCGCAACGTGGTGGAGCGGCTGCTCATACTGTCGGACGCAGATCCGATCGGGGCGGCCGACGTGCGCGCGGCGCTCCCCGCCGCCGCCCCCACGGCGCGCTCGGCTTCACCCCCTGCCGCCGGCTCGCTCCGGGACCTGACGGACGCTTTCGAGCGCGAGGTCATCCGCGAAAGGCTGCGCGTCGCCGGCGGCCACGTCACCAATGCCGCCCGCAGCCTGGGGCTGGAGCGCAGCCACCTCTACAAGAAGTGCAAGCAGCTCAGGATCGACATGAGAGAGGGAACGTAGGGCTATCCCCTCTCCCTGAAAGGGAGAGGGGCAGGGGTGAGGGTCCCCCTCACCCTACCCTCTCCCCCACGGGGGAGAGGGCTGGCCGAGGACGCTTTTTCTTTCCGTTCGACGCGCGGGGATTTCCGGCGCCTTAACTCCGCTTCAGCGAAACCTTGAGGGTCACTTCCCCGATCCCGATCTCGTCGCCATCCGAGAGCGGCTCGGGCTTCTCGATCGGCCGCCCGTTCAGGCGCGTGCCGTTGGCGCCTCCCGCATGCTCCAGGATCGCGGCGCGGCGGTCCTCTGCCAGGATTACGCGGGCGTGGGTGCGGGACACCGTCGGGTGCTTGACGCGAAGCGGCGCGTCCGTGGCCCGGCCGAGGACGTACGTGCCGGGAGCGGTGACCGCGAGCTCGTAGCCTCCGCCGACCAGGCGTACTTCCGCCAGCGGAGCGGCGGGCGGCGGGGCGGCGGCGGGCGGAGGCGGTGGCGCGGGAGGTGCCGGTGACTTCGGAGGGGTCGGACGCACCTTCGGCGTCGGCGCCGTCACCGACGGCGCCGAGGCGGGCTTCGCGGGGGTGGAGGCCGATTTCGCCTGCGCCGGCTGCACCGTCAGGTCGCGGTGCAGGTTCGCGATGGCCTCGCGCTCTCCCGAAGACCACTCGAAGCGCGTCTTCCAATCCGGTGAGAAGCGCGGCTCGCCGGCCTCGGGAAGCGCGACCCGGCGCCGGACGCCGGAAGTGAAGCTCACCTGGCCCATCTCGATCCGTACGCGGAACGACTCGACGCCGGCGAGAAGGATGACGTCGCCGTCGCGCAGCATGGCCGTCATGACCCTCTCCCCGTTCACGAACGTGCCGTTCGAGGACCCGAGGTCTTCGAGGATCAGCTGATCGACGGTGCGCTCGATGCGGGCGTGGACCTTCGAAACGGCCCCGCTCTCGGCCACGATGTTGCACGCCGAGCTGCGGCCGAGCGTGGCCTCGCCGACCCCGATCTCGTGCGGCAGCGCGTCGGAGGCCTCGGGCGCCAGCGCGGCGCGGACGATCCCCTGCTGGCTCACGACCCCGCGCTCCGCCGCGCGCAGGACGAAGACCAGGTCCGCGGTGCGCCCGAGCGTGATCACGTCCAGGTGGCGCAGCCGCTCCCGCACCAGCCCATGGCCGTTCAGGAGCGTGCCGTTGGTGCTCTTGAGGTCCTCCAGCCAGAAGTCATGGCCGTCCCAGCTGATGCGAGCGTGCCGGCGGGAAACGCCCTCGAGAGGGACCGCCACCGGCAGGGACGAGTCGCGGCCTAGCACAGACTGGTCCGCCCGCAGGTCGAACGTCAGGGTCAACCCGGGCCGCGCGCGGCAGAGGAGGACGGCCGGCGGCCGCGCCGAAGCGGCCGGGGCGATCACGGGATCGACGGCGGGTGGTAGCGATGACATGTCTGGCAGTCCTGGCTCACGCTGCGCGGCTTGTGGCACTCGCGGCAGCTCTGCACGCCCCCGAAGTTGAGGTCCGCGGAGACCGTGCTCTTCCGGATGGCGGCATGGCAATGGTAGCAGTCGCCCTGCACGGGGAGAAGGTGCGGCCGGTGCTCGAAGCGCGCGCGGACGAGGACGGGGCGCGCCGCCACCGGCCGCGCCATCGCGGCCCCGTCGAAGAGATGGCACTTCACGCAGGGCACGGTAAGCACCTCGACCGTCTCCTTCTTGCGCTGGAGCTCTTCGGGAGTGAGGGCGGCCGGGGGCGCGGGGACCTGGGACAGCATCGCCAGCCGGGCCTGCACGTCGTCGATGGCGCGTTGCAGGGCGGCCCGCTCCGGCTCGAGCAGCGCCTCCGCCGGCGGAGCGATGCCCGCCGAGCGCAGGGCCTCCTCGTCCGTCACCCGCAACAGGTCGGCCTGGCGCTGGTCGCGGGCGCGGGTGAGGATGTCGAGGCCGGGCTCGCCTTCCGTGAGGGCGAGCACCCGCCGCCGCAGGTCCTCCGCGCGCGGCGAGAGGCTGGGGTCGGCGCCCTCCACGGCGTCCAGCAGCGCGAGCAGCTCGCGCCGGCGGGCCTCGAACTCCTCGAGCGGCAGGGCGGCCGCGCGCACCGCGCTCTTCTGGAGGGGCTCCGCGCCGGCGCGCAAATCCTCGGCGGCCGCGCGGCTGGCGTCGTCGCCGGCGGCGGCCGCCGCCCCCCGCACCTCGTCGAGGCGCGATAGACCCGCGCCGGGAGGTGCCCCCGTCGCCTGCTGGGCGATGCGGGCCTCGAGGCCCCGGATTTCCGTCCGGATCGCCCGCTCCCGCTCCTCCAGGGCCGCGCGGTCGAGGCTGGCCAGGGGCGTGGCCTGGGCCAGGCGGCGCTGGAGCTGGCTCAGGCGGGCGAGGAGCGCGCCCCGCTCGACCGCCCAGCCGTCGGGATCGATCTCGCGGCGGAGCTTCCGCAGGTTGAAGATCACCCAGTCGTCCTGGTGGCGGACGGCGCTCTTGCCGATCTTGCCGCGCCCGGTCGCGAACTCCTCGGCGCTCCCGAGCCCTGCGGCCGGCACGCCGAGCGCGGCGATCCGATCCGGCGGGAGCGCGTCGTCCTGCGGCGCGGGGTCGATCGTGCCCACCGAGCCGTCTTTCGCGTGGCAGGACGCGCAGTGCAGGTCGAACGAGACCGGCGAGAAGTCGCGCTGTGACGACGAGCGCTGGTGGCACTCGGCGCACGTGCGCTCGGCCCCGACCCGGCGGACGCGGGCCACCTCGGCGACGTGTCCCACGAACTTCGCGGGCTCCGCCGAGTCGTGGCCGAACTTGATCCCGGGCGTCTCCACGTTGCGCGAACGCAGGACCGCGAACTCCGGGTGGCCGGAGAAGGAGCGGAAGTGGCACTGCGCGCACTCCAGCTCGTTGACCGTGGCCAGGCGCGCGGCGCGCCCCTGGTGCTCGACGTGGCAGCGCGCGCAATCGACGCGCGGCGCCCCCGCCGCCTTGCGGGCATCGCCGCTTCCGAAGAGGACGTGGGCCCCGTTGGTGAGGCGGCCCGCCCCCCCCGGGTCGTGGCAGCGCTGGCACCGCAGGTCGGAGGCGCCCCGGCGCGGCGTGTGACACTCCTCGCAGCGCGCCTCGATCGGGGCGTGGCGGCTGATCACGGCGCCCGGAGCGAGAGGCTCCCGCACGCCGACGGCCTGGAGCAGCAACAGCCCGACGAGCACCGCGACGCCCAGCGCCAGCGCGGGAAGCAGGAACGCCCACTTCCCGCGCGGGTGGACGTAGTGCTCGGTGCGGCCGGGCGTCCCCCAGGTCACCTTGCGCGGCATCTCAGTACCACGCCCAGGCGAAGATGTGGATGGCGAGCAGGCCCATGAGCAGTCCGGCCGTGGGGACGTGGAGAAGCAGCCACCGCCGGAGGATGCCCTGCAGACTGTAGTGCGCGTCGAGCTCGATCTTCTCCGTGTAGATGCTCGTCAGGTCGTCGATCCGCGCCTTCTGGTCGGCGGCCACGAACTCGGCCACGCGCCGGAAGGGCTCGAGCGCGCGGTCCCGGCTCGCCCTCACGTCGAGGAGGAACGCCCAGGAGGGGTTCGGGCGGGACAGCGACGGCCGCACTTCCGTGCGATAGAAGCGCGCGCTGACGACGTCGGCGCCCGCCATGAGCGCGTCCGCCTCCGCGACGAGATTGGCCATCAGCTCGGGGATGCGCTCGTAAAGCGCCTCGACGCGGAGCCCCTCGGCCAGCGCGGCGGGAATCCACTTCTGCAGCCACACGCCGAGCAGCCCGCTCGCGGTGGTCCACACCGAGAGGGTCAGGAGCGCCCAGCCGAGGCTCCCCTGCGGCACCCGGAACCCGGCGTGGATCAGCACCGCCAGGAGGGCTACGACGCCCAGATAGACGTGGGCCTGCGCCCAGGCCTTGGCGGTGCGCAGCGGCCGCGCCCGCGGCCGGCGGAAGGGGTAGATCATCTCGAAGACGAAGAGGGCGGTGGCCAGGAAGCCGAAGAAGAGCCCCAGACCGCGCTTCGGGCTCCAGGGCCACCGCGAGGCGCTGGCCAGGAAGACGACCACGAGCACGGCACTGGCGACAGCCGCGGCCCGCGCGTTGGCGGGCTCCTTGGGCCGCAACACCTGGGTGAACCTCACCGGTCTTGCTGGCTCACCGCAGCGTGGCGGTCACCTGCTCGAGGTCCTTGAACGAGATGCGGACCGCCGAACCGTGCGGGCACATCTGCACGCACGCGGGGCCCTCGGGACGGGTGAGGCAGAGGTCGCACTTCGTGGCCACCTCGACCGGCTTTCCGTCGGACCGCTTCTCGCCCCGCTCGACCATGATGATGTTGCCCCAGGGGCAGCGCTGGGCGCAGTTGCCGCACCCGATGCAGGTGGGCTCGTTGATCGTGACCTCCAGCGTGCCGACCGAGCGCGTGATGGCGCCCGTCGGGCAGTCGACCATGCACACGGGGTCGGTGCACTGGTAGCAAGCGGTCGGCACGAGCCACTGCCGGTACTTCTGCCCCTCGCGGATGAAGCGCGGCTCGCCGCCGTGGGCGTCCGCGCAGCCCCGCACGCACTCGTCGCACCGGGTGCAGGTCGAGAGGTCGATGAGGAGCACGCTCTCGCCGTGAATCAGCCCGGTCTCCATCGCCATCTGCATGTACTCGGACGAGACGGGGTTGCGGCCGACCGAGCCGCGCAGCTTCAGGCGGGCGATCATCTCCCCCCACAGCGACTCCTCGAGGTGCGGGTAGCGGCCGGCCAGGGCCTGGAACTCGCTCTTGCCGATGCGGACGAGCTCCACGTGCTCGAGGGCCTGGAGCGTGAACGGCCACGCCTCGTCGAGCAGCATCGCCGTCTCGCCCGCGAAGTCCCCCTTGCGGAGATAGGTCACCGCCAGGTCGGTGGAGCCGGTGCGCACCGCCACCTTCACGTAGCCGCCCCGCACGAGGTAGAAGCTGTCGGCCGGCGTCCCCTCCTCCACGATCACCTGCCCCGGCTCGAAGGAGAGGAGGTCGGCCTTCTGCTTGAGCCGCTCGATGAACTCGTCGTCCACCTTCTCGAACAGCGCCACGCTGCGCAGGTGGCGGGCCAGCGTCCGCTCGCGGTAGCGCTCGTCCAGGAACTTGCGGAACTCCTTGGACGCCGCCAGCAGCATGCGCAGACCCGGCAGGCGGATCCGCAGCAACGTGAGCGGCGTCTCCGCCCGCACCGTCGCCGAGACGGCGTAGCGCGAGAGCGCGCCGATCTCCCCGAAGATCTCCCCCGCTTCCAGGATGGTGCGCTGGCCGGGGACGACGTCGGCCGGGAACGCCGACAGGATCACGGTGCCGCCGGTGCCGCGGCCCCGCCCCACGAGGCCTTCCGCGCCCGGCCGCGCCGCCGGCCGCTGGGGGGGCGGGACGTGGGCTCCTCCCCGCACCTCGGGCCGCTGGCCTTCGGCGCCGACGGAGAGCACGACCTCGACCGCGCCCTCGACGATCGCATAGGCCGAGTCGCTGTAGTCACCCTCCCGGAGGATGATCTCGCCGGGCTCGCAGGTGACCACGTGGATGTACTTCCGCACCTTCTCGATGACCTTGTCGCGCGCCTTCTCGGGGATCCCGGCGAAGAGGGGAAGGCCGCGGAGCTGTTCCGCCTCCGCAGGCACCAGGACCTGCAGTCGATCCCTCACTGTGGCCTCCGCAAGGCTTCGAGCGCGAGGGCGGTGGCTTCGTCCTGCAGGCGAAGCAGCTCGCTGTCCGGGCCGCTGAACTCGGCGGGGCGGGCCGGGGCCGGAAGCGACGGCACGCGCGTCCCCGCGCGCAAGAGCCGCTCCAGCAGCGCGACGCCACGCCCGCGCATCTCGGCCACCCGCGCGGCCGCCGAGCGCACGCCCGCCTGGGCTTCGACGGCGGGCTGCCCCACCGCGGTCACGGCCGCCGTGACCGCGCTCGTTTCGCCGAGGGCGGGGAGGCTCCGAGGGAGGGGCGTGTCCTCCGCGATCGAGGGCGGCACGGGGCGCGGCTGCGCCGGGCGCGGGCGGGGCGCGAGGGCCGCGGCGCGAGGAACCGTCGCGGGCGCGACCGGCCGAGCCTCAGAGACGGGTTCGGGCGTGGGCTCCGCGACCGGCTCGGCCACGTACTCTTTCGGCAGCGGGCGGATTGGCTGGTCCCAGTCCCAGGGTGCGGGAGGCGCGGGGGGAGGCACCGCAGGCGCTTCCGCGGCGGGAGCCTGCGCGGCGGGACGCGGAGCGGCGGTGGCGAGGGCGGCGGGCGCCGATCCTCGTGCTGCGGACGGCGCTGCCGTCGGAGCGGGCGCCTTGGCCGCGCCCGGCGGGGGCGCGAACCCGGCCGGTGCCGCGGCCACCCGCCCTCCCGCCGCCGCCTTCCCGGCGGCGCTCACTTGCGCGTAGTTGTACGCGATCGTCCAGTGGACGATCTTCTGCAGGCTGGCGCCCGCGTCGAAGGCGCTGCCCGAGGGATGGCCCGCGGCCGCGAGCCGCCGGTCGGGCGTGACGTGACAGTCCACGCACACGCGCGCGATCGCGGACGGCTTCTCGCGCAGGTCCTTGAGCCCGGCGGCCACCGACTTGGCGCGCGAGCCCTTGACCTGGTGCACGTCGAGGTAGCCGCTGGCGGCGCCGTGACAGCTCTCGCACGAGACGCCGGCGTTGGCATCGCCGCGGAACACGGTCGCGTGACACTTCACGCATGAGCCTTTGAGGTCGTAGGGATCCGCGAGACCGATCGCCTTGGCGTAGGTCCCTGACTTCGCGCCGTCGAGCTGCTTGCGCGTGTTGAAATGGGCCTTCACCCCGAAGGCGGCGGGCTCCTCCTTCTGCCACTTCGTCGCCTGCCGACTGTGATCGTGGCAGGTCACGCACTTGCTGGGACCGGTCGTGGTGTATTGCGCGCCGACGGGCAGGGCCGAGAGGAGCACTCCGGCCAGGCCCAGCGCGGGGCCCGGCTTCACGCCGAATCGAAGCCGATGGCCCATGGGAGTGGCCCATCTCACGACAAGGCGCCGGTCGTGTCAAGCGTGCGTCTCACCTTGACCGCGGCACGCGATGTGGTTAGATTCCGCCCTCACCACCGCAGGAGGCGCTCGCCCCCGCATGCGTCTGTCCCCGCCGTTCCGGCAGATGGCCGTCATCTTCGGCCTGACCGCCCTGCTCGCGGCCAGGGTCCCGGGGACCGCCGCCGTGGCTTCGGGTCCCCCCCTCACGCCCGCCGAGGTGGACCGTATCGTGCGACAAGCCGCCGCGGAGGCGCAGCGCCTCGGCCTTCGCGCGCACGTCGCCGTGACCGACCAGGAGGGAAACATCCTCGCCCGCTTCCGGATGGCGGGCGCGCCCGACGGCACGCGCGTGCGGCCGAAGCCCGGCGAAGAGGGCCGGCGGGGCCGTGGCCTCGAAGCGGTCGATCTGCCGGCGACGTTCGTGGCGGTGACGAAGGCCGGGACGGGGGCGTTCCTCTCGAGCGGCGGCAACGCGTTCTCCACGCGCACGGCCAGCTTCATCGTCCAGGACCACTTCCCGCCCCTCATCGAGTTCACGCCCGGCGGCCCCCTCTTCGGCGTGCAGTTCTCGAGCCTTCCCTGCACCGACGTGAAGTCTCCGGCGCTGCCGGCCGGCCTGTCCGCGGACCCCGGCGGGCTGCCCCTTTATAAGGAAGGCCTGGTGGTGGGTGGCGTCGGCGTCGAAGGGGACGGCGCCTACACGCTCGATCCCGATCCGGGCGACCTCGACTCGCCGCCCGAGGAACGGGCGGCCGCGGCGGGAACGCGGGGCTTCGAGGCGCCGGACCGCGTCCGCGCCGATCGCATCCTCGCCGACGGCATCCGGCTGCCGTACGCCAACGCCGTGGCGGGAGATGGCGGCGCGACCGCCACCGGCGACTATCTCGACGGTCCGCGCGAGGGCCGTCCCTCTGGTTTCCGTCCGGCGTCGGTGGGCGGCGTGGCCGGCGAGACCGACCCCCGCTTCCGCCTGAGCGGAGGCTCACTCCTCAGCGCCGACGAGGTGACGCGCATCCTGTCCCAGGCCGCGCGGCAGGCGACCGTCACGCGGGCCGCCATCCGGCAGCCCCTGGGCAGCGCGGCGCGGGTCTCGATCGCAGTGGTGGACATCGACGGCCGTCTTCTCGGCCACTTCCGCACCGAAGACGCTCCCGTCTTCGGCTTCGACGTCGCCGTCCAGAAGGCCCGCACGGCGAACTTCTTCAGCCGGAGGGGCGCCGGCGACGAGCTGCGGCGTGCCGGCCTGAGCCTGTACCTCGGCGACGGCGTTCCCCTCGACGGGAGCATCGCCTTCACGAGCCGCGCGGTGGGGTTCCTCGCCCAGCCGCTCTACCCGCCCGGCATCGACGGTACCGACGCCGGCCCGTTCTCGTCGCCGACCTCCGAGTGGAGCCCGTTCAACACCGGCCTGCAGCTCGATCTGGTCGAGGACAAGATCGGCGAGTTCCTGGCGACGCTGCGCTCCCCCGGCACGTGCAGCGCCGCCATCCCGGCGCTGGCCAACGGAATCACGATCTTTCCCGGCGGCGTGCCGCTCTACAGGAACGGGACGCTCGCCGGCGCCGTCGGCGTCAGCGGCGACGGCGTCGACCAGGACGACCTCATCGCCGCCGCCGGAGCCGCGGGCTTCGATGCGCCTCCGGAGCGGCGCTCCGATCAGCTCGTGATCCGCGGCGTGCGGCTCCCGTACGTCAAGTTCCCTCGCCACCCGGAGCTGTGAGAGCGATGCACCGGGCCGTCGCGCTCCTGCTCGTCCTCGCCTTCGCGGGGGCGGCGGCGGCCGACGAGCTGCTGGTGTTGAAGGACGGGCGGAAGATCCCCGTCACCCGGCTCGCGCGCCGGGACGGGCAGGTCGTCTTCCAGACCACGAAGGGCGAGGTCTTCTCGGTGCCG
>Ga0210378_10001943_pt1 | contig 10654 bp, 11 predicted proteins | sample PLM1_60_b1redo_FD_155465 | JGI IMG/M metagenome (GOLD analysis project Ga0210378, IMG submission 155465) | Groundwater sediment microbial communities from an aquifer in East River, Colorado, USA - PLM1_60_b1 redo | ecosystem: Environmental > Terrestrial > Soil > Riparian zone | place: USA: East... | reverse complement strand
GCCGAGCAGGCCCTTCTCGCGGAGGTCGAACGGCAGGCCCGCAAGGGTCGCCCCGGCCAGCCCCGCCGACCATGCCCCGCCAGGAGGATCCAGCAGGCAGCCCAGGCCCCACAGCGGCAGGAACACCTTGGCGCAGCGGCCGGGCCGGAGGTCCAGCAGGTTCGCCAGGTTGGCGGTGGAGGCGACCAGCACCGCGCCGAGCGGCAGCACCAGGGCGGCGTGGCGGCGCTCCGGCATGGCCAGGCTGGCCACGACCAGCGCGGCCAGCGCACCGCCGAGCAGCTTGATCCCCCCGCCGGTGAGCCGCCCGCCCGCGAGCGCCCGTAGGTGGCCGCGGAAGCCGCGGCTGCCGGCGTCCTCGATCAGGTCGTCGACCAGTCCGAGGACCAGGAAGGCCAACCCGGCGACGATCACCGCCAGCCCGGACGGGGCGAGCAGGTCGATGCGGCTGGCCCGCCACGGGTCGAGCCTTGCGGCCAGCGCCAGCGGCGCCGCCCACGCGAGCAGCCCGAGCGGGAGCAGCAGGCCGAGCCCGGCGACCACCGTCCGCTGGCGGTAGTTCACCCGCGCCAGGCTGGAGCCGGCCAGGCCGGTCAGGACCTGGGGCGCGGCCCACAGCCCCACCCCCCACCCGACCAGCAGCCCACACGCGGCCACCGGCAGCGCCCGCATCAGGGCTGCTCCCCGGGCGGCCGCACGGCAGGGGTGCCGTCCGGCGGGGCACGCCAGGCGCGGCGCCGGGCGAGCTCACGGGCGATCGCGCGGGCCTGCCGGCCGCGGTGCAGCAGGCCGGCGAGGTCCTTGCCGGTGGCGGCGTGCCGCAGGTCGACCTCGACCTCCACCACCCGCAGGCCCGCCCGCAGCGCGTCCATGGTCATGGCCACCTCGACCCCGAACCCCGGCGCGAACGGCAGCAGGGCCGGCAGCACCTCCCAGCGGACCGCCCGCTGGCCGGACAGCGGCTCGGACATGCGCCTGCCGGTGACCCGGGCCATGCCCTGGCGGGCCAGGCCCATGGCCAGGCCGAACCCGCCGGCGCCCTGCTGGGGTGGCAGGTCGGCGATGGCGAGGTCGGCGTCGCCGGCCAGCACCGGGGCGAGCAGGCGGTCCAGCCGGGCGGCGGTGTCGGCCAGGTCGGCGTCGGCCAGCAGCAGCGCGGCCGGCTCGGGGCTGAGCCGCTCGGCGACCCGGCCCATCAGCGCGGACAGCCCGGCGTTGAGCGCGCCACCCTTGCCGATGTTTCGGGGCAGGTCCAGGCAGTGCGCCCCCGCGTCCAGGGCGCGGGCCGCGGTCGCGTCGCTGGAGCCGTCGCTGACCACCAGGACCTCGGCGACCCCCGGCAGCTCACGCAGGGCGGTGACGGTGGTCCCGACCCGCTCGGCCTCGTCCCTGGCCGCCACCAGCGCCAGCACCGGCAGCCCCTCCTCGGGCCGGACCCCACCGGTCACGAGGCCGGGACCTTCTCGGGGAGCAGCCCGGAGTTGCCCTTCTTGACGCCGTACTGCCCGGTGGGCAGGTTCTGCAGTCCGCGCTCCAGCGCCCTGACCAGCGCGAGCTGCCCGTAGGCGGTGTCGACGTCGTCGATGCCGGACACCCGGCGGATCACCACGCGCTGGTCGCGCAGCGCCTCGATCCAGGAGGTGGTGCCGTTCACGGGCCCGGCGGTCAGGGCCTCGACCCCGGCAACCGGCCCGGTCACGCGGGTCGAGACCCGGTCGGCGAGCGGGATCAGGAACGCGCCGGGCGGGAGGGCGACGCCGTCCGTCGGCCCGATGATCACGAAGCTCGAGCCCGGCCTCGGGAATACCTCGCTGCCGTTGGCGAACGGGCCGGTGAGCTTCAGGTCGGCAAGGAAGCCGCCGTCGTCCAGGCTGGTCAGCATGTCGCGCTTGCGGTCCGGGTCCTGCTTCGGGAGGGTGTCGGGCGCGGCCAGGCGGTCGGCGACGCGGGTGATCAGCTCGTCGCGGAGCACGGTGGGGTCGCCGGTGTTGGAGACCAGCAGCCGGCCGAGCGCCTGCCGGTCTCCTTCGGCGGTCAGGGCGAGCCGGCCGGCGTTGAAGGTGACCCGGCCGTCGACCTCGGCCCCCGCGGCCTCCAGGACCTGGGTGACCCGGTCGCGGACGCCGCCGTCGACCTTGTCGGTGTCGAGCAGGACCACCGGCTGGTCCTTGAGCCGGCCGCGCACCAGGTCGGGCAGGACGGTGGCGGCGAAGTCCTGGAGGCGGGCCTGCTCCTGCTTGAGGGCGAGGTTCTCCTCCCGGTAGCTGTCGTTGTTCTGGCGCACCTGTTCGCTGGTCGCCCGCAGGACCGAGACCGTCCCCTCCTTCAGGACGGTGCTGCCGACCACGATGCCGAGGGCCAGGGCCAGGAACACCGCGACCAACGACACGATGTGGTAGCGCAGGCTGATCACTCCGGGCACCTCCGCGCGGGGATGACTTGACCCGCTGTCAGACGAGCAACGATCGGATGCGGTAGACGACACCGCGCAACAGCTCGAACAGGTCGCCCCAGACCAGCCGGACGGGTTCCGACACCAGCGAGATCACCAGCATCGCGACCAGCGCGGCGACCACCAGGAAGATCAGGTCGCTGCGGCGCACCCCCTGCCGGTACAGGCGGTTGACGCCTTTGGCGTCCACCAGCTTGGAGCCGACCTTCAGCCGGGTCAGGAAGGTGGAGGCCATGCCGGGGCGGCCCTTGTCGAGGAACTCGACCATGCTGGCGTGGCCGCCGACGGCCACGATCAGGTCGCAGTCGGCCTCGTAGGCGAGCAGCATGGCCATGTCCTCGCTGGTGCCGGCGCCCGGCATGACCAACGGGGTGATGCCCAGCGCCTCGACCCGCTCCTTGCCGGGGGAGCGGCCGTCGGGGTAGGCGTGGACGACGATCTCGGCCCCGCAGGCGAGCGCCTCGTTGGTCACCGAGTCCATGTCCCCGAGGATCACGTCCGGCTTGAGGCCGGCCTGAAGCAGCGCGTCGGCGCCCCCGTCGACCCCGATCAGGGCGGGGCGGAACTCCTGGATGTAGCCGCGCAGGGTGGTGAGGTCCTTCTTGTAGTCGTGGCCGCGGACCACTACCAGCACGTGCCGGTCCCGCAGCCGGGTCTTCAAGGTGGGGATCTCCAGGCCCTCCAGCAGCAGGTCGCGGTCGCGGCGGACATAGGACAGGGTGTTGAGGGTGAAGTCTTCGAGGGCGCTGGCGAGGTTGTCCTTGGCGTCGTCGAGGCGCTTGCGGACGTCCTCGGGCCGGAGCCAGTCGCCACGGGCGACCTCGGCGCCGTCCCGCCACACGACCCCCTCCTCGTCGATGCGGACCTCCTCGCCCTCGCGCAGCTCGAAGACCGCCTGGCCGGCGACGTCCAGCAGCGGGATGCCGGCCTCGACGAGGATCGCCGGTCCGGCGTTGGGGTAGGCGCCGGAGATGCTCTGGGCGGCGTTCACGACCGCGACCGGCCGCCGCTCGACCAGGGTCTCGGCGGCCACGCGGTCGACGTCCAGGTGGTCGATGACGGCGACGTCCCCGGGACGCAGCCGTTTGACGAGGTTCTTGGTGCGCTTGTCCTTGCGTACCGGCCCGACCAGGTCGGTCGGCCCGGGGTCGAGTCGCTGGCGGCGCAGCGGACGCAGCCTCACGATCCCTCCCCGGGCTGCCCGGCCTTGGCGGCGCTGGCGGCGGCCAGGAGCTCCTCGGCGTGGGCCTGGGCCAGGCCGGAGCCCTCCATGCCGGCGAGCATGCGCGACAGCTCGGTGACGCGGCCGGCGTCGTCCAGCAGCTGCACGGCGGTGCTGGTGGCGCCGTCGGCGGAGTGCTTCTCGACGGTGAAGTGGCGGTCGGCGTGGGCCGCGATCTGCGGCAGATGGGTGACCACCAGCACCTGGTGGTGGCGGGCGAGCTGGGCGAGGCGGCGGCCGACCGCCGCGGCCGTGCGGCCGCCGACCCCGGCGTCGACCTCGTCGAAGACCAGCGTGGGGGTGCGGTCCACGCCGGCGAGCACGACCCGCAGGGCCAGCATGACCCGCGACAGCTCGCCGCCGGAGGCGGCCCGGCCGAGCGGCCGCAGCGGCGCACCCGGGTGGGCGGCCAGCTCGATCTCGACCCGGTCCAGGCCGTCGTCGCCGCCGGCCAGGCGGCGGCCGCCGACCTCCAGGCCGCCCTCGTCCTCGTCCTGCTCGACCCCGACCCGCACCTTGGCGTGGGGCATGGCCAGGTCGGCCAGCTCCGCGCGGACGGCGTCGGCCAGGCGGTCGGCGGCTTCGCGGCGCCGCGCGGTCAGGGTGGCGCCGACGCCGGCGAGGGTGCGGCGCAGCGCGGCGGCCTCGGCCTCCAGCGCCTCCGAGCGGAGCACGCCGCCCTCCAGCTCGGCCAGCCGGCCGGCCGCGCGGTCGGCGAACGCCAGCACCGCCGCCTCGTCGTCGCCGTACTTGCGCTCCAGGTCGCGCAGCAGCGCGATGCGGGCCTGGACCTCGTCGAGCCGGCCGGGGTCGACCAGCACCCCCTCGGCGTAGGCGCGGAGGCCGGAGGCGAGGTCGCCGACCTCGGCGGCGAGCGCCTGGGCGCGGCCGGCCAGCTCGGCCAGGGCCGGGTCGTGGCCGCCCGGCCCGGCCAGGGCACGGGCGGCGGCGCCGAGCGCGGTGGCGGCGCTGGTGTCGTCGTCGCCGCCGAGGAGCTGGTGGGCGACGGCGGCGGCCTGTTGCAGCGCCTCGGCGTTGGCCAGGCGCTCGGCCTCGGCGGCCAGCTCGGCCGACTCCCCCACCCGGACCTCGGCGGCGTTGATCTCGTCGAGCTGGTAGCGCAGCAGGTCGGCCTCGTGGGCGCGCTCCCGGGCCCGTTTGGCCAGCTCGTCCAGCTCGCTGCTGACCACCCGCAGGCGACGCCAGCCGGTGGCGAACTCGGCCCGCGGCCCGAGCACCGGCGGTCCGGCGAAGCTGTCGAGCAGGTCGCGCTGGACGCCAGGGCGCAGCAGGCGCTGGAACTCGTGCTGGCCGTGTACCTCGACCAGCGGCCTGACCACGTCGGCCACGGCGGCCACGGTGGCCATGCGGCCCTGGAGCTGCGCGCGGCTGCGGCCACCGGCCAGCACCTGGCGGGCGACGATCACCTCGCCGTCCTCGGCGGTCACCCCCGCGGCGGCCAGCGCGGCGGCGGCCTCGCCGGCGTCGGCCTGCAGGCGGCCTTCGACCAGGGCCTCCGGCCGGCCGACGCGGACCGCGCCGGGATCGGCCCGCTCGCCCAGCAGCAGCGAGAGGGCGTCGACCACCATCGTCTTGCCGGCGCCAGTCTCGCCGGTCAGCACGTTCAGGCCGGTCGAGACCTCGAGGTGGGCATCGTCGATGACCCCGAGGTCGCGGATGCGTAGCTCGGCTAACATCACCTGCGATTCTAGCCCGGTCAGGGCCGCGGCCCCGCACGCGGTCCCCAGGGGCACGCCTCATGGGGGGCCGTCGGGCGACTCGGCCGCGTCGGCGAGGCGGAACTTCGAGCGGACCAGGCGGTAGAAGTCGGCGCGCTCGGTCCGTACCAGCAGGGCGTCGTGGCGGCCCCTGCGGACCTCGACGACGGCGCCGGGCGGCAGCTCGCGGACGACCCGGCCGTCGACGCTCTCGAGCAGGGTGGGGCTGTCGGGCAGCACCTCCAGCCGCACCCCCTCGTCGGGGTGCAGCACCAGCGAGCGGTTGAAGACCATGTGCGGGGCGATGGGGGTCAGCAGCAGCGCGTCCAGGCGGGGGGAGACGATCGGGCCGCCGGCCGAGAAGCTGTAGGCGGTGGAGCCGGTCGGCGACGCCACCATCACCCCGTCGGCGGCGTAGCTGGCGAACGGGCCGCCGTCGCCGAGGCGGACCGCCACGGCCGCCAGCCGCGTCCTGGCGGCCTTCTCGAGCACCACGTCGTTGACGGCCAGGTCCTCGGCGACGTCGCGCCCCCCGATCAGCACCCGTGCGGCCAGGGTGGCGCGCCGCTCGACCTGGTAGCGGCCGTCCCTGACGGCGTCCAGGGCGGCCGGCAGGCCGTCGGCCTCCACCTCGGTGAGGAAGCCGAGCCGGCCGGCGTTGACCCCCAGAACCGGCACCTCGGCGGCGAGGACCAGGCCGAGGGCGCGCAGCAGGGTGCCGTCGCCGCCGACCGCGACCACCAGGTCGAGACCGACCGGGAACTCCGCCGGCTCGGCGCAGGGCACGTCGTCACCGAGGCAGCCGCGCTCGCTGGCGAGGGTGCGCAGCTCGATGTCGAGCTTGGCCGCCCACCCGGCCAGCTCCTTGCCGAGCCTGGCGGCCGACGGCCGGGCGGGGTGCACCACCGCCCCGACCCGACGCAGGGACCGGTTCACCGCTGCGCCACCCCGGGCAGGGCGTCCCCTTCGGCGACCGCGGCCAGCAGCGCGGCCTCGTCCAGCGGACCCGCCCCGGCCCGAAGCTGCAGGAAGAGCTCGAGGTTGCCGGCCGGCCCCGGCAGCGGCGACGGGCAGACGGCCGCCACCCCGAGCCCACCGGCGGCGGCCGCGGCGGCCACGCCGCGGACGGCCGCCGCGCGCACGGCCGGGTCGCGGACCACCCCGCCGCGGCCGACCGCCCCGCGACCCGCCTCGAACTGGGGTTTGACCAGCAGCAGCAGGTCGCCGTCGCGGCGGGTGAGCGACGCCAGGACCGGCACCACCAGGCGCAGCGAGATGAACGACAGGTCGGCCACGGTGAGGTCGACCGGGCCGCCGATCCGCTCGGCGGTGAGGCCGCGCACGTTGGTGCGGTCCAGCACCCGCACCCGCGGGTCCTGCCGCAAGGCCAGGTCGAGCTGGCCGTAGCCGACGTCGACGGCGACCACCTCTGCCGCCCCGGCGGCCAGCAGCACGTCGGTGAACCCGCCGGTCGAGGCGCCGGCGTCGAGGCAGCGGCGGCCCGCCACCGTCACCCCGAGCCGGTCGAGGACGGGCGCGAGCTTGTCGCCGCCACGGCTCGCCCAGCGGCGGGCGGGCCCGGCGAGGGCGAGCGGGTCAGCAGGCGAGACGAGCGACGACGGCTTGGACGCGACCGCGCCGGCGACCAGCACCCGGCCGGCCCGGATGGCGGCGCTGGCCGCCTCCCGGCTGGGGGCGAGGCCGCGCCGGACCAGCTCGCGGTCGAGCCGCACCCGCGTGGTCACCTGTGCCCGCCTACAGCGTCTCGAGGCGCTGGAGCTCGGCCAGGATGGCGGCGTCGACCGCGTCGAAGGCGTCCGCATGCGAGGCGGGGTCGGCGTCGTCCAGGCCGGCGAGGATGGCCTGGACCTCCTCTAGGGTCGAGGGCGGCTCGCCGCTCACGGGACCTCCTTGGCTGGGCGACCGGGCCAGTATAGGCGGCCCCGCGCCGCCGGCCGGAGGCGTGTCCACAGACGGCGCGGTGGTGGAGTGGGCCGCTACTGCCCGCCGCCGCCGGTGCGCTTGGAGGCGGTCGAGCCGCGTCCGCGGCGCGCGGCGGCGGGAGAGGCGGCCGAGGACCGCGAGGCGGCGGCTCCGGTCCGGGTCCGGGTCGACGTCCGCGACGACCCGGAGGCGGTGGACTTCGCGCGGGAGCGTGCGCTGGCGGGCGGGCTGGACCGCTCGGCGGCCTGCTCCAGGGCGCGGACCCGTTGCTGCAGCCGGGCCACCTCGTCCCGGGTGGCCATGCCGAGCAGCCCGAGCTGCCGCTTGACCTCCCGCTGGATCAGCCGGCTGACCGTCTCGCGGTTCTTCTGCGTGCGGCGCACGAGGTCCTCGGCGACGCGGCTCACCTGCCCGGACTGGACCTCTCCCTGCTTGGCGAGCAGGCGGGCGACCCGCTCGGCCTGGGTGCGGGTCATCTCGGTCACGCTGGCCAACGCTTGCAGGTACTGCTCTCTACCGCTCGCCAACTCGCCACCTCCAAGTGGTCGCGCTGACGCCAGTTCGGCGACCTTGGATTTTGGCAGTGGCCACCCGAGCCGGTCAACGACGCCGTCTCGCCGGCTGCCCCGTATGGTACAACCCGTCAGGCGGCGCGGAGCGGCGCCGCGGGCGGGAGGAAGGGACCAGGTTGGCAAGCAAGCCGGAGGTGGAGCGGCAGCTCGCGGCCCTCATGGCCCGGCTGGACGGCAACGAGGCGAACGTGCGCTCGGCCATCCCGAGCCGCAAGGTGCTCCGCTGCGTCGTGCCCGACCTGAACGCCGCGTGGTTCTCGGTGGTCGAGGAGGGCCACGTCTCCCCGCCGACCGAGACGTCGCCCGACGGACCCGCCGACATCACCCTCACCCTACGGTCCGACGACCTGGTCGACCTGGTCGAGGGACGCGTCTCCTTCCTGTCGGCGTTCACCTCCGGCAAGGTCAGGGTGGACGCCAGCATCGTCGACCTGCTGCGGCTGCGCAGCCTGCTGTAGCCGATGCTCGGTCTCATCCCGATCCACGACGACAACCCGACCCGCCGGCCGGCGGTGGTGACCTGGACGCTGATCGCCATCAACGTGGTGGTGTTCCTGCTGGAGCCGATCTCCCCGTTGGACCCGGGCGGCGACGCCAACACCGCGACGGCGATCTGCCGCCAGCTCGCGTTCTTCCGCCAGTACGCCGCCATCCCGGTGGAGCTGACCCGCAACGACCCGCTGGACGAGACCGCCGGGCCACCCGCCCGCGGCGGCTGCCTGGCGGTGCGGCCCGACTACCAGAAGATCCCGTTCCTGTCGGTGCTGAGCGCCATGTTCCTGCACGGCGGGCTGCTGCACCTGCTCGGCAACATGCTGTTCCTGTTCGTGTTCGGCAACAACGTCGAGGACCGGCTCGGACGCGTGCGCTACCTGCTGTTCTACCTGGCGTGCGGGTACGCGGCGACCTACGGGTTCGCGCTCTCCAACCCGACCAGCGAGGAGACCCTGGTCGGGGCGTCCGGGGCGATCGCCGGCGTGCTCGGCGCCTACCTGATCGTGTTCCCCCGCGCCCGCGTGACCAGCCTGATCCCGTTCCTGTTCTTCATCCCGGTGTGGCTGCCGGCGTGGATGGTGCTCGGGTCCTGGTTCCTGCTCCAGTGGCTGTACTCCGCCGGTGCCGGCTCCGCCGAGGGCGCCGGGGTCGCCTACCTGGCCCACGTGGTCGGCTTCGTCGCCGGCGTCGTCCTGGTGATCCTGCTCGGCGGCCTGCGAGCCGACCGTCGGCCGCCCCGGCCTCCACCCAGCTACTACCCCGACTACCGCTGACCCCGGCCGGGTGCTCAGTCCTTGAACAGCCCGCTGATGCTCTCGCGGTGGTGGATGCGCCGGATCGCCTCGGCGAACAGCGGCGCCACCGAGACCACCCGCACCTTGCCGGAGAAGGCCGTCGGCTGGGTCTCGACGGTGTCGGTGACGATCAGCCGCCGGATCGGGCAGGCGTCCAGCCGCTGCATCGACCCCTCGGCGAACACCCCGTGGGTGACCGCCGCCATGACCGACCGGGCTCCCCGGGCCACCAGCGACTCGGCCGCCTCCACCAGGGTGCCGGCGCTGATGGTGAAGTCGTCGACCAGCACGGCGTTCCGGCCGGCGACCTCCCCGATCACGTCGGTCACCGTGGCGTGCTCGTGGTGGTCGGAGCGCACCTTGTCGGCGATGGCGAGCGGTGCGCCCAGGCGGCTGGCGAACATCCGGGCCTTCTTGGCGAAGCCGGCGTCGGGGGAGACGACCACCACGTCCGTCAGCCCCTCGGCCTGGATCGCGTCGCAGAGGATGGAACGGGCGTACAGGTCGTCCACCGGGATGCGGAAGAACCCCTGGATCTGGGCCGCGTGCAGGTCCATGGTGACCACCCGGTCGGCGCCGGCCACCTCGATCGCGTCGGCGCACACCCGAGCCCGGATCGACACCCGCGGCTCGTCCTTCTTGTCACCCTTGGCGTAGCTGAAGTACGGCATCACCACGGTCACCGACGTGGCGCTGGCGCGCTTGAAGGCGTCGATCCAGAACAGCAGCTCCATGAAGTGGTCGTTGGCCGGGAACACCGTCGACTGCACCAGGTAGACCTGGCGGCCCCTGACGTTCTCGAGGACCCTGGGGAACAGGGTGCCCTCCGAGAACCGCAGCACCTCGCCCTGGCCGACCGCGACACCCAGGTGCCCGCAGATCTCCTTGGTCAGGCGCGGGCTGGCGGAGCCGGCGAAGACCAGCGGTCCGTCCGGGTCGTTGCTGGCCACCTGCGTCGCGTCCCTCACGTCAACCTGCCCAACCGCCCGAGGCTGCGACGGGCGAGGCGCTGATCGTCTCACACCGCTACTGGTGCAGGTCGCGGACGAGCGCGCCGTGGGGCTCCTGCGGCCCTGGCGGCCGGAAGCCGAGCCTGGCGAGGAACCCGTGGCTCGGGGCGGCGACCCGCCGCAGCCCGGCGGCGCGCGCGCCGACGCAGGCGGCGACCAGCAGCCGGGTGCCGACCAGCCGGTGGCGCCAGCCGTCCGCCACCACCGGCCCGGTGACGGTCGCCAGCTCGCCGCGGCGGCGCCAGGCCACCGCGCCCACCACCTGCTCGCCGTCGGCCGCGACCAGGCTGGCCCCTGGCGGGCCTGCCGGGGCCGGGACCGGAGGTTCCGGCCGGCCCGCCGCACGGTCGTCGCGCCCGTCCCGGGGGGCGGCGGCAAGCAGGGCGGCGGCCGCCCGGGTGTCGGCCGGGGTCGTCTGGCGGATGGTCGGGCCGGGCGGGTCGAGCA
>Ga0210378_10001942_pt1 | contig 10659 bp, 9 predicted proteins | sample PLM1_60_b1redo_FD_155465 | JGI IMG/M metagenome (GOLD analysis project Ga0210378, IMG submission 155465) | Groundwater sediment microbial communities from an aquifer in East River, Colorado, USA - PLM1_60_b1 redo | ecosystem: Environmental > Terrestrial > Soil > Riparian zone | place: USA: East... | reverse complement strand
ACTCGTAAACGGGTTGGTCCGACATTGACGGACGTCCTCCTGTGTTCAGGCCGGACGACATCTGCCCTCTGCGGAGCGGTTCCGCTGCCGGTCTTCGATCGAACCGACTATCTCCAACTGCCAACTGCCGGGAACTTCCAGAGCAACCCGTAAGACCGGGGGCTCCTTCCAGAGCAACCCGTAAGACGGGGCTCCGGTCGTCCCGAAGGGTGACCGTTGAGCATAGTGCGGCACTACCGAGGACCGGCGCCTCTGCCCGCTGTCGCGGGGTGCCGAAGTCGTCCGGCGTGTTGGTGGTGCCCGTACGGCGTGGGCGCCGTACGGAGCGGGGGAGCGACCTGGCGGTCACTCCCCCGTCGTGCGAACTAGCGGCGCAGACCGAGCTTCTCGATCAACGCGCGGTAGCGGTTGATGTCGGTCTTGGCCAGGTACTTCAGCAGCCGGCGACGTCGGCCGACGAGCAGCAGCAGGCCGCGGCGGCTGTGGTGATCGTGCTTGTGCTTCTTCAGGTGCTCGGTGAGGTCGCTGATCCGCTTGGACAGCATCGCCACCTGAACCTCGGGCGAGCCCGTGTCGTTCTCGACCGTCTTGTGCGCGGTCATGATCGTGCTCTTCTGCTCAGAAGTGAGCGCCACGAACTCTCCTAGATCGAATCGTGTGGCCCCCGGTCTTGGTCACGAGGGCAGACTTCACACCGCCTGGTCAACCTGGCGTGATGACCAGGTTACCAGCAGCGGGACCTTACCTCGAATCGGCACGCCCGTAGCCCCGCCCCACCGTTCAGGCGAGTAGGTGGCGGGTGTCGGCCACGTCGGCGTCGATCTGGGCGACCAGCGCCTCGACCGAGTCGAACGACAGGGTCGGACGGAGCCGGGCGACGAAGTCGAGGCCGACATGCTCGCCGTACAGGTCGCCGTCGAAGTCGAGCACGTACGCCTCGACCCGGCGCTCGCGCCCGGAGAAGGTCGGGTTCGTCCCGATACTGACGGCCGCCGGGAGGCGCTCCTTGCCGCATACCAGCCAGCCGGCGTAGATCCCGTCGGCCGGCACCGCGGCGTACTGGTGTGTCTCCAGGTTGGCGGTCGGGAAGCCCAGCTCGCGGCCGCGCTGGTCACCCCGGACCACGACGCCCTCGATCCGGTGCTCACGCCCGAGTGCCCGGGCGGCACTGACCACGTCGCCAGCGTCCACGCAGGCCCGCACGTACGTCGAGGAGAACGTGGTGTCGCCGTCGGCGAGCAGCGGGCTGTCCTCGACCGTGAACCCGAACCGGTGGCCGAGCGCCGTCAGCAGCGCGGTGTCGCCGGCCGCCCTGTGCCCGAACCGGAAGTTCTTCCCGACCACGACCGCGGCCGCGTGCAGGTGCTCGACCAGGACGTCGTGGACGAACTCCTCGGCCGAGAGGCGGCTGAACGCGGGCGTGAACGGCAGCACGCACAGCGCGTCGGCGCCGACCTCCTCGATCAGCTCGGCTTTGCGGCGCGGCGTGGTGAGCATCGCCGGGTGGCTGCCGGGGTGGACCACTTCGGCCGGGTGCGGGTCGAACGTCACCACGACGGAGTTGAGGCCGGCGTCGCGGGCACGGCGTACCGCGTGGCCGATGATCTGCTGATGCCCGCGGTGTACCCCGTCGAAGACGCCAATCGTGACGACCGATCGGCCCCACCCGCTCGGGGTGTTCTCCACCCCACGCCACCGCTTCACGATCCGACCCTAACAGCGGGTCAGGCCGGCGCCGGCCGGGCGCCCCGGACCCGGTTCCGCCCGCCGCGTTTCGCCTCGTACAGCGCGGCGTCGGCGGCGGCGAGGAGCGCCTCGGCGGTCATGGCCTCGGTGGTGCCGGCGACGCCCGCGCTGACGGTGATCCGCAGGCGCGGCGCGAGCTGGTCGAGCCGGAGTGCCTCGACGGAGGTGCGGAGTCGTTCGGCGACCGCCAGGGCCTCCTGTCGCGCCGTCGCCGGCAGCAGCACGACGAACTCCTCGCCGCCGATGCGCGCGGCGAGGTCGCTGACCCGGCAGTGCCGGGTGATCTCCGTCGCGAGCGCGCGCAGTACGGCATCGCCGACCAGGTGGCTGTGGCGGTCGTTGACCCGCTTGAAGTGGTCGATGTCGATCAGCACGAGGCTGACCTCCTCGCCGGTCAGCTCGGCGTGGAGCAGGACCCGCCCGAACTGGGCGTCGAAGTGCCGCCGGTTGGCGAGACCGGTGAGCGCGTCGGTGTGGGCGAGCCGTTCCATCTGGCGCCGTTCGTCGGCGAGCCGCCGGTTGGCGCGGGCGAGCTGCTGGAGCTGGCGGCGGTCGCGCTCGTCGGCATGCTGCTCGCGTTCGGCCTGGAAGCGGGCGGCGGCGACCTGGTCGGTGCGCTCGGCTGCGCCGTCGCGGAGCCGGAGTTTTGCCACCAGCAGCCGCTTGTGCAGGGCGAACGCGGCGGCGACGTCGCCACGGCGCTCGTGCGCCTCGACCAGCAGCTCCAGTACGGGCGCCGTCTCGTGGGTCAGCTCCCACTGGTCGTAGAGGGCGAGCGCGCGCTCCAGGTGCGCGATGGCCTCGGGCAGGTCGTCGCTGGCGAGCCGGGCCGCGCCGGCGTAGTGCAGCGCCTGGGCGGCGGTGTCGTCGTCGAGTTCCAGGATGCCGGTGCGGGCGATGGCCTGCTCGCCGACCTCGACGGCCTCCTCGATCCGGCCGAGGTTGACCAGCGGCACGACCTGATAGGCCATCGCCACGGGTTCAAGTCCGGCGAAACCGGTGCGGACGGCGTGCCGCTGGACGGCGCGCAGCTCGTCGAGCGAGGCGGTGAAGAGTTCGGCGGCCACGTCGCCGCGGCCCTCGGCGGCTGCCCGGCGGCCGAGGTCGCTGCGGGTCTCGGCGGCGTTGATCCAGGCCAGTCCGATCGTCACCTGGTCGCGGGCGGTCACGGCGAGTTCCCCGGCGCGCTCGAACAGCGCGAGGGCGTCGTCGAGCCGCTGGACGATGGACTGGCTGATGCCGAGCGTGTTCAGCGCCCGGGCCTCGCCAGCTTGATCACCAACGCTGCTGAACGTGGTCAATGCGCGTTCGGTAGTGACGATGGCGCCGCCAGGGTCGCCGAGGTACTCCAGCGCGATCCCGATGAACACCTCGCACCAGGCGGCGCCCGTGATGTGGCCGATGTCGTTGTAACGCTGCCGCGCCTCCAGCAGGACCTCGCGCGCCTGCCGGGGACTCTCACCGAACAGCAGGCTGTGCCCGTGGACGCAGTACGTACGGGCGGTCAGGACCGGGTCGCCGATCCGGTCGGCGGCGACCAGCGCCTCGCCGATCCGCTCCATCGCGGCGCGCGAGTCGGCGTCGGCGAGCCAGGCGATCAGGTCAAGGAGCGCGACGAGGCGCGCTTCTTCGCCCTCCGCCGCGCGGACCCGCGCCTCCAGCATCTCGGTACGCGTCACCCGACGCACCGTTCGCGCAACGCCGACACCTGCGTTCCTCAGGACTTCGCATCAGACTCCCGCTATCCGGGCCTGACCTGCGAGGATGACCCTAGCAAAGGGAGTCTGCACCTGTTGCCAGGAGTAGTTTCAATCCTACGCAGAGTTCACAATTGGGTCTGCAGCGGCACACACCTTGTTCCGACCCAGATCCTTCGCGGCGTAGAGCGCGGCGTCCGCCGCCGCCACCAGCCCATCCGCCGACTCGCCCGCCTCGACCACCGCCACGCCGGCGCTGACGGTGACCCGCAGCCCGGGCTCCAGATCGTCGAGCACGAGAGTTTCCACCGCCACCCGCAACCGCTCAGCCACGCCGACGGCCGCCGGCACCGCCGTACTGGGCAGGAGCAGCGCGAACTCCTCGCCGCCTACCCGCGCGGCCAGGTCGCCGGCGCCACAGTGCCGCGCCACGACCGCCGCGACCCGGCGCAGCAGCGCGTCACCGGTGAGGTGCGAGAGCCGGTCGTTGACAGCCTTGAACCGGTCGATGTCGAGGAGGATCAGCCCGAGGCCGCGCCCGCTCAGCTCGGCGCGCACCGCCAGCCGGGACAGCTGCGCGTCGAAGTGCCGGCGGTTCGCCAGCCCGGTGAGCGGATCGGTATGCGCCAGCCGCTCCAGCGCCCGCCGTTCCGCTTCGAGGCGGTTGTTCTGGCGGAGCAGCTCGGCCGAACGCAGCCGGTGCGCGTGCTCGCCGGCGGAGGGATCCCGCTCGGCGAACCGCGCGGCCTCCAGGCGGGCGGCCACCACCTCGTTCTCGCGCTGGGCATTGCCGTCCCGGAGCGCCAGTTCGGCCGCGAGCAGCCGCTTGTGCAGCGCGTACGCGGACTCGATGTCGCCCAGCGCCTCGTTCGCCTGCACCAGCCCGCGCAACACCCGGACCGTCTCGAAGTGCAGGCCCCACTGCGCGTACGCGGCCAGCGCGTCCGCCAGCAACGCCCGCGCCCGGGCCGGTTCGCCGAGCGCCAGGTGGACCTCGCCCGCGTAGCACCGGGAACTCGCCCGCGCTTCGGCCGACTCCGACACAGCCGTGAACCGCATCGCCCGCTCGCAGGCGGCGAGCGCGTCGGCATGCCGCCTGAGCTGGAGCAGGGTCGACGCGCGGTACGCCGGCACCAGCGGCTGCAGGTGCAGGTAGCCGAGTGCTTCGACGACCTCTTCCAGCTCGGCGTACTCGGCGTCGGCCTCCTCGAACAGGCTGCGGGCGACCTCCGGTTTGCCTTCCGCGACGGCCGCGCGCCCGAGGTCGCTGGCGGCCTCCGCACCGTTCATCCGGGCCAGGCCGTACGTACCCGGTTGGCCGGCGAGCGTGGCCAGCTCGGCGGCCCGGCGGAAGCGGGCCAGGCCGTCGGCGCACCGGCCGAGCACCATCTCGCCGAAGCCGAGGGTGTTGAGGCAGCGGGCCTCGCCGCCGAGGTGCCCGAGCCGGCGGAACACCGCCAGCGCACGCTCGAGCCGGACGGTGGCGCCACCCGGGTCGCCGAGGTACTCCAGCGCCACCCCGGCCATGTGCTCGCACCACGCCGCGTCGGCGGGCAGCCCGAACGTCTCGAACCGGCGCTGCAGCTCCTGCAACTCGTGGTACGGCTCGGTGAGATCCTTCATGCCGAACAGCCGGGCCACCGCGTCGGCGTACCGCGCCTGGCTGTGCAGCACCGCGTTGCCGGTCAGTTCGGCCTGGCGGACCGCCTCCGGCCCCAGGACCACCGCCCGGGCGGGTTCGGCGTCGGAGCACCAGAGGACGAGCTGGATCAGGGCGGCCGCGCGCTGGGCCGGATCCGGGGCGGCCGCGGCCTGCGCCTCCAGCTCATCGGACCTGGTCAGCGGCCGGGCAGACGGCGGCGCACCGAGGCCCCAACGCGGGCGGCGGTAACCGGCTGGCAACCCCAGCAAGCGCACACCCTCTCCAATCTGGACCACCGCACACACGTGCCCAGACGGTAACAAGGTCAGCCGTGTGGGGATGCTTCTTCCCACGATCAGTGGAGGGGATTGAGCACAACCTCCGGCCGGGCGGCACCGGCCCGCTCGGCGACGAGGGCGATGACGTCGCCGTCCGGTCCGAAGACGCCGTAGGTGCCGGGGATGCCGGCCGCCGCGAGCCGCCCGCCGTGGCCGAGGATCCGGGCCTGCTCGTCCTCGACGTCACGGCGCGGGAACGACGCCGCCACCGCTTCCGACAACGGAATCACCAGCGGGCCGGCAAACTTCTCCAGCTCGGGCAAAGTGCGGGCGTGGTCGAGGGTGAATGGGCCGACGCGCGTACGCCGCAGTGCGGTGAGGTGACCGCCGACGCCGAGGCCAGCGCCGAGATCCCGCGCGAGCGCCCGGATGTAGGTGCCGGACGAGCACTCCACGACGACATCCAGATCGAGCACGTCGCCGTCCCGCCGGATCGCCAGCAGGTCGAACCGGAAGATCGTCACCGGGCGCGCCGCCAGCTCGACGGCCTCCCCGGCGCGCACCCGCGCGTACGAGCGCTTCCCGTCGACCTTGATCGCCGAGACCGCCGACGGCACCTGGGCGATCTCGCCAGTGAGCGCGGCGATGCCGGCGCGGATCGCGTCGTCGGTGACCGCACCCGCGGGGGCTCCCCCGGTGACCTCGCCCTCGGCGTCGTCGGTGACGGTGGACTGCCCGAGCCGGATCGTCGCCGCGTACTCCTTGACCGTCAGCGCCAGGTGGCCCAGCAGCTTCGTGGCGCGCTCGACGCCGAGCACCAGCACGCCGGTGGCCATCGGATCGAGCGTGCCGGCGTGGCCGACCTTCCGGGTGCCGGCGATGCGCCGTGCCCTGGCCACGACGTCATGCGAGGTCATCCCGGCCGGCTTGTCCACGACCAGCAACCCGCTCGGCGCCGGCGGCCGGTCGTCCCGCTTGCGGCGGCTCATGCCCGCTCCCCTATCTGCCGCATGTCCGCCTCTCCCGCCTCGGTCCAGCGCTGGCCCGCGACCCGGAGCACCATGCCTCCGAGGCGGATTACGACGAACGCCAACAACCCCGCCCAGACTCCCGGCAGCCCCCACCCGGCCAGGTGCGCCAGCCACACCAGCGGCAGGCACCCGCCGATCGTCGACACCAGCGTCACATCGCGGAGGAACCTGACGTCACCGGCGCCGATCAGTACGCCGTCGAGGGCGAACACCACGCCCGCGGCGACCTGGGTGGCGGCGAGCCAGGGCCAGATAAACCCGGTCATCGCCAGCACCTCCGCGTCGCTGGTGAACAGGCGCGGCAGCACATCGTGCGTGACGAGAAGCACGGCGGCGAAGGCCGTACCGGCCACGCCGCCGTAGCCGGCCACGCGCCAGGCCACCGCCCGGGCCTCGTCCCGCCGGCCCGCGCCGAGGCTCTCGCCCACCAGCGACTGCGCGGCGATCGCCACCGAGTCCAGGACCAGCGCCAGGAACATGAACAGCTGGAGGGCGATCTGGTGGGCGGCGAGCGGACCGGCGCCGAGCCGGGACGCCACCGCGGCGGCCGACAGGAACGACGCCTGGATCGCGGCCGTGCGCAGCGTCAGGTCACGACCGACCCGCAGCTGGGCCCGGATCAGCACCGGGCGCGGCCGCAGCGGCACCCCTTCGGCACGCAGCGCCCGGACGAACAGCACCGCCGCCACCAACTGCGCGGCCACGTTCGCCACCGCCGAACCGGCCAGCCCTAGGCCCGCTGGGTAGACCAGCAGCGGGCACAGCACGATCGACAGCGCGTTACCGCCGAGGACGTACCGGACCGGGCGGCGGGTGTCCTGGACGCCACGCATCCAGCCGTTGCCGGCCAGGGAGAGCAGGATCGCCGGGACGCCGAGGCTGGCGATCCGGAACCAGGTCTCGGCGGCGGCCCGCACCTCGACGGCGTCCGGCCCGCCGACCAGCACGTGCATCAGCGGACGGGCGAATATCTGCGCCAGCACGACGATGACCAGGCCTGCGCCGAGCCCCAGCCAGGACGCCTGAACGCCCTCGCTCACCGCCTCGCCGCGCTGCCCAGCGCCGAAGCGGCGGGCAGCCCGGCCGGTGGTGCCGTACGCGAGCACGTTGCCGAGCCAGGCGGCAGACGCCATGAGCACGCCGCCCACGGCCAGGCCGGCCAGCGGAACCGGCCCCAGATGGCCGACGACAGCCGTGTCGACGAGCAGGTAAAGAGGCTCCGCGGCCAGCACGACCAGCGCCGGCAGCGCGAGCCCTGTGACCCGCCGCGCCAGCGACCGGGTCACGTCAGCCGCCCAGGAGCGGGCCCGTCACGCCCGGCCGTCCGCCCCGTGGTGCGCTTCGGCGGACTCGTCAGCGTCAGCCTCGTCGTCAGCGGTGCGGTACGGGTCGGCGTCGCCGGCGTACTCCTTGCCAGCGGCGAGGCGCTGCAGCTCGGCGTCCGCGGCCTGGGCCTTGGCGAGCAGGTCGGCGATCTCCCGGGCAGTCTCCGGGACGATGTCGGCCTGGAATGTCAGTGTCGGGGTGAACTTCACCCCGGTCTGGCGACCGACCGCGCTACGCAGCACGCCCTTGGCGCTCTCCAGCGCGGCGGCCGTCGCGGCCCGCTCGATCTCGTCCCCGAGGACGGTGTAGAAGACGGTGGCGTCACGGAGGTCGCCGGTGATCTTCGTGTCGGTGATCGTGACCATGCCGAGGCGCGGGTCCTTGACCTGCGTCTTCAGCGTGGCCGCGACAATCTCGCGGATCCGCACCGCGAGCTTGCGTGCCCTGGCGGCGTCGGCCATGTCGAGCTCCTTGTCAGGTTCTTCAGTCTTCGCTGCCGTGCAACCTGCGGCGCACCGACAGCAGTTCGAGCTCCGGACGGCCAGCGACCAGCCGCTCGCAGGCGTCGAGCACCTCGATGACGTGGTGCGCGTCCCGCGCCACCGTGGCGACGCCGAACTCCGCGCGGCCGTGCAGCTCGACGGCGCCCACCTCAGCGGCGGCGACATCGAGCCGCTGCAACGCGGCCACGACGGGACGGATGTACCCGCGCTTGGCCTTCAACGAACAGCTGTCGGCCGGGAGCAGGACATCCAGCAGGAGGGTTCCGGTGAACATCGTGTCGTGCCGCCTGACGGCCCGGGGGCGGACCTTTCAGCCCGCCCCCGGTTCACGTCAGCTCCGCGGCTTCTCCCGCATCTCGAACGTCTCGATGACGTCGTCGACCTTGATGTCGTTGAACGACCCCAGGCCGATACCGCACTCGTAGCCCTCGCGGACCTCAGTGGCGTCGTCCTTGAAACGCTTGAGCGAGTCGATCGTGAGGTTCTCCGCCACCACGGCGCCGTCCCGGATGAGACGGGCCTTGGTGTTGCGCCGGATGATCCCGGAGCGGACGAGCGCGCCGGCGATGTTGCCGAACTTGCTCGAACGGAACACCTCGCGGATCTCGGCGGTGCCGAGCTGCACCTCTTCGTACTCCGGCTTGAGCATGCCCTTGAGGGCCGCCTCGATATCCTCGATCGCCGCGTAGATGACCGAGTAGTACCGGATGTCGACGCCCTCGCGGTCCGCCAGCTCGCTCGCCTTGCCCTGGGGCCGGACGTTGAAGCCGATGATGACCGCATCCGAGGCCGAGGCCAGCATGACGTTGGTCTCGGTGATCGCACCGACGCCGCGGTCGATGATCTTGAGCTCGATCTCCTCCGGCACGTCGAGCTTGAGCAGCGCGTCTTCCAGGGCCTCGACGGAACCGGACCCGTCACCCTTGAGGATGAGGGTGAGCGTGCTGCGCTCGCCTTCCTTCAGGCGGTCGAGCAGCGTCTCCAGGGTCGCGCGGCCACGGCGGTTCGCCAGGGCGGCGTTGCGCTCGCGCGCCTGACGCTGCTCCGCGATCTGACGGGCCACCCGGTCCTCGGGGACGGAGATGAAGTTGTCACCGGCGCCCGGCACCGAAGTGAAGCCGAGGACCTGCACCGGCTGGGATGGGCCGGCCTCCTTCACCTGGTCACCGTGCTCGTCGAGCATGGCCCGGACGCGACCGTGCGCGTCACCGGCCACGACCGAGTCGCCGACCCGCAGCGTGCCGCGCTGGACCAGCACGGTCGCGATCGGGCCACGGCCCCGGTCGAGGTGGCCTTCGATGGTGACGCCTCGCGCCTCCACGTCGACCGGAGCGGTGAGCTCCAGCGCCGCGTCGGCGGTGAGGACGACCGCCTCGAGCAGCCCCTCGATGTTGATCCGGGACTTCGCCGAGATGTCGACGAACATCGTCTCGCCGCCGTACTCCTCGGCGACCAGGCCGTACTCGGTGAGCTGCTGGCGCACCTTGGCCGGGTTGGCGCCTTCCTTGTCGATCTTGTTCACCGCGACCACGATCGGCACGTTCGCCGCCTGGGCGTGGTTGAGCGCCTCGATCGTCTGCGGCTTCACACCGTCGTCGGCCGCCACCACGAGGATCGCGATGTCGGTGGCCTGGGCACCACGGGCACGCATGGCGGTGAACGCCTCGTGGCCCGGGGTGTCGATGAAGGTGATCCGCCGCTCGTCGCCGGCGACCGTGGCGGTCACCTGGTAGGCGCCGATGGCCTGGGTGATACCGCCGGCCTCCGCCGCCACCACGTCGGTGGAACGGATCGCGTCGAGGAGCTTCGTCTTACCGTGGTCGACGTGGCCCATGACGGTCACGACCGGCGGACGGCTGACCATCTGCTCGTCGGTGTAGTCGCCCTCGAACTCGATGTCGAAGCGGGCGAGCAGCTCGCGGTCCTCGTCCTCGGGGCTGACGATCTGCACGTCGTAGCCGAGGTGCTCACCCATCAGCAGCAACGTGTCATCGCTGCAGGACTGGGTGGCGGTGACCATCTCGCCGAGGCCGAACGCCTCCTGGACGAGCGAGCCCGGGTTGGCGTTGATCTTGTCGGCGAAGTCCGAGAGCGACGCGCCACGGGCAAGCCGGATGACCTCGCCGTTACCGCGCGGGGCACCCGAGCCCATCGTCGGCGCGGAGAGGTTGTCGAACTCCTGACGCCGCTGCTTCTTGGACTTGCGGCCACGGACCGGGCCACGGCCGCCGGGACGCCCGAAGGCACCCGCCGTGCCGCCACGACCACGACCGCCGCCACCGGGACGACCGCCGCCACCGGGCGCGCCACCAGGCCCGCCGCGGTAACCGCCGCCACCGGCGCCGGGAGCACCACCACCGCCACCACCGGGACCGCCGCGGTAGCCACCGCCACCGCCGCCGCCACCGCGACCGCCGGGCCGCCCCGCGCCGCCAC
>Ga0210378_10001941_pt1 | contig 10664 bp, 7 predicted proteins | sample PLM1_60_b1redo_FD_155465 | JGI IMG/M metagenome (GOLD analysis project Ga0210378, IMG submission 155465) | Groundwater sediment microbial communities from an aquifer in East River, Colorado, USA - PLM1_60_b1 redo | ecosystem: Environmental > Terrestrial > Soil > Riparian zone | place: USA: East... | reverse complement strand
CCGGAGACCTCGAGTCGTTCCTGCCCGACCTCGTCTACCACCAAGACGAGCCGCTCGCCGACTGGGTCGCCGTCCCGCTCCACTACGTCTCGCAGCTCGCGCGGAACAGCGGGACGGTCGTCGTCCAGATCGGCGAGGGGTCGGACGAGCTCTTCCACGGCTATCGGTCGTACATCAGCCATGCGCGCTTTCAGACTCGTTACTGGCCGCCATTCCAGCGGGTCCCCCGCCCGCTGCGGCGCGCCGTCAGCCGAGGGACGACTGCGTTTGCCCGCCGCTTCGGGCGCGGAATTGCACACGCACAGGCGATCGAGGACGCGGCCGAAGGGCGGCTGCCCTTCTGGGGCGGCGCGATCGCCTACCAGGGCGAGCTCAAGGAGCGCGTGCTCTCGAACGGGCGTCCGCATCCCGACTCGTACGAGATCGTCCAGCGCTTCTGGCGCGAGGCCGAGGAGCAGCTTCCCGGCGCCGACCTGCTCCAGAAGATGACCTACCTCGAGCTGAAGAACCGCCTCGCAGAGCTGCTGTTGATGCGCGTCGACAAGATGACGATGGCGAACTCGGTCGAGGCGCGTGTCCCGTTCCTCGACGCCGACCTCGTCGAGTTCGCGCTTGCCCTGCCGCCGGAGATGAAGGTCCGCAACGGAAACGGGAAGTACCTGCTGAAGCGAGCCGTGTCGGGTTTGCTTCCGACTGAGATCGTCAACCGCCCGAAGCAAGGCTTCTCGGCCCCGGTCAGCGAGTGGTTCCGCGATGAGCTGGGCGAGCGCGCCCGCCGTGAGATCCGCGAATCGTCGCTCGCCGAGCGGGGCCTCCTCGACTACGAGGCGATCGACGGGCTCTGGCGGGCTCATCGCGCCGGCCGGGGCGACTGGGCCTTCCAGCTCTGGAACATCTACAACGTGAGCGCCTGGCACGACTACTGGGTCGCCGGGCGCATTCCCGCCGGTTGAGGGTCGGTCTCCGCCAGGGCATTGCGCTCTGGCAGCGCGCGGGCACGAGAGCCGCCCTGCGAGGCATGGCAGGGCTCGCTCGAGGCGCTGTTCGGGGGGCGCAGCTGCGCGCACGGCCGCTCACGGGCCATCCGGCCGAGGTCATGGCAGCCTTCGGCGGAGTCGATCCCGTGAAGGCGCTGCGGGGGCCGGTGCTCGCGGCGATGCCCACCGTAGCCCGCTTCGAGCACGAAGCGGGAGAGCCGCTCCTCGAGCGGGCGGACGCGATCCTCGATCATCGCTTCGACCTGCTCGGCTCCGGGCCGACCGAGCTCGGCCCGGAGATCGACTGGCACGCCGATTTCAAGACCGGCCGCCGCTGGCCACTTCGGCACGGATCGCTCCTGCGTCTCTCGTACGAGGACGGCTCGGACATCAAGGTCCCCTGGGAGCTCTCCCGCGCTCAGCATTTCCCCGTCCTCGCAGGCGCCTATCGCCTCTCCGGCGATCGGCGCTATCTCGACGAGCTTGGAGCCCAGCTCCAGAGCTGGATCGCCGCCAACCCCGTCGAGCTGGGGCCGAACTGGGCGTGCACGATGGACGTTGCGATCCGGGCGGCGAACTGGGTGGCGGCACTCGCACTCGTCGCCGAGGACGCCGCGAACGAGCCCTGGTTCGAGCCCACGCTGCAAAGCCTGCTGCTGCACGGCAGGTTCGTACGCTCGCACCTCGAGTGGGGTGAGGTCCGTGGCAACCACTACCTGGCGGACGTCGTCGGGCTGCTTCCCGTCGCAGCGCTCTTCTCGGGCGGGTGGGAAGGCCGGCGCTGGGCTGCCTGGGGGGTCGGCGAGCTCGTCTCCGAGCTCGAGCACCAGGTGCGCGAGGACGGCTGCGCCCACGAAGCTTCGATCGCATACCACCGGCTCGTCACCGAGCTGTTCCTCTGCGGCACGCTTGCGGTCAACGCCCTCGTTCCGGGGCAACTCCCGGAGTGGTATCGCGACCGGCTGCAGCGCATGCTCGAGTTCATGCGCGACTACACCCGTCCGGACGGGCTCGCGCCGCAGGTCGGCGATGCGGACGACGGCCGCTTCCTGCCGCTCGACGGCTACCTGGCCGATCCCCGTGACCACCGCCACCTGTTCGCGCAGGCCGATCTCCCGTTCAGGTTCGCGACGACATCGGCCGCGTTCCGCGAGAGCGGCTTCTACGTGCTGCGGGACACCGATGTCTACGCGATCATCCGGTGTGGCGACACCGGGCGCCACGGCCGAGGCGGGCACGCGCACAACGACCAGCTCTCGTTCGAGCTTCTGGTCGGCGGTGAGCCGCTCGTCGTCGATCCTGGAACGTACGTGTACACGGCCGACCCGCAAGCAAGGAACCTCTTCCGCTCCACCTCGTACCACGCGACTCTGAGCATCGATGGTGGCGAGCAGAACGAGTTGCGCATGGATGACCTCTTCGCGATGGAGGACCGCGCGCGGGCCGAGCTGCTGGCCTGGGACGGCAGGGCCTTCGAGGGCAGGCATCACGGCTTTGCGAGAGCGATTCACACGCGGCGGATCGAGCTCGCACGGGGCGGCCTCCGCATCCGGGACACCGTCTCCTCAGCGGAAGCTAGAGACCTCGCGTGGACGTTCCCGCTCGCACCGGGAGCCGAGGACAAGCTCGAGATCTCGGCCGAGGGCCTGGACTTTCGCTCTGAGGCCGGCTGGTACTCGCCCAGCTACGGCGTTCGCGTGCCGACGACGTTCCTCCGCGCCCATCGGAGATCCCGACCTGGCGACGACGTGACCGAGATCGCCGTCAGAGCGCGCGCCTGACCAGAGACCAGTAGCCGCGCACAACGGGGTTTGCGGCCCGCAGCGGCCCGGGGACAGCGACCATGCCCGGAGAGAACGTCGGCGTGATGTACGGCGCGAGCTCGCGGTCAGGGACGCGGCGGAGCGCCTGCGTCCGGCGTCGGCGGCCGACGACGAGCCTGGAGTGGCGCAGCAGCCAGCCCCAGCCGGCCACCTTGTCGCCCAGCCAGCCCTCCTTGGCGGCAAGCCCGACCATGCCGAGCTCAGTAGCGAGGAGGAGGGGCAGCAGCAGAATGAGCTGCCGGGCCGAGTACGCGGTGAGCACGAAGAGGAGCCTGTTGCGCTCCAGGAAATAACTCTTGCGCGGATTCCGCCCGTACTCGTACTGGTGGAAGACATCGGCGGCGGGATCGATGACGACCCGGTACCCGGCCAATCGAGCGCGCCAGCCCAGCTCGAGATCCTCGAGGTACATGAAGAGCTCGTCGGCGAAGCCACCCAGCTGCCGAAAAGTCTCCGCCCGGACCGCCATCGCAGCGCCGCTGGGCGCAGCGACGTCGCGCAGCTCGGAGACAGTCTCGACAGGCCGGCCGTAACCGCCGGCCCAGCCGATGCCCGTGACGTGCACCTCCGTTCCGGCGGAGTTGAGGAGCTCCGGCTCGTCGAGCAGCCGGAGCCGTGCCATCGCGATCCCGATCGTGGGCTCATCGAGTCGCTGCTCGAGGTGCCGCAGCGCCCCGGGCGCGACGACGGTGTCCGGGTTGAGAAAGACGAGAACGTCGCCGTGGCCCTCCTGGCCGCCGAAGTTTGCCCCGGCCGCAAAACCGAGGTTCTCCCGGGGAGAGACGACACGAACGCCTTCCCGTCCCCGGGCCTCGTCGATCTCCAGGCCTCCGCCGCCGTTGTCGACGACGATCACTTCGTCCACCTCGCCGACCAGCGACTCGAGGCAGCGCGTTAGTCCCGCGCCGCTCGCGTACGTGACGATCACCGCGGAAACGGTCACTCGCGCAGGTAATACCGAACGCTTCGGATTCCGCCGGCAGCTTCCGGGTGCTCCCCCGAGTGGACGATGTCGCTAATAGGCGCCGCGTGCGCCGAGCACGGCCGGCAGCGTCTTGAGCAGAATCGAGATGTCCAGCCAGATCGACCAGTGCTCGAGGTAGTAGAAGTCGAGCCGCACGAGGTCGTCGAAGCCGAGGCTCGACCGCCCCGCGATCTGCCACAGGCCGGTCATGCCGGGCAGGACGAGGTAGCGCTTCCGGTGCCAGGGCTCGAGCAGCTCGTAGTCGCGTATCGGAAGCGGCCGCGGGCCGACGAGGCTCATCTCGCCGCGGAGCACGTTCAGCACCTGTGGGATCTCGTCGAGCGAGAAGCGGCGGAGAGCGCGTCCGACACGGGTGACGCGCGGGTCCTCGCGGATCTTGAAGAGTGCGCCCTCGGCCTCGTTTTCGGCCTCGAGCTCGGCCTGGCGAGCTCCGGCGTCCGCGTACATCGTGCGGAACTTGAGCATGTCGAAATCCCGCTCGTTCAAGCCCACGCGCCGGTCCCGATAGAGGACCGGCCCGCGTGAGTCGAGCTTGATCGCAAGCGCGATCAACAGCCAGAGCGGCAGGCCGGCGATGGCCACGACCGCGCTGACCGCGAGGTCGAACCCCCTCTTGGCGACCCAGTCAGCGCCGACGAAAACCGGGGGACGGAGCTCGAAGAGCGGGACTCCCTGGCCGGGCACGTACTCGCCCCGCCGCTCGATCAGGAGCTCGGTCGCACGTGGGGCAACTCGCACCTTGACGCCCCGGCGATGTGCCTGCTCCACGATCTCGACGAGCTCTCGTTCGCTGAAGTCCGAGTCGATGACGATCAGCTCATCGATCTCACGCTCCGCGAGCACCTTGGGCAGTGCCGGCAGCTGGCCCAGCAGAGGCAACCCGGCTCCGTCGGCCGACGCGCTGATCGTGCCGACGAAGTCGTAGTCGATGCCTCCCCGGCTCCCGCCCAGCGTGCGGCGCAGGCGGGCGAGCCCATCGCTCTTGCCGACGAGAATCGCGCGGCGGCGAATGCCCGCGAGCTTGAGCAGGTCGCCGGTGACGACGTCGTAGCTTCCTCGCAGCAGGCCGATAGCGATCGAAGTCAGCAGGACGGCGGTCGGCGCGAGCCCGTACGTGCCGAACGGATGGCCGGTTCCTACCGCGAAGACCATCGTGATCACGGCGACGAGCACCAGCGAAGCGACGATGCGTCCGAACCCTGCGCGGCGCTCGCGCTCGGCGTAGAGGCCGGCCTGCCAGAAGACGAGCACCGAGATCACCGTCAGGAATGGGAGCCAGTCGGTCTCGGTCTTCCAGATGAAGCCCCAGAGAGGAGTGCTCTCCTCGTAGACGAGCCAGCGCAGCACGAGCGCGCCGTAGATCCCCAGCACGAGCCCGACGAGATCGAGCACGATGAGCGCGGCGATGCTCCCCACGCGCCGGGCTGCGCCGCGCAGAGGAAGGTACGGGCTCGTCGACCGAATGTCGCCCGCGGGCACAGCGACGCCGTCGAGGCCCCGGTCGAACGGAGGTTTCGGCGGCCGCGCCGGAGGCGCTTGCTCAGTAGCCACGGGCCGCCCCATGATACGGCCCCCGGACGACTACTTGGCTAGTTGCCGAAATGCGGTCCAGCTGGGCTTGCGCCGGCCTGAGGCCGTGAAGAGGCCGGATTGCCACCCGTTCCCGACCCGCGGCTCGTCCTTCAGTAGGAACCAGATCATCATGTCGATGCGCGGATTACGCCGCGCAATCGCGAAGGAGAGCGAGAGATAGCGCGCCTGCGTGGCGAACGATACGCCGAAGAGGCGGTCCGGGGGATTCGTCTGGTACCCGTACTCGGTGATCCAGAGGCGCTTGGGCCCGTAGAGGCGCGTCAGCTCCTTGACCAGGACGTTGATGTTGCCCAGGAGAATGGTCCTGAACGTACGCGGCCGCGCGCGGGGCCCCTCGCTCCGATGGCCATAGTAGGGATGGTGCGCGTAGGCGTCGAAGCGGGCGCCGGCCGCCTTCATCCCCCGGAGGAAGAAGATCGGCGAGATCGAGGGGCGCGGGCCCTGCCCCGTGTTGTTCCCGCGCGGCGCGGTCACGCCGCAGGCGACCTTCTCGCCCGCCAGGCCGGTCAGGTGAACGCCCGACCAGATCGAGTTGCACATCTGGGCGTAGATGCGCGGGCTCTCGAGACGGAAGCGCTTGCCGGCCCGCACGAACTGCGGTCGCAGGAAGACGGGGTTGTTCGGCTCGTTCCAGGCGAGCCAGTAGCGCACGGACGGCAGCGGAGCCATCTCGGGATCTGGGCGGAAGCTACCGCTGTAGCGCTTCGCCGCAGCGAAGGCGAAGTTCCGCAGGTCGATCATCCGTCGCGGCGCGCGGTTCTTGGCCCGCCCGGCCCAACCGGGCGTCCAGAGGATCGAGAAGACGACCTTGATCTTGGCCTCGGCCGCACGCTTCACCATCGCGTCGTAGGTCGCCCAGTCGTACGCGGGGTCGGCCGGATTGACGGCGTTCGCCGGTCGCCGGCGACGCGCGACTCCGCTCGCTCCACCCCAGTAGAGGTTCACCCGCAAGGCCTTGACCCCGAGCCTGGTGTACTGCGGAAACGCGAAGTCAGGATCTCCGAGCGTCATCTGCTCGTCGTAGACGCCGACGATCAAGCCGCGCGAAGGCTTGGCCGAGGGAGCCGCGATGCCTGCGACGATGACGACAACGGCGGCGAGGAGCAGCTGCTTACGCACGAACCTGCTCCACGGTCGCCAACATGCGGCGAAGGCCGTCCTCGAGCTCGATCTCCGGCTCCCACGCGAGCAGCTGCTTGGCGCGAGTGATGTCGGGCTGGCGAACCTGCGGGTCGTCGACGGGCAGCGCCTCGAAGACGATCTCGCTTTTCGACTCCGTGACGCTGAGGACGGCCTCGGCGAGCTCGAGGATCGTGAACTCACGCGGATTGCCGAGGTTGACCGGCAGATGCTCGGCGCTCGTTGCAAGCAAGTGGAGCCCGCGGATGAGGTCGTCGACGTAGCAGAAGCTGCGGGTCTGCGAGCCGTCGCCGAAGATGGTCAGCGGCTTGTTGTCGAGTGCCTGGCGCACGAAAGTCGGAATCGCGCGCCCGTCGTGCGAGCGCATGCGGGGTCCGTAGGTGTTGAAGATCCGAGCGATCGTAGTGTCAACCCCCTGCTGGCGGTGGTACGCCATCGTCATCGCCTCGGCGTAGCGCTTCGCCTCGTCGTAGACCCCTCGGGGGCCGATCGGGTTCACGTGTCCCCAGTAGGTCTCCGGCTGGGGGTGAACCTGCGGGTCGCCATAGATCTCGCTGGTCGAGGCGAGTAGGAAGCGGGCGCGCTTCCACTTCGCCAGGCCAAGGGCATTGTGCGTCCCGTACGAGCCGGTCTTCAGCGAGTGGAGAGGCTGCCGCAGATAGTCGATGGGGCTGGCGAGCGCGGCGAGATGGAAGACGACGTCGACTGGCTCGTCGATCTCGATGTGCTCCATCACGTCGTGGTTGAGGAACGTGAACGCCTCGTCGCGGATGTGCTCGAGGTTGACGAGCGAGCTGGTCTCGAGGTTGTCCAAGCAGATAACGCGGTAGCCCTGCGCGAGCAGGTGCTCACAGAGATGAGAGCCGAGGAACCCGGCTCCACCGGTAACGACGGCGCTGGCCACGAGCGCGCAGGATAGCCAGGGCCTCGGGCGGAGCCCGCCGATCCTTACGAAGTTCTAACCGCGGTCAGGAGCGTGCTGCACGGAGCCGACCTCCTACGGCGACGCCTTGGGCGGCGGGATGACGTAGACCCGCTGGTCGCGCACGAGCTCCCCGCCGCCCGGAGTGGGGGGAGGCGGGCGGAACAGGTCTAGGTGCCGACCGATGATCGCGCTACCGACGTCTTCGGCGCGAAACCAGCCGCGGCTGCGTACGTGGCGATAGGCAGGGATGTAGATGCGGCTTCCGAGCGCGATCACGTCGGGATCGACGGCGACGCTCTTCCAGAAGCGGCGCGGCCGTGATTGTCCCGACGCAAACGAGATCCCCTTCGGCGGACGAACGAAGCGGATGCCGTTCCCATCGGACCAGGTGCCGTCCAGAAGCGAAAACGTCGGATGCCCGCTTACGTTACGCCAGAAGCCACCGGCTCTCCAGAACGGTCGCCCGTTCGACCAACGACCGGCACGACGCGATGGCCTGGTGGTGCGCCCGCGCGCGTTCACCCAGCCGGGCGTGCCCAAGCCGTCGATGTGATAGCGGCGTCCGTCTAGGCCGATCCCGTCACCCTCCATCGCGAGACCGCTCGCGGAGTACAGCCAATCGATTCGGTGCATCCCCGGCAATCCCGGGGCGCGAACAGGCTTTCCTATGAACCATCGTTCGGGGACGGGAAAGTACTCGGTGATGCTCACGCCCGAGAGCCATCGCGGGTGTGCAGGTGGACGAGCAACTGCCGAAGGCACCGCTGTCCCGGCAAGGGCGGTTCCCACAACAAGAGCCGCGACGGATCGTTGCATCTTCCGCTCCATTCTCATTCCAGCCTATGCGCCCACGATTTAGCAACAGCCGACTCGCAAATCCCGACCACGATTATCGTTCACCTGTCGGAGCCCGTCGTAGACACTCACGCGGAAGTCGCGCTCCACCCATCGCGCGAGCAAATCGCGCCGGGACGGTGAATAAGCTCGTCGAGGCCAATGGGCGTCAAACGACGACTTCGAAGGCCGCGAATGATGAGCGGGAGGGCGCGCGCAGTCTGCGGCTTGACATGGAGGAGGATGATCGAGCCCGCTCTGGCCGGCTTGACGGCCCGCGTGACGATCTCGCTGGGGCCGGGGCTCGTCCAGTCGCGTGGGTCGACATCCCAGACGACCGTATAGCGATAGCCGACAGCGGCCGCTGCCGAAAGCACGGTGGAGTCATATGCGCCGTACGGAGGCCGGAAGTACGGCACCGCGGCTTCGCGCCAACTCCACCAGACATTGCGGTCCAGCTTCAAGCGCCAGAAGATGTTCTCGTAGGCCGAGGCGGAGAGGAGAGCGTGATCCCAACCGTGGGAGCCGATCGTGTGGCCGGCTCGCACGGTCCGAGCGGCAAGATCGGGAGACGCCCGGACTTGATTTCCGGGACAGAAGAACGCTGCCTTGACGCGGTGCCGGGCGAGCGTTTGGAGGATCGAGTCCCAGCTCGAGCGATAGAAGCAATCGTCGAACGTGAGGGCGACGTGGCGGCCGGCGTTGTCTACCCGAGCGACCAAGCGCGTCCGAGTGGAGTGATCGAGCCGGAAGGCGGGGGAGAGACCGACCGAGGATCGATTGCCGGCCGCGTCCTGGATGGCGGCCCCGATGCGGTAGACGCCGGGCGCGATGGCGAGGAGCGCCCGCCTGCCGAGCGTGCTGGATCCGCCTCCAGGCAAGAGGCGTCGGCGCCGCCAGCTCCGAACTACTCGCTCGTAGGAGTTGACGAGTCGAAAGTTGCCGCTAAGCGGAGCAGAGGCGTCGTGCGTGCGGAAGGAGACCTTCAGCGTCGCCGCACCCACGATGTGGGCTCTGGACCTCCAGGTGAGGCGCGGCGCTTTCGTATCGACGCGAACCGTCGCGGCCGTCGACGCCGCGTTGCCCGCGCGGTCACGGGCGTCGACAACGAGCCGGTACGCTCCGTCGCGCGCGCGAGCGCCGTCGGCGCTTCGGCCGTTCCAAGGCACACGGAGGCCACGCTCGATGACCAGGTCGTCGGCGAGCATGGCGAAAAGGTTTCCGGCTCGATCCAAGACGCGGATATCGACCAGCGCCTGCTCGCTGATAGCCACGGTCAGGACGGTGGCGTCCTTGCGTCCGTCGCCATTGGGGCTGAAATGGAGCGCGGCAAGCGAGGCACTAACGACGGCAGCCGTGTTGTCGACGGTCACAGTGATGGTCACGCTCGCGCCTCCGGACGCGGTCGCTCTCAGCTTGACTACTCCGTTGTGAGGACGGCTGTCCCACACTGCCTGCCAGCCGTCGGCAGGCTCGCGGTCAACCGCGATCAGACTCCACACTGCGCCATCGACCGACCACGAAAACTCCACCGAGGCCGTCTCCGCCGGGGCGGCGGCACTGACGACCACGGGCCCGCTCACGAGCCCGCCGTCGGGCGGTCCAAGGATCGCCACACCGCCCGCGGCCGACGTCGGAGAGGCGACCACGAGAGCAGCGAGCGCCGCTAAGGTGAACAAGGATTTGCCCATCTGACCTAGCCGCAGCACAAATCGACCCGCTAGGAGGCTATGGGGCGGGGCGGCTATCCAGGCGCTCTCAGCTTCGCGCTCTGCGGCCTTCGAGCGCTCAGAAGTGTTTCGGTGATGTGTGCGTCCGTCGAGGATCGCGCCTCCTCGAGTTGGTGAAGTCGCGCCCAACTAAGCGCCAGCGCTCTCCGGCTGCTTGATCCTCGACCAGTAGCATGAAAGGCGTCCCCAATACCGTTTGCTTGCTCCCGTCGGCCGTGAAGAATTAGAGGACATGACAGACGAACGAGAAGCAGATCAGACGCAAGGCGGCGCTGAGCTAGATGCTCGTCAAGGGGAGACGACGGTCGCGACGCGCGCGGCTGCGGACGATTCCGCAACGAACCAACAGCAGCAGCGCGATCCCCTGAACACCCTGACAGGATGCGAGCGGATTCTGATACTTGGGCGAACCGGGTCCGGGAAGACCACGCTCGCACGAGAGCTTGCGACTGCTTTCGGCATGCCCCATGTTGAGCTCGACTCGCTGTACTTCGGCCCGGACTTCAGTAGAGCGCCCTTGTCCCTGCTGCGCGAGAGGACGAGCGCGGCAATCGCAGGAGATCGCTGGGTCACGGACGGCAACAAGCGCGCCGTGCGCGACTTGGTCTGGCCTTGCGCGGACACAATTATTTGGCTCGACTACCCGGTCTATGTGAG
>Ga0210378_10001940_pt1 | contig 10672 bp, 12 predicted proteins | sample PLM1_60_b1redo_FD_155465 | JGI IMG/M metagenome (GOLD analysis project Ga0210378, IMG submission 155465) | Groundwater sediment microbial communities from an aquifer in East River, Colorado, USA - PLM1_60_b1 redo | ecosystem: Environmental > Terrestrial > Soil > Riparian zone | place: USA: East... | reverse complement strand
CCGGTCTCCTCTCGCACCTCCCGGACGGCCGCGGCCGCCGCCGTCTCGCCCGGCTCGCACCGCCCGCCCGGCAGCGACCACAGCCCGCGGCCCGGCTGCCGCCCGCGCCGGACCAGCAGCAATCGGCCAGCCGCGTCGTGCACCACCCCGCCCGCGCATGGCACCCGCCGGGACTCCACCACCGCCACGCGCCCACGGTAGGCGTGCCCGGGGTCTTGACTGACCGCCGCCGCAACCCTGACCGTGGAGGGCGTGACGCCGCCCTGCTGCCCGCGGTGCGGGAGAGCCGTCCGGCCGCCCGGCCTGTTCTCCAGCGACTGGCGCTGTGACGAGCACGGGCCTGTGCTGCCGCTGCACGTCCTGCCGACCGCGAGCCCGGAGGCCGTCGACCACGTCCGGGTGTCCGCCCGGGTCCCGTTCTGGGTGCCGTCGCCGTTGCTGCCCGGCTGGACCGTCACCGGCGTCGGGTATGCCGGGGACGACCGAAACGGGGTCCGCGCGACGGTGCTGGCCTGCGCCGGCCCGGCCCCGCTCGGCGGCGTCGCCGACGTGGTGCTGGTCGCCGAGGAGCCCGGCATCGGGCTCGGCGCCGGGTACGCCGGCCTGCCGGTCACCGCCGCGGCGCCGGACCTGTCCGGGCCCGCCGCCGCCAAGGTGCACGCGGCCGGGCACCCGACCGCGCTGTGGACGGTGACGGACGCGCCGCCCGACAGGGCTGTGCTGGTCGGCGAGGCGGCCGGAGTGTGGCTCTGGGCGGTGCTGTGGCCGGCCGAGGCCGGGTACGTCCTGCTCGAGCACGTGGTGCTGCACGACCTGCGCGACCGGGTGCCGGCGGACCTCGTCGTCGGCGCCCCGTCGCCGTACCTGGTCCGCCGCCCGCCGGAGCCGTCGTGATCCGGCGCGGCGGGTCGCTTCTCCGGGGGATGTTTAGTAAGACAGAGTGGAGGTGGTTCCGCCTGGGCACGTACCGTAGGCTGGTCGTCACAGACGGGGACGTATGCCGCAGGCTCGCTGTCGGAGGTTTGTGACGTGAATGCCCTGAACAGGCTCGGCGGCGCGCTCTTCGCGGCAGCGCTGGCCGTTGCCGTCATCATCGGCTTCCAGACCCCGACCGGCCGGGCGATCTGGGACGGCATCTGGCAGGCCGGGTCCACGGTGGTTCGGTTCGCCGGCGACCAGCTCGGCCGGTTCGGCCCGACGCCGGTGGCCGGGAACCTCTGGGCCGCCATCGGGGTCGCGGCGATCTTGTTCCTGATCACCATCGCGTTGATACCCGGACTGCGGGCCGGTCGAGGGTTCGTCGTGCTCGCGGTCGCCTTCACCGCCCTGGCGTTCGTGCTCTACCAGCCCTCGATCCTGTCCAACATCGGAGGCTGACGGTGAGCGCACCGGCGACCGGCACCGCCCCGGCCAGGTAGCAGTTCAGTGGCCAATCCCGCGCGTTACCTGCTGCCGACGGAGCGGGTCGTCATCAACATCCGGCGGCACTGGGCCGTCTTGGCCGGCAACACGCTGCAGAGCCTGCTGCTGCTCATCATCGGCATCCTGGTCGCCCGGGTCGGCGACGATCTCGACTTCGTCCGGACGGTCGCGATCTATTTCTGTGTGTTCGTCGTCGCCCGCTGGGCGTGGATCATCGGCGACTGGTACGTGGAGAAGCTGATCGTCACCGACAAGCGGGTGCTGCTGCTGACCGGCATCGTGACCCGCAAGGTGGCGATCATGCCGCTGGTCAAGGTCACCGACCTCACCTACAACCGGTCCGCCACCGGGCTGCTGCTGGGCTACGGGCAGTTCGTGGTGGAGACGGCCGGCCAGGACCAGGCGCTGAGCACGATCGACTACGTGCCGCAGCCGGAGCGGCTCTACATGCAGATCTCCGAGCTGCTCTTCGGCGGCGACAAGGGCGCGCCGGGCGCGCTGGTCACGACCGCCCAGCGGGACGCCGAGGCGGAGGCGGACAGGGTCGCCCGGCGGCGCTGGCGCCGCTTCTCGCCCCGGCGGCGACGGCGGGAGCCGGACGACCGGGGGCCCGGGCCGGCGCCGGAGCCGGCACGGCCGTCGTCCCGGCTCGACGACATCCTCGCCCGCCGGGACACCCTGCTCGCCGACCGCGGCGACCCGGACTACCCGGGCGACGACCGCGACCGGACGTACGGGGACCGGGGCTTCCCCGACCGCGGCTTCGGCCGGGACCGGGACTTCGACCTGGACTTCCGCGGGGACCGCGGCCGGGACGGCCGCGGGGGCGACGACCTCGCCGACGACGAGCGGTACCGGGGGCCGGACCCGACGGTCCAGCTGCCGCGCATCCACGAGCCGCCCCGGGGCGACTCCAGCCGGGCCGGGAGTTGCGCCCGGAGGACCGGTACGACGACCGCGTCGAGGGCTTCGGCTCCGAGGAGCTGCCGCCGCCGCGCCGGCCGCGGGACGAGCCCCCGCCCGCCGCCGACCCGGCCGACGACTGACCGACCGGCCTGGCCGGACCCGCGGTCCGGCGGAGCGGGTCGGCGGCCGGATCCGTGGCACCAGGCCGTACCGTTCCGGGCGCATGCTCATCGACCTGCACACCCACTCCACCGCGTCCGACGGGACCGACCGGCCCGCGGCGCTGGTGGCCGCCGCCCGGGCCGCGGGGCTCGACGTGGTCGCCCTCACCGACCACGACACGACGGTCGGCTGGGCGGAGGCGATCGCGGCACTGCCGGCCGGGCTGACCCTGGTCCCCGGCCTGGAGCTGTCCTGCCGGTGGGTGCCGCCGGCCGGCGGCCGGTCCACCATGCTGCACGTGCTCGGCTACCTGGTCGACCGCTCGCACCCCGGCCTGTCCGTCGCGCTGGCCCGGCTGCAGGACAGCCGGCTCGGCCGGGCCGAGCGGATCACCGACCGGCTCGCCGCGGACGGCGTCCCGGTCCGCTGGGAGCGGGTCGCCGAGCTCGCGGACGGCGCCTCGGTGGGCCGCCCGCACGTCGCCCGGGCGCTGCTCGAGGCGGGGGTGGTCCACTCCGTCGACGAGGCCTTCGCCACCTACCTGAACCACCGCTCGCCGTACCACGAGCCGAAGGAGGACCTGGAGGTCCTGACCGGCGTCCGGCTGGTGGCCGAGGCGGGCGGGGTGGCCGTCTTCGCGCACCCGCTGGCCCGCCGCCGCGGCCGGGTGGTCGGCGACGACGTGGTCGCGGCGATGGTCGAGGCAGGACTGTCCGGCCTTGAGGTGGACCACCCGGACCACGACGAGGCCGACCGGGAGCACCTGCGCGGCCTGGCCGCCGACCTCGGCCTGCTGGTCACCGGGTCGAGCGACTACCACGGCAGCAACAAGTCCGTGCGGATCGGCGCCGGCGGGCACACCGACCCGGCCGCGTACGAGGCGCTGGTCGCCCGGACGACCGGCAGCCTGCCGGTCTCGGCGTGAGACCCGGATGAGCGAGCGCGAGGGCTCGCAGCGCGAGCGGGGAGCGAGGAGGGCGGCCCGGCTGGCTGCCCCGCGGGGAGGCGCGGGCATGGGCATTGCGCCTGCCGGGCTGTCCGAGGAGCGGACGTGAGCGAGGCCTTCGATCCCCGGTTCTTCGGCGAGGCCTTCGTCACCCTCTTCGTGATCATGGATCCGCCGGGCACCATCCCGCTCTTCCTCGCGCTGATGGCCGGGCGCAGCGGCCGGGCCCGGGGCCGCGCGGCCTGGCAGGCGGTCACCGTCTCGTTCGCGGTGATCTGCTCGTTCGCGGTCTTCGGCCAGCAGATCCTCGACTACCTCGGGATCGGCATCCCGGCTCTGCAGGGCGCCGGCGGGCTGCTGCTCCTGCTGGTCGCGCTCGACCTGCTGACCGGGCGGGCCGAGAACCCGCAGCAGGTCGAGGACGTGAACGTCGCGCTGGTCCCGCTGGGCACGCCGCTGCTGGCCGGCCCCGGCGCGATCGTGGCGACCATCGTCTTCGTCCGGCGCGCGGACGGGACGCCGGACCTGATCGCGCTCGCCGCCGCGATCGTGGCGGTGCATCTGGTGCTCTACCTGGCGCTGCGGTACTCCGGCGCGATCATCCGGGTGATCCGGGAGAGCGGCATCGTGCTGGTCACCCGGATCGCCGGGCTGCTGCTGTCGGCCATCGCCGTGCAACTGGTCGCGGAGTCGGTGCTGGGCTTCGTCGCCGAGGCGCGCTGAGGCTGTGGACGGCCCGCCCGGGATGTCGGTGCCGAGGGCTACCGTGGGCGCCGTGAAGCGATTCCTCGCCGTCGCCACCGGCACCGTCGGGGCCTGCCTGGCCCTGCTCGCCGGGGCACCGGCCGCGCACGCGGACGCGGTGGACGACGCCGTCGCCGCGCTCCGCTCGGCGCCGGTCCACGTGGCGCCCGGCGTGGACTCGCCGACGGTCGACCAGGCTGCGGCGCGGTCGGCGATCGGCTCCCGGAGGATCAAGATCGCGGTGCTGCCGGCGGACGACTACGGCACCAGCGCAAAGGCGTACGACGCGGCGAGGCAGATCGGCCAGGCCCTCTCGCCGGACCAGCCGCTGACCGTGGGCGTGGTGGCGGGCCGGCAGTTCAACGCGGCCTCCTCGGCGCTCTGCTCGGGTGCGGCGAGCAACGCGGCGAAGCAGGCGGTCGACGCCAACCTGACCGCGCTGCAGCAGCGCAACGACGTGACCACCACGCTGGTCGACTTCGTCGGCCGGGTGGAGGCGGCGCCGCTGGCCAACACCTCGGCGTGCACCCAGAGCTCGGCCGGCGGCACGTCCGACATCTCCGCCGACGAGGGCGGCGGCAGCGCGTGGCCGTGGGTGCTTGGGATCGGCGCGCTCGGCGCGGCCGGCGCGGCGGCCGGCGGGGCGGTCGCGCTGTCCAAGCGGCGCCGCCGGCGGCAGGAGCTGGAGGGCCGGCGGGCCGAGGTGCTCTCGCTCTACGACCGGCTCGGTGCCGACGTGCAGAACCTCAACCCCGGGGACGACCCGGTGGCCCGGCAGGCGATGGTCGACGCGAGCGAGCGCTACACCGCGACCGGCTCGCTGCTGGCGCACGCCGACACGCACGGGGAGTACGACGCGGCCCGGCGGACCGCGCTGGAAGGGCTGCAGGCGGCCCGGACGGCCCGTGCCGAGCTCGGCCTCGACCCGGGGCCGGATCTGCCGCCGATCGCCCCGGCGCAGGGGGAGCAGCTGTCCGCGCCGCGGGAGGTCGCGGTGCAGGGCAGGACATACCAGGGCTACCCGCAGTACACGCCGGGCGCGCCGCACTACTACGGCGGCGGGGGCGGCGTTCCGGGAGGGTGGTACTCGTTCCCGTTCTGGGAGACGTTGCTGCTCGGCTCGGTGCTCTCGGGCGGCTTCGGTGGGTTCGGCGGGGGCAGTGGCTGGGACTCCGGCTACGACCGCGGCTACGAGGCCGGGCGGGACGACGCGGCCGACCGGGACTCGGGCGGCGGCGGCGACTGGACCTCCGGTGGCGGCGGGTTCGGCGGCGGCGACTGGGGCAGCGGTGGCGGCGGCTTCGGCGGCGGCGACTGGGGCGGCGGCGGTGGCGGAGGCCGTGGCGGAGGCGGCAACTCCGGCGGCGGCAGCTGGTAGCCGGGAGGCCCGCCCGTGTCGACCGCCGAGCAGCTCGGCTTCGAGGGCATGCCCCGCCGGCTCTTCGCCGCCACCCCGTCCCGGCTCGGCGCCTTCACCTCGTGCCCCCGGCGCTACCGGCTGACCTACCTGGTCCGGCCGACCCCGGCCAAGGGCCCGCCATGGGCGCACAACTCGATGGGTGCCGCTGTGCACAACGCGCTGCGCGACTGGTGGCTGCTGCCGCCGCGGCGTCGCTCACCCGGGGCGGCCGGCTCGTTGCTCGACGCGGCCTGGATTCCCGACGGCTTCGCCGGTCCCGACCAGTCGGCGCGCTGGCGGGCGCGGGCGCGCGACTGGGTGGAGGCGTACGTGGCGACGCTGGACCCGGCCGACGAGCCGGTCGGCGTCGAGCGCGGGGTGGCCGTCCGGACCGAACGGCTCGCGCTGTCCGGCCGGGTCGACCGGATCGACGTGCGCGACGGCCACCTCGTGGTGGTCGACTACAAGACCGGCCGGTCGGTGCCCGGCACCGACGACGCCCGCGGCTCGCTCGCGCTGGCCGTCTACGCGCTGGCCGCCCGGCGGACGCTGCGCCGGCCCGGCGGCCGGGTCGAGCTGCACCACCTGCCGACCGGGCGTGTCGTCCCCTGGGAGCACACCGACGAGTCGCTGGCCCGGCACGTCGCCCGCGCCGAGAACACCGCGGACGACATCGAGGCGGCCGCGGGTGCCGTGGCCACCGGCACCGCCCCGGACGAGGTCTTCCCGCCGGCACCGGGCCGGCAGTGCGCGTGGTGCGACTTCCGCCGGCACTGCCCAGAGGGCCGCGCGGCGGCACCGGAGCGGGCGCCCTGGGCGGGCCTGGCGGACCAAGCCGATGCCGACCCGCCGCTGCCCGCGGATCCCGGCCTCGACGCCGGGTCGGACTGACCACGATTCGACAGCCGGGCCGGGGTCCGGTGGGATCGGCGCCGTGGACACCAGCGACGCTCTCGACTTCCTCCGCCAGCACCACCGGGGCGTGCTCGCCACCACCCGTGCCGACGGGCGGCCGCAGCTCTCCCCGGTCCTCGCGACGGTGGACGACCGCGGCCGGCTGGTGATCAGCAGCCGGGAGACCGCGTACAAGGCGCGCAACCTGCGCCGCCACCCGTCCGCGTCGTACTGCGGCGTCACCGACGCCTTCTTCGGCCCGTGGGTGCAGGTGGAGGGCCCCGCCGAGATCGTTCCGCTGCCGGACGCGATGGAGCCGCTGGTGGCGTACTACCGCTCGATCTCCGGCGAGCACCCGGACTGGGACGACTACCGCGCGGCGATGGTCCGCGACCGGCGCCTGCTCATCGCGATCACGCCCGAACGGGTGGGCCCCGGCCGGTCCGGCTAGACCATCTCGAGCCGGCGGACCGGGGTGGCGGCCATCCGCGCCTTGGCCTGCCGGTAGTGCGGCCCCTCTCGCAGCGGCGGCGGCAGCGTGCGCAGCGCGGTCCGCAGCCCGAGCACGGCGAGCGTCGCGGCCAGGTCGGTGGTCGGCAGCCCGGGCAGTCGGTAGAGCCGGCGCGCCCACGCCGGCTGCAGCGCGAACGCCAGCCCGGCGACGCCGACCCAGGTCGGGCGGGCCGGGGTGGCGAGCTGCGCGGCCGTCGGCATCGGCGGCAGCAGCACGAAGCGGGCCGCCGACCGCGCGGCCCGGGTCAGCCGGAGTTCCGGCCGGGTCCGGTCGAAGTACGCGGCCAGCTCGGCGACCGTGCGCGGCGCCAGCCCGTCCGGCATGCCGATCAGCCGGGCGGAGCGCTGTTGCTCGGCGACGTACCGGTCGGCGTCTGCGTCGGACAGCCGCAGCCCGCCGCGACGGGCCACGGTGAGGAACGAGTCGATCTCGCAGCAGTGCACCCAGAGCAGCAGCTCCGGGTCGTCGACGGCGTACCGGACGCCGGACTCCGGCTCGACCCCGGTGTGCCGGCGGTGCCGGCGGCGGATGCGCGCGGAGGCCCGGTCGGCCTCGGCCCGGGTCCCGTAGGTGACGGCTCCGACGTAGTCCGCGGTGCGGAACAGGCGACCCCACGGGTCGCTCCGGAAGCCGGAGTGCTGCTCGACGCCGGCCATCGCCAGCGGGTGCAGCGCCTGCAGGAACAGCGCCCGCAGTCCGCCGATCCACAGCACCGGGTCCGCGTGCAGCCGCCAGGTCACGCTGTGCGGACCGAAGTAGCCCAGGTCGTACGCCATCTCGTCCACGCTCGCACGGCGCGGGCGTTCCCGCACGTCAGGAGCCCGCCCAGAAGTCGAGCAGGACCCGGACGGTGGCCGCCGGCTGCTGCGCGGCGGGGGAGTGGACCGCGCCCGGGATGACGGCGTGCGCGGCGCCGAGCCGGGCAGCCATCTCCGCCTGCGCCGCCGGCGTCCACCCGTCGTCGTGCTCCCCGTACGCCACCAGCACCGGCACGCCGGTGCCGCGCAGCTGAGCGGTCCGGTCGGGCTCGGCCCGCAGCGCATCGCCCATCCCGCGCAGGGCGGTCTGAGAGCCGGCCAGAAAACGGCGGCGGAGGAAGTCCTTGTACTCCGGTGGCGAGGCGGCCCAGGCAGAGTCGCCGGCGGCGAGCAGCTCCAGCCCGGCGTAGACGGCGGCCATGCCGCCGGTCTCCAGCAGCGGCTCCAGCGCCGCCATCCGCTCCCGCCGGTCGCCGCCGATCGCGGCCGGGCCGGAGTCGAGCAGCGTCAGCGAGGCGACCGCGCCCGGGTCGGCGATCGTCGCGGCCCGGCAGACCAGCCCGCCGAACGAGTGGCCGACGAGGTGCGCGCGGCCGCCGAGGCCGGCGACGACGGCCAGCACGTCGGCGGCCAGGGCGTCGATCGTGTACGCGGCCGGGTCGTCGGGTCCGAGGGTCTCGAACTGGCCGCGCTGGTCCATGGCGACCAGCCGCCGGCCGTGCGCGGCGAGCGGCGGGAGCACCAGGACGAAGTCCTCCTTGCTGCCGGTGTAGCCGGGGACCAGCAGCACCGGGTCGCCGCCGCCGCCGACCTCGCCGGCCTCCAGCACGGCGACGGGACCGGCCGGGGTGGGCAGGTCCCGGCGGACCACCGCCGGCAGGCTCGTCTGGCTCACCGCCCCATCCTGCCTGCCCCACCCCGCCCCACTCCGCGCGCATCCCATCGGGCGCGTCGCCGCGCGCCGCGCGGGTCAGCCGAAGGCGGTGAGGCGGTCGGCGCCGGCGGCGACGACGAGGCGGCCGATCCGGGACAGCGCCGCGCCCTCGGGGACCCCGCCGCCGCGGACCGCGACCGCCCTGGCGGGGCGGCCTTCCACCACCGGCCGGATGGTGAGCCGGCCAGCGCCGGCGAGCAGCACCTGGCGCTCGGCGAGCGCGGGCGGCCCGGAGGCGGGCGCCGACCACAGCACCCTCCGGGTCTGCCCGTCCACCGCGACCGCGGCCCGCCCGGTCCACACCACCACGACCTGGCCGTCGGTGACCGCGGCCGCCGGGCCGCCGGAGTACGCCAGCCGCGCGTCGGCGACGGAGCCGACCCGCCGCCCCACCGGCTTGCCGTCCTTCCCCTCCGCCGGCACGTACCCGGTGAGCACCGGCCGCCCGCCGGCCCGGGTGAGCACCGCGATCTCCTCCTCGGCCGCCACCACCCGAGGGTCGGAGCCGGTCGGCTGAGGGATCGTCCACGCCGCCTTATCCGCGTACGCGTCGTGCCCGACCAGCCGGAGCTCCCCGCCGGGGCAGCGCGCGACCGTCGCCGCCGCGGACCGGCCGACGACGACCGGGTCGAGCGGGCAGCCGTCGCCGGCGTAGGTCCAGCGGTTGAGCCCGGTCGCCGTGTCCACGGCCACCAGCTGCGGGCCGGCCGTGACGATCGCGACTCCCGGCCCGCTGGTGAGGACCGCGTCCCCGGTCACCTCGACTGTCCGGTACCAGCGCCGGCTCCCGGTGGCCGCGTCCAGCGCGACCAGGTCCCGGCACCCTGAGGACTTCGCGAACAGCGCCAGCACCACGCCGTCCCGGGCCGTCCAGCCGCACAGCCGGGCGTTGCCGCGACGGTACGACCAGCGCTCCCGGCCGGTCGCCGGGTCCAGCCCGGCCACCCGGTCGGACCCGGTGACCACCGCGGTCGGCCCCTCCACCGGTCCGGTGGGAGGCGCGCCGGGACCGGCCGGCGCTGTCCACAGCGGACGGACGGAGGCCGGCAGCGGCGCGGTCTCCGGCGGGACCGGGCTGTCGGCGGCGACCCGGATCTCCGTGGTGGCGGCGTCGCTGGAGCCGACAACCGGTATCGCGACCGCGGCCAGCACGCCGAGCGCGGCGACGGTCACCGCGACGGCGACCACGACCCGGCTGCGCACCCGGCCATGCTCTCAGGCTCCGGTCAGGTCAGCCGGTGCAGGGTCACCTCGCGCAGCTCGCCGCCGGCCGCCGTCGCGGTCAGGTAGGTCCGGTACGGCTGGCTGCGCCGGTCCGTCGGGGAGCCGGGATTGAGCAGCCGCAGCCCGGTCGGCGCGGTGCTGTCCCACGGGATGTGGCTGTGGCCGAAGACGAGCACGTCGGCGTCCGGGAAGCGCTCGGCGCAGCGCCGTTCCCGGCCGGTCGCCGGCCCGGTCTGGTGCACCACCGCGAAGCGCAGCCCGCCGAGTTCGGCGCGTGCGACCTCGGGCAGCCGCCCCCGCAGCGCCGGCCCGTCGTTGTTGCCGACCACGGCGACCAACCGGGCGGACCGCTGCTCGAGCGCGTCCAGCAGCGGCACGTCCACCCAGTCACCGGCGTGCAGCACGACGTCGGCCGCGCCCACCGCGGACCACACCCCGGCCGGCAGGTCCCGCGCCCGCACGGGTACGTGCGTGTCCGCCAGCATGAGCAGCCGGGTCACCGCGCCACCCCCTCGCCGATCAGGTTCGTGCGTGTCCTCGTTTCGACACACCGGGCCAGCAGCCGTTCCGAAACGATCCAGCGCGCAAAACCTGATCGTCCCCGCCGGGCGGCCGGGCGGCCGGGTGGCCGGGTGGCCGGGTGCTCGGGGTTCGCCGGTTGGCCGGGTTGGCCGGGTTGGCCGGTTGGCCGGGTTGGCCGGTTGGCCGGTTGGCCGGTTGGCCGGGTTGGCCGGTTGGCCGGTTGGCCGGTTGGCCGGTTGGCCGGGTT
>Ga0210378_10001939_pt1 | contig 10674 bp, 10 predicted proteins | sample PLM1_60_b1redo_FD_155465 | JGI IMG/M metagenome (GOLD analysis project Ga0210378, IMG submission 155465) | Groundwater sediment microbial communities from an aquifer in East River, Colorado, USA - PLM1_60_b1 redo | ecosystem: Environmental > Terrestrial > Soil > Riparian zone | place: USA: East... | reverse complement strand
GCGCGAGGACATCCTGGCGCTGCTGCGCAAGCCGTCCGACGGTGGTCCACTGCGGCCGGGCGGCTGGTCCGCCCGGTACGCCGCCCGGCGGTTCGCCTGGCACGCCCTGGACCACGCGTGGGAGATGGAGGACCGCAGCGACTGAGCCCCGTCGCCCGACCGCCTCGTCCCGACCATAATGCGACTGTGCCGGAGCAAGATAGCCCGTTGCCCGGATGCGACCGTGCCGGAGCAAGATAGCCCGTTACGCGCCGCCGGCGTTGAGCGTCACGGTCGCCGGCCGGAACGAGGCGCCGGTGACCTCGACGTTCTGCTTCTTCAGCTCGTCCAGCGCCTTCCGCGCGTAGTCGTTCGTGTAGGCCAGCCCTTCCGGCTGCTTGGTCAGCACGGTCTTTCCCTCGGCGTTCTTCGTCTTCAGCGCGATGTCCACGGTCCGGTTCCAGGCGGCCGGGTCGACCTGCCCGATCCCGTTCGGCGACGGCCAGACCAGCTTGTTGATCTCGTTCATCTGCCACAGCTGGTGGCTGGCGCCGAGCTTGGAGCCCTTGGCCACCACGATGTCCCGGCACTTCTGCGGGTTGTCCCGGCAGAACAGCCAGCCCTTCATAGCGGCGGTGAGGAACTTGACCGTGGTGTCCTGGTAGGACTTGTCGCTCTGCAGCCTTTCGGTGCTGGCCCACACCGCGTCCTGCAGCATCGCGGTGCCCACGTCGTTCCAGTTGATCGCGGTGAAGTCGGTCGGCTGGTAGAGCTTGCCGGTGGCCGGGTTCTTCGCCTCCAGCACCTGGGCGTACTCGTTGTACGTCATTGCCTGGGCAGCGTCGATGTCGCGCTTGAGCAGCGCCTGCATGTCGAACTGCTGCTGCACCAGGGTGACGTCCTTTGCCGGGTCCAGCCCGGCCTGGGTCATGCCGGCGAACAGCTCGAACTCGTTTCCGAACCCCCAGTTGCCGACCTTCTTGCCACGCAGGTCGGCCGGGCCGGCGATGCCGGCGCTCTTGAACGACACCTGCAGCGTGCCGGACCGCTGGAAGATCTGCCCGACGTCGGTGATCTCCGCGCCCTGCTCCCGGGAGGCCAGCGCCTTCGGCACCCAGGCGACCGCGTAGTCGGCCTGCCCCTGGGCCAGCACGGTCTGCGGCACGATGTCCACGCCGCCCTCCAGGATCTGCACGTCCAGACCCTGGTCGCGGAAGTAGCCCTGGTCGACCGCGGCGAAGTAGCCGGCGAACTGGGCCTGGGTGAACCACTGCAACTGCAGCTTCACCTTGGTCGTGCCGGCGGCGGAGGTGCCGCCACCGCCGCCGCTGTCCGACGAGCCGCCGCACCCCGCGGCGAGCAGCGTCAGGGCGGCACCGACCGCTGAAACCCGGACGATCCTTCTCATGCCAGCCTCCCGATCATGGTCAGCCCGTGCGGCGAGCCCGCCACGGCGTCGCGAGCCGCTCCAGCAGGGTCGCTGCGAGGTAGAAGACGAGCCCGAGCGCGCAGGACGCCGCGACGTAGGCCCAGGCGCGCGGGTAGGCGGTGTTCGAGGCGGCGGACGTGATACGGGTGCCGAGTCCTTTTTGGACACCGCCGAAGTACTCGGCGACCACGGCGGCGATGACCGCGAGCGAGGCGGCCAGCCGCAGGCCGGTGAACACGAACGGGAGCGCGTTGGGCACCCGCACCTTGCGGGCGAACGCCCAGCCGCTGGCGCCGTAGCTGTCCATCAGCTCGCGGTGGATCGGCGCCACCTGGGTCAGCCCGCGCACCGCGTTGACGAACAGCGGGAAGAACACCACCACGGTCACGATCAGCCGCCGCGGAACCGTGCTGGTGGTAGAGAACATGTTGTTGAAGATCGGCGCCAGCGCGATGATCGGCATCGCGTTGACCGCGGCGGCAAGCGGGATGAGCAACTCGTTGACCGGTCGGAAGCGGCTGGCCAGGAGCGCGGCGAGGATACCCAGCACCGAGCCGGCGACGAGCCCCACGAGCGCGTTCGCGCCGGTGACCTTCGCCGCGTCCAGGATGTCGCCGGCGTTCAGCGTGATCTGGCGCCAGATCGCGGACGGCTTCGGCAGCAGGTACGGCCGGATCTTGCGGAGGTTCACGAACGCCTCCCAGGCGGCCAGCATGGCCACCCCCACGACGATCGGCGCGACGACCCTGGCCAGCCGCTCCGTCATCTCCCGCTCCTCCGCCGGTCCAGCCGTCGTTCCTCCGGCCGGACCGCCTCCCTCGCTCCCCGCTCGCGCTGCGAGCCCTCGCGCTCGCTCATCTCCCTGCTCAATGCTCCTCCGCTGTCGGGACGGCGGTCCGGCCGCGGCGGCGGACCTCCCGGCCGCGCAGCGCCTCCCGCACTTCGGTGACTTTCGCGAAGAACTCCGGCGCTTCCCGGGTCTCCTCGGTGCGCTCGCCGAGGTCGACCTCGACGATCCGGGTGATGCGGCCCGGCCGGGCGGACATCACCACGACCCGGTCGGACAGGTAGACCGCCTCCGGGATCGAGTGCGTGACGAACGCGACGGTCGCCTCGGTCTCCCGGCAGATCCGGGCCAGCTCGCCCTGCAGCCGCTCCCTGGTCATCTCGTCCAGCGCGCCGAACGGCTCGTCCATGAGCAGCAGCCGCGGCCCGGCGGCCAGCGCCCGGGCTATCGCCACCCGCTGCTGCATGCCGCCGGACAGCTCCCCGGGCCGGTGGCCGGCGAACTCCGGCAGCCCGACCAGGTCGAGCAGCTCGGCCGCCCGCTGCCGGCGCCGGCGCCGGTCCCAGCCGCGCAGCTCCAGCGGCAGCTCGATGTTGCGGGCGACCGACCGCCAGTCCATCAGCCCGGCCTGCTGGAACGCGATCCCGTAGTCCTGGTCCAGCCGCGCCTGCCGGGGGGTCTTGCCGTTCACCCGCAGCATGCCGGACGTCGGCTCGGTGAGGTCCGCGACGAGCCGGAGCAGCGTGCTCTTGCCGCAGCCGGACGGGCCGATGAACGTCACGAACTCGCCGGCCGCGACCGTCAGCTCGATGCCCTCCAGCGCCCGCACCTCGCCGGCCCGCCCGGCCGCGAACACCTTGTCCACCCCCGCCAACTCCACCGCCGCCGTCACGCGCTCACCGCCCCCCTCGCGCTGCCCGCGCCGCCTCCGCCGATCTTGAGGTTGGGCACGCCGGCCGCGGCGTGTCGCGGTGCCCAACCTCAAGATCGGCGCACATCTAGCGCTCCCCGGCGGGGCGGTAGCGGCGCAGGCCGAGGTCGGCCAGCGCGACGAGGCCGGCGACGAGGAGCCCGAGGGCCGCGGCGCCGAGGAACGCCGTGTAGACCTTGGCCGGGTCCGCGGTGGCCTCCCGGGAGTACTCGATGACGAGCCGGCCGATGCCGCCGCGGGTGCCGGTGGAGATCTCGGCGACGATCGCGCCGACCACCGCGGACGCGGCGGCCAGCCGCAGCGCCGGGATCAGGTACGGCACCGACGCGGGCAGCCGCAGCCGGACCAGCGACTGCCACCACGAGGCCGAGTAGCTGCGCATCAGTTCGACCGCGTGCTCCGGCGGCGACTGCAGGCCGCGCAGCGCGCCGACCGCGACCGGGAAGAACGCCAGGTACGCCGCGATCACGGCGACCGACATCCACGGCTGCCAGCTCACCGACCCGAGGTGCAGCCGGCCGCCCCAGCCGACGACCAGCGGCGCGAGCGCCACCAGCGGCACGGTCTGGGAGAGCACGACGTACGGCAGCAGCCCGCGCTCGGCGACCCGGAACCGCTGCATGCCGACCGCGAGCAGCATGCCGACCAGGACGCCGAGCGCAAACCCGGCCATCGCGACCCAGAAGGTGAACCAGACGCCCTCCAGCACCGCGGCCGCGACGGTGTGGCTGCCGGTGCCGGCGGTCTCCGGCCGGCCGAGCCGGCGCAGGATCTCCCACACGTGCGGCATCGACGCGTCGTCGGCGCGCGGCAGCACCCGCACGCCGAACAGGCTGCCCCCGTTCTCGCTGCCGACCGCCTTGTACGCCTCCCAGCCGGCGGCGACCAGCACGACCGCGAGGGCGAACATCCCCGCCCGGCGAGCGGCCCTGGCCCAACCGTGGCCGCGCGGGCGGCGCGCCGGGGCGGGCTCGGGTCCGGCGCCCAGCACGGCCACCTGGGCGGCCGGTTCGGCAGCGGCACCCGTCACGACTGCGCCGGCGGGTCGGTGACGGGCAGCGGCATCGCGCTCCTTCCGGGCCGGGACACGGCGACCCGACCCTGGGACCGTAGATCTCCGCGCGGAACAGGACAACCTCCTTCGCCGGCCGGTCGCCGCAGCCTCGACACGCTGGCCCTAGCCGGGCAGGCTGCCGGGATCGGGGCAGGATGTGCCCGTGCAGATCGTGCAGACAGTCGAGGTACACCCCCGCTCGCCCGCCGAGCTGTTCCAGGCGCTGACGGCGGAGCAGGTGGAACGGTTCGAGGCGGCGGCAGCCCGGGCCCGGATCGTGTTGGCCGGCAAGGTCGTCTGGAATGTGAGCTCCACCGCGACCGGCGGTGGGGTGGCCGAGATGCTGCGCACCCTGCTCGGCTACGTCGCCGGCACCGGTGTGCAGACCGGCTGGGCCGTGATCAACGGCGACGCGGACTTCTTCACCGTGACGAAGCGAATACACAACGCGATTCACGGCCTCGGGGACGCGCCGGCACTGGGCACCGCCGACCAGGAGCGCTACGAGCGGACGCTGCAGCGGAACCTCCCGGACCTGCTGGAGCTGATCCGGCCGCAGGACCTGGTGCTGCTGCACGACCCGCAGCCGGCCGGCCTGCTCGCGCCGCTGCAGCGGGCCGGCATCCCGGCCATCTGGCGCTGCCACATCGGCCTGGACCAGCCGAACGACCAGGCGCTCGCGGGCTGGCGGTTCCTCCGCCACTACGTCGAGTCGGCGGACGCGTTCGTCTTCTCCCGCCGGCAGTACGCGCCGGAGTGGGTGCCGGCCGAGCGGCTCGCGGTGATCCCGCCGTCGATCGACCCGCTGTCGAAGAAGAACCGGCCGATCGCAGCGGCCGAGCGCATCGACATCCTGACCAGCGCCGGCGTGCTCGCCACCGACGGGCACACCCGGTCGAGCCTGGTGCAGGGTGGGCGGCCGCCGACCGCCGACGCGCGCCTGGTGGTCCAGGTCAGCCGGTGGGACCGGTTGAAGGACATGGCCGGGGTGATGGTCGGCTTCAGCCGGATGCCGGCCGCCGCCGAGGAGGACGTACACCTCATGCTGGTCGGTCCCGCGGTCACCGCCGTCGCCGACGACCCGGAGGGCGGCGAGGTGCTGGCCGACTGCCTGGCCACCTGGCATGACCTCCCGGCGGGCATTCGGGACCGGGTGCACCTGGTCAGCGTCCCGATGGAGGACCCGGACGAGAACGCCACGATCGTGAACGCCATCCAGCGGCACGCCGCCGTCGTCGTGCAGAAGAGCCTGGCCGAGGGGTTCGGCCTCACCGTCGCCGAAGCGATGTGGAAGGCGCGCCCGGTGGTCGCCAGCGCGGTGGGCGGGATCCAGGACCAGATCGTGGACGGGGAGAGCGGGCTGCTCATCCGCGACCCGCTGGACCTGGACGCGTTCGGCAAGGCCGTGTCGCGCCTGCTGGCCGACGAGGCGTACGCGCGCCGGCTCGGCCAGACGGCCCAGGCCCGGGTACGCGACCAGTTCCTCGGTGACCGGCACCTGCGGCAGTACGTCGACCTGTTCGACGCGGTGCTCAGCGGCGAACAGCGCGCCAGAGCGGGGAGCCGCGGGTACGGGACTGGCCGGTAGATCTTCGGCGGCGCTCACAACGCCTGGATCGCCGCGGGCATCCACCAAGATCCACGGGACAGGCGCTGAGCCGAAGGTCGGTCGACGGGGTCGGTCGCGGCCGACCGGGCGCTGCCGATGGGACAGAGTGGATGCTGGCGCGGTCGGCCAGTCGCATGCGCAATGTGCCAAAAGGGCCCCAACGCGCCGAACGTTCTTCCATCCGCCCGACGCGGGGTCCACAATCGACGCTGGCGCTGCCTGACATTGTGGTCCCAGGGAAGGGGTGGCGTCGGCTCTGTCAGTCAACGACGACGACAGGAGGTCGCCGTGCGCCCAAGACGTGTGGTCGTACCCATCGTGGCTGCTTTCCTCGCCCTCGCACCGGCGGGGCTGGCGGTCGCCCAGCCAACACCTGGCGGTGATACGGAGGTAACGGTCGGCAGCAACGACACGATCTTCTCGCAAAACAAGCAGAACGAGCCGGCGCTCGCCGTCAACCCGGCGAACCCGGAGATCCTCGCCGCCGGCGCCAACGACAACATCGACGTGGAGTCGTGCGACGCCGGCAACCCGACGACCTGCCCGTTCACGCCGGGGGTCGGGGTATCCGGCATTCAGTTCTCGCTGAACGGCGGCGTGTCCTGGATCCAACCGACGTATACCGGCTACTCCGCTCGGGCGTGTCTGGGACCGGCGGCCTGCGTGCCGAATCCCGCCGGCCCAATCGGGACGCTGCCGGGGTATTTCGAGAACGGGATGAAGTCCAACGGTGACCCGGCGGTGGTGTTCGGACCGCGGCGGGATGCTTCGGGGAACTTCGACTGGGACAACGGAGCGCGCCTCTACTACGCGAACATCGCGACCCCGTTCCCCGGCAATCCGGGCTTCAGCGGGCAAGCGGCGATCACCGTTTCCCGGACCGATGACATCGCGGGCGCAGTGGCGGGAAACAACGCCGCCTGGATGGACCCGGTGATCGTCAGCAAGCAGAACAGCGTGCTGTTCAGTGACAAGGAGCAGCTCTGGGCGGACAACGCCGAGTCCAGCCCACACTTCGGCAACGTCTACGTGTGCAACGTCGGCTTCCGCAGCCTCGGCCAGGGCGGCGCGCCCGAGCCGGTGCTGTTCGCCGGCTCCAGCGACGGCGGCGCGACATGGGAGACCCGGCAGCTCACCCCGGCCGTGAACAACAACCAGGTCGGCGGCCGGCAGGGCTGCGGCGTCCGGACCGACAGCGCCGGCGTGGTCTACGTCGTGTGGGTCGGCAGCGACGTCGCGACCGGGGAACGCGTGTTCTACCAGGCCCGGTCGTTCGACGGCGGGCACAACTTCGATCGGCCGCGGCCGATCGTGACCGTGACCCAGGTCGGGCAGTTCGACCCGGTTCAGGGCCGGTTCACGATCGACGGTGTGGCCGGCGGCCGGGCGCCGCTGTTCCCCAGCATCGACATCGCCAACGGCGCGCCGTCCGGCGCTGACGCCACCGACGAGATCGTGATCACCTGGGCGGACGACAGCCTCGGGGTGAACAACGAGAAGGCGTTCCTGATCGCGTCCACCGACGGCGGGGAGAGCTACAGCCCCAAGGTGGTGGTCTCCGAGGGCGCCGACCGGGCCAACTTCACCGCGCCCGCGATCTCGCCCGACGGCCGGGACGTCTACCTCGTCTACAACGCCCACCTCGACCCGTGGCGGACGACCACCGCGGAGCCGCGGCGCGTGCTCGGCGTCGTCCGGCACGCGGACGTGAACGTGGCCACCGGCGCGGTGGGGGCGTTCACGACGCTGCACCGGGGCGCGGTCGGCGACGGCCGCGGGTCCAGCGCCAACGGCCTGGCCACCGAGTTCCTGGGCGACTACAACTACGCGGTCGCGACCCGTGCCTACGGAGCGGCGGTCTGGTTCGATGCCCGGGCGGCGGCTGTCTGCCCGGCGATGAACGCCTTCCGGCAGTCGCTGGTGGACGGCGCTCCCATCCCGCCGCCGGCACCGAACACCCAGTGCCCGGACGTCGGTGGCTTCTTCGGCAACACCGACATCTTCGGCGGCAGCTACCTCGACCCATCCACACCCTGACCCGTACAGCAACGGCGGGGGAGGCGCTCGTCGCCTCCCCCGCCGCTTTCCGCCACCCGGAAACCGGGCGGTCGCTCACCGCACCGCGGTGTAGGCGTTGACCTCCCCGGCGCCGTAGAAGCCGTTGCGGGTCCCGCCGCTGCACTCGGCCAGCCACTCGTCGAGTCCCGGGCGCGGGTTGTAGATGCCCTCCGGGCACGGCAACGCGTCGGCGGTGGTCTCCAGGAACGATGCCAGCGCGGCCGGCGTCAGTCCCGGGTGCGCCGAGAGGGCGAGCGCCGCGACGCCGGCCGCGTGCGGGCTGGCCATCGACGTGCCCTGCTTGTAGCCCCAGCCGTTGGTCCTGGTCACCGTGTTGAAGGTGCTGGACAGCACGGCATGCGAGATGGTCGACACCGTCGGGTCGGGCTGCCGGGTGTCGCCGCCGGGCGCGGAGACATCCACCACGCCGGTCCCGTAGGACGAGTAGTAGCTCTTCAGCCGCTCCGTACCGAGGGCCGACACCGTGACGACCCCGGGTGCCTCCGCCGGCAGGTCGAGGCAGGCACCGGTGATGATGCGGGTCTCCACCGGGGAGCTGCCGTCGTTCGGGCTCCCGCTGTCGATGAACTTGTGCTGCAGGTCGACGTTGGAGTTCCCGGCCGAGGCGATGTTGAGGACGCCCTTGCTCTGCGAGTACCGGAGCGCTCGCTGCACGGCCTCCCACACCGGGCGCTGGCGTACGTCACTGCGGCAGTTGAACTCCCACGGGTCGATGAAGTAGCTGTTGTTCGTGATCTGCATGCCGTGGTCGGCGGCCCACACGAAGCCGCAGACCGCCGCCTCCGGGTAGATGAAGCCGGCGTCGGTGACCACCTTCACCGAGGCCACCCTCGCCCCCGGGGCGACGCCGGCGATGCCGACGCCGTTGAGCGCACCGGCGATCGTGCCGGCGACGTGGGTGCCGTGGTCGGACGTGGTCGGGTTCCAGGCGGCCTCGCTGGTGTCGACGACGCCGCCGAGGCAGGACGCACTCTTGGACTTGACGATCTGCGTGGCCAGGTCCGGGTGGGTGCTGGAGATCCCGCTGTCGAGCACGCCCACGACGACGCCGGAGCTACCGGTGGTGACGGCCTGCGCCTCGGGGGTGTGGATCTGGGCCATGTCCCACTGCAGGCCCCATAGCGGCTCCGCGGTCGGGTCGCCGGTGGCCGCCTGGGACGTGGAGCCGACCGCCTCCAACGTGTCGGCGTCGTCCAGCGGGGTGCCCAGGCCCGCGGTGGAGGCGACTGCCTCCACCCCGTCCCCCGCCACGGCGCTGTCGAACGCCGGGTTGGTCGAGCGGGCCACCAGGACCCCGATCTGGCTGTAGTCGGCTACGACGGTGCCACCGGCGGCAGCGACCCTGGCCGCGGCCGCGGCGGTCGAACTGCCCTGCGGCGCGAGAACCAGGTACGCCGTGTCCGGCCCCACAGCGAGCGCTGCGGGCGCCGGCGCGCCGCTGACCAGGAGAGCGGCGCCGGCGGCCACCGCTGCCCCGGCCAGCGCCTTGCGACGAATGGATAGCACGAGGAGACCTCCGATTGGGGGGTGAATGTCCCCGGACGCACCGGTATGTGACACCGGCCGCCGGCACTCCGCAACCTAGGGGTTGGATCACCCTCCGGCAACCCACTCGCCGTGATCCGTCGGTTCCCGCCACGCCCGGCGACCGGTGGGCTCACGCCGGTAAGGCCCAGGTCACGGGGTGGCGAGCGCCTCGGTCGGGGAGAGCCGGGACGCGCGGACCGCGGGGTACAGCCCGGCCAGCCCACCAATAAGAAGGGTGGCCGCGACGCCGCCGGCGCTGGCGTACGGCGGTACGACGACGGGCCAACCCCGCATAAGCGCGTAGCCCGCGGTGACGGCGGCGCCGAGCAGCGCCCCGGCCGCGCCGCCGAGGCCGGACAGCAGCAGCGACCCGGCCAGGAACTGGGAGCGGATCCAACGACCTACGGGAGTGATCCTGCGTCGGCGAGCCACTGTGTCGGCTGCCCGGTGACCTCGCCGACCCGATCGAAGTCTCGGTCGTAGTGCAGCAGGACCAAGCCGTGCAGCTCAGCGCTGGCCGCGATCAACAGGTCGACGGCACCGGCGGAGCGGTGAGCGCCGCGGGCGGTCAAGGCCGCCTGAATGTCTGACGCGCGGTCGAAAACCCGTTCCGGCATGGCTACCCACCCGAACGCGGTTCGCAGCAGTTCGAGAAGCTCGTCCCGGTCGGCCTTGGAACGGGCCGTGTAGAGAAGCTCCAGTTCGACCACCGGGCAGACGGCGACGAGGCCCGCGGTGATCTGTTGTTCCCAGCGTGCGCGCACCTGATCGGTGCGGAGGAGTCGGACGAGAGCGCTGGTATCAACCAGGTAGCGGGCAAGGCGCATCAGCGATACGAGGCCTTGTCGAGGAGTTCGTCGAAGGCCCCGGACTCGCCTAGCTCCACAAGACGGGCCAACGCCCTCGCCCGCCGTAGGCGCTCGGCGGTCTCCCGCAGCGCGGCGTTGACGGTGTCCTTCTTGGTCTTGGTGCCGAGCAGGTCCGCGGCCTCAGCCAGCGCTGCGTCATCGACATCAACGAGGATCTTGGTCATGGTCGGCCGCTCCTATATCCAGTCACGGCACGGAGTATATACCACCAGCTGGCCCCGCTTCCAGATGACCGGAGACCGTGCCGGTGCTCCCGTGGCTCACGGTGTATACGACTCGCGCAGGGCGTCGAGCACCGTCGCGCGCAGCGCAACGTCAAGCGCCACACATCCATGCTGGACGGACTCGGCGACGGGCCGCCAGGGCTCACGTGCCGGACAGTAGCGGTAACTACCGCTCCAACATCGCTT
>Ga0210378_10001937_pt1 | contig 10681 bp, 1 predicted proteins | sample PLM1_60_b1redo_FD_155465 | JGI IMG/M metagenome (GOLD analysis project Ga0210378, IMG submission 155465) | Groundwater sediment microbial communities from an aquifer in East River, Colorado, USA - PLM1_60_b1 redo | ecosystem: Environmental > Terrestrial > Soil > Riparian zone | place: USA: East... | reverse complement strand
GTCTGTGGCGGTATCTCCGGCGCTACCACCGGCGGCGGTGCCGCGACCGGCTCGGCGACCGGCCGCGCTGGCTGCCGCTCCGGGGCCGGCTCGGCGACCGGCGGCGGCGGCGGTGCTGGCTGCCGCTCCGGGGCCGGCTCGGCGACCGGCGGCGGCGGCGGCGGTGGCGGTGCCGGCGGCGGTGGCGGCGGTTCCGGGGCCGGCTCGGCGACCGGCGGCGGCGGCGGCGGTGGCGGCGGCGGCGGTTCCGGGGCCGGCACCGGCTGGGCCGGTGCAACCCGGTGGTACGGCAGGACGGTGGTGATGGCGGCGACGCTGTCCGGGAGGGCGGCCAGCAGTTCGCGCAGCTCCTGGTCGTTGGTCGCAGGCTCGCCTTGGCCGCCGACCACGACGGCGACCCGCGCCGGATCCGGGACGAGCGCGAACACCGGGTCCGCCAGGGAGCGCCCGGCCGGGTCGGCCGGGACGTGCACCCACAGCCCGGCCGGAATCGGCTCGGCGACCATCCCGCTGGCCGACCGCAGCGCGTGCGGCGGGAGCAGCCGTTCCCACCGCGGCGCCGGGTGCCGCAGGCCGACCAGCGCGGGCCTCGCCCCGGTGCGGAACGCCCACCACCCGCCGCCCTCGCCGGGGGCGACCGCGAACAGCCAGCCACCGGCGGGCAGCACGGCCCCGTCCGGGGCGACGACCTCCGCGGCCAGTTGGTCGGCCAGCCACTGCGCCGGGCCGGCTACCTGGCCGGCGCTCGCGCCGGCGCCGGCGCCGGACACCACCAGCCTGATGCTGGCCCGCTCCGCCGGAGGGAGCGCGCCGAGCCAGGACGCCAGCTGCGGCCACAGGTCGGCGCCGGCCGCGCCCGGATCGACCACCACCGCGGTCCGGCCCGGCTCTGCGGGCAGCCCGCGGGCAAGCGCGACCGTGGCATCGCCGGGTCGCGGCGCGCGCCAGACCAGCAGCGCGGCGCCGACCCGCTCGATGCCCAGGGCACCCCAGCCCTGCGGCCGGTCAGTCATCGTCCTCCGGGTGCGGGCTCGAACCGTCGTAGGTCCACACCGGCTCCTCGTCCGACGGCTCCTGCAGCACCGCCATGGCGCGGTGGATGGCCACGCCGTCCAGCGCCGGCATCCGGTACTCCGACGACCGGATGTGCTGCAGCAGCTCGCTGTCCGGGGTGAGCTGGTGCCGCTCCAGGTAGTAGGTGGTGGTGTCGGTCCAGATCCAGGTGCCGTCGGTGCGGAAGTTCATCGGTACGGCGTTGCGCTGGGACCGGTCGACCACGTCGTCCATCTGCGCGGTGGTGACCAGCAGCGGCTCGCCGGCCCGCAGGTACTCGATCACCTTGCGGGCTTCGATCTCGTCCTCCAGCCGCTCGTGGTCGCCGGAGAACCGGGGTCCGGTCTGCGCGTCGACCTCGTCGAACACGGCGGCGACCTTGATCTCCGGCGACGGCGTGCTGGCCCAGATCAGGCCCGCGTACGCCTTGGCCAGCCGCTGGTAGGTAGGCAGCTCGGCACCCGTCGGGTACGCCTCGACCTGCGGGTCGGTCTCCCCGGCGGCCTCCAGCCGCTGCTGCAGCCGCGCGGTCATCTCCACCACGTCGGCGTCCTCGTCGGTCTCCACCAAGTAGACCTTGCGTGGCGGCGGCCACGGCGACTCGTCCGCCGGGTACCGCCAGGCCCGCCACAGGCCGTGCACCCCGGTCTCCTCCGACGCCGCGGCCACGGCCTGCCGGTCGACCTCGTCGAGCGGAGCGTCGTCCGGCTGCGGCGGCGGCGGGGTGTCCGGCGGGGTCACCCCGAAACCGAACGGCGGAGCGGGATCGAACTGCGCGAGCTGCACCTGGGTCAGCGCCGAGGAATCGGCGCCGTCGGCCTCCAGCAGCTCACCGAGCAGCGCGATGTCGATGTCCACCAGCGGGATGTTCTGCGCCAGGACGGCGAACGTCACCGCACGCGCGGCCTCGCCCTCCCGCCCTTCGGCCAGCCAGCCGCGGGCCTGGGTGATCAGGTCGTCCGGCACCTTGCCGGCCAGCCGGAGCAGCAGGCTGTGGAACGCGTTCCTGCGCTCCTTGCGGGCATCATCCGGTGCGGTCACGTTACGTCTCCTTCGATCGCAAGGCGGTTATTCTGTCGGTTGCTCGGCACATTCGGCTAGCCGGATCACGCAGGAACGTCTGGCCGGGCCCCGGCGGGTTCACGTTGGTGGGTACGGTCCCTTGGTCCCCACCATGAATCACGCAGGAATGCGGCGGCGGGCTCACCCGTTCGGGGTCTACTCCGTCAGGGTGATCCGCACCGAGCCAGGGCTGGACGGATCCCAGCCGACCCCGGCCACCGCGTAGCGGGTGCCGGGGGAGACCATCAGCAGCGTGCCGGGCGGGTAGCCGTTCAGCTCGGACAGGTCCAGCGCGCTGCCGTGGATCGCCAGCACGACCGGCGCGCCGGTCGCCCGACCCGGGTCGGCCGAGGCCAGCACGAATCCTTGGACCGCCAGCTGCTGCCCGGGCAGCAGTGCGAGCGCCGCCTGCTGGTCCAGCATCAGGTACGGCGCGTACATCCAGCCGTGGTAGAGCATCGGCATCGGTGGCGGCTGCTGGACCGGGGTGGTCCACAGCTTGCGCCAGTTCTGCACGAGCGCCAGCCTGGCCAGGGCCAGGTTCGCCTCGGTCATGTCCAGCAGCCGGCCCGGCTGGGAGAGCCGGTCATACAGCTCGGCCAGCCGGCTGAGCATGCCGTTCCGGCCGCCTGCTCCGTCCTTTGTGGAGCCCTTCTTCGGCGCCGGCGTACCGCCGTGCGGCGACGATCCACTCTGGAGGGTGCGGGGGCCGGCGGCCGGCACGGACGGCTTGCCGGCGGCGGTGAACGCTGCGGCCGCGGGATCGCTGCCGCCGGTCGCCGGGTCCAGCCACACCGCTCGGGAGGCGGCCGGCGTGGTGGTTCTGAGGCTGACCAGCGTGCTGCCCGGGCCGTGGCCGTCCGGCACGGTGGTGGCGTCGTACGCCGTCGACCCGGACACCAGCATGGTGGTGCCGGCCGGCTCCCCGAGCAGCGCCGAGACGTCCCGACCGGCCTGGCCGGGGAACTCCACCACGACGTGCCCGGCCGGCGCCACCGGCGGCCGGCCCGAAGCCAGCACGAGCCGCTGCTCCGGCGCGCCGAGCCACTCGGTGACCACACCGGCGGCATCGCCGTCCACCGAGGGCACGGTGGCGTACACCGGGCCCGGCGCCTGCGGCAGTTGCTCCAGGTCGGACAGCGCCTGCTCCACCAGCGCCGCGTTCGGCGCCAGCCACTCGGCCCGCCCCGCCGGCCCGAGGATGGACAGCTCGTGCACGACCGCCCGCAGGGCGTCCGCGTCCCCGGTCGGTGCCAGCGCGGCCCAGCGGAACGGCTCGGTGAGGGTGCCGGCGGGGCGGGCCACGCCGGCCAGCCGGGCACCGTCTCCGGCCTCGACGGTGGCCGCCGTGACCAGGTCGGAGCCGAAGGCGCTGGGCGCCGGCGCGGCCGCCGTGGCGGTCGCGGCGAGCGTGGCCGGGTGCAGGATCCACCTCCCGGTGCCGGTCCCGTCCGGGTTGAACACCGGCCGCAGCTTCCCGCCGGCCACCACCACGCTGCCGGTGGACACGACCCGGCCGTCCAGCGTCTGCCAGACGTCCGAGTCGGCCGCCCAGACGTCCGCGGTCAGCGCCGCGCCGAACAGGTCGGCGAAGGACCGGCCACCCGGCGGGACCGCCGCAGCCCGGCAGGCGACGAGCACCACCGGGGTGCCCGGCAGGTAGTCCGGGTCGGACGCCACCAGCGCGGCGAACTCGGCCGGGGTCAGCTCCCGGCCGTCGGACAGCACCACCCGCCGGCCATCCGCGGACAGGTGCGCGGCCGCCAGGTACGCGCCGGGGAACAGCGGCAGGGCGTCGGCAGCCGCGGTCAGCAACGCCGCGGTGTCGCCCGGCCCGGCGAACACCATCCCGCGCCCACCGGGCAGCGCGATCGTGGGCGGAACCGGCGCTGGCGCGCTGTCGGACAGGTGCACCTCGGTCAGCCCGCCCGGGATAGTCGGCGGCACCACCTGGGTCACCCAGACCTGCGTCCCGGCCGGGAACATCACCTCGGGACCGGCGCCGGTTTGGGCGTTGGGCGCGTTCGGGGCCCGGTCGACCAGGCCGCCCACCCGGCGGCCGGTGGTGGTGGAGGTGTAGACGAACCGGACGTTGTCGCCCGGGTTCGGCGCGGCCGGCACGCCGCCCACGGCTTTGCCGACGATCAGGTCGGTCTCGGTGACCTGCACGCCCTGCTGGTAGGTGGTCAGCACGTCCGGCGGCACGAACGTGATCCGCTCCGCCTGCCCGGTGAACCCGGTCAGCAGACCCAGGCCGGCGGTGAACGCGGGCGGCACCGCCGGGTTGACCGAGCGGCCGGCCAGCACGTCCCGGACGGTGCCGACGTCGTTGACCGCCGCGGCGACGGTCGCCAGGTGCTCCCGCTGCTGCTGGGTCAGGGTCGGCTGGAGCCGGTCGGCGATCAGCATCTGCCGGGCCAGCGGCTGGTGCCCGCCGGCGGCGTGGGACAGCTGCTGCTGCATGGTCGGCGGCTGCGCCGCCACCGCGGCCGCGGCCGGGCCGGCCAGCGCGGCGCCGGCCAGCTGCAGCACGCCGGCCAACTCCAGCGCCCGGGCCGAGGTGTTGGCCGACTCGACGGTCAGCTGGTTGACCGCGATCCCGGGCAGCGCGCGGAGCATCGCGTCCAGCCGGGTCCAGGCCACGTCCGGCGCGGACTGCCCGGCCCCATCGGAGTCGACCACGACCAGCGCCCGGTTCGGGTCCGGCGCCCGGCCATGCACCTGCTCGGCGCGGCCCGGGGTGGCGACGTCCGGGTGCACCCACAGCCCGGACCGGGTGACCTCGACCCGCCAGCCCGGGGCCAGCCGCCAGGCGCCCCGGCCAAGCGCGGTCAGCCCGGCCGCCGGCGGCTGCGGGTTGTCCGGCCGGCCGGCGGCGACCGAGCCCCCGGGGGTGTGCACCTGGCCGCCGGCCAGCGGCTGCCACCCGCTCTGTGGGTACGGGCGCCACACCGGCTGGCCGGAGCCGGTGGCCAGGGTCGCCGCGTAGGCCGCCGCCTCAGCGTCGGTGACGAGCGGGTCGACCACCAGCCCGATCCGCATCGGGTCGACCGGCTGCTGGCCGGCCTGCTGCTGGAGAGTGGCGAACGTGGTCTGCTGCAGCCCGGTCGGGGCCGGGCCGAGGTCGCGGTGCAGCAGCATCCCGGACGGCACCTGGCGCACCCCGGTGTTCGGCGGCAGCGTCGCCGCGTCCGGGCCGTGCAGGGTGTCCAGCGCGGTGTCGAAGCCCGGCCGCCACACCGGGGCCGGCACCTCGGTCAGCGTGATCGTGACGATCCCGTTCCCGTCCGGCGGCGTCCGCCCGATGACCCGGAACTGGGTGTTGGCCCGGATCACCGCCTCGGTCCGGGCCGGGTTGCCGAACAGCGCGTTGACCGCATGCGCGTTCGTCGAGTTGACCACGAACCGCACGTTGTGCCCGGTGCCGAGTGCCGGCGGCGCCCCTGGGGTGCCGATGGTGAGGTCGGTCTCGGTGACCGTCTGGTTCAGCACGTACCGGGCAAGTGCGGCGCCGTCCAGCTGCGCGGTGGAGTGGTACGGCCCGAGCGGGGCGGGCGGCAGCCGGCGCACGCCCCGGTCGACCAGCAGCGCGAGCTGGTTCGGCGGGTGCCCGGCCCGTACCGCGTTCCGCACCGCCGGCACGTTGTCGACCGCGGCCGCGGCGGCGGCCAGCGAGTCGCGCACGTCCTCGGGGGTTTCCCCGGGCAGCGCCGGCACCGCGTTGGTGGTCAGGTAGGCGGTGGCCAGCGCCCGGTACGGGGTGGCGGCGGCGCCCAGCGCGTCCAGCGCCGAGGGGGGCCTGACCGTGCCGACCAGGTTGGCGCCGGCGATCCGCAGCGTCCGGGCCACCTGGCGGGCCCGCGCCGAGGTGTTGTTCGAGTTGACGGTGAGCTGGTTGCCGGCGATCCCGGGCAGGCCGGGCAGCACCGCCGCCAGCGCCGTCCACACCGCGTCCGGCGCGGACAGCCCCGGACCGGGGGTGTCGACCACGACCAGCGCCCGGTTCGGGTCCGGCCCCTGCGCGTGCGCGGCGTTGGCGGCCACGCCGTCGGCGCCGTCGGGGTGCACCCACAGCCCGGACTGGGTGACCTCCAGCTGCCAGCCCGGCGCCAGCCGCCAGACCCCGGGACGGATCTGGGTAAGCCCGCCGCCGGGGTTCCGCGGCTGGTACGGCCGGCCGGCGGCGACCGTCCCGCCCGGGGTGTGCAGCTGCCCGCCGGCCAGCGACGGCCAGGTCTGCGCCGGGTAGTCGCGCAGCGCCGGCGTGTTCACCAGCGTGGCCAGCGCCGACGCCTGCGCCGCGGTGCGCACGGGCGGCAGCGGCCGGACGTACAAGGTGTTCGCGCCATACCGGGCGGCGGTGGCGGCCAGGTACGCCTGCACCTGGGCGTCGGTGACGCCGGGGCCGACCAGGATCTGAGCCCGGTTCGGGTCCGGCGCGACCGCGGTCGCCGCGGTGACCGCGGCGTCCAGGGCGGTCTGCTGCAGCGCCGTCGGCCGCAGGCCCGGGTCAGCGTGCAGCAGCAGCCCGCCGGGCACCTGGCGGGCGCCGACGCCGGCCGGCAGCACCGGTGCGGTGTCCGGGCCGTGCAGCGCGTCCAGCGCGGTCTCGAATGCGGCCTGCCACGGCGGCGCGGCGACCTCGGTCAGCGTGATCGTGACGACCCCGGCGGCGTCCGGCGGGGTCCGCCCGGTGACCTGGAACCGGGTGCCGCCGCGGACCAGCGCGTCGGTCCGGGCCGGGTTGCCGAACAGGCCGGCCACCGGGCGCGGGGTCAGCGCGTTGACCACGAACTGCACGTTCTGCCCGGGCCCGGCCGGGACCGGCACGCCGGGGGTGAGGACCGTGACGTCGTCCTCGGTGACGGTCGTGTTGACCGCGTACCGGGCCAGCTCGGCCGGGGTCAGCGTCGCGTTCCGGTAGTGCGCCCCGGCACCGGCCACCGGCAGCCGGGAGACGCCGCGGCGGACCAGCAGCGCCAGCGGGTTCGGCGGGAAGCCCTGGCGGGTGGCGGCGACCAGCGCCGGCACGCCGTCGGCTGCGGCCATCGCGGCGACCAGCGAGTCCTCCAGCTCGGCCGGGGTCTCGCGGGGCAGCAGGGCCGGGTTGTTCGCGGTGATGTAGTTGGCGGCCAGCGTCCGGTACGGCCCGATCACGGTGACGTCCAACATGGACAGTGCCGAGGGCGGCAGCACCGCGCCCTGCGCGGTGACCCCGACCTGCTGCAGCCCGCGGACGGTCTGCCGGGCCGGCAACGAGGTGTTGTTGGAGACCACGGTGACCTGGTTCAGCGCGATGCCGCCGGGCAGCCCGCGCAGCACGGCGTCGAGCTGGGTCCACACCGCGTTCGGCGCCGCCGCCCCGGCGGCGTCGGAGTCGACCACCACCCGGGCCCGGTTGGGGTCCGGCGCCTGAGCGTGCATCTGCTCGGCCCGGGCCGCCGGCGCGCCGGGCGGGTGCACCCACAGGCCGGACTGGGTGACCTCGACCTCCCAGGTGCCCAGCTGCCAGACCCCGGGGCGGACCAGGGCCAGGCCGCCGGCCGGCGGCTGCGGCCGGTACGGCCGGCCGGCCAGCACGGACGGGCCCGGGGTGTGCAGCTGCCCGCCGGTCAGCGACGGCCAGGTCTGCGCCGCCGGCACCGGGCGCAGCACCGGCACCCCCGGCAGGCCGGCGGGCAGCCCCGGACCTGGCGGCACGACGGTGCTGGTGGCTAGGGCGGCGGCCTGCACGGCGGTCAGCCCCGGCCGCTGCGGGTCGACGACCAGCGGCGCGACCCCGGTGTACCGCGCCTGGGTGGCGGTCAGGTACGCGGCCAGCTGCAGGTCGCCGACCGCCGGGTCGGCCAGCACGGTGATGGCGTTCGGGTCGACCGGGTGGGCCAGCGCCGCGGTCACCGCCGCGTCGTACGCGGCCTGCTGCGCCACCGTCGGCGCCGCGTACAGCGCCGGCAGCAGCAGGATGCCGCTGGGGGTGCGGACCAGCGCGACGCCGGGCGGCAGCACCGGGGCCGCGGCCGGGCCGTGCAGCGCGGTCAGCACCCCGTCCAGCCCGCCCTGCCAGGCCGGCGGGGTGGCCGGCGCCACCAGCCCGCCGAACCCGCCCTGGCCCACCGGCGGGTTGCCCCGGGTGAACTGCCACCACTGGGACAGCGGGTTGGCCGGGTCGTGCGAGAACGCGCCGCCGTTGCTGGCGACCGGCTGGCCGTCGGCCGCGATCACCTCGATGTTGTGGACGTCGGCGATCGCCTGGGCGAGCGAGGTGACCCCGCCGGCGCCGGCGCCGGGCATGACCAGCCGGATGCTGCCGGCCTGCGCCACTGGCACGCCGCCCAGCAGCGGGCCGATCGCGGCGAGCACCTGGCGCTGGGTGAGGCCGGGCGGCACCACCACCGTGGGCCGGTTCGGCTCCGCCGGGTAGCCCTGCGCCAGCGCGGTCTGCGCCGCGTTCGTCACCCCGGGCAGGTGCAGCAGCACGGCGTTGCCGACGGCGCGCGAGCTCAGCCCGCCGCCGATGTCGTTGACCGGCCCGGCCAGCGGGTTGCCGTACGGGCCGGCCGGGTTGGTCGGGCCGGCCAGCGAGCCGACCGGGGCCTGCGGCGGGAACGCCGCCGGCAGCGGCGGCCGCGCCCCGATCCGCTGCGCCAGCGGCACCTCGTTGGCGACCACCCAGGTCAGGTCGTCGGAGTAGGCCAGCGGGGCGGCGCCGGTGGCCGGGAACAGCAGCCACTGGCCGGGGTTCCAGGTGTTCAGCCGCGGCGTGCCGTCGGCGTTGAACGCGAACGTGGCCGCCAGCACCCGGCCGTCCGGCAGGTGCCAGACGTCGTTCGGGGTGGCCAGCACGTCCACCCCGAGCCGCTGGGCGACCGCCGCGGCGAACGCCTGTGCGGCGCCGGCCCCGGCGCCGCCCATCGCCAGCACGATCGGGTAGCGGTGCTCGAGCCAGTCCGGCATCTCGGCGATCCGGTCGGCGAACTCGACCGCGGTCAGCTCCCGCCCATCGACGGTGATCGTCCCGGTGGCCGGGTTGAAGGCCTCGCCGGACAGCGTGAACCAGCCCGGGAACGCCGGCGCCGCGGCGGTCGGGCCGGGCGGCGGCGCCGGCGCCGGCGCGCGCAGGCTCGGCATCGACATCGCCTCGGTGATCCGCCGCTCGGCGAGCGCCGGGGTCTCGCCGCGGGCCGGGAAGTGCCGGCCGGCGGCGGTCGGCACGCCGTGCCGGTGGCTGATCAGCCGCTGCCGCGCGTTCTGCGGGTCGACCAGCAGCTCGACGGCGTCATCGACCCGGATCATCACCCGGGCCTTGCCGCCGCGCAGCCACGTCACCAGCACGCTGTCGCCGGCCCACTGCGGCACCTTCGCGAGCGCCCGCGCGTCCTCCGCGTTGACCTCGATCTCCAGCATCAGCCCGGTGCGCATCCGCAGGTAGTCGGTCTCCCGGTTGCGGAACGTGCCGTGCCACTGCTTGTAGTCGGCCGCCTCGGAGTAGTCCCGGCCGCCGGAGAACGCCGCGGACACGTACGCGTTGGCCTTCTGGCTGGCCGGCGAGGTGGCCGGCGCGGACGGGTCGCCGGAGTCGAACTGCGGGCCGCCGAAGAAGCTGACCTCGGCGGAGCGGGCGGCCTTCCGCGCGGCCTCGTCGTCGAAGATGCGGTAGGTCTCCGTGTACATGGACGATGGCAGCCAGTCCATCGGCGTCGCGTCGTAGAACGCGAACTTCACGGTCGCGTTGCCGACGGTGTCGGTGATCGCGCCGCCCTCCCGCAGCAGCACCGGCGACCGGTAGCCCACGCCGCCGCCGGGGGTGTCGATCGCCTGGTAGCCGCCGCGGGTCAGCCGCGGGAACGACACCGTGTTCAGCAGCCCGGACAGGCCCGAGCCGTCGGCCCGCAGCAGCCGGGACACCGCGTTGCTGACCTGGGCACCCAGCGCGGGCGGCACCTGCTGGGTCAGCGATGCCAGGGCCTGGTCGAAGACGTCCCGGACCGCCTGGTGGTCGATGTCGTAGACGTGCACCTGCCGGGTCTCCAGCTCGGTGCGGCTGACCGGGAACAGCGTGCGGTTCGGGTCGGCCTTGATCGTCGCCTCGGGCGAGGGCTCGGTCCCGCCGGGCGCGGTGACCGGCGGCACCACCGCGACGACCGGCGCCGGCGGGGCCGGGGCGAGGTTGACCAGCTCCGGGGCGGCGGTGTTCGGCAGCACGCCCGGGGTGTCGCTGTACTGCGCCCGGCGCGGGACGATGACCCGCTCCCGCAGGTACACCTGCTCCTGGTAGCCCGGGTCCGGGGCGTTGATCAGGCGCTCCGGCGCGCGCTGCCGGTTCGCGAACGACCACAGCCACTGCGGGGCGCCGCCGAGCACCGAGTTCAGCCACTTCGACGGCCGGGAGGCGGGCAGGTAGGTGATGTCCAGCCGGAACCGGTCGCTGACGAACGCGTCCGCCGGGCCGACGTGCCGGTAGGTGTCGCGGATCACCCGGGTCTCCGCGGCGGCCGTCTCGTCGGTCTCGGCGGTGTTGCGGGTCAGCCCCGGGATGGCCAGGAAGATCGGCATCAGGTCGCCGGTC
>Ga0210378_10001936_pt1 | contig 10683 bp, 11 predicted proteins | sample PLM1_60_b1redo_FD_155465 | JGI IMG/M metagenome (GOLD analysis project Ga0210378, IMG submission 155465) | Groundwater sediment microbial communities from an aquifer in East River, Colorado, USA - PLM1_60_b1 redo | ecosystem: Environmental > Terrestrial > Soil > Riparian zone | place: USA: East... | reverse complement strand
GACGAGATCGAGGGTGGGCCGAACGGCGTGCGCCGGCGCACCGGCCGGTCCGGCGGCACCGAGGGCGGCATGACCACCGGGGAGGTGCTGCGGGTGCGGGCGGCGATGAAGCCGATCTCGACGGTGGCCCGGGCGCTGGCCACGGTGGACGTGGCGACCGGGGAGCCGGCGGTGGCGATCAACCAGCGCAGCGATGTCTGCGCCGTGCCGGCCGCGGGCGTGGTGGCCGAGGCGATGGTCGCGTTGGTGGTCGCCGACGCGGTGCTGGAGAAGTTCGGTGGTGACTCGGTGGCCGAGACGCGGCGCAACGCCCGGTGCTACCTCGACACGTTGGTGGTGCGCTGATGCCGGTTTTCGTTTTCGTCGGTGTGTCCGGGGCCGGCAAGACCACGGTCGGCGGGCTGGTGGCCCGGCGGCTGGATGTCGACTTCCTGGACACCGACCATGTCATCGAGGCGACGGCCGGCAAGCCGATCCCGGACATCTTTGTCGACAATGGCGAGCCGGCGTTCCGGGCGCTGGAGCGCGCGGCGGTGGCCGCCGCGCTGGCCGACCATCCGGGCGTGATCGCGCTCGGCGGGGGCGCCGTGATGGCCGCCGAGACCAGGGAGCTGCTCGCCGGGCGCCGGGTTGTCTTCCTCGACGTCGGGCTCGCCTGCGCGGTGCGGCGGGTCGGGCTGGCCCGCGACCGGCCGATGCTCGCCATCAACCCGCGGGCGCGGATGCGGACGCTGATGGCCGAGCGCCGGCCGTTGTACGAGGCGGTCGCCAGCATCACCGTGTCGACCGACGACCGGACGCCGGAGGAGGTCGCCGACGCGGTGCTGGCCATGGCGGCGCTCCCGTGACTGCGAGGGCCCGCGGCGTGAGCGGGAGCGAGGGAGGCCGCCCGGCGGACCGGGCGGGAAGCACAGCGACCGGCACCGTCCCCGGGCCACCGGCGAGGATCCCGGTCGGCGGCACCGGCGACCCGGCGTACCAGGTGGTGGTCGGGGCCGGGCTGGGCGGCGAGTTCGCCGGGCTGCTGGCCGGTGCGGAGCGGGTCGCGGTGATCCACCCGGTGGCGCTGAAGGACCGGGCCGCCACGCTCGCCGCCGAGTTGCGGGCGGCCGGGTTCGAGGTGCACCAGGTCGAGGTGCCCGACGGCGAGGAGGCCAAGACGCTGCCGGTGGCCGGCGCCTGCTGGGACCACCTCGGCCGGGCCGGGTTCACCCGCACCGACGCGGTCGTCGGGCTGGGCGGCGGTGCCACCACGGACCTGGCCGGCTGGGTAGCCGCGGCGTGGCTGCGCGGGGTGCGGGTGGTGCAACTGCCGACGACGCTGCTCGGCATGGTCGACGCCGCGGTTGGCGGCAAGACCGGGATCAACGTCGATGCCGGGAAAAACCTGGTCGGCGCGTTCCACCCGCCGGCCGGCGTGCTCTGCGACCTGGCCGCGCTGGCCACCCTGCCGCGACGGGACCACCTCGCCGGGCTGGCCGAGGTGGTCAAGTGCGGCTTCGTGGCCGATCCGGTGATCCTGGACGCCATCGAGCGTGACCCGGCCGCCGCCGCCGACCCGGCCGGGCCGGTCACCCGCGAGCTGGTCGAGCGCGCCGTCCGGGTCAAGGCCGGGATCGTCTCCCGCGACCTGCGGGAGAGCGGCGAGCGGGCGTACCTCAACTACGGCCACACCCTCGCCCACGCGATCGAGAAGGTCGAGGGGTACCGCTGGCGGCACGGCGACGCGGTCTCCGTCGGCCTGGTGTTCGCCGCGGCGCTGGGCCGGCTCGCCGGCCGGCTGGACCGGCCGACCGCCGACCGGCACCGGGCCGTGCTGGCGGCGCTCGACCTGCCCACCGGGTACCGCGGGGACTGGCCGGCGCTGGCCGGCGCGATGCGGGTGGACAAGAAGGCCCGCGGCTCGGTGCTGCGGCTCGTCGTGCTCGACGGGCTGGCCCGGCCCGGCATTCTCACCGGTCCCGACCCGGCCCTGCTGGCGGCCGCCTTCGCGGAGGTGTCCGAATGAGCGAGTGCGAGGGCTCGCAGCACGAGCGGGGAGAGACGAGGGCCGGACCGGCCGAGGAGCGGGAGATGACCACGGTCTGGGTGCTGAATGGGCCGAACCTGGGCCGGCTGGGCACCCGGGAGACCGACATCTACGGCCTCGGCTCGTACGCCGACCTGGTGGCGCGGTGCGAGAAGGAGGCCGCCGCGGTCGGCGTTGGCGTCGACGTCCGGCAGACCGACGACGAGGCCGAGATGCTGCGCTGGCTGCACGCGGCCGCCGACGCCGGCGCGCCGGTGGTGCTCAACGGCGCGGCCTGGACGCACTACTCGGTCGCCCTGCGGGACGCCTGCGCGCTGCTCACGGCCCCGCTGGTGGAAGTGCACATTTCGAACGTGCACAGGCGGGAGGAGTTCCGGCACACCTCGCTGGTCTCCGCGGTCGCCACCGGGGTGATCGTCGGCCTCGGCCTCGAGGGGTACCCGCTCGCCATTCGCTGGCTCGCCGGGCTGCCCCCGGCCGACGCCGAGTGAGCGGAGCGAACGCCGAGGCGAGCAGGTTGTCGTCCGGTAACGTCGCGGGCATGACCGCTCATCCCGCCCGGCGCGACCGGCTGCGCGAGACGGTGCGTGCGGCCGGACTGGACGCGGCGCTGGTCACCCGGCTGGTCAACGTTCGGTACCTGACCGGCTTCACCGGGTCGAACGGTGCGCTGCTGGTCGGCGCCGGCGGTGCGGACGTGCTGTGCACCGACGGGCGCTACCGCACCCAGGCCGGCCAGCAGGCCCCCGATCTCCCGGTGGTGGTCGAGCGGGCCAGCGCGGCGGCGCTGGCGGCCCGGGCTGGCAAGGACGGCGTGCGCCGGCTGGGCTACGAGTCACACGACGTCACCGTGGACCTGTACGCCACGCTGGCCGACCGGGCCGAGGGTGCCGAGCTGGTGAGCCTCGGCCAGCGGGTCGAGGGCATGCGGGCGGTCAAGGACGAGGACGAGATCGAGCTGCTCCGGCAGGCCTGCGCGGTCGCCGACCGGGCGCTGGCCGACCTACTGGCCGCGGGCGGCGTCCGCGCCGGCCGGACCGAGCGGGAGGTCGGCCGGGACCTGGACGGCCGGATGCTCGAGCTGGGGGCGGAGGCGCCGTCGTTCGACACGATCGTGGCCGCCGGGCCGGAGTCCGCGATCCCGCACCACCGGCCGACCGACCGGGTGCTGGCCACCGGCGACCTGGTCAAGCTGGACTTCGGCGCGACCTGCCGCGGCTACCACTCGGACATGACCCGCACCCTGGTCCTCGGCGAGCCGGCCGGCTGGCAGCGCGAGGTGTACGACCTGGTCGCCGCGGCGCAGCGGGCCGGGCGGGAGGCGCTGGCCGCGGGCGCCGACGTGGTCGCGGTGGACCGCGCCGCCCGCGCGGTGATTGAGGCCGCCGGGCACGGGGACGACTTCGGCCACGGGCTCGGGCACGGCGTCGGCCTGGAGATCCACGAGGCACCCGCGGTGAGCCCGCTCGGCGCGGGTACACTCGCCGACCGGATGGCCGTCACCGTCGAGCCCGGGGTCTACCTGGAGGGCCGCGGTGGCGTCCGGATCGAGGACACCCTCGTGGTCCGCCCAGGCGGGCCTGACCTGCTCACCACCACGACCAAGGACCTCGTCGTCCTCTGACAGGCACGGAGACCCGCACCCGGTGGCCACGACCAACGACCTCAAGAACGGCATCGTGCTCGACCTCGACGGCCAGCTCTGGTCGGTCGTCGCGTTCCAGCACGTCAAGCCCGGCAAGGGCGGTGCCTTCGTGCGCACAACCCTGAAGAACGTGCTGTCCGGCAAGGTCGTCGACCGGACCTTCAACGCCGGAGTCAAGATCGACACCGCCACCGTGGACAAGCGCGCGATGACGTACCTCTACCGCGAGGGCGCCGACTTCGTCTTCATGGACGCCGAGACCTACGACCAGATCCACATCCCTGCCGACACCGTCGGCACCGGGGCGGACTACCTGCTGGAGAACGCCGAGGCGGTCGTCGCCGTCCACGACGGGACGCCGCTGTACGTCGAGCTGCCGACCAGCGTCGAGCTGGTGATCTCGCACACCGACCCGGGCCTGCAGGGCGACCGGTCGACCGGCGGCACCAAGCCGGCGACGCTGGAGACCGGCGCGACCATCCAGGTCCCGCTGTTCCTCAGCACCGGCGAGAAGGTCAAGGTCGACACCCGGGACGGGCGCTACCTCGGCCGAGTCAACTAAGTGGTCGGGGCCGTAAGTCGTTCGGGGTATGCCGGAGGCCAGGTGGATGCATCGCAAGGCGGAGGAGGAGGCCGATACCGCAGTTGTATCGGCGACGACGACAACGCAGCGAGGCGCCGCCTGGACCCGGCAGACCCTGGACGAACTTACGGCCCCGACCACTAAGGCGGGGCTACGGTGACGGCCCGGAGCAAGGCCCGGAAGCGGGCGCTGGACATCCTCTTCGAGGGCGACCTGCGCGGCGCGGACCCGGTCGGCATCCTGGCCGAACGGGTGGCGGGGGCGAGCCCGCCGGTCGGAGCGTACGCCGCCGAACTTGTCGAGGGAGTGGTCGCGCACCGCGCCCGGATCGACGAGCTCCTCACCAGCTACGCGGAGGCCTGGACGCTGGACCGGATGCCGGCGGTGGACCGGGCGGTGCTCCGGCTTGGGGTGTACGAGCTGCTCTGGCGCGACGACGTGCCGGACGCGGTGGCGATCGACGAGGCGGTGGAGCTGGCCAAGTCGCTGTCCACCGACGAGTCACCCCGGTTCGTCAACGGCGTGCTGGGCCGGATCGCCCTGGTGAAACCCGCCATCTGACGACGATCAAGGAGCTATCGTCGCTTGTCGATCTTCGAACCCGACGATAGCTCCTTGATCGGCGCCAAGGAGGGTCAGCGGGGACGTTCGTCCGGGTCGATGCCGCGGGCCTCCGGCGCCAGCACACCCCACTCGATCAACCGCTCGGTCAGCAGGCCGGGGGTGATGTCGTAGATGATCGCCAGCGAGCGCAGGTCCTCGGCGCGGATGGACAGCACCTTGTTGTTGTAGTCGCCGCGCTGACTCTGGATCGCCGCGGCGTACCGGGCCAGCGGGCCGACCTGGTCTGCCGGCAGCTGGAACAGCCGCTCCAGGTTCAGCACGATCTTGGTTGCCGGCTCCGCCGCCGAGCTGGGCCGCCCCTCCGGGAGCAGCTCGCTGACCGGCACGCCGTAGAAGTCGGCGAGCTCGGCCAGCTTCTGCACGGTGACTGCGCGGTCGCCCCGTTCGTACGAGCCGACGACGACCGCCTTCCAGCGGCCCTTGGACTTCTTCTCCACGCCGTGCAGGGAGAGCCCCTGCTGCGTGCGGATCGCGCGCAGCCGGGCGCCGAGGGCCCTGGCGTAGTCGCTGGTCATTCCCCTGGGCTCCGTTTCCACCATTGCGACAGGCATCTAACAGGCTCCCCCGCTCTTCCGACTACGGAGCGTGACCGTAGGCGAGGCGACGCACCGTAGTCAAGCCGAACCGCAGAAGATCGCCCCGAGTCGTTACCGCTCGTGGCCCGGCTGAGCGTGACTACCTCCACAGCATCACCCATTCGGAGTACGCCAACTGCCACGCAGACCCCCTCCGTCGACGGGGCCGCCGACCGCCACGCCGGGGGTGGTACCGGGGTCCCGGTCGGACCGCTGTTAATGTGGGTGCGTTCGACGTCCTTTAATGACCGTCCAGCGAGGCGGGAAAGGGGGTCTCCGTGACGAGTGCCGCGCCGCAACGGCCGGGCACCCGCACCTTGTTCGACGCGGCCGACGTCGCCCGAGTGGTGGACCGCATCGCCCATCAGGTACTGGAGAAGACCGGTGGCGCCCGTGATACCGCAATCCTAGGCATCCCGACCCGAGGCGCGCCGCTGGCCCGCCGGCTGGCCGCCCGGATCGGCGCCTTCGAGGGCATCGCCGTGCCGGTCGGCTCGCTCGACATCACCCTCTACCGGGACGACCTGCGGCTGCGCGGAGTGCGCCCGCTGGCCGAGACCGAGGACCCGCCCGGCGGCGTGGACGGCAGGCTCGTCGTGCTCGTCGACGACGTCCTCTACTCCGGCCGGACGGTTCGGGCGGCGCTGGACGCGCTGCGCGACCTCGGCCGGCCCCGGGCGGTGCAGCTGGCCGTTCTGGTCGACCGCGGCCACCGCGAACTGCCGATCCGGGCCGACTACGTCGGCAAGAACGTGCCAACCTCGCATGACGAGGTGGTGCACGTGCTGCTGGCCGAGACCGACGGCCGGGACGCGGTGCTGCTGGAACCGGCTCCCGGAGCGATTCCGGAGCCGGCCGCGCCGGTCGCCGAGGGGGGGATCACCCCGGGGCTCCGCTCGGGGGGGATCCGATGAAGCACCTGCTCTCCGCGGCCGACCTCGACCGGGACGCCGCGCTGCTCGTGCTGGACACCGCCGAGCGGATGGACCACGCCCTGGCCGGCCGGGAGGTGAAGAAGCTGCCGACGCTGCGCGGCCGCACCGTGGTCAACCTGTTCTTCGAGGACTCCACCCGCACCCGGACGTCGTTCGAGCTGGCCGCGAAGCGACTGTCCGCGGACGTGGTCAACTTCTCCGCCAAGGGGTCCAGCGTCTCCAAGGGAGAGTCGCTGAAGGACACCGCGCTCACCCTGGAGGCGATGGGGGCCGACGCCGTCGTGGTCCGGCACTCGTCCTCCGGCGCGCCGCACCGGCTGGCCGGCTGGGTGCGCGGCAGCGTGGTCAACGCCGGCGACGGCACGCACGAGCACCCGACCCAGGCGCTGCTGGACGCGTTCACGATGCGCCGGCGGCTCGGCCGGCTGGACGGGCTGCGGGTGACCGTCGTCGGGGACGTGCTGCACAGCCGGGTGGCCCGGTCCAACGTGCTGCTGCTGGCCACGCTCGGCGCCGAGGTCACCCTGGTCGCGCCGCCGACCCTGCTGCCGGTGGGGGTGGAGGCCTGGCCCGCGGCGGTCGGCTACGACCTGGACGCCGGGCTGTCCAAAGCGGACGTGGTGATGATGCTTCGGGTGCAGCGGGAGCGGATGACCGCCTCGTACTTCCCGTCCGCCCGCGAGTACAGCCGGCGGTACGGGCTGGACCGGTCCCGGATGGCGGCGCTGCCCGAGCACGCGATCGTCATGCACCCCGGCCCGATGAACCGCGGGATGGAGATCGCCGCGGAGGTGGCCGACGACCCGCGCCGCTCCACGATCGTCGAGCAGGTGACGAACGGGGTGAGCGTCCGGATGGCCGTGCTCTACCTGCTACTCGGCGGCCCCGACCCGCGGGAGGCCCGGTGACCGGCGCCTGGCTGGTGAAAGGCGCCCGGCCGTACGGCGAGCAGCCGGTCGACCTGCTGCTCCGGGACGGCGTCATCGCGGAGGTAGGGCCGCGGCTGGTCGCACCGCGCGGCGCCGGGCGGCTGGACGCCGACGGGCTGGTCGCCCTGCCCGGCCTGGTCGACCTGCACACCCATCTGCGGGAGCCGGGCCGGGAAGACGCCGAGACCATCGAGACCGGCTCCAGGGCGGCCGCGCTGGGCGGCTTCACGGCCGTGCACGCCATGGCGAACACCGACCCGGTCGCCGACACCGCCGGCGTGGTCGAACAGGTCTGGCGGCTGGGCCGGAAGGCCGGGCTGGTTGACGTGCGGCCGGTCGGCGCGGTGACCGTGGGGCTGGCCGGGACTCAGCTCGCCGAACTCGGCGCGATGGCCGACTCGGCCGCCCGGGTCCGGGTGTTCTCCGACGACGGCCGGTGCGTCGCCGACCCGGCGCTGATGAGGCGGGCGCTGGAGTATGTCAAGGCGTTCGGCGGCGTGGTCGCCCAGCATGCCGAGGAGCCGCGGCTCACCGTGGACGCGCAGCTGAACGAGGGCGTGGTGGCGGCCCGGCTCGGACTGACCGGGTGGCCGGCCGCGGCCGAGGAGGCGGTGATCGCCCGGGACGTGCTGCTCGCTGGGCATGTCGGGTCCCGGCTGCACGTGTGCCACGTGTCCACGGCCGGCGCGGTGGAGATCCTGCGCTGGGCCAGGGCCAAGGGCTGGCAGGTCACCGCCGAGGTGACCCCGCACCACCTGCTGCTCACCGAGGAGTTGGCCGCTGGCTACGACCCGGTCTACAAGGTCAACCCGCCGCTGCGGACTGCGGAGGACGTCGAGGCGCTGCGGACCGGCCTGGCCGACGGGGTGCTGGACGCGGTCGCCACCGACCACGCCCCGCACGCCCTGGAGGACAAGGAGACCGAGTGGGCCGCCGCCCGGCCCGGCATGCTCGGCCTGGAGACCGCGCTGTCCGTGGTCGTCGAGGCGATGGTCGGGAGTGGACGGTTGGGCTGGCGCGGGGTGGCGGACCGGATGTCTGCGCGGCCGGCCCGGATCGGCGGGCTGGACGGGCAGGGCCGGGATCTGCTGGACGGCGCGCCGGCCCACCTGACGCTCGTCGACCCGGCCGCCCGGTGGACGGTCGAGCCGGGACAGTCGGCCAGCCGCAGCCGCAACACCCCGTACGCCGGACGCACGCTGCCGGCCCGGGTGGTCGCCACCTTCCTGGCCGGCCAGCCGACCGTGCTCGACGGCAAGGCGCTGCGGTGACCGCCCCTACCCGCCATGCCGATCTTGTGGTTAGGCACCGCGACCCGCCTCAGTGCCGGGCGTGCGCAACCTCAAGATCGGCGGAAGGGAGTCCGGCGGTGCTCGTGCTGGAGGACGGGCGGGCGTTCCACGGGGAGGGGCTCGGCGCGGTCGGCGAGACGTTCGGCGAGGCCGTGTTCGCCACCGGGATGACCGGCTACCAGGAGACGCTCACCGACCCGTCGTACCACCGGCAGGTCGTCGTGCAGACCGCCCCGCACATCGGCAACACCGGCGTGAACGACGAGGACCCGGAGTCGAGCCGGATCTGGGTGTCCGGGTACGTGGTGCGCGAGCCGTCCCGCCGGCCGTCGTCCTGGCGGTCGGCCCGGTCCCTGCAGGCCGAACTGGTCGCGCACGGCGTGGTCGGCATCAGCGGCATCGACACCCGCGCTCTGACCCGGCACCTGCGCGAGCGCGGCGCGATGCGGGTCGGCGTGTCCAGCATCGGGACGGACCCGGGGGCGCTGCTGGAGCGGGTGCTGGCCAGCCCGGGCATGCTCGGCGCCGACCTGTACGCCGAAGTGTCCACCCCGGAGCCGTACGTGGTGCCGGCGGTCGGCGAACGTCGTTTCCGGGTGGCCGCGCTCGACCTCGGCATCAAGCGGATGACGCCGCGCCGGATGGCCGAGCGCGGCATCGAGGTGCACGTGCTGCCGGCTACGTCCACAGTGGACGATGTGTTGGCGGTCCAGCCGGACGGCGTCTTCGCCAGCAACGGCCCGGGTGACCCGGCCACCGCGGACGGCCCGGCGGCGCTGCTGCGGGCGGTGCTCGGCACCGGGGTCCCGCTGTTCGGGATCTGCTTCGGCCACCAGGTCCTCGGTCACGCGCTCGGCTTCGGCACCTACAAGCTGCGGTACGGGCACCGCGGGCTCAACCAGCCGGTGCGCGACGAGGCGACCGGGCGGGTCGAGGTGACCGCGCACAACCACGGGTTCGCCGTTCGCGCCCCGGTGGGCGAGCGCGTCCAGACCCCGTTCGGCCGGGTCGAGGTGAGCCACGTCAACCTCAACGACGGCGTGGTCGAAGGGCTGCGCTGCCTGGACGTGCCGGCGTTCTCGGTGCAGTACCACCCGGAGGCGGCCGCCGGCCCGCACGACGCCGGCCACCTGTTCGACAGGTTCGCCGAGCTGCTTTTGCGAGGCGGACGATGAGCGCGGTCGCCGAGCTGCTTTTGCGAGGCGGACGATGAGCGCGGTCGCCGAGCTGCTTTTGCGAGGCGGACAGTGAACACAGCGACGGAGGCGATCCGCCTTGCCGCGGCGGGATGACCTCAGGCATGTGCTCGTGATCGGCTCCGGGCCGATCGTGATCGGGCAGGCGTGCGAGTTCGACTACTCCGGCACCCAGGCCTGCCGGGTGCTGCGGGCCGAGGGGCTGCGGGTAAGCCTGGTCAACAGCAACCCGGCGACGATCATGACCGACCCGGAGTTCGCCGACGCCACCTACATCGAGCCGCTCACCCCCGAGTTCGTGGAGCAGGTCATCGTCCAGGAGCGGCCGGACGCGCTGCTGGCCACCCTTGGCGGCCAGACCGCGCTGAACATCGCGGTGCAGTTGCACGAGCGCGGTGTGCTGGACAAGTACGGCGTGCGGCTGATCGGCGCCGACGTGGAGGCCATCCGGCGCGGTGAGGACCGGCAGCGGTTCAAGGAGATCGTCCGCTCGGTCGGCGGGGAGGTTCCCCGCTCGGCCGTCTGCCCCACCGTGGACGACGCGGTCGGGGTGACCGGTGAGCTCGGCTACCCGGTGGTGCTGCGCCCCTCGTTCACGATGGGCGGCGCCGGGTCGGGGCTGGCCCGGGACGAGGCCGAGCTGCGCCGGATGGCCGCGTCCGGGCTGGCGGCGAGCCCGATGCACGAGGTGCTGGTCGAGGAGAGCGTGCTCGGCTGGAAGGAGTTCGAGCTCGAGCTGATGCGCGACGGCAACGACAACGTGGTCGTGGTCTGCTCGATCGAGAACCTCGACCCGATGGGCGTGCACACCGGGGACTCGGTCACGGTCGCCCCGGCCATGACGCTGACCGACCGGGAGTACCAGCAGATGCGCG
>Ga0210378_10001935_pt1 | contig 10685 bp, 13 predicted proteins | sample PLM1_60_b1redo_FD_155465 | JGI IMG/M metagenome (GOLD analysis project Ga0210378, IMG submission 155465) | Groundwater sediment microbial communities from an aquifer in East River, Colorado, USA - PLM1_60_b1 redo | ecosystem: Environmental > Terrestrial > Soil > Riparian zone | place: USA: East... | reverse complement strand
CGCACCGACAATGGCCCGGGCTTATCAGGATCTGCGCCTACCTCCCCGACCTATCGGGGCAAGGGCCGGGCCAACGGGCGACGAGTGGGCCACAACGCCAAGCCGCCGCGGCCGGCGTCAACGGCCTCAACAAGCCGCCCAACTGCGACCGTCTCCGCGCGGCCACGATCGACTCGTTCGCGCGGCGGCGGCCGTCCCGGCTGCCGATCGTGAAACGGCAGTTGCGGGTGTGACGTGCTGGTTGGGTTGCCGTTCGTCGGTCGGCGAGGGCATGGACGGTGTCGACGAGACGTCCAGCGCGAACCAGCCGAAGCGCAGGGGCCGACTGTGATGAAGTCGGCGCCCCGGGACGATCGACCGCAGCGGCGTGTCCCTGTCCGGCTATGCGTGCTGCGCGGCCTCGAACTGGGCTACCACGTCGGCGGAGATCCGGCCGCGCTCGGCAACCTCGATACCCGCCAGGCGCGCCCACTCCCGTACGTCCTGGGTGGTCGATCGGCCGCGCGCTGCCGCTTTTCGGGCGCCGTTGCCGGTCTGCTTGCCGTTCCCGGCCCGGCGGGCTGAGTCCACGAACGGTTCCAGCGCCTTCCGCAGCGCCTTGGCGTTCTTCCCGCTCAGGTCAATGTCGTAGGAACGCCCGTCCAGGCCGAACGTGACGGTCTCCGCGGCCTTGCCGCCGTCGAGATCGTCGATGAGCTCCACGAGAACCTTCTGCGCCATCGCGCCTCCGCCTTTCGGGTCAGGGTCCGGCCGCCGTGCAGGCCACGGACTCCACTGTGGAATTATCTTATCCGGTCGGCCGCAGAGTTCGTCGAGGGGTGGCCCGGGAGAAGTGCGCGGCGCTGCAGGCGGCGCGGGCCAGCGGTCTGGTGCACTGGGACGTCAGCGACGGTGGTGAGGTGGCCGGCGGTCGATCGCGTCCGGCCAGCCGTGTGGTCATCTCCGGGCGGTGAGCCGGTTCACCGGGTCCCGCCGCGGCCCTCCGGCGCCTCCGATCGGCGAGGCGGCCGTCGGGTCCGACGGGATGCTGTGGTATCGTTGGGCTCGGTTGTGGTGCGCAGTTGCATTCCTCGTACGTCTCGACGCCCGTGGGAGTTTGACCGCGGGCGTCTTCTCCTGTTCCAGAGCTCTGGATGTGGCGGAGCGTCTCCCGCAGCCCCCGCCGCCGCGGTGTGCGGTGCGGGAACTGTCTCACCAGGGAGTGGTGCATGGCTCAGGGCAGCGTGAAGTGGTTCAACGGCGATAAGGGTTTCGGTTTCATCGCCCCAGATGGCGGCGGCGCCGACGTTTTCGTCCACTACTCGGCGATCGACGCGGCGGGCTACCGCAGTCTCGATGAGAACCAGCGGGTCGAGTTCGATATCACCCAGGGCCAGAAGGGCCCGCAGGCCGAACACGTCCGGCTGGTCTGACACCAGCCCGGCTGACCTGCGCCGGTCCTGACTCCATCGCAGTCGGGACCGGCGCAGGTCAGGCGCTGAACAGGGCATACGGCAACCGCGCGCGCCGAGTGTCCCCCGGATCACCGGGCAGTCCAGGTCGCACCGGTCGGCACCCAGGCCCACCTGGGTGATCAGGCGCAGGGGAAGGCGCGGGCGCGTTCGGCCTGTGCGTGCAGCAGCGCCCGGAACCGGCTGATTACCAGCTGGATCGCGGGGGCCAGCGGGAACAGGTCGGGGGTGACGAGTTGATCGGCGTCGTCGGCGCCGACCGGGTGCCAGAAAACCCCGTCGGCGGTCACGGTGATCTCCGGTATTAGCGATGCGGTGGTCAGTTCCAGGCCGCTGGTGGCGTGCCCGCGGCGGGCCAGTGGGCGGAGTATCTGGTCGTCCTCGGGGATGCCGAGCTTGCCGAGGAAGCCGCGAAGCGTGCGGGCCTCGGCCGGGTCGTCCGCGCCGAGGGTGGCGGCGACCCGGACGGTGAACCCTTCGGCCAGCGCGGTGTGGATCCCGGCGAGCGCGCGGGCCCAGCTGCCGGCGCCCCGGTGCGCGTCGTGCCGTTCGGGTTGGGCGGAGTCGAGGCTGATCTGCAGCCGGAGCCGGTCTCGCGGCATGGCGCGCAGCGCCTGCAGGCGGCGGCCGTGCAACAGCATGCCGTTGGTGAGCAGTGTGGTGGGCAGGGCGTCGGTGCAGCCGGTGACGGTGTCCGCGAGGTCGGGCAGCAGGAACGGCTCGCCGCCGGTGAGCAGCAGTTCGGTGACGCCGGCCGCGGCGGCCTCGGTGGCCAGCCGGCGGATCCGGTCGGCGCCCAGCGCGCGCCGGTCGGCCCGCGGCGAGGAGCGGACGCAGCAGTAGTCGCAGGCCAGGTTGCAGTCGAAGTTGGTGTAGATCCACAGCCGGGTGCCCGGCCGGCGGGCCGGGGTCAGGTCCAGCACCGGGTCGCGGGGCTGGCCGCGCCGGACCACCACCCGGTTGCCGTCGTCGCGCACCAGCGTGTTGCCGGTGCGGGTGCACCAGGCCCGGACGGCAGCGGCGTCGCCGGGCCCGCGTAGCGGCACGTCGACGGTGTGGCCCTCGGCGACCCCGCCGAGGCGCTCGACCAGGTCGAGGATCACCACCGCGCCGGGATCCCCTGTTCGGCGACGGCCTCGAACAGGGTGGCGTAGCCGTCGAGGTTCGGATGCACCCAGCGGCGCAGCCCTTCCAGCTCCAGGATGCGGCGGTGTTCGGGGATCTCCCAGTCCATCGCGAGCAGGTGCCGGACCCACGGTTCGGAGCGGTGCTCGGGCAGCGTCTCGAGTGCGGTGACGTTGCAGTGGCAGTAGGTCGGGGAGGTCCATACCGGCTGGAGGGACTCCGGCATGAGTTCGTCCCGGCCGATCGCGTCCCAGGTGGTGTTGCCGATGGCGGCGACGTCGGCGTCGCCGTCGAGCACGAGCCGGATGGCGTCCAGCTCGCTGCGGCCGGTATCGCCGTGCTTGCCGAGGTCGGTGTCGATCCGGATCAGGTCGAGGTCGCTGTCGGCGACGCCCTCGCGGCGAAGGTAGTACAGCGGCAGGATCGCGGCCTGGGCCGAGTCACGGCTGCCGAGCGCGAGCCGGCGGCCCTTGAGGTCCAGCGGCCGGCGGAGGCCGGAGCCGGCACGGGCGACGAAGACCGTGCTGAACGCCAGGTCCGTGTCGCGCATGGCCAACGCCCGGCATCGCCCGCCGGTCTGCAGCACGGTGCGGACCCAGGCCAGGTTGGTGTTCCAGGCGAGGTCGATGTGCCCGGCGATCAGCGCGTCCACCTGCCGGCCGTAGTTGGAGAACAGCACGAAGTCCATCGCTGCGGGCGAGTCCCGGAAGTACTCCCGGATGCCCTCCCAGATCGGCACCACGTTCGGGGTGTAGGCGACGGCACCGACGACCAGCGGCTCGCCGATGGCCCGCTCCTCCCCGCGGCCCGGCCCTCGTCCCTCCGGCCGCGCCGCGGTCGTCGCTCCCCGCTCGCGCTGCGTGCTCTCGCGCTCGCTCAATGGCCACCTCCTCAGAACAGCGGCTGGCCGGTGATGGCCTTGCCGTAGAAGTCGTACAGCGCGTCCGCGGTGGGCGCCATGACATGACCCGCCCGGGCGTCCCGGAAGTAGCGCTCCAGCTGGAGGTGCGCGGAGAATGCGGCGCCCCCGCACACCCGCATCGCCTCGTCGGTGATGCTCAGCGCGGCGTCGTTGGCCGTCGCCTTCACTCCCAGCACGTGCAGGGCGGTCCCGTCGTCGGGAGCGGCGATGCTGGCCGCAGCGGTGTCCAGATAGGACCGTTGGGTAGCCAACTGGAGCGCCATGCGAGCCAGTCGGGCCCGGATCGTCGGCAGCTCGGCGAGGCTCTGCCCGGTCTGCTCGAACCGGGCCGTCGTGCTGTGCGTGACTGCGGCGTCTACCGCGGCCGAGGCGAGCCCGATCGAGACCGCTGCGTTGCCGAGGTTGAACCAGGGCAGCACCGTGCCGGTCATGATCTGTAGCCCGCCGCCCGGGGTGCCGATGCGCTGACCGGCCGTCAGCCCGGCGTCCACCGTCATCGGCGCGGAGTCGTTGCCGCGCAGGCCCATCCCGCGCCAGGCGCCGGCGACCGCGAGCCCGGGCGTGCCGCGCCGAACGGCGTACAGGTCCACGTCGCTCGGTCCGGCGCCGGCAGACAGCGTGGACACCACGTAGACGTCGGCGTTGCCGGCCGAGGTGACGAACGACTTCTGCGCCCGGACGCGGACGCCGTCCCCGTCGGCGACCGCGCGGGACACCGGCGCCCAGAAGTGCGACCGGGAGCCCCGCTCGCTGAAGGCCAGCGTGCCCAGCAGCCGGCCGTCGGCCAGCCCCGGCAGCAGGTCCGGCATACCTGCCGGCGGTGCGGCGGCGACCGTCATCGCGGCGCTGACGTGCATCAGGTAGACCATCGCGGTCGACCCGCAGGCGGCCGCGAGCGCGCCGACCACCTCGCCGAACTCGACCGGGCCGGCACCCAGGCCGCCGGCCTCCGCGCCGATGGTCAGCCCCAGCAGGCCCGAGGCGCGCAGCGCCTTGACCGCAGCGGCCGGGAACCTGCCGGTGGCATCCACCTCCACCGCATCCGACCGGGCCGCCTTGAGCACCGGATCCAGCGCAGCAGCCACGTCCACGGTCACCGTCGATCCCCTTCCGTTCGGCTCAGCGGTCTGGCGGCGCGTCCGGCAGCGGAACCAGGCCGAGCGTCAGCAGCCCGAGGCCGAAGCCGCCGAACAGCGACACCGTCGACCCGTCGCCGCCCAGCCAGTTCGACCCGCTCCACACGATCAACTGCAGCACGGCCGCGGCGAGGAAGCCGGCGCCCGCGACCGCCAGCACCGGCCGGCGCCGCAGCAGGCCGCCGGCGATTGCCACACCGGCGAGCACCAGCAGCACGGCCAGGCTCCACCCGTGCACCCGGACCAGCCGGTACTGGATCGGCTCGACGAACGTGAACAGGCCGCAGGCCAGTGCGCCGGCCCCGAGCACCAGCGCGCTCCGGTACAACCGCTCGACGGTCACGCTGTCCATTCAGGACACCCAAAGCAGCAGCCGGGCCAGCCGGCCGCCCGACGCCGCCCACACCGGCCGCAGCACCCCGTCCAAGCCGCCGGCACGCCCGGCGGCCACCGCGAACAGCAGGACGTGCAGGACGATCATCAGGTAGTACGACCAGTGCCACTCGTTCGGCGCCTTCAGCACCGACAGCGTGATCGCCAGGCTCTGCCCGAGCCCCACCACCGCCCACAGCCGGACCGCCAGCCCCACCAGCAGGAAGGCGCCCAACGACAGCTCAACGAACAGCACCAGCCAGCCGAAGACGCCGAAGTTCGGCAGCACCACGTGCTCGACGAACCACCGGTACGGGCCGAACACCGGATAGTCCACCGCGTCTCGGGTGAACCGGTACAATCCATCTGGAGGCGTCCGGTCTGCCCCGAAGTGCGGAGGCACTTTCCAGTAGGTGTTCTGGATCCACAGGAACGCCACGGTCACCCGCGTCACCGCGACCAGCGCCCGGCTCAACCGCGAGTCCTCCAGCCCGGACCCAACAGTCGCCGCCGCCGCCGTCACCACCCCATGATCGAACGGTCAGCGCTGCCCTGGACGCAAGCCCGGCGTCCTTACGAATCGATGACGCCTCCGTCCGGGTGAACCGCCGGCGACCTCGAGACCGACGCAGGGCTGGCGGGCCGGAGGGCGACGAGCGCGGCGACGGCGACCGTGGCGGCGGCGTACGAGACGAGCTTGGTCGGCTCGGGCGGTAGGTGTAGGGCGCCGACGAAGTAGGGCGGGTACGCGGCAGCCGCCGCGGGCAGCCACTCCCACCGGCCGCTCAGCGCGACCAGGGCCACCAGCAGCAGCGGGTACCAGGGATAGCTGGGCCCGGTGACCAGCAGCGCCACTCCGGTCAGCACGACCGCGCCGGCCCAGGGCCGGTCGGGGTCGGCGCGCCGGGCGACCGCCAGCGCGGTGCCGGCGAGGATCGCGGCCGCGAGGTACGGGGCGGCGGCCGGCGCTACCAGCAGCCGGATGACCGGAAACCGGCCGGTCCCGGCGTAGCCCTCCTCGGACAGGTAACCGGGCAGGTACCCCAGCACCCTGCCGCCGACAGTGGCCAGGTGCGGGAGGTAGGAGCCGAGCACGACCGCCGCGGCCGAGGCGAGCACCGCCACGCCGCGCCGGCGGAGCGCGGCGGGCAGCGCCAGCGCCGGGTAGAGCTTGACCGCGACGGCCGCCCCGAGCAACGCGCCGCCGGCAACCGCCCGGCGCGCCGCGAGCTGGCCGAGGCCGAGAACGACCAGGAGCGCCGCCAGCACGTCTACGTGCGCGGCGTTGCCGGCCTCGATGACCACGGTCGGGCACCAGGCCCACAGCACCGCCCAGCGCGGGTCCTGCCCGGCCCGGCGCAGCACGTCGATCAGGGCCAGCGTGGTCAGCACCGCGAGCAGGGCCGCGGCCAACTGCCACGGCTTGTGCCGGGAGCCGGCCGGCGCGACCGCATGCACGGCCAGGAACCACGCCTCGGCCACCGGCGGGTAGATCGTCGGGGACCGCGGGTGGTTGATGACCGTGCACGCCGGCTCCGGTGCGCGGCAGCCGGGCGGGAAGAGCCAGCCGTCGCGCAGCGGGGCGAGCGCCGGGTCGGTCGGCGGATAGCGGTACGGGTCGGTGCCGGCGGCCTGCACCCGACCGTCCCAGGCGTACCGGTAGAAGTCGTCGGTGCTACGCGGCGCCGCCGCCACCGCGATCGCCTGCAGCAAGATCCCGCCCGCGACGATCAGCGGCACCGCCCGGTGCACCGGCAGCCGGAGCACCAGGCCGGCGGCGACCGCGAACGCCAGCCACATTGCGGCGAGCAGGCCCAGCAGCACCCACCGGGCATCGTTGGGCCTGCCCACCGCGACGGCGGCCGCCGCGAGACCGGCCAGCACGCCGAATGCGGCCGCGGCTCGGCACGCCGCCGCCCGGCCCGGCACGCCTGCCGCCAGCGGCTCGACGCCGTCAGACACAGCGACCAGCCTGCCCGCCGCGCACCCCGCCGCATGGGCGCCGGCAGCGTCCGTCCTCACCTCGTAATGTCCGGGCCTGCCCGATGCCCACCGTGACGGCCATGGCGGGTTAGCTGACCCGGTCGCTGCCGGAGCCGCCGCCAGGTAGTCGTTCGCACCCTGTAAGGGTCGGTGTGGGCGGGCCACGGCTAGCGTTCGGCACGTGCCGGACATCGTGCTTCCGTGCCTGAACGAGGCCGCGGCGCTGCCCTGGGTGCTGGGCAGGGTTCCGCCCGACTGGCGGGCGGTGGTAGCGGACAACGGCTCGACGGACGGTTCGCCGGAGGTGGCGCTGCGGCTCGGCGCGACGGTCGTCCACGTCGCCCAGCGTGGGTACGGCGCCGCGGTGCACGCCGGCCTGTCGGCCTGCCGGGCCGAGGTGGTGTGCATCCTGGACGCCGACGGCTCGCTCGACCCGCTGCAACTGCCCCGGGTGGCCGGGCCGGTGCTGGCCGAGGACGCCGACCTCGTGCTCGGGCGCCGGCGCGCGGTGGACCGGCAGGCGTGGCCCTGGCACGGCCGGCTCGGCAACGCCGCGATGGCCCGCCGGCTGCGCCGCCGTACCGGCGTGCCACTGCACGACCTCGGTCCGATGCGCGCAGCTCGCCGGCAGGCGCTTCTCGGGCTGGGAATCGCTGACCGGCGGTTCGGCTACCCGCTGGAGATGGTCATCCGGGCGGCCGACGCCGGCTGGCGGATTGCCGAGGTCGATGTCGACTACCACCGCCGCGCCGCCGGCACGCGCTCCAAAGTGACCGGATCGGTGCGCGGCACGCTGCGGGCGACCCGCGACATGGCGGCGGTCCTGGCGCGTGTCCCGCTGAGTCGATGACCGCCCAACTACTCGTCCTGGCGAAGGCGCCGGTTTCCGGGCAGGTCAAGACCCGGCTCTGTCCACCGTGTACCCCCCGGCAGGCGGCGCTGGTCGCCGGAGCGGCACTCGCCGACACGATCGACGCGGTCCGGTCGGCCACCGCACGGCGGCGGGTGCTGGCCGTGGACCGCCCGCTCGGCCGCCCGCCGACCGGATTCGCGGTCGTTCCGCAGCGCGGCCGCGGTCTCGGCGAGCGGATCGCCGCCGCGTTCGCCGACACCGCCGCCGGCGCTCCCGGACCGATCCTGCTGCTCGGCATGGACACCCCCCAGGTCACCGGCGCGCTGCTCGACGAGTGCGCGGCGGCCCTGGGCGCGCCGCGGGCGGATGCGGTGCTCGGCCCGGCCGAGGACGGCGGGTGGTGGATCCTGGGCCTGCACGACCCGGCCCACGCCCGGCCGCTGGCCACCGTCCCGATGTCCACTCCGGACACCGGGACGCGGACGCTGGCGGCCCTCCGCTCGGCTGGGCTGCGGGTGACGCTGCTGCCGGTGCGCCGGGACGTGGACAGCTGGCCGGACGCGGTCGCCGTGGCCGCGCAGGCTCCAGCCACCCGCTTCGCCGCCCTGGTCCGCCGGTTCGACCGTCCCACCCAGACAGTCGGCACCGGACTGCCCGCCGGTACCGGCACCGTCAGCTGACCGCCGCCCGTTCCCGCAGCGGCGCCACCGCAAACGCGGCTGCCCCGTCCTGGAAGCCGATCCGGGCTCGCCAGCCGAGCTCGCGCCGGGCCCGCTCCGACGAGGCGGTGATGTGCCGGACGTCGCCCAGCCGGTACTCGCCGGTGACGACCGGCTCCGGGCCGCCGCAGGCGGCGGCCAGCGCCTGCGCCATCTCCCGAACCGTACGCGGGACTCCACTGCCGATGTTGAACGCCCGGAGCGCGCCGGGCGACTCGAACCGTTCCAGCGCGGCGAGACTGGCCGCCGCCACATCCCGAACCTCGACGAAGTCCCGCCGCATCCGGCCATCCTCGAACACCCGCGGCGCCTCCCCCCGGGCCAGCGCCGAGCGGAACAGCGACGCTACCCCGGCGTACGGGGTGTCCCGCGGCATCCGCGCGCCGTACACGTTGTGATACCGCAGCGCAGCCACCGATCCGCCAGTGACCCGGGCCCATGCCCCGGACAGGTGCTCCTGCGCCACCTTGGTCGCCGCGTAGACGTTACGCGGATCGAGCCGGGCCTCCTCGCTGACCAGCCCGGGCACCAGCGCTGCCCCACAGCGCGGGCAGGGCGGGTCGAACCGGCCGGCGGCCAGCGCGGCGACCTCCCGCGGGCCGGCCGCGACCTCGCCGTGCTCCCGGCAGGCGTAGCCGCCCTCCCCGTAGACCACCATCGAGCTCGCCAGCACCAACCGGGACACCCCGGCCCGGGCCATCGCCGCCAGCAGCACCGCAGTGCCCAGATCGTTGTGGCCGACGTACCCGGGCAGGTCCCTGGCGTCCACGCCGAGACCCACCATCGCCGCCAGGTGGCACACCGCGTCGATCCCGCTCACCGCCGACCCTACCGTGGCCGGATCGCGCAGGTCGCCGACCCGCACCTCGCCGCCGCCGGCCAGCGGTCCCGGCCGGACGCCGTGCACCTCGGGCAGGAGCGCGTCCAGCACGCGGACGTCATGGCCCGCCCCATGAAGGCACTCAACGACATGCGAACCGATGAACCCACACCCACCGGTCACCAGCACCCGCACACGGCCACGGTAGGAGCCGGCCGGAGGCAAAGCCCGCCGCCCGCGCCGTTCGTCACCGGTCCGTAACCACCGGCCGGATTCTTGCCGCGTAGCCCACCTCGAGGCCGCGCTCCCGGCGTTCGCGGCGGCCGGGTCGTGGTGCCAGGTGCCAGGTGCCAGGTCCAGCTGACCGGCCGGGGCGCCTCCCAGCCGGCTGCCGGATAGCCTTATCGCATGACCGGCGTGCCGCCCCGCGATCCCGACCCGGTCGCGGGTGGCGACCCCGTCCCGCCGGCCCGGGTGGGGCCGGCCTCGCCAGACTCGGCCGCACCCGGCGCCGCGGCAGCCACGCCACCGCCCAGCCCGACCGCGCTCGGCGAGCCGGCCGGCACCGCGCCGGCGGCTGGCGTAGGCCCGGGCGCCGAAGGCGGACCGGCCGCCGCGAGCCGGGGGCTCCCGCAGCACCGCATCGAGCGCACCCGTGCCGGCGGGCTGTGGGTCGCCGTCGCGGCCGCCGCGCTCGTCCTGCTGTTCCTGCTGATCTTCATCCTGCAGAACGGCCAGCAGGTCCAGGTGTCGTTCCTGGGGGCGAAGGGGCGTCTGCCGGTCGGCGTCGGCATGCTGCTATCGGCGGTTGCCGGAGCGCTGCTCGTCGTGCTCATCGGCACGGCCCGGATCGTGCAACTCCGGCTGATCGCCCGGCGGCACCGGACTGCGGAACGGAAGCCTCGGCAGTCGTGAGCCGGGCGGCGCACGCGCCGGGGCCCGGGGTGGTGTGCCGGCGGCCCCGAAGGACATGGACGAGCGCGTACGGGCGATCTGCGCCAGCGTGAGGCGGCTGGCCGCGTTCGACCCGGCGGTGATCGTGATCGCCCCGGGCGCCCCGGGCGACCCGGCAAACCCCGCCGGTCCGGTGGACGAGGTGCTGCCCACCGCCGGCACCAGCAGCAAGCCCACGGCCAGTGCGAGCTACGATGGTTCGACTCCAGCACCCGCCACCACCTGCAAAGATGCGCCGTGACCTGCCGATACGACGGTCGCGGCGTACCCCTGTTGTCCGGGCTGGGTGGTCCCGAGCGTTCCCGTGGTCTCCCGCCAGGGGGCATATTTCACGGACGCCGGACGGACCA
>Ga0210378_10001934_pt1 | contig 10689 bp, 10 predicted proteins | sample PLM1_60_b1redo_FD_155465 | JGI IMG/M metagenome (GOLD analysis project Ga0210378, IMG submission 155465) | Groundwater sediment microbial communities from an aquifer in East River, Colorado, USA - PLM1_60_b1 redo | ecosystem: Environmental > Terrestrial > Soil > Riparian zone | place: USA: East... | reverse complement strand
GCCGGCGCGTACTGCGCTTGGAGCCCGCCCATGCGCTCGAGCACCCGTGGCAGAGGCGAGCGCACCCGCTCGAGCAGCAGCTGGCGCGCGAGCAGCGCCCGGTTCAGCTCCCCGCGGGGTGAGCGTGTGCTCGGCCACATGGCGACGCTACCGCCTGTTCGTTATCGACCGGGCTCGCGGCCGCGCCAGAAGGCGACGGCGGCGACGGGCCGCGAGACAAGCGCCTTCCCTGCCTCGTCCCGAACAATGAGCACGCGCGGCTTCATGAAGTCGTCCACCCGATCCGGCGGCACGGTGTAAGCGAAGCTGCCGTCTGGCTGGATCGGGATCGCTACGCCGTTACCGTCGTCGTATTCGAGCTCGAGCGATGCCGCTCCGGCTGCGCCGACGTGACCCTCGAGGCCGTAGACCTTGGTGAGGTCGGACTCGTCGGACCGTGTGCTCACGAAGAGCGAGGCGGCCTCGTCCGGGACGGCCTTGTCGTCCCAGTCGGAGGGGACGGAGCCGGTCGCGACGACCGAGCCTCCGTCGTCGCGCGCGATCAATCGGAACCCTGAAGCGTGCGCGTCGGCACGGTGCTCTGCGGGCACTTCGAAGACGAAATAGCGTTCGTCGCCGAGCGGGATCTGATCGCTCCCGCCGCCCTCGTAGGCGATCTCGAGGCTCGTTCCCGCCGAGGCGTTGAGGCGTCCAGCAAGGACGACCGGTGCACTCTCGTCCGCTCCGTCGTCGGAGGGGACAGTGATCTCGATCGGGTCGGATCCGGTGGCGCACGTCGCTCCGCGCCCGCGGTCATCCGCAGTCACGAGCTCGGTGCAGCGGCCGCCGTCACGGAGGTCGGCCGCGTAGAGGGTCGAGGATCCGGTTGAAGCGACCGCGCGCGCGTGCTCGACATCGGGGTTCAGCCGCAGGTCCTCCGGGAGGCCGCGGTCGACGGCGGCGATCTCCTTCTTCACGTGCTCCGGCGCCGGCCAGCCGAGGAGAGTCGCCGTGCCGAAAGCCGCGCCCGTGAGGACGAGCGCCGCAGCGGCAACGATCGCCCCCATGCGGGTCGTGCGGCGGCGAGCATTGCGGCGCTCCAGATAGCGGCCATAAGCGCTTGCGAGGTCCTGCTGGAGAGTTTCTGTGGCGGTCATCCTGTCCCTAAATGCGTCGAGCGGCGGAAACGTTTCCGTCTCGCCGGTGTATATGCGGATGACGTGCCGGAAACCGATGCGGAGCTCATCCGTCGCGCGCGCGAGGACCCCGACGCGCTCGGCGAGCTTTACCTGCGCTGGAAGCAGCCGCTCTTCCGCTGGTTCCGCGGCCGGCTTCCCGAGTCGGAGGCCTCCGAGCTGACCGCCGAGCTCTTCGCGCAGGTCGCGCTCAATCTCAGGCGCTTCCGCGACGAGGCGGACGGCTCGGCTGGGCCCTGGCTCTACGGGATCGCGAAAAACCTGCTGCGACGGTATTACCAGCGGGGAGGCGTCGAGCAGGAAGCTAGGCGGCGGCTGGGAATGCCGATCCGCTCCTACGAGGCCGACTTCGAGGCCGTCGACGAACGTCTATCCGCAGACGGCCTGGGGCTCGCCACCGCGCTGGACGCGCTGCCGGAGGGCCAGCGGGTCGCGCTCGAGCTGCGCGTGCTCGAGGAGCGTCGGTACGAGGAGATCGCGACCGCCCTCGGCTGTACGGAGGTCGCGGCGCGGTTACGGGTCATGAAGGCGCTCGGAAAACTCGCCCGGCTCCTCCGGGCGCCGACTGCCTAGCTCGAGGTCCCGGCGCAGGAAGAGCTCCTTGTAGCCGAGCCGGCGGTTGAGCTCGCGCATCGGCAGGTTGTCGGGGTCGTTCCCGGTCACGATCTCTGTCAGGCCGCGCTCGGCGGCCCAGCGGATCGTCGCGCCCTTCGCCAAGCGCGCGAGTCCCCGGCCGCGGAGCTGCGGGAGGGTCGCCGTCCATTCGTTCTCGGCGCGGCGCCGCGAGTGGTCGACCAGGAGCCACGAGAGCGACGCGACGCGATCCTCGGCGTCGAGGACGACGACGCTGCCCTCGTCGTCAAGCAGCGGGTTGCCGAGGACGAAGTCCCGCCATTCGTCGAGCGTCACTCGGTTCTCCGGATCGCCGGGCGGGACGGCGCCTGCCTCGCCGTAGAACTCGTAGAGGTCACGCTCGCGGCCCCGGAGCTCGCCGAGCGGTAGCACGCGAAACCCCTCGTGCGGTTTCGTCTCGAGCTCGCCCTCGCCCGGGTCGAGCCTCGAGATCACCTCCGAGTCGTACTGGGTGAAGCCGCGCTGCTCGACGAAGCGCAGGCCGGCGGGATCGTCGTCGACTTCGACTGTGAGCCGCTTTGCGCCGGCGAGATGCGCGGCGGCGGTGTCCCAGAGCTCCGTGCCGATCCCCCAGCGTCGATGCTGCGGGTAGACGCCGACCCAGATCCTGCCTTTGCCCGCCTCGCTGCCGAACCAGGCGAAGTTGGCGGTCGCGAACGCAATGAGCTCGTTGCCCTCGAGCGCGACCCATGATTTTCGGCGTGCCCGTGGCGGCTCACTGACCTGGCGGTGGCGAAGCGAGGCCGCGGTCTGGATGGAGGCGGGAAAGACCTGAAAGAGGAGTTCCGCAGCCCGGTCGGCATCGCCGGGCTCGAATGGGCGCACCTCAGCCATTCGGCTACCCTAGGGGCTCGCGGGGCTATAGCTCAGCTGGGAGAGCGCCTGGATCGCACCCAGGAGGTCGCCGGTTCGAGTCCGGCTAGCTCCATGACCTGCCGCATCCCGGGCTCGAAGCGCGTGGCCGACGGGCTAATGCTCTGTTACCACGCCTCAGCGATCGCTGGCGGTCGCGCCGGACCGGCTCGAGCGCCATCTCGCCATGGTCGTCCGTCGTGCTACCGCGACGCGACGTTCCAGCGCGCGGTCACGGTGCGCGGTAATGCGCGCGGCCGAGCAGTTCCGTTCCGGCGAGTTGATCAGAGCCTCAACGGCCGCCGCCCGACCTCGTCGATCAGCACCGCCTCCGTGCCCGGCGGCCCCGTGACCACGTCGCCGCGGAACTCGATCGCGTCGTGCGCGTGCAGGCGCTCGAGGAGCTCGTGCGCCCCGACCCAGGTTATGCCGCGAAGCCGCGGGATCCGCTCCAGGTCCCGCCGACGCGCAAGGCGGGCGGTCGCGAGCACTGCTCGCCGCTCGCGCAGGGACACCAGCCGGTCGTCGAGCAGCCGGCCGTGGAACACGACCGTGGGCGGCAAACCGTGGTCAGCAATGTGCCGCAGCGGCGAGTAGTCCAGCCGGTCGAGGGCGCCGAGCCCGATCCGGAGCGTCTCGCGGACGTGGCCGCCCGGCCGGATCAGCGGACCCGGAGCGGGAGGCTGCCAGATTGTCAAGTCGCGGGCGGCGGCGGCGGACAGCGTGCCATCGCTGCAGCCCCACGCCGGAGGGATGAACATTCGGCTCGGTCCGAGCCGGTCGCGGATCCACTCCATCGCCGCGTCGATCCGCTGGCCCGCCTCCTCCTCGCCGAGGCCTAGGAACTCACGCGGGTCGAGCTCGCCGCGCGCGCGCGCCGCGTCGTTGAGGTGCAGCAGACCGTGCCCGGCGGGCTCGAGCACCCGCCGCCGGACGCCGTCGGCAAGCGCGGCGACCGCCGCGGGCCATACGCGGTCGGTCGGCACCGGCTCCCCGTCGTGGAGTGCGCGCGCGGCGACGCCGACCAGGAGCCGGGCACCAGCTCGCTCGACGCTCGCGACGATGCGTCGGACGTGGCGCTCCATCGAGCGGTCGTCACGCGACCGTCCGCGGAGCTGCAGCTCTGCCGTGCCCGGCAGGTCGTCGATCCGCAGGCAGCCGATCGCCGGCAAGGCGACCAGCGGGCGGGCCAGCCGACGGGCGAGGTGGCGGGCGAGCACCGGCAGCGCCCATGCCTCGTCGAGACTGCCCCAGCGCTCCGGCGTCGTCGCGAGGAAGAGCACGCCGTCGCGCTCCGCGGCGTGCAGGCCAGCACTCGAGTGCACGAGCGGCCGGCCGCGGTCCTCGAGCCGGAGTGCGGGGCCGTGCAGGTGGAATCCGCCCTCGAAGCGCAGCCTGCCGCCGGCCTGTGCACCGCCGGCGAGCACGACCGCACCGGCGAGACGGCCGGCGCCGACGTCCGCGGCCAGGTCCTCGGTCTCCTCCGCCGTGCCGAAACCTACGGCGCCCGGGAGCCGCTCGCCGACCGGACCCTCGAGCCGCCACAGCCAAGCGATGCCCGCGGCGTAGGCGCGTGCCGCGGAGCCGGGGGCTGCATAAACGCGCGGATCGGTCACGGCCGCACCCTATCCTCGCATCGTCCGCAGCCCATCCGGGCCGGCGGGGCGGCGTCACGTTCCTCTCAGTGTCAGCGTTCGGGGGTATCGGGCGGTGAGGTCCGACGGTGTCGGTGTTATCCACGGGGCGGCCGTATGAGTTGATAGAGCATGGCCACGCCCGACTGAGTGTGTCGATCGGAGATCCGCTTTCGCCGGTGGCATCCAAGAAGGGACGTGCAGGTGATGGTGATCGCAGCGGACACCACAAGTCGACGCATGGTTCGCCGCTGTTGAGCAGGCGACGGGCCGGATGCTGGGCGAGCAGACGTTTGCGGCCGATCAGGCGCGGAACGGTGGCGTTGAGGTGGCGCGGTGCTTGAGCGCGGCGTCGACGTGTTCCCGGCCGCCTGGCAGGATCCGGCGGCGATGGAGATCCAGCTGATGGCCGATCACCGCTGCGATCTGGTCGCCGAGCGCAATCGCACGCAGTCACGTTTGTGCTGGCAGTTGGTCGAGCTCGATGCCGACCTGGAAGCGCGCCTGCCGGCCGGGGGCCTGGACCGCGTCGTGTGGCTTGACCGTATCGGACGAGCCCAATACCGTCCACAGCGCAGCCGAGCGCTGGCCTTGACATAGGAGCAACCGGTGCCACTCCGCCGACCGGCCGTCGTCCACGTGATGGGATGGCACTCGCAGCAGTACGGCAGCTTCGAGCGGTTCCTGGTGGCGCTCGCCCACAGCTGCGAACGCAGCAGTCTGGACAGCCACTTCGTGTTCCCCGACGCGCCGGACTCGCACGCGTTTGTCCGGGATGCGCCCGCCGCGATCCACCTCATCCCGTCGCCGGCAGGGGTCAGCGACCCGCGGTTCGCGCGCCGGCTCGGCGGACTGCTGCGGCGGCTGCGGCCGACGCACCTGCACGCGCATTTCGGCCTCGACGCGTACGAGGCGCTGGCGACGGCGGCGGCGCTCGGCATTTCGGGACGCTTCACGACTAAGCACATCACTCCGTCATCGTCACGCGCCTCGGCCGTGCGCCATCGTCTGCTGGCCGCGCTGGTGCAGGCAGTGTTCGCGGTATCCTCCGACGTCGGCGACCGGCTCGCGTTCCTCGGAGTGCCCGCGCGCAAGCTGGAGGTCGTCCACCTCGGAGTGGACACTGACGCCTATCGCCCGGACCCCACGGCGGGGGAGGCCCTGCGGGCCGAACTAAGACTCGCGCCGGGCACGCGGCTCGTAGTCAGCACGTCGCACCTGCGCCCCGGCAAGGGCGTCGAGCTGTTGCCGGGCCTGGCGGCCGCGCTCGCCGCGGACGGCGTCTGCGTCGTCGTCGCCGGCGACGGCCCGTTGCGCGCGGCGGTCGAGGCGGGCGCGCGCCGCCTTCAACTCGGCGCCGACCGGATCCGGCTGCTCGGCGTCCGCGAGGACGTCCCGCGGCTGCTGGCCGCGGCGGACGTGTTCGTGTTCCCGACGATCGGCAGCGAGGGCTACCCCCTCGGGCCGCTTGAGGCGCTTGCGTCTGCCCGTCCGATCGTGGCGTCCGACGTCGGCGATCTCGGCGGCTCGCTCGCCGGCGCCGCCGAGATCGTGCCGCCGGGTGACGAGCGCGCGCTCGTGGCCGCCTGCCGGCGGCTCCTGGCCGACCCGGCGGGGGCGAAGGCGCTCGGCGCCGCAGGGCGGCGGCTCGTCACCGAGCGGTTCTCAACCCAGCGCGCCGCGGACCGGTACGCCGCGATCTACATCGCGCGCGCGGCGCACCGGTGATCGCGGCCTCGTACACCGCGGAGAGGCGCGGCATCCACGCCTCGATCGTGAAGCGTTCCTCGAACCGCGCTCGGCCGGCCGCGGCATCACTTCCGTGCCGTACCGAGCGGGAACGTGCGGTGGAGCGCCCAGCGCGAGTCGGATTTCTGCGTGAGCAGCCAGACCTCGGCGGCGCGGGCCTCGAGTGGCAGCAGGCGCTGCAACCGCTCGATGACGTCCGGCGGCTGGCGGCCCGTCGCCACGGTCAGATGCGGGATCACATCGTCGTAGGCGCCGCCGTAGGGAGGGAACTGCGGCCACCTCGACCACAGTGCGTCGGTCAGCTCGCGGAACGGCTGGGCCGGTTCCGGAGCGAGGTACAGCACCCTAGGGAAGGTGCCGACATCAGCGAGCCGGAAGTGAAACGGTGCGAAGCCGGCCACCACCTCGCCGACCGCTGCCTCGAGCGCGGTGTCGATGGCGTCCGCGGGCGCGAACGGAAAGAGCACCGTGATGTGTGCCGGGATGCCAGTTGTCGCTCGCTGCGGCGGCCGTCCGAAGAACTCGGCGAGCATCCGCTCGACTGACGGCACCGGGACGATCAGCGTGCTGTCAGCGGAGCGCCCGCGGCGAAGCAGATATCGCCCGGCCCGGCGGAGTGTCGCATCGACGCGCATCGCGCACAGGACGTGTCAGGCCACGGTCCGGAGGTACTGTGGTTCGGCGAGATGGAACCGCGCACATAGGGCCCTTGCGTCCGCGGTCGCGGAGTCGGTCAGCTCATACCCCTCGCGGCTGGCGAGCTGAAGCTCAGGCGAAAGGCACTCGACAGAGCGTCCCTCGATCATGCCGACAACGAACGGCTTGGCCAGATCGAACGGGGCGGCCGAACGGCCCGCGCTGTCGAGGAACTCGCGCCAGCTTCCGGGCCACGTGGACGCATTGACGCCGTGAAGGTCCACGATGCGACCTGCCCGGTCCCGCATGATCATCTGCTTCGGCATCAACGCGCCCTCGAAGAACTCGGCTCTGATGCGCCGGAAGCCGAGCGTCTCCAGAACGGTTTGCGCGTCGCCTTCGCTAGCCAGGTCCACGATGAGATCGAGGTCGTCGTGTTGGCGCGTCTGCGCGCCCAGCAGGGCGTCGACCCCCCATCCGCCCGCGACCCAGACATCGAGGCTGGAGGCTTTGAGCCGATCGAGAACCTCCAGCACGTCCGCCGCGTGCATCCCTCTCTGCAGCCGCCGCCGCGCCTGCTGCACGACGCGCGTTTGGAGCATCGGCGCCGCGGGTGAGCGCTCGATCCGGCCGTACACCGCACGCGCGGCTCGGAGCGCGGACTCCTTCGACCTCGAGGCGATCCACTGGCGCGGCGACAGGCCCATGTGGCGTTCGATGATAGAACCCGGCGGGCCCCGGACAGCGACGCCCGTTGACCGCCGGACATGTGACGCCACGTCAGCGCGCGCGAGATGTTGGGCGCTGCGAGCGGGTTCAACGAACTCCAGCGCGGCCTGCCCGGGCATCTCGCGCTCGGTCTTCACCGACCGCCTGCGCTCGCTCGAACGGGCCGCGTGCGAGCGGCGGATGAGCGAAACCGGTGATCCGCTAGAGGTGCCGCTGGTCAAGTTCTGGTCAAGCGTGGCCTTTGTTTTCTCGTCGCGCTGCACGTCGAGAAGATGCCGGCACCGACGACCACTCGCTCATCCAACTCGACGGCTCGGGAAGCGGCTTTCGTTAACTGTGGGACGAGTGACGGTGAAGTGAGTGAAGACGGTTAACTGGATCGCACCCAGGAGGTCGCCGGTTCGAGCCCGGCTAGCTCCATAAAAATGCCCTGCTAATGGGCTCAGATCCGTTGCCGTTGATGGCAACGGATCTGCGCGACTACATGCCCCGCGCGAAAGCCCGAGCCGTCTAGGCGCGAACAGGGCAGCCAGTGCGGCTGCCCTGTTCTCGATGCGCGTGGCTCGAAGGCCTACCGAACGTGGAAGAGCGTGCGGCCGGCGTCGACGCCTGGCACCGGAGTCGGAACGGTGTAGTACGTCTTGTAGCCCTTCGTCGTCGCGATGCCCTCGAAGATTCCGGGTGGCGCTCCCGGTCCGTGGCAGCCCACGGTCAGGACGCCCGTGCTCCCGTCCGAGAACGCGATCTTGAGGACAGACGTTCCGTTGGCCCTCCTGCCGCCGCCGATGTTGTCGATGAAACCGACGTTTGTCTGGAAATTGGCGAACTGCCAGCTGACGAGCCGCGTGACCCGATAGGTGCCGCTGCCGCCGCTCGTGGTCGTCCACGTGCCGCCTCCGGTCGCGGCGGACGAACCTCCGCCGCTCGCGGGCGCGACAAAACGTCCGGACCCTGTGAGCGTGATCGTGTCACCGTCGGGCGCCGTTGCAGACGCGTGACCTCCGGGGTTGATGGGCGCCGGTGGTATCCCGGTGGTGCTGATGATGTCCCAGCGAACGTGCTTGGCCTTCTTGCCGGGCGCGGCCGAGGCGAAAGTCGTCAGGAGCATCACCGCGGCACCGAACGCCAAGACAATGCCGAGCCCCCAAAACCGTCTGTTGCGTTGCATGTTGCCTCCTCTCCCTCTCGTGCATTCCTCAGTGGATGCTGATCTGGCCGTTCAGGACCTCCTCCGTTGGCAGAACGAAGACGAACGGCGTGAGCAGCGTCAGCTGCAGCGTTCCAATGCCGGGGCCGCCCGCCGTCACTTCGACATGAAATGTGGCCCGCGCTTTGCCTAGGTTGCCCGTCTGGAACATGCCGGCACCGCTGAAGCTCGCGCCGTTCGGTGTCATGGCGGCATTTGTCACCTGACCCCGGACGGCCATCAGCGTGAAGCCCGGAAATTGCGACGCCCCGGCCATGAGACAGTTGAAGCTTCCCTGGACCGAGCCGTCGGCGAAGCGTGTGACGCTGAACCCGAACTGCGAGAACGCGTGTGCACCGTCGACGGTGCCCCTTCCGCCGCCGCTCGCGACCGTCGGGTCGGCGGCCGCGGTGGCAGGAACGAGCGCGCAAGCTGCCACGACGCCGGCGAGCGCGGCGAAGAATCGTTTCATGCTCTCCTCCTTTCTCCCCGCACAGAAAGGCTACTACCCATTTCGGAGGCATGCAACGCATGCCACGAGCCCTAGGTTCCTTCCCAGTACTCCCGGGCCTTCTGCCACGCGAGCCGGGCGGCGACCCGGCCCGTTGCCCGCGCATCTAGATCGCCTTGCTCGAAGTGGATGCCGCCGTAGCGCCGTGAGAGACCCGCCTCGTCAGCCGCGTGCGAGAAGGTCGACCAAGAGAGCTTGAGGTCCCTCGCCGGCACCGCGCCCGGTTCCACCCTCGAGCTGCCGGCGGGAAGGGTCACCGAGGCGCCGAAGCGGTCGTTGTGAGTGAACCGTTTGAGGATCTCGGCCCCTGCGGCACTGAAATTGCTGTGCCCCGACGAGTACTCGGGGAACGGAGGCGTCGGGAAGCTCGTCGTCTGGTACGGGAACCACGTTGCACCGTCGATCAGCTTCGTGCCTTGGTAGGGACCGCCCCAGGCGTGCAGCATCTGGCCGCGGAAGAGTGTCCGGATCGCGGTGATCGGACGAACGGAGTTGAAGGCCCGCTTGTTGTCCCACGCGCAACAACCCGCGTCCGAGACGGCGTTCGTGAGGGCGAAGAAGAGCTTGACGTCGCGCTCGAGGCCGTGCTCCATATCGCCGTGGTGGTCGCGGCGCGACACGAATTGCGCGAAGAGATTCCAGTGCCCGGGCGGGAGCTCCGAGCGCGGGCCGTCTGCCCAGTATTCGGCGATCATCTTCTGCTCGTCTGTCAGCCCGGCGCTGATGTCGAGCAGCCCCTGCGCCTGGGCCAGAAATTCTGGCGATCCGTACCTGGCCGGGCCGGTCGAGGAGCGGAGCGAGCCGGGGCTCAGCGCGAACGTCGTCACGTGTTGCCAGTGGGCGCCGACGAATCCCGGTGTGACCACAGAGCCGCTGGCGTCTTGGTAGCGCAGCGGCTGCCAGGCGCTCGGGTCATGAACGGTCGTCGGGTCGAACGGCATGCGGATGTCCATCGCCTCGTTTGCCGGCTGGTAACCGGTGTAGTCGGAGTAGGGGACACCCGAAGCGCCGCCGGGTTCGTCGCCCAGCTGATTGGCCCCATCTCGATGACGGAAGTCGAGGACCGCCTGGGCGGCGACGTTGCCGATTCCCGCCGGCGTCGACGTATCGATCGAATGGTCGCGGGCGTCATAGCCGAGACGGCTCATCAGCGGGTCGAAGACGGACGCGGTGCTGCTAGGCAAGAGGTCGACAGCGGCGCGGTAAGCGGCGAAGCTAATTGCCTGCTTCGTGTTTGCGAGCGTGTGCTCACGCGGCTGCCGGCGCAGCAAGCCGCCGAGACGAGTCCCCACGGCCCTGTGGTCGTAGGCCGTCCACGCGTCGTAGATGCAGGTGTGCGCGATCGCGAGCGCCCGCGCCACCATCGGCGGGCCCAGCTTGGAATCGCGGACCGCTTGCAGGAAGGCCTCGTTCCACTCGAGGGCGACGCTGTCCCCTGGCCGGGCACCCGGCGTGAGCGCCGATGCGCTCGACACGAGCCCTGGCATCGCGAGCGCTGCAGCACCCGCGCCCGCGGCTACGAGAAATTCCCGGCGCGAGAGCGTCTGCTCGAAGCAGGAGGTCTCTCCGAAGCAGGCGCTCCCA
>Ga0210378_10001933_pt1 | contig 10694 bp, 11 predicted proteins | sample PLM1_60_b1redo_FD_155465 | JGI IMG/M metagenome (GOLD analysis project Ga0210378, IMG submission 155465) | Groundwater sediment microbial communities from an aquifer in East River, Colorado, USA - PLM1_60_b1 redo | ecosystem: Environmental > Terrestrial > Soil > Riparian zone | place: USA: East... | reverse complement strand
TGACGTACAGGTCGCCGCCGGGAATCGACGCGCGCCAGGCCCGCACACCGTCGATCGTGGACTCCGCGGGCGGACCCGACCCGGCGCCGGGTTCCGGCTCCTTCACGAAGTCAGCGCGGAGCCCCTTAGCCAACGTCGCCGGCGCAAGGGTCTGCTGCACCGGGAACCCCACCGCGCGGTCGTCGGACTCGACCCACTTGCCGGCGAAGACCTCGCCGCGCGGGTCCAGGGTGCCCCAGTACTCCTTGCCACCGCGCACGTAGGACTTGCCGTCCACGACGAGCACATCGGCGCGCTTGCCGCCGCGCACCACCGATCCGACCGCCTCGCCGGCACCGGTGACCCGCAGGTCCACCGTGGCGCCGCCGGTGCTACCCGTGATCCGCAGCCCCGGCACGGCCTGCAGGTCGGTGAGCGCAACGCGGAGCGCGCGGGCGACGGGATCGACGTCAACCCACTTGCCCACGGCCGGCGCGCAGGCAGTGGTGCAAAGCGCGAGAGCCATCGCTAAGGACACCAAGCAAGCTCGACGCATGGACGGAAGTTACCAACGTAAACGCTCTGGGCGATGTCTTGGTGGTTATAGCCACCAAGACATCGCCCAGACGCCAGAGGTCACAGCACCGGCAGGTACTTCATCCGCTCGAACTCGGTGACCTGGCGGCGGTGCTCGTCCCACTCGGCACGCTTGTTCTTGAGGAAGAAGTCGAAGACGTGCTCGCCGAGCGTCTCGGCCATGAACTCGCTCGACTCCATCACCCGCAGCGCCTCGGACAGGTTGTGCGGCAGGTCGGCGTAGCCGGCGGCGCGGCGCTCGGCGTCGGTGAGCGACCACACGTCGTCCTCCGCGCCCGGCGGCAGCTCGTACCCCTCCTCGATGCCCTTCATGCCGGCTTCCAGCATGGCGGCGAACGCGAGGTACGGATTGCACGCGGAGTCCAGCGACCGGATCTCGACCCGGGCCGAGTTCGCCTTGCCGTACAGCGGCACCCGGACGAGCGCCGACCGGTTGAGGTGCCCCCAGCAGATCGAGGTGGGCGCCTCGCCGCCGGAGATCAGCCGCTTGTATGAGTTCACCCACTGGTTCGTCACAGCGGTGAACTCCCGCGCGTGGTGCAGCAGCCCGGCGACGAACGACTTGCCGATCTTGGACAGCTTCATCGGGTCGGCGGGGTCGTGGAACGCGTTGTGCTCACCTTCGAACAGCGACAGGTGCGTGTGCATCCCGGAGCCGGCCTGGTCGGTGAACGGCTTCGGCATGAACGTCGCGAAGACGCCGTGCGAGAGCGCGACCTCCTTGATGACGTGCCGGAACGTCATGATGTTGTCGGCGGTCGTCAGCGCGTCGGCGTACCGCAGGTCGATCTCCTGCTGGCCCGGCGCGACCTCGTGGTGGCTGAACTCCACCGAGATGCCGATCCGCTCCAGCGCCAGGACGGCCTGCCGCCGGAAGTCACGCGCCGTGGAGTGCGTGGAGTGGTCAAAGTACCCGCCCGAATCGACCGGCACCGGCGGCTCGCCGTGCTCGGAACGGCCCAGCAGCAGGTAGAACTCGATCTCCGGATGCGTGTAGAACGTGAAGCCCTTCTCCGCCGCCCGGCTCAGCGCGCGCCGCAGCACGTGCCGCGGATCGGCCCAGGACGGTGAGCCGTCGGGCATGACGATGTCGCAGAACATCCGCGCCGACTCGCCGGAATTGCCCGCCTCGAACGGGAAGACCTGGAACGTTGACGGGTCCGGGATGGCGATCATGTCCGACTCGTAGACCCGGGCGAAGCCCTCGATCGCCGACCCGTCGAAGCCGATGCCCTCTTCGAAGGCCGCCTCCAGCTCGGCCGGCGCCACGGACACCGACTTGAGCGTGCCGAGTACGTCGGTGAACCACAGCCGCACGAACCTGATGTCGCGCTCCTCCAGCGTGCGCAGCACGAACTCCTGCTGTCGGTCCACGTCGCGTCGCTCCTCGCCTCGATGTCTCCTGCGGAGTCTCTCCCGCGCCTGTTACGTCGACGTTACGTCGAATCGCGGCATCACGCGCGACACTGGGTAACGGTCAGGCGGTCACACCGTGTCGACGTGCGGTTTCATTTGCCACGGTCGGATACGCTCCGCCATCTCATCACCAGATCAGAGGAGAAGCATGTCCCGCGTCCTTACCGGTACCGCCCGCACCGCCGCCCTGCTGGTGGCCGTCGCCCTGGCCGGAGCCGGCTGTGACTCGATCAACGAGGCGAAGGAGTCGGTCGACACCGCGACGAACACGGTCCAGGTCTGCTCCGACTCCATCAAGCTCGCCAACGACCGGGTGACCAAGGTCAACACGGTCGCCCAGGAGGTCGCGGCCAACCCGACCGACCCGAGCAAGGTCGAGGCACTCAAGCTCGCCGTGAAGACCGAGTTCACCGCGCTGCACGAGGGTCTCCAGGAGCAGATCGGCAAGACGAAGGAGGCTGACGTGAAGTCCGCGCTGGAGGCGCTGGACACCGCCGTCAACGGCTGGGCGGCCAAGCCGGAGACCTTCATCAAGGAGTCGACGAAGTACACCGACCTGGCCGGCAACGTCAACAAGGCCTGCGGCACCAAGTAGAGCGTGCGCCAACAGGGACGGCCAGCGCCCTATTGGTGGTCGCTCTGACCCGACCTGGCGTGGCGCGGGACACACCCGCGCCACGCCGGCCGGCGGCTGCGCGAAGATAAGGGCATGCCGCAGCTCCGTCTCGCCCTCGCCCAGGTCAACCCCGTCGTCGGCGACCTCGACGGCAACGCTGCGCTGGTCCTGCAGTGGGCGCACCGCGCACACGAGGCCGGTGCGACGCTCATCGCCTTCCCGGAGATGGTTCTCACCGGCTATCCCGTCGAGGATCTCGTCTTCCGGGAGACCTTCGCCGCCGCCAGCAAGGCGGCCCTGCGCGACCTCGCGGCCGCGCTCGCGGCCGAGGGCCTCGGCGACGTCCCGACGATCGTCGGCTACCTCGACGCGGACGGACCGGTCCAGCCCGGTGCCGGATCAGAATCCGACGGTGGTCCGCGCAACGCCGCCGCGCTGCTCGCCGGCGGCGAGATGGTGGCCACGTACTACAAGCACCACCTGCCGAACTACGGCGTCTTCGACGAGGACCGCTACTTCGTCCCCGGCTCCAGTTTGAGCGTGGTGCGCGTCGGCGGCGTCGACGTGGCGACCGTCATCTGCGAGGACCTGTGGCAGTCTGGCGGCCCGCTCGCCGTGGCGCACGAGGCCGGCGTCGGGCTGGTCATCGTCATCAACGGCTCCCCCTACGAGCTCAATAAGGATGACGCCCGGCTAGAGCTGGCGCAGCGACGCGCGGCCGAAGCCGGCGCCACCCTCGCGTACGTGAACATGGTCGGCGGCCAGGACGAGCTGGTGTTCGACGGCGACTCACTCGTGGTCACCGCCGACGGCACACTGCTCGCCCGAGCGCCGCAGTTCGCCGAGCACCTGCTCGTCCTCGATCTCGACCTGCCGGCGGCGTCCAGCGGGCTGACGGGGCCGGCCGGCGAGCTGACCGTTTCGCGCGTCACGCTGTCCGAGTCCGCAGCGCCCGTGCCGGAGCCCGCGCGTCCCGGCGAGATCGCCGATCGGGTCGTTGACGAGGCCGAGGTGTGGTCCGCGCTGGTCACCGGCCTGGGCGACTACGTCCGCAAGAACGGCTTCTCCTCGGTGGTGCTGGGGCTCTCCGGCGGCATCGACTCCGCCGTCTGCGCGGCGCTGGCGGTCGACGCGCTCGGCGCGCAGAACGTGTACGGCGTGTCGATGCCGAGCGGGTACTCCTCCGAGCACTCCAAGAGCGACGCCGCCGACCTCGCCGAGCGCACCGGCCTGCATTACCGCACAGTGGCGATCGCGCCTATGGTCGACGCGTTCCTGTCGAACCTCAAGCTCACCGGCTTGGCCGAGGAGAACCTCCAGGCGCGGGTGCGCGGCGTGATCCTGATGGGGCTTTCCAACGAGGAGGGCCACCTCGTGCTGACCACCGGCAACAAGAGCGAGTACGCGGTCGGCTACTCGACGCTCTACGGCGACTCGGTCGGCGGGTTCGCCCCCATCAAGGACGTGCGCAAGACGCTGGTGTGGCAGCTGGCCCAGTGGCGCAACGCCGACGCGGCGGCCCGCGGCGAGACCCCGCCGATCCCGGAGGCGTCGATCACCAAACCGCCGTCCGCAGAGCTGCGCCCGGGCCAGGTGGACTCTGACTCGCTGCCCGACTACGAGATGCTCGACGCGATCCTCACCCTCTACGTGGACGCCGACCGTGGCCGCGCCGACGTGCTCGCCGCCGGCTACGAGGCCGACACCGTCGACCGGGTACTGCGGCTGGTGGACCACGCCGAGTACAAGCGCCGGCAGTCCGCGCCGGGCACGAAGATCAGCCTCAAGGCGTTCGGCCGCGACCGGCGCCTCCCGATCACCAACCGCTGGCGCGAGACGCACTGACCCGCTCTCTTGTTTGATGAAGGTGCCCTTCATGCGGCCCTGGGCCCATGAAGGGCACCTTCATCAACAGGTGCAGGCGACGGGCGGCGCTTCGCTGGCCCTGTGGTGCTGTTAACAGTCCGGCAATGTGGGACGCATTCTGTGCGACGATTCGCCTCGTACACCCGGGGACCCGCCAGGGCCTCGAGGAGAGGAGACGATGATGTCTGAGCCCAGCCTCTACGGAGGCGCCGCCGGCCGCCGCGTCCGCACCCGTGACCTGTTCGCCGCCAAGGAACGCGGCGAGCGGTGGCCCATGCTGACCTCGTACGACCAGTACACCGCGAAGCTCTTCGACGACGCCGGCATCCCCGTGCTGCTCGTCGGCGACTCCGCATCGAACAACGTTTTCGGCAACGAGACCACCCTCCCGGTCACCGTCGATGAGTTGCTGCCGCTGGTCCGCGCCGTCGTGCGCAGCACCGAGCGGCCGATGGTCATCGCCGACATGCCGTTCGGCTCGTTCGAAGCCTCCCCCGCGCAGGCGCTGGCCACCGCCGTCCGGTTCATGAAGGAGGGCGGCGCGCATGCCGTGAAGCTGGAGGGCGGCGCGCGGGTCGCACCGCAGGTCGAGGCCATGACCGGCGCGGGCATCCCGGTGATGGGGCACATCGGCTTCACGCCGCAGCACGAGCACGTGTTCGGCGGCTACCGCGTCCAGGGCCGGGGCAGCGACGGCGACCGGCTGTTCGGCGACGCGCTGGCCCTCGCCGAGGCGGGTGCGTTCGCCATCGTCCTGGAGATGGTCCCGGCCGAGGTCGCGAAGCGGATCACCGGCGAGCTACGGATCCCGACCGTCGGCATCGGCGCCGGCATCGACTGCGACGCGCAGGTCATGGTCTGGCAGGATATGGCCGGGCTGCGCGGCGGTCGGATGCCGAAGTTCGTGAAGCAGTACGCGGACCTGCGCAGCGTCCTGGCCGGTGCCGTGGAGCAGTTCGCGGGCGAAGTGCGTGACGGCACCTACCCCGACGAGGACCACACTTACCACTAGGCGAGTTGGCGCTCCAGCACGTCTCGCGCCTCCACCAGCGACGGCCCGTACCAGGTGAGGTGCCGGCCGCTCACCAGAGCGGTCGGCACGTCGTCGAACACCTCCGGGCCATCGGCGCGATGGAACGCGTACGGCTCGTCCGGCAGCACGACCAGATCGGGCCGGCGCCGGAGGATCTCCGCCGCCGATGTCTTGGGGTAGCGCTCCGTCGCGTCGGCGAACACGTTGCCGATACCCAGGTGAAGCAGCAGATCCGCGGCGAACGTGTCCGGGCCGAGCACCATCCACGGCCGGCGCCATATCGGCACCGCCGCCCGCCGAACGGGCGGAGAACCGTCGAACGTCGGCGCCCACACCTTCCGCGCCTCGTCCCACCACAGTGGACGGTCAAGCCCGCACGCCGCGAAGAGACTCGCCAGGCTGGTGAACGCCTGGGCGAGCGTGCGCGGGTTCGTCACCCACACGGTGAACCCGGCCGCACGCAAGGCCTGCACGTCCTCCCGGCGGTTCTCCTCGGCGTTCGCGATCACCAGGTCCGGTCGCGCGGCTTGGACGCGGTCGAGATCGGGCCACTTGGAGCCGCCGACGCGCGGCACGTCCAGGCCGGCCGGCTGCGTGCAGTAGTCGGTGACGCCGGCGAGCAGCCCCGGCGCAGTCACGGCGATGGCCTCGGTGAGCGACGGCACCAGCGACACGACCCGCTGCGGCGGGCCAGCCAAGGTCAGCGGCGTGCCCAGGTCGTCGAACAGCTCAGACATCCGTGACGCGGATGCCGGCGTGCGCCTTGTACCGGCGGTTGACCGAGATGAGGTTCGCGGTCAGCGCCTCGACCTGGTGCGCGTTGCGCAGCCGGCCGGCGTAGATGCCGCGCATGCCGGGGACGCGGGCGGCGAGCGCGGCGACGAGATCGGTCGCGGCCCGGTCCTCGCCCAGCACCAGCACGTCCGTGTCGATCTGCGGCACCGCCGCGTCGAGCAGCAGCGCAGCACTGATGTGGTGGAACGCGGCGGTGACCCGGCTGTCCGGCAGCAGCCCGGCGGCCTGCTGGGCGGCGCTGCCCTCGGGGACCTCCAGCGCGTACGCGCCCTGCTTGTCGAAGCCGAGCGGGTTGACGCAGTCGACGACGATCTTGCCGGCGAGCTGCTCGCGCAGCGCCTCCAGCAACGCGCCGTGGCCCTCCCACGGCACCGCCACGATCACCACGTCCGCCTTGGCCGCCACGGTGCCGTTGTCGGCGCCGGTTATCTCGGTGCCCGCGCCGTCGCGCAGCGCGTTCAGCTCGGTAGCGGCAGCATCGGCGCGCGCGGCGTCGCGGGAGCCCACCAGCACCTGCTGGCCCGTGACCGCTAGCCGGTAGGCGAGCCCCTTGCCCTGCGGTCCGGTCCCGCCGAGTACGCCGACGACCAGCGTCGTCACGTCGGTGGTCGGCTCGGTGCTCATCTGGTTCCTCCTGCGTACGGACTCTCGGCTGGGCGTCGTGCCCATCCTTGCACCGTCGCCGCGACGGGCCGGCGTTCCGCGACCGAAATCACCGCTTGCGGGGCCGTCGATGCGGTGATCTGGCGACGCTGACACCGTGACACCTGCCCAGCGGAGTCCACCTCGGAGTCGCTGGGCGGGCTACGCCTTCCGGCCGACGAGTTCGAAGCGGACCTTGCGACTCGCCGGGACGACCTGGGCGAGCCGCACCTTGACCCGGCTGCCGAGCTGGAAGCCCTCCCCCGAGCATTTCGCGCGCACCGCCGGATCGTCGAGCACAACGGTGGCGCCCTCCCCGTTCAGCTCGACGACCGCAGCGTCGAACAGCTCGCCCGTACGGCCGGCCAGGACGGTGGCCTCGGCGAGGTCGATGACCGCGCGCTCCACCTCGTGAGAGCGGCGGTCCGACCGACCCATCGCCTCAGGCAGCGCGGGTAGCGCGGCGCGCACCCACTCCGGCACCTGCTCGCCCGCGGTGAGCGCGAGGCAGATCTCGGTGGTGTACCGGTCGGCGAGGCGGCGCAGCGGTGCGGTGACGTGCGCGTACGCCGAGGCGACCGCCGAGTGCAGCGGCTGCTCCGGCGGTACGCCGTCGAACGGCGTGTACGCCGCCCCTCGCAGCAACGCGGCCGCGAGGTCGATGAAAGCCGCGCCGCGCGGATCGTTCGGGTCGACGGTGGCGATCACGGCGCTCGGCGTGGCGCCGTCGGGCCACGTGACGCCCAGTGCGGGAGCCGCTGCGCGCAGCCGCTCGATGTCGCGCGGGTCGGCTGGCGGCAGCGTGCGCAGGAGTCCGATCCCGCCGTCGAGCATGATCTTCGCCGCGCACTCGCCGGTGAGCAGCGAGATGTGCGCGTTGTACTCCTCCACGATCGGCGGCGCGCGGAACGTCAACTTCCAGCCGCCGCCCTCCACCTCCTGCACCTCCTGGTCAGGGAGGTTGAGGTCAATCGCACCCCGGCGGGCGGCACGGTCGATCCGGAGCTTGCCGATCTGCGCCAGCGGCGCGATCGGATCGGGCAACCGGCCGGCGTCCAGATCGGCCTGGACAGCGACGTAGTCGAGCTGCGCCGTGCTGCGCACCAGCGCCCGGCGCACGTCGACCGCGACAGCCTCCCCGGCGGCATCGAGGTCGATCGTCCACACCACGGCGGGACGGGTCTCGCCCGGGAGCAGGCTGGCCGCGCCCTCGCTCAGCACGGTCGGGTGCAGCGGCACGCGGGCGTCCGGAAAATACTGGGTCTGGCCGCGGCGGCGCGCTTCGGCGTCGATCGCGCCACCGGCACGGACGAAGCTGGCGACGTCCGCGATCGCGTACCGGATCCGGAAACCGTCGCCGGTCGCCGACAGGTGCATGGCCTGGTCGAGATCGCGCGCGCCAGCCGGATCGATCGTCACGAACGGCACGTCAGTGAGGTTCGTCTCCGGGCGCGGCGGTGCGGCGGCCACCTTCTCGGCCTCGGCGACCACCTCCGGCGCGAACTCGGTCGGCAACTCCAGCTCGCGCCGTAGGGCGCTGAAGTCGATATCGGGGGCGCTGACGCGATGAGCTGGCACGGTCCGTTCCTACCAGACCGCGCCAGCCGAGCGGATCAACGCGCCGCTTTCGCTCCCGGCCTCGGCGCGGACTTGGTGACACGCTTCGCCGCCGGCGCCCGCTTCGTCACGGTGGCGCGGCCCGCCGCCTTGGTGACGGCATTGGTGACGGTCGCCGCGCGCTTCGCCGTCGGAGCCTTCTTCGCCGCGGCCTTCGTCGTGCTGGTTTTCTTGGCCGGCGCCTTCTTTGCGGCCGCCTTCTTCGTAGGCCGGCTGGCCGTGGCCTTCTTCGTCGCCGCCTTCGTGGCGGGAGTGGCCCGCTTCGCCACGGTCTTCGCTGCGGCCGCCTTCTTCGTGGGGGCCGCCTTCTTCGTGGCGGTGACCTTTTTGGTCGTGGCCTGCGTCGCCACCTTCTTCGCGACGACCTTCTTCGTGGCGACCTTCTTGGCGGGCGCCTTCGCTGCGGCGCTGCGGGTCGTCTTCGTGGCCTTCGTGGCCGCCGCCTTGACGACCGTGGTCTTCCTCGCCGGCGCCTCCTTTACCGCTGGAGTCGCGGCGGCCTTCTTGGTGGCTGGGCGGGAAGCGGCGGTCGAATTCTTCGCGGCAACCTTCTTCACCGCTGCCTTCCTCGCCGCTGGTGCTTTCTTCGCTGCGGCCATCTACTGCCTCCTCAGGGGGCGGTTGTCGCATTCAATAACAGATGCGACTGATGGCCATGTCAATATGCCACGCCGAATTCCTACCTGGACAACGCGCCAGTCAGGGGCCGTTCTCCCACCGCTCGTCTTCGGCTTCCCACTCCTCATTCCGTTCGCGAACACGCTGCAATGCTTGCTGCGCCTCAGATTCCGTCGCATACGGACCGAGCCGATCACCGCCGGGGCAGACGTCGTCGCCGGATTCGACGCGGGAATGTTTTACGCACCAGTAGAACGCGTTCGCACTGTCGGCAGCCATGCCTTCACTCTGCACCCGCAACGGATTCGGCGCCACCGCAGCGCGTGGCGGAGCACACCTCGCCACCCCTGCGGGCCTGCGGCTACCCCAGCATCCGCCGCATCTCGATGATCTCGGCCCACTCTGCGGTGACGATGCTCGCGGCGAGCGCGCGGGCGTCGCCGTTCTTACCGTTCTCCCGCTCTTCCTCGACCATCGTCAATGCCGCTTCGTGGTGCCGCATCATGAGCGTGCGGAACAGCCAACCGGCGTCCGCACCGATCGCTTTCTCCAGCGCCGCCAGCTCTGCTGCGGACGCCATTCCGAGCATCTCGTGGTGCGCTCCGGCAGTCTCCATTTCGGACTCCGCCGGCACCATCGTGATCGCCTCCACATGGTGGACGATCATGTCCCGGGCGAACCGGATGTCGGCGGCGTTGAATCAGCGTCAGCGCCGCAGGCTCCGAGCAGGAGCATGGCGGAGAACGGCGCGATGATGCGCTTCATGAGACGAATTCCCTTCGTCGAACGTGATCGGGTGAGCGGAATCGAGCCGGTGGGCTCAGGTCCGCAGGACCGACAGTTCGGCGAGTGACGGCGGGTCGGGCGAGCGCGCGGTACGGGGGCTCGCCGGTATCTTGCGCCCCAGAAAATTCAGAGATCCCGCACGTCGGACCAGTCCAGGCCCATCGGGTTCGGCATCGGCAGCGCGCCGGTGTCGATGATCTGGTTGGACACCGGCCGGATCAGCTCGGCTAGCCGTGCTGTGTCTGCCGGGCCGACCGCCTGCCACACCCCGGCGGCCAGCTCGTCCGTACGACGCTCCACCTCGGCGCGGAGCGCCACCCCGGCCGGCGTCAGCGCGCCCGTGTCGTCGAGGAGTCCCCGCGCGGCGAGACCGCGTTCGGCCGCCGTCCACTCGTCCTCCGACCACTTGCGCGCGAAGAGCAGCATCGGCTTCGGCGGACCACCGGTGAGCGAGAGCGTCACGTGCGCCTGCAACGGATCAAGCCCCGCACAGACCAGCGCCGCCACGTGGCCGTCGCCGCGCTGCTCGCGCAGGATCGTGGTCGCCGTCCAGAGCACGAGGTGCGGCGCGCTCGGCCAGGGCAGCGCCGCGTTGGCTGCCGCCAGCGGGCGCCCGGCGGTGGACGCCAGCCCCGCTGCGCGGCGGGCCAGCTCGGCGGCCTCGGCCACCTCCGCGCTTTCCAGGACGGGCCCGAGGATCCGGCGCAGGGCAGTGTCCATCGCGGCGAG
>Ga0210378_10001932_pt1 | contig 10699 bp, 13 predicted proteins | sample PLM1_60_b1redo_FD_155465 | JGI IMG/M metagenome (GOLD analysis project Ga0210378, IMG submission 155465) | Groundwater sediment microbial communities from an aquifer in East River, Colorado, USA - PLM1_60_b1 redo | ecosystem: Environmental > Terrestrial > Soil > Riparian zone | place: USA: East... | reverse complement strand
AACAAGAATATTCTCTCATTAATTTTCGGATTGATTTCATTCATTTCGCTTTTTGTTGCAGCCATTGTTCTTCTTTTGATTCTCTCTATTATCTAGCTTTCTATCTTTGAAATCTAAATAATTTGATAGGTTTAATTTATCTATTAGACCGTTTGTGTGTTCGTAATTTTTGTAAATATAGAAGTCTAAATGAGGTAACAAATCAATTATGACGCAGGAACTGTGATACTATGACATCAATGACTTAAAGAGTAGGCTATCGTCACTGTGTATGCGTGCCAGCCAAATGAGCTTTATCCAGTGGGCGATTAAAAAGGGGGATTAACTTCCACTTTGAAAAAATGTTTTAGATTTATACCCCCTTCGGTGGGAGCAGGGCAATTTCACACTAGTTCAAATGAAGTTGGTCGTTTATGAATCAGATTCGACATGAATTATAGGTACAAACCTTGTGGAGCTGATAATGGTAAAATTCTAATTTTCTAACCTGTATGGCGACTAGTGAACAGATAGAGATCATTATTCTATAAGGAGAATTTAGATTCTTTTGGAATCAAACATTTTGGAACGATGCCATGGTTTAATCCTAATTTTTTGGTTACAGTCTTTACAACGCAGAATCTCTTTGGGATATTTCAATTCGCAGGTAGAACAATAATTGAAATAATTATAATCTATCCTTCTGGCAATCCGTTTTAGCTTCTCATCCTTTAGTAATTTACTTAGCATCATTATTGACAAAATCATTATTCTAACTAACATATTTGTTGCTCTAATCTACTCTGCTAACCATTATTTGCAGTCACGGAATTAAGACTGGACAAATAATGCAAAGATTGTCATAAAACATAACTTTGGCTTGCATGTAAAGGGGTTCAAGGAACTTGTACACTACTTTTCGGGCTAGTTCACAGAACCCAACTAGTGTCTAACCCAAATTAGCTAAATCAATAATAGAACAAATGTAAATACCACATAATTACTTACTTGGATGTATTACTGCCTTGAACCGCACATTCCCATTGGCTACTTTCTCATATGCACTACTAATATCCTCTAAGGCGAATATTTCAGTCATTACTCTTACCTTACCTTTTGTAGCATAATCCAATGCTTCATAAAGATGCTCTCTATCATTTTGTGTAGAACCTATGATGTGACCATGGTTCAACAAAATTTCTGGAGAAATTGCAAGGGGTTCTGTCGTTGAGTAGCCCATTAAAATAACACGTCCATCTGGTCTGAGCCCTTTAATAGAATCTGCTGTTGCCTTGTAGGAGTTACTTGTAGCTAGTATCACATCTGCGCCACCTGCTTTTAGCAACATATCTCCATCTGAGACAACACTATTGGCTCCAAGCTTGTACGCTAATTCTTCCTTATCTTTTGAATGTGTGACAGCAATTGTTTCAAAACCAGCAGCATTAGAGTATTGAATTCCAAGATGACCCAGTGCTCCGATTCCAACTACAGCAACACGTTCGTGAGGTTTTGGATATGCAAATCTCAATCCACTGTATACGGTGTATCCAGCACAGAATATTGGTGCAGCCTGGTCATATGACAATCCATCTGGTAGTAATTGAGTAGCATCAGCATAAGCAACCATATATTCAGCATGACTTCCAGCAATATTTATCCCCGTTATTACCTTATTTTGACAAAAGAACAATTTACCCCGCTGACACCATTCACATCTGCCGCATGTTGATTGTAACCAAGGAACTCCGACCCTATCACCAACTTTTCTTGTAGTTACAGCTTCTCCTAAAGCAACAATTTCTCCCGCAGGCTCGTGGCCTGTAGTATACGGAAATTTTACTCCCAGCGCACCTTTAGTAGTATGAACATCTGTGTAGCATATGCCACTGGCACGAATTTTTATTAGAACTTGATTGATGCCAGGTTGTGGAGTAGGAACTTCCTTAACCTCCCACTTTGCATTTTCTGACGGAATAACAGAAGATAACATTTTTGCCACTATTATTACATGCTCTTAGTATTATTACTTCTTATCAGGGTCTATGTCATATGTCTTGATTTTCCTGTCAAATGTTCCCGAAAAACAGAATCTGACAACGTGACTAAATTATACATTAACGGGTTATGTGGGATTTCTACCACTTACTTGTAAGCGGGTTCAGCTAATCTTACCAGAATAGGTCAGTGGGATTTGAACCTTCCTTGTAGAAGGGTTCAATCAATGTGTGAATAATGGTGCAGGCGCAGCCGAGTGCAAATTGTTTTTGACACAATTTTAAGACTGCTGTCTTGCATCTGTAGGGCATTCTAGGAATAATCTTTGATTCACTGTGGGATAGGTTCCTGTCTCGGGAACTAACAATGACAGTAATACTATATTAGTTGAAACTACAGTGTAGCGTGGTTACTACCAAATGTAGCCACAATTTATTCATTACCGCACCCTATCCATCTAATGAATAGAACCAACCACCGAGATGCACAGCTTTTCCTGGTTTCGAATCGGCCAAGTTCCAGCTAATGATGTCGTCCATATGAACCCTCACAGTAACGTTGTCGCCTTTAGAGAGGTAAGAAGCTACTGTGGTGTCACTCAGTGCTTCTGGCTTCACATATTTTAAATGAATTGAACGATTAATCCTCTGAGCTTCTTCTCCATGAACGAGCTCAACCGTACCCCTGATTAATACTCCTTTGAGGTTCAGTCCCTCTCTCGATACATCTATCATTACGGATGCGTATGGTCTGGCCTTGAGGTTTCTATATTTATGTGTCTGGGTAGAAGTTGGAATGCAAATGTCGTTGTTCTTTCGCAAGAACCACATTGGTAGCAGGTGAATGCCACCATCGTTGTCAAACGTGGCCAAATTCGCAATCAATCTCTTCGAAAGAATCTCATCAATTTCGCTGGGAGTGAGAACAAGAGGTTTATCTGAGTCGTCCTTGCGTCTAGTCAAATGCTACTATCCCCATCCTGAACATCCAATCCATACTGACAATTGCCAATCATTTAATACTAAATACAATTATAGTCATCAAGTTTAAGTAAAACGCCGAGAGTGGGACTCGAACCCTTCTTTCATGGTCGCGGAGTCATTTGTTTTAATGCTTGAATCCATGAATTATTCGCTTAATGAAATTTATTAGTATTATGAGATTGGTTCGTCCACTTAGAGTATGCAAAATTATATTATTTTGTCCGCCGTATGGTAAATAGTCTTTTTTTTGTTAATTTCAATCTAAAAATAATTTTTCTGTAGATGGTGTGAATTAAGTACCACTCATCTATAGACCTATACCAAGCCCTTGCAAATTCCTTATTTTTAACAGCTAAATTCCAGACTTTCTCTTGAATCTCCTTGCTAGTAACATGTAAGCACTCATCTACTTTATTCCACTACTTACCCATTAGTGTACCTCTTGCCATACCATATTCTTGAGGTCCGAGTAAATCCATATGGTTATTATGAGTTCGTCCAAGACTATCGAAATAACTCTTGGATTCGACCGATGATACGGATACTAGTCCATCATCAGGACCAGGAATGTAGAAATTTCCTCCTGTTAATGGCAACCAATCTCCGCTAATTGTGTAGTATTTCGTGTGAGGATTTCTGGGAGCTTCATCGACGGTAGCCCCAGGTCTCAAATCCCAGACTGCTGGAGCACAAAAGTTATTCGAAAAGGCAAGCGGCGACCCAGCGTTTGGAGTCCCAATCATAATCAGATTAGCTACATTGTCTGCACCTTTAGACAGATAGGCTCGTGCATCTAAGCCTCCCTTACTATGAGCTGCGATGTTTACTTTTTCAGAACCCGTTAACTATGAAATATTTTGAACTGTCTCTTGTAACTCAATAGCATGGCTATCCGCTGAACCACATTTGTCATCATTGGCAAATGTTACTGTAAAAAAGGTAATGCCATCTTGTTTCAAGAGGCTCTCCCACGTATCCCATACGCTTGCATCCTCAAAAGACCCGTGCAAGAGAATAACGGGAAGTAATTTAGGCTGAGCATAGGCGTCTTGCTGAAAGTTAAGCAGAACGACAAATAAGATAATAATTATGTATAATACAATGGATAAACCAGCTTCTCGACTCATACAAGAAGGTCGCATTCCTTCCTTTAATAATTAATTAAACATCGCTGACTAAATGATAACTTACGTTATTAATAATAATAAATTGTCAGCAGTCTCAAAGAATCAAAGATGAATTAGATGCATACCAACTAAAGATTAGAAAATAAAAAGTAAAAAAAGTTTTATGACATTGTTGGTAATGTTATAATCCTCATGAGCCAGCAGGGACTGGTTTGCTGGGCTTTGTTCATCATTCCATTTGTCCCTGCTGATTTCTTTTCTTAAAAGGTATTTTATCAACTGAACATCGATATTAATCGTCAAGAGGTAGCTTCTCCTCACTATGCCATAGATGAATTAAGTCCTTTCTCCAAGGTTCTATTTCAACACAAATGTCTAGTACATCGTCGTCAGATGGATTCTCTCTAAATGAGACAAAACCAATATCCTCATTATATATCACTTTTTTTATTAGTTGTGCGGTGTTTCCGTCAACAGAACCTAGCCTAAATTCAACCATTTCCTCAGACTGCAGTCCTTCCACCTCCGTTTATTCCACAATAACCTAAGCTTTAACTATGGAGGTTAACGATTCTTTACCTCTAGGAACAAATTACATTGAGTTATATTGTTCTACATTAGATTAAACCCGATTAAATTACACTAATTTACTAGTTTTGGAGATTAACGATTTTTTAAAAGCGTACACTAAAGGATTGATACCCAAAGACATCGATTGAAATATTCGGTAGATTGAAGTGTAAGTAATTTTATTCCCGCCAATGCTAAAACATCCAAGTGTTCCTTGTTGTTATAATTTTAACACTTTATCCATATAGCAACTTTCGACAATATTAACGGTCAAACTGCGGTCATTCCAGTTGTTTACAATTATGCAATTACACTTTCCAAAGAATTGTTAAGTATTTTGCAATTGATAAATATTACATAATTGAATATTCGGGCAGATGTCGAAAGACAATTATGACATGCATTGGTGGCAGCGGTCTTGGACCAGGGGATTTACTACACTAGGGAACATAGTAACCTTTACCGTTGGCGCTGGATCCCTTCTTATGCTCGTTTCTATATTTGTTCCGAGGCCCGACGCAACCAAAGACGTACTACCATTTGCTACAGGGCTAATAGGATTCTTGGGAGGGTTAGTTACCGCGATGTACAACCGTCGAGATGAGAGCTCTCCGCCAGGCGGGCCCACTGAGCCTGATACAAGAACATGAATTCCTTTTAATTTTTTTATTTTTGTCATTTTCTCTTTCGATTTGCTTGCTCTTATTTTTTGGACAAATTTAGCAATTTCTTCATGCTCACAGATAAACGGAATTCATCGAATTGTGTTTGGCTTATCCATTATACTTTGGGGCGAAAGACAATTTCGAGTTTTGTATAGGCAATAGTCATAGCTCTCTTTATCTATTTCAAATGTGAATATAATTAGGGATCAAATTATGAAATGCCGTCTTGCCCAAATTCTCTTAAGTTACGTTATATTTGCCAAGAGCGACTTGAACACCATTCTTAGCCAAACTTGTGGCAGTAAGATAGCCATTCGCTCACGCGGTTCATCTATGCGGAGGCTTTCAAGTTGGTCATAATGACTAAAAATGCGTGGCCAGCACTACCGTTGTCGAAGTGGAAAGAGACATACGCTACGCTCCATATGTGGACGCAAATAGTCGGAAAAATCAGGCTCGCACTCACGCCTATGCAGAATCATTGGTGGAACACTGCTCTATATGTATCACCACGAGGACTCACAACGTCCACAATGCACTACAATGGCCAGCTTCTACAAATAGACTTCAATTTTATCGATCACATGCTTGTAATTGAAACGACTGACCAACCACCTAAAACAATCGCTCTGCAACCTCGTACAGTGGCCGATTTTTATCAAAATACAATGGACGCACTTACCTCTCTTGGTATGCCCATAAAAATTTGGACCACGCCAGTGGAAGTGGCAGATAGAACCCCATTTGAAAAGGATGAGAAACACGCATCCTATGATCCAGAATATGCACAGAAATTCTGGCGAATACTGACACAGGCCAATAGAGTGTTTACTAAATTTAGTTGCAGATATAGCGGTAAAGTGAGTCCAATTCATTTCTTCTGGGGAGCATTTGATTTGGCCGTTACTCGGTTTTCAGGACGTATGGCACCTTCCCACCCAGGGGCGCCAAACGTTGCCCGTTTCGTTGCAGTTGAGGCCTATTCACATGAAGTGAGTAGTTGCGGTTTCTGGCCTGGTGGCGGTCCAATTGATGAACCAGTTTTCTATGCCTATACTTATCCAGAACCTGATGGATTTAGCCAATGCCCAACACAGCCCGCTGAAGCTTTCTACCATAAGGAACTGGGAGAATACTTGTTACCATACGACGTAGTCCGTACTGCTGAGTCACCTGATGATATCTTGTTATCTTTCTTGGAAAGCACTTACGAAGCAGCTGCAACATGTGGTAACTGGGATCGACGTTTGTTGGAACGTCAGTAATTACCATTTCTATGAATTAGTGAGTCATAATAAACTATCTGTAAAATATGCTCTCTGATTAAAGTAACAATCATAGATGTTAATCTGTTAGACCATCAAGTCAATTCAGATCCTAACAAGTATCTTGCCCATTTTTTCTCCTTTAAATGAGGCTATGAAAGCTTTCGGTGCATTTCCAAGACCCTCAAACACAGTCTCCTCCCATTTTATTTTCCCTTCATTAACCCATTTGGACATATTCGAGTACATTAATTTTTACGTAGTGGTCTCCCTTGATTCCTCTACACACAGTAAAGATTCCTGTGCTTATTTCAACTCTGGGAGAGAAGGCGTTTCATTTAGCAGGGCAAGTTGCTGATGGAGCTCTTTCATGGTTAACTCCTGTTCCGTATTTACTAAGTACTGGAATCCCAACCCTACGCACATCAGCGGCTGCTGCAGGAAGAGCAGCGCCCCCATTAGTGGCACACGTTCCAGTGGCACTAAGCGAGGATAGGAATTCCATACTATTAGCAGGTCATCGACTACTTGATTTCTACGCGAAAATACCTTTTTATGCTAATATGTTCTCTAATGCAGGATTTCAGTTAGTATCCGACCAGGCCATACCTGATGCTCTTGTAGATAATTTGGTAATATCTTGAAACGAGGCAACGGTGAGGGCACGATTCACTGACCTTATGGCAGCAGGTCTAGATGAGCTGATGGTCTCTCTAGTTCCTACAACAAGTACAGTTGAAGAAGAGCAGACACGACTCATGAATTTGATTGGCCAGCTATAGGAGAGTTGCCGTCCAACTACCGCTATTGGGCTCAGAAAAAGTAATTTAGCGACTCAAGATTCTTCAAAGAAATAATTGATTTTAAAATACGGCCTAACGTTACCGCAATTTGGACACTTTTCCAGTTGTTCTGTAAAATTTGTTGCTCCAAATGACACTCTGTCTTGTTGATAGGATGCAGGAAAACGTTTATCGCAATCCTTGCACTTTATCTTCAGCATAAGAATTATACATGTTACTAATTTAAGTAGTTTATATTAAATTAACTGGAAATTTTTATACATTATGACAAGTACGTAAGTTTTATTATAAAAGCTGGTCGTCTGTGAATTGTTTTTGACATGATTTTTAGACCCACTTATTAGTTTATGTCAATATTTTCAAGTATGCTTTGACTACTTGCGGAATTTCATGACGTTTCAGCAGGTCAATTACAATTTCTTTTAGATTCTTGCTTATAGACTGAAGCAGATAAGATATATAACAAATAAGTTCGTTAAATCCATTGCCTAATATGAGATTGTTCAAAGGTTTTGTATTTTCTTTGATTATTTCCTTGGTAGTCCTATCCCATTATGCTTCAAACAACCCCTTATCAACATTCGCTCAAAATACAAACTTACCAAATCAACCTCCAGCTGAACCACCAGATTTTCAAGGGCTTGCTGCATCCCAAAAAGCTGCGTCAACTAATAGCACCTGCATATTGTCATCCGCTTCCACTTCAAAATTACACGGCACTCCACAGCAGACAGAAGGGCCATACTTTGTCGATGGTATGCCTAATCGTTCGGACATTAGACCAGACACCTCAAACCGTGCAGTTGAAAAGGGAGCCAATCTTAGTCTAACAATTCATGTATATGGAATAAACAATGAGGGATGTGTTCCGCTCAAGGGAGCTAAGGTAGATATTTGGCACGCAAACTCTCAGGGAGTTTATTCGGGAGTAAACGAGATGGGAACAAGTAAAAATAATTTTCTTCGAGGTTATCAACTAACAGACAGTAATGGAACTGTTAAATTTACGACAGTCTATCCTGGTTGGTATCAAGGAAGAGCCATCCACATACATGACAAAGTTCGCACCTTTAATGGGTCAGAAAATAACTTAGAATGGACGTCTCAAATCTATTTTAACGATTCCATGAATGACCAAATACATAAGTTAACACCTTATAGCAGTCATGGCCCTCCACAAACACCTGACGACCAAGATATGATTTTTACTGGGCCTTCAACTGATGGTTTAGTTAAATCTAATAGTGGAAAACTATTGTTGATGAACGTTACCAGGCATGATGATAAATCGTATGAAGGCATATTAAATATTGTATTGAATGCGAAGTAAGTTTATTAATTTTGAGTATCAGGAACGGGAAAAAGAGACATCTCCAATTCGCTTCTCGCCCCCGCTATATGCTTTGAGTACTTCATCCTTCGGTACCTTTTCATCGCTATTAAATTTCATTATTGCCGTATTGAGTTCTCTCCATGCATTTCTCACATTATTTGATTTTTCGCCAAGATTAAAACCAGTCATTAGCGCTATAGAAACGGCTGCAATAAACGCGAATATTTTTGCCAATTCGTTCTGAATGGACCCAATTTGAGCCGCCGCAAATAAGGAAAAGAATATCGCGAAAACTCCTAAGGTGACATGAGTTAGCCTGAGGTACAATGCCATGTGTTCCCACTGTATTAAGTATCTCAGTATGACAGGGAGTTCCTTCTCAACGCGTGTATCCTTATAGAGTGTAGACGAGTCTGGAATATTGAACCGCTTCCACATATTCGACATGATAATATAGATTTGGCATATTTGAATATTAAACAAATTGGCTCGTCAGCTTATCGTCTCTGTAAAAAAGTTAATCGGACTGGCTTAACATTTTGTTATAAGTAGTTTTGATTTGTTGTGATACATGGTCTCAAATTATAAGGTCGGCAATGATTTGCGGTGGTAATGCTTATTTAAGCTTGGGAGATTCTCAAATAGTTGCCAAGTTGGGTGGTCCGTGCGGGAAAGGAAGGTGAACAAGAAAAACTAGCCCTTGAGCTAAGCGTAATAACTATAGGTTGGAACAATCTGCCAGACCTGTCAAAACTTAGCAGTAAAGACGACCTAGAAATATTATATCAAAAATACCATCCAGGTTCCTCGAGGAATAAAATTTCTAATCAAGTCAGACAAATTTGGAATTTTGTAAAAAGAATTAAAAAAAATGATTTTGTCCTTATTCCACTTAAGACTAAAAATTCACAAATTCTGTCAATGGGAATAGTGGAAAGTGACTATGAGTACAAGCAGATAGCCGACGACGTAAAGCACATCAGACATGTGAGATGGTTGAAAGAGGTGATATCTTATCAAGGAATTCTTCTAAGTGTGTCATCGCTCCCTTATTCACATCTAATCGGTTGTCGTGAGTTACTGTTTCAGGTACCTTTACTGAAAACTCAAAATTATCAGGCGTAGCTTTAGTCATTGCGGTAAATGTATCTTTTCTCAAGTATTTGTAAAATTTTTCATAGAATGTCGCATCCATTTCTGCTGTACTGAAAAATTGAGCGTAGTATGGGAGCTTTTTAGTTTGAGCGTCTGGATAAAATACCTTGGTCCATCCTTCCTTATCAAAGGAATCTGAATAACTCCATCCCGAACATCCTATGTGGACTGACAATACAATTTACAGTACAATAAAAACAATAAATAGAATTATTGTCCACTTAAACAGTCGTTAATTTATTGAGAATGCCATGACTAAAGCGCGGGGAGTGGGATTCGAACCCCTCTATCAAGGTCTCGGAACCATACGTTATTGGATGAGAGAACATAAGTAAGTTACATGACTAAAATTTATTTGCGTTATGGTACTAGGTTCTATTTACAGAGAACCTCTGTTATGTATCTGATACAAGTTTTTGTTTACTATTATTATTTTGTAATACAATCTTTACAGCATTGCAGTTAATTCAGATGATCCTGAAAACATATGAACACCACTAACTATTTTACCTATATCAGATATAGCTGCATCGACTTCATTTTGATAGAGTCCAGTAATGAAAACATATGCTCCTTCTGATACGAATCTCTTAGCCGTAGCTAAGTCAATACCACTGGTTCCACCAGTAATTACTGCAATTTTTCCTTCAAGTTTATTTCCCATTTATTACTCCTCTATTGATTAGGTAAACATATTATTTAGACAAACTTTGGTGAGTAGTTCCCGAATGGATGTGGATGTGGATGAGGTCTGCTTCCATATCGCTAATTATCGTGACCACCATTTTGGTATTGTTCGTCGCTGACCTTCTCCATCCATT
>Ga0210378_10001931_pt1 | contig 10699 bp, 10 predicted proteins | sample PLM1_60_b1redo_FD_155465 | JGI IMG/M metagenome (GOLD analysis project Ga0210378, IMG submission 155465) | Groundwater sediment microbial communities from an aquifer in East River, Colorado, USA - PLM1_60_b1 redo | ecosystem: Environmental > Terrestrial > Soil > Riparian zone | place: USA: East... | reverse complement strand
CGGGTGGCGTGAACCACCGTTTCCGGCTGCGATGATCACCTGCGCCGAACAGCCGCGGCCGGTCGGACCGGTAGCTGCCGGTCAGCAACCCCTGGGAGAGGGGCTTGTGGACCAGCACGCCGCAGTTCTCGGTGTCGGCCAGGACGAAGATGCCGGCCGACCTGTCGTTGGGGGTGAGCAGGTTGTCGCGGACGGCCAGCACATCGGGCTGGACCACATCGAACAGCGCCCGGAACCGGGCGATCTTGTCGCCGCGGAGCGCGGGTGCGGTGTGCAACCGGTCCAGAGCGAAACGGTGCGGCCCACGCATGCCGAGCGCGCGGATCAGCCCTTCAGCACGGAACGCCCGCATCGTCGCGACCGCATCGTGCAGGTACCGGTCGTCGGGGCCGAAGTTCGCGTGATGCAGGAAGTACACGTCGAGGTAATCGGTGCGCAGGTTATCCAGGCTCTGCTCCAACTGATGCCGCATGTGTCCAGGGTGGTAGCCGTGCGGCGCCGTGCCGGCGAAGTAGCCGACCTTCGACACCAATACCAGCGAGTTCCGGTCGACCTGGTCAACGAGCCGGCCAACAAGACGTTCTGACCGGCCGTGGCCGTAGACGTCGGCGGTGTCGAACAGGTTCGCGCCCAGGCCGTAGGCACGTTCTAGACCGGACAACGCGACCGTGTCGTCCACGTCGGACCAGCCGGTCGGCATCCCGAGGTTGTGATCCGGGCCGCCGATCGGCCAGCAGCCGGTACCGACCACGGAGACCTCTATCCCCGACTTGCCGAGCACCCGCCGCGGGACGCCTGCGTTCGTCATCACTGCTCTCCTCGGAGGTGGACTTGCTGCATCACAGAAGAAGAAGTCACGGCGGGTCCGTCCGGCAAGCCGACCGGACGTAGTCGGACCTTTCCGCCTCGATCGTGCCTGCGCCGGGCCATCTGGGCGGACCGGGCGTCGTTACACTTCCGGACACTTCCGGACACCCACGGTAGGTGCCACAGCATGGCCAGCTCTCACGACGTCGACCCCAGCGACGTGCACTCCGTTGCCGAATTCGCCGACTGCCTCCGCCGGATGCGAGCAAGATCCGACGGAACGTCCTATCGCGCGTTGGAGCACTGGGGCCGGCGCCACAACAAGCCGTTGCCACGCAGCACGCTGGTCGACGTCCTCGCCGGCCGCCGGCTCCCGCGCAAGGCGATGCTGCTTGCCCTGCTAGAGGCCTGCGGCGTCGACCCCGCCAGAGACCCGCGATGGGTCCACGCCTGGAACCGACTCTCCGACAAGGGCGCCGCCGCACCAGCGACCGGCGCAACCGCCGCCCACGATGCCGTGCACGGCGAAATCGCCCAGCTGCGCGCCGATGCGCACCGTCAGGTGGACCAGATGTACGCCGACGCGGCGCGCGACATCCGCCAGCGCCGCATCTCGGCACGGCTAGGCGCCGACATCCGCGCCGCCGGGCTGCGCCGTATCGGCGCCAACTATCTGCCAGATCTGGACTGGGACCGGCTATTCGCTGATGCCGAGGAGCTGGACATCTTCGTCGCCTACGGACAGACCTGGCGCAACCTGCACGCACCGAGGCTGCATCGACTGTGCGCACGCCCGTCGTGCCGAGTGCGGGTCTTCCTGCCCGACACCAACGACACACGCACCATGTCGGTGCTGGCCGACCGGTTCGCCATCACCCCGGACGAGGTGGCCGCCCGCATCGACGCCACCCGCCACGACTACACCCAGATGCGGCGCCCAGGCGGGGCGCAGATCGACATCTACTACCGGCCCGGTGACCGCCTGTTCAGCTTCTACCGGCTCAGCAACACCGTGATCGTGGGCTTCTACAGCCACAGCGGCTCCCGGACATCGTCCGTGCCGGCGTTCGTGTGCGCCGCGCCGGGCAGCCTGTACCAGTTCGTCGCCGACGAGCTGAGCGCCATCGAACAACAGAGCAGGCCCGCCCCGGACTGACCTTCGCACAGCCGGTCTCACGTCACCGAGCCTTGCCGAAATGGCGGTCAGTGGGATGGGCGCGGAACCAGGCCTCGTGGTCGCCGGCGTCCTCGGGTGCCGGCCGCCGGAGGGGAGGGATGCGGCTGGTCGGGCACGCTCGTTGGGTCAGCTTGAACCGTGCCCACATCCGGCCGGTCTGCCTGCGCCGGGCGTCCAGTTCGGCCATGCACCGTTCGGCCAGCGGAACTGCTCGACGGCCGCGTCGTGCCGGCCGTGCAGCGTCAGGAGCTGGTCGCGGGCCCGGCGGTAGGTGTCGGTCGGGTTCACCGCCCCATGGTCGGCAGCGGCCCGGCCGGCCGCCACCCCCGGAAGGGGGTGCGGCCCGATTGACCGGTCAATCGGGCGGGGTTAGCGTGATCGAACGGCGGACGGCGGAGGGATCGTGCCCACGATCGGTTCGATGCTGCGTCCCGACGACAGGGACGCCCTGCGCGGCGTCCTCCGCGCCGTGCACACCCACGCCGGGCTGCCGGTCGTCTTCGGCGGCGAGGTGCGCGACGGCCTCGTCCGGCTCACCGAGTTCTTCGGCACCCGCACCGGCAGCCTGCGCAACCTCGCGGTGCGCTCCGGCGCCGGGCTCGGCGGCTACGTCCTCGCCGCCGGCCGGCCGGCCGGGGTCGACGACTACGAGGCGGCCAGCAGCATCACCCACGACTACGACGGCCCGGTCCGCGCCGAGGGGCTGTGGTCGGTGGTCGCGGTGCCGGTCACGGTGGCCGGCACGCCGCGGGCGGTGATGTACGCCGCCAGCCGCGAGCGGCTGCCGCTCGGTGATCGCGCCAGGTCGGTGCTGATGCGCGCCGGCCGCACCCTGGCCAACGAGCTCACCGTCCGCGACGAGGTCGACCGGCGGCTGGCCATGGTCGAGTCGCTGGCCACCGCGGTCCGCCCGCAGGTGCGCGACCTCAGCGGGCTGGAGGAGGTGCGCGCCGTGCACTCCGAGCTGCGGATCATCGCGAAGTCGTTGCCCGACGCGGACCTGCGCGCTCGGCTGCACGCCGCGTGCCGGCGGCTGGCCGCCCTCGGCTCTGGCCTCGCGGCGGCGTCCCCTGCCGACCTGCGGCTGTCCGCACGGGAGACCGACGTGCTCGCCCAGGTCGCCCTCGGCTGCAGCAACGCCGAGACCGCGCGGCGGCTGTCCCTGCTGCCGGAGACGGTGAAGAGCTACCTGCAGTCCGCGATGCGCAAGCTCGACGCGCACACCCGCCACGAGGCCGTCGTCCGGGCCCGCAGCCGGGGCCTGCTCCCCTAACACCCGCGCTCCCCTGGCGCGTCAGCCGAGGAGGCGGGTCAGGGCCGGGGGCACGTCGCGCAGGGTGTGGACGGCGTGCAGCAGGCCGGCCCCCCTGGCGGCCAGCGCGGACGCGGCCCGCAGCGCGTCGTCGTGATCGGGTGTAGCGGCCGGAAGCGGGCACAGGACGTGCAGGCGGTCGATGCCGGCGAGCGCGGTTGTCGGGTCGTCGCCGGCGGTGTGCAGGCAGTCCGACAGCAGGATGACGACGCGCTCGTCGGCCAGCGCGGCGGACGCGAGCTGCGCGCAGGCGCCGCGAAGGGCGGCCGCGAGGTCGGTGGTGCCGTGCCCGCGCAGGGCCACCAGGTCGCCGACGAGAGCCTCCGGCGGACGGCGGGCACCCTGGGCCTGCAGCACGCGGACCTCGGCGCCGAAGGCGAGCACCGACGGGTCGAGCCGGTCGCGGCCGTCGGAGGCGGCGAGCACCACGCCGGCGGCGGTTACCGCGGCGAGCGCGACCGCGAGGCCGGTCATCGAGCCGCTGGCGTCGACGAGCAGGCAGACCGCCCTGCGCCGCGCCGTCCAGTGCCGGGTGACCAGGTCCTCGGCGGTGGGTGGCCATCGGTTCGAGCCCTGTCCCGACCAGCGGTCGAGGGTGCGGTCGAGGTCGAGGTCGCCGTCGGCGCCGTGGTCGGCGGCCAGCCGCCGGGTGCCGCCGGCCCGCTGCCGGCCGACGCGCCCGAGCTGGATGAACACCCGCCCGGCCAGCCGCCTGGCCGCCGCGCGCAGCTGGCGGTCGGTGGCCAGCGCGAGGTCGGCGAGCAGCGCGGCCGCGGCGTCCGGGTCGGCGGCGAGCAACGCGGCGAACGCGTCCTCGTCCAGCTCGCCGAGCTCGGGGGAGACCTCGGCGAAGGCGTCGTGCCGCGAGCTCAGCTCGGTCCGGCCGACGCTGCGCCGTGCGTTGCCGCGCTTGCGGTCGTTGCGCAGCCGCGAGCGGGACCGGGGCGGGGGCTCGCCTGCCGCCGGCGCCGGCAGGCCGTCAGCTTTTCCCTCGCTCCCGGCGGGACCCTCGTCGTCGGCTCCGTCGGCGGCGCCTTCTTGGGAGGACCACAGCGCGCCGATCAGCTCGTCGATCACCGACTCTGGGGTGCGGTCGCACCCGTCGGCGATGCGGATCCGGCCGGACAGCGCAGCGTGCGCAGCGTCCCGCAGGGTCTCGCGCTCGAGGTCGGGCTGCCCGCGCAACCGCAGCAGCCCGGTGAGCAGGAGCACCAGGTCGATGGCGCCGCGCACCGACGAGCCCATCCGCAGGTCGCGGTGCTCGCGGGTGCGCCGCGTCAGGGTCACAGCGAGGTCGACGACGCGGCCGTTCTCGCCTGTGACCCCGGTGGTGATGGCGCGCTCGGCGGCCGCGTCCTGGTAGCCGAGCACCACCCGGCACATCCGGTCGGCGATGGCCTGGCTCACCCTTGCCGTGCCGACGGCGTCGAACGGGTTCATCGCGGCGATCAGCCGGAAGTCCGCGCCGGCCCGCACGGTGCCCAGCCTCGGCACCGCGATCTCACCCTCGGTGAGCACCGTGATGAGCACATTGAGGGTCTCCTCCGGCACCCGGTTGAGCTCCTCCAGGTACAGCAGGCCGCCGCCGCCGCGCATGGCCGACAGCAGCGGGCCGTCCACGAAGCTCGCCGGGGTGTAGCCCTCGGTCAGCACCTGCGACGGGTCGTACTGGCCGATCAGCCTGGCCGGGGTGAGCTCGGCGTTGCCCTCGACGAACACCATGCTGCGGCCGGCCTCCCTGGCGATCGCGCGCAGCAGCGTGGACTTGCCGGTGCCGGGCGGCCCCTCGATCACCACGTGGCGGCCGGTGTCCAGTGCCACGGTGAGCACCTCGCGCTCGCGGCGCAGCCCCACAACCGTCGTTTCGCGACGATGTGACATTTCCCCAATCTAGCTGGGGAAATGTCACATCGTCGCGGAAAGATGGGTTCAGTAGACGACGACCCCGCGGATGTTCTTGCCGTCCAGCAGGTCCTGGTAGCCCTGGTTGACCTCGTCCAGCGAGTACGTCTGGGTGATCAACTCGTCCAGCTTGAGGTCGCCGGACTGGTACAGCTCGACCATCCGCGGGATGTCGTTGAACGGGTTGCCAGAACCGAACAGACTGCCCTGGATGCGCTTCTCGAACAGGGTGAGCACCGCGCCGGGGATCTCGATGGTGTTCTTGGTCGGGTCGGCCAACCCGGTGACCACGACCGTGCCGCCCTTGCGGATCGCGTTGAACGCGTTCGTCACCACCTCGGAGGTGACCACGTCGACGGTGACGATGGCCTTGTCCGCGCCGACCCCGCGGGTGAGGTCCAGGATCAGCTCCTGGGCCTGCTCCGCGGTCTCGCAGGAATGCGTGGCGCCGAGCTTCTCGGCCATCTCCCGCTTGTTGGCCAGCGGGTCGATCGCCACCACGTTGCGGGCCCCGGCCAGCGCGGCGCCCTGCACGGAGTTGATGCCGATGCCGCCGATGCCGTAGATCGCGATGGTGTCGCCCGGCTCGGTGGCCGCGGCGTGCACCGCCGAGCCGAAGCCGGTCGGCACCCCGCACCCGATCAGCACGACCTTCTCCAGCGGCAGGTCGTCGTCCACCTTCACCGCGGAGTTCTCCGAGATCGTCGAGTACTGGGAGAACGTGCCGAGCATGCACATGCCGCCGAGGTCGTTGCCGTCGTCGTCGTGGAAGCGGTAGGTGCCGTCGGGCAGCACGCCATCCAGGATCGTGGCGCCCATGTCGCACAGGTTCGACTTGCCCGTCGAGCACCAGCGGCAGTGCCCGCACACCGGTAGGAACGAGCAGATGACGTGGTCGCCCACCTTGAGCCGGGTGACGCCGGCGCCGACCTCCTCGATGATGCCGGCGCCCTCGTGGCCGCCGACCAGCGGGAAGCGCGGCACGATGTCGCCGTGCCGCAGGTGCTCGTCGGAGTGGCACAGCCCGGCGGCCACGTACCGGATCAGCACCTCGCCCGCCTTCGGCGGGTCCAGCTCCAGCTCGGTGATCTCGAACGGGGTGCCCGTCCTCCGCAGGACGGCAGCTTTGGTCCTCATCGACCCTCCAGGCTGTTCGGTCGGTCTCCTCGTGTGGGTCCATGCTCTGACCTGCGGGTCGGCGGCGCTACCCCCGGATTGGGGGCCACCTGCACCGAGGCGCATCCTTTCGGCCTCGGCGGGCACCCGGGCGGTCCAGGCGATCACGGTGTGTTCCTTCCTGGCCAGTCCGACAGGTCGGGCAGTAGCGGCCGCACGGTGCGGTGCCGCAGGCAGCCCCAGCAGACGCCGGCGCCGTATGCCAGGTCGTCCGCGGCGCGGACCACCACGAACCGCGCCGCGTCCAGCGGCGGCCGGGTGCGGCGCCACTCCAGCAGGTGCCGGCAGAGCGCGGCGGCGAGCACCCAGCGGCCCCGGCGGGACAACGCGAGCAGCGGCATCGCCAGCGGCGCCCAGGAGCGGGTCACCGCGTCGGCGATCAGAGCGCCGGCTCCGAGGTGCCCGGCCAGCGCCAGCCGCAGCGACTCCGCGGCCGGCACGCCGAGCCGGCCCAGCTTGCGGGGCAGCAGCGCGGCCGTGGCGAGCGCGGTCGTCACGCCGGGCACCGGGTGGCCGGCGGCGACCAGGCCCCAGGCCAGCGCGCTCCACCGGGACACCCGCAGCGGCGCCACCGCGGACCCGTGGCGCAGCGCGAGCGGCGCCGCGGAGCCGCCGTAGTCCAACCGCTGCCGCAGCCACCGTGGCCAGGACAGCCGCGGCCGGTGCCACACGGTGGCCGCCGGCTCGTAGCGCACTTGCCGGCCGCTGCCGACGATGCGCCACACCAGGTCGACGTCCTCGCCGAAGCGCAGCCGCTCGTCGAATCCGCCAAGCTCACGCAGCACCGCGGTGCGCACAACCAGCGCGGCGCTTGGCAGGTAGCCGACCCGGCCGCCAGGGCGCACCGGGGCGGGCGCGGCGCCGAGGTCGAGCGGGGATCTGGCCTGCTCGTAGCGGGCCAGCGCCGAGGACCCCGGCTCGCTGCGCACCCTCGGTGCGACGGCGGCGACGGCCGGGTCGGCGAAGTGCGGCAGCAGCGCGTCCAGCCACCCAGGCTCCGGCCGGACGTCGGCGTCCAGGAAGGCCACCAGCCCGGTCCGGACCAGCGCGGTGCCGGTGTTGCGGGCGGCCGCCGGCCCCCGCGGCGTCGGGTGCCGGCTGGCGGCTCCCGGCACCGGCACCGGCGAGCCGTCGTCCACCACGACGACCCGCACCCCGTCCGGCGCAGGTCCCATCTGGCCCGGTACCGCCGTGCCGTCGGCCGCACGCGGGCCCGGTACCGCCGCGCCGTCGGCCGCACGCGGGCCCGGTACCGCCGTGCCGTCGGTCCGGGTGGGGACGACCACGGTGACGTCCGCCGTGGTCGGACCGCCGGTGTACACCGGGTGCAGCACGCCGGCGTGCACGAGGCGCCGCGCCAGGGCGCGCTGCGCCGCTGCGTCGCCGACGGGTTCGCCGTCCAGCCAGGACCGCACGGTGCGGGCTCCGGCGTCGGACAGCCGCAGCAGCCGCAGCGGCGACCCGCCGAGGAGCACCCGCCCCGCGGCCAGGACGCGGGTGCCGCCGTCGGCCCGCAGGCTCAGCGCGCTCACCCGGTGAACCCGCCCGGTGAGGCCGGCTGTGTCACACGGCGCCAAGCCCCGCCAGCGGGCTGGTGTCGCAGGCCCGGTCCGCGGGCGCGCGGCGGCCGAGGGTCAGCGGCACCGGCCCGCGCCGCCGCGAGTGATCGACGTCGGACCGGGGCGCCGCACCGGCCGCGCCGGCGCCCACGGACGCCAATGCCCGCTCGCCGTGCCCCTTGACGCACTCCGGGTCCGGCCCGTCCAGCGGCAGCCCGGTGAAGAACTTCGCAGCCATGCAGCCGCCCTGGCACGAGTCGTACGCCGAGCACGAGGCGCACGCGCCGCCTCCCGACGGCAGGCGCAGCCGCTCGAACAGCTCGGAGCCGCCCCACACCCCGGCGAAGCCGCCCGGCGCGCGGACGTTGCCGGCGAGGAACTCCCGGTGGATCGCGAACGGGCAGGCGTACACGTCGCCGACCGGGTCGACCAGGCACACCACCCGCCCGGCGCCGCACAGGTTCAGGCCGGCCAGCGGCGCCGAACCCAACGCGTTGAGGTGGAAGAACGAGTCCCCGGTGAGCACCTTCTCGCCGTGCGCCACGAGCCAGTCGTAGAGCTGAAGCTGCTGGGCCGCCGTCGGGTGCAGCTCGTCCCACACGTCGGCGCCGCGCCCGGACGGCCGCAGCCGGGTGATCCGCAGCTGCGCGCCGTACTCCAGCGCGATCGCGGCGAACGCGTCGAGCTGGTCGACGTTGTGCCTCGTCATCACGACGCTGATCTTGAAATCCCGGAAGCCGGCGTCGCGCAGGTGCCGCATGGCGCCTAGCGCCATGTCGTACGAGCCTGGTCCACGCACCGCGTCGTTGACCTCGGCGGTCGCCCCGTCCAGCGAGATCTGCACGTCGACGTAGTCGGTGCCGGCCAGCGCGGTGGCCCGCGCCGGCGTGATCCGCACGCCGTTCGTGGAGAACTTCACCCCGACGTGGTGGTCGACGGCGTAGTCGACGAGGTGCCAGAAGTCCGGGCGGACGGTGGGTTCGCCGCCGCCGATGTTGACGTAGAAGATCTGCATCCGCTGGAACTCATCGATCAGCGCGCGGCACTCCGCGGTGCTCAGCTCGCGCGGGTCGCGCCGCCCCGAGGAGGACAGGCAGTGCACGCATGCCAGGTTGCAGGCGTAGGTCAGCTCCCAGGTGAGGCAGATCGGCGCGGTCAGGCCGTGCTTGAAGTGCTCGACAAGCCTCATCCGGCACCCTCCCGCCGTGGCTCGATGGTGCCGGCCTCCGCGAGGCCGGCCAGCGCGCCGAGGTAGGCCGCGCGCTGCGCGGCGGGCACCGCGGCGGCCTCCAGCGTCGCGTGCACGCTCGGCTGGTCCTCCAGGGTGCGCACCACCTCGACCAGCGTCGGCGTCTTGAGGAACGACAGCCGCCGGGTCCGGAAGTCGTAGGCCAGCGCGCCGAACGGCTCCGGCCGCAGCGCCACCCCTGGGGAGCGGCGATAGGGCCGCTCCGGGTCGAAGGCCACGGCGCCGGTCAGTACACGCCGCACATGCCGTCGATCGAGACCTCCTCGACGAGCAGGTCCTCCTCGAGCAGCGTGGCGCTCTCGGCGGCGGCGGTCGCTGTGGTCGTGGTCGCGGCGGTGCTGTCCTGCTGGTCCGTCATGGGATGCTCCTTGCCAGGTACAGGATGTGGCGGCCGGCGTGACGGACAATAATGGCACTGGATGCCAAAGAGAAAGGGGTGCGCGGCGAGCGATGCGCCGTCAGATCACCTCCCGCGCCGAACTCGAGCACGTCGCATTCGAGCTGTTCGGCGAGCAGGGCTTCGAGAACACCACGATCGCCGACATCGCCCGCGCCGCCGGCATCGGCCGGCGCACGTTCTTCCGCTACTTCCCGTCCAAGAACGACCTCCCGTGGGGCGAGTTCGCCTCCGAGCTGGACCGGTTGCGCGCACACCTGGCCGCGTACCCGCCCGACGTGCCGCTCATGGACGCCGTCCGCGAAACGCTGCTCGTCTTCAACCGGCTGCCGGAGGCCGAGGTGCCGCGGCACCGCCGCCGGATGCGGCTGATCCTGAGCGTGCCCGCGCTGCAGGCGCACTCCACACTTCGCTACGCCGACTGGCGGCAGGCGCTCGCGGAGTTCATCGGCCAACGGCTCGGCCAGCCAGCCGACGCCCTCGCGCCGCAGGCGATCGCGCACGCCACGCTCGGCGTCTCGCTCGCCGCCTACGAGCAGTGGCTGCGCGACGAGCGCGCCGACCTCGTGCAACTCCTCGACGCCGCGATCCGAGCGCTGGCCGACGCGCTCTGACCGGCCATACCTCCGCGCGCCCGCGCTGACCAGCGCGAACGGACGCACCGGTTGGCCCTGTCGGCCCTGTGGGGCTGGCCAGGCGAGGCTACGGTGCGCAGCAGGCGACGGGCACACGGTCCGTACCTGTCCTGCGGAGGCGGGTCATGGCGGGTGGCCGGCGGTGGGCGTTCGCGGCGGGACTGGTGGCCGTCGGGCTGGTGGCCGTCGGACTGGTGTTCGGCGGGGTGGGTGCGCCGGTGGCGCGTGCGGCGCCGAGCGGGTACCCGATCAGCGGGATCGACGTCTCGGCCTTCCAGGGTTCGGTGGCCTGGGCGTCGGTGGCGGCGGGTGGCGCCCTGTTCGCCTACGTGCGGGCCAGCGAGCAGGCGGACATCGCGGACGCATTCTTCGACGCCAACTACGCCGGCGCGAAGGCCAACGGGCTGTTCGCCGGCGCGTACCACCGCGCGCGACGGCCCAGGTGTCCGCGTGGATCCTCGACTTCGTGACCGAGGTGCGGGCCC
>Ga0210378_10001929_pt1 | contig 10700 bp, 7 predicted proteins | sample PLM1_60_b1redo_FD_155465 | JGI IMG/M metagenome (GOLD analysis project Ga0210378, IMG submission 155465) | Groundwater sediment microbial communities from an aquifer in East River, Colorado, USA - PLM1_60_b1 redo | ecosystem: Environmental > Terrestrial > Soil > Riparian zone | place: USA: East... | reverse complement strand
CGCGGACTGCACCAGCCGGCGCAGCGGCCGCGCCCCGTAGACCGGGTCGAAGCCGGTCATCGCCAGCCACTCGCGGGCCGCCTCGGTGACGTCCAGTGTCAGCCGCCGCGCCGCCAGCCGGCGGGCGAGCGCACCGACCTGGATGTCCACGATCCGCGCCAGGTCCTCGGTGGTCAGCGCATCGAAGACCACCAGGTCGTCCAGCCGGTTGAGGAACTCCGGCTTGAAGTGCCCGCGCACCACCGACAGCACCGCGTCCGGCTTCGAGGAGTCCGGCAGCGTCGGGTCGGCGATGAGCTGCGACCCGAGGTTGGAGGTCATGATCAGGATGGTGTTGCGGAAGTCGACCGTACGGCCCTGGCCGTCGGTCAGCCGCCCGTCGTCGAGCACCTGCAGCAGCACGTCGAAGACGTCCGAGTGCGCCTTCTCCACCTCGTCCAGCAGGACGACGGAGTACGGCCGGCGGCGGACCGCCTCGGTGAGCTGGCCGCCCTGCTCGTATCCCACGTAGCCGGGCGGCGCGCCGACCAGCCGGGCGACCGAGTGCTTCTCGGCGTACTCGCTCATGTCGATCCGGACGATCGCCCGCTCGTCGTCGAACAGGAAGTCCGCGAGCGCCTTGGCCAGCTCCGTCTTGCCGACCCCGGTCGGGCCGAGGAAGAGGAACGAGCCGGTCGGCCGGTCCGGGTCGGAGACGCCGGCCCGCGCGCGGCGGACGGCGTCGGACACGGCCACCACGGCCCGCGACTGCCCCACGACGCGCCGACCCAGCTCCGACTCCATCCGCAGCAGCTTGGCGGTCTCGCCCTCCATGAGACGGCCGGCCGGAATCCCCGTCCAGAGACTGACGACGTCGGCGACGTCGTCAGCGCCCACCTCCTCCTTGACCATGGCGTCCGAGGTGTCCTCGGCGGCCTCGGAGGCCGCGGCCAGCTCCTTCTCCAGCTGCGGGATCTGGCCGTAGAGCAGCTGCGAGGCGGTGGTCAGGTCGCCTTCCCGCTGCGCCCGCTCCACCTGCCCGTGCAGGTCGTCGAGCTGCTTCTTCAGCTCGCCGAGCCGGTTGAGGCCGGACTTCTCCCGGTCCCAGCGGGCGGTCAGCGCGGACAGCTGCTCCTGCCGGTCGGCCAGGTCGCGACGCAGCCGCTCCAGCCGCTCGACGGACGCCGGGTCGGTCTCCGACGCGAGCGCCAGCTCCTCCATCTTCAGCCGGTCGACGGACCGCTGCAGCTCGTCGATCTCCACCGGCCGCGAGTCGATCTCCATCCGCAGCCGGGACGCCGACTCGTCGATCAGGTCGATCGCCTTGTCGGGCAGGAACCGGGCGGTGATGTAGCGGTCGGACAGGGTGGCCGCGGCGACCAGCGCCGAGTCGGCGATCTGCACCTGGTGGTGCGCCTCGTACCGGCCCTTCAGGCCGCGCAGGATGCCGATGGTGTCCTCCACCGACGGCTCACCGACCAGCACCTGCTGGAAGCGGCGCTCCAGCGCCGGGTCCTTCTCGATGCGCTGCCGGTACTCGTCCAGCGTGGTCGCGCCGACCATGCGCAGCTCGCCGCGGGCGAGCATCGGCTTGAGCATGTTGCCGGCGTCCATCGCGCCCTCGGCCGCGCCCGCGCCGACGACGGTGTGCAGCTCGTCGATGAACGTGACGACCTGGCCGTCCGAGTCCTTGATCTCGGCCAGGACGGCCTTGAGCCGCTCCTCGAACTCGCCGCGGTACTTCGCGCCGGCCACCATCGCGCCCAGGTCGAGCGCGACCAGCCGCTTGCCGCGCAGCGACTCGGGCACGTCGCCGGCGACGATCCGCTGCGCCAGACCCTCCACCACGGCGGTCTTGCCGACACCGGGCTCGCCGATCAGCACCGGGTTGTTCTTGGTACGCCGGGACAGCACCTGGACCACCCGGCGGATCTCGGTGTCCCGGCCGATGACCGGGTCGAGCTTGCCGTCCCGCGCGGAGGCGGTGAGGTCCACGCCGTACTTCTCCAGCGCCTGGTAGGTCCCCTCAGGGTCCGGTGAGGTGACCCGGGACGAGCCGCGGACGTCCTTGAACGCCGCGAGCAGCGCGTCCGGGCCGGCGCCGTGCCGGCGCAGCAGGCCGGCCACCGGACCGCCCTCGGCGGCGAGGCCGACCAGCAGGTGCTCGGTGGACAGGAACTCGTCGGTGAGCTGCTCGGCCTGCTTCTGCGCGGCGCTGAGCACCCGCAGCAGGTCGCGGCTGGTCTGCGGCGCGGAGACGGTGGCCCCGCTCGCCCTCGGCAGCGCCGCCAGCAGCCCGTCGTTCTCGGCGCGGACGTCGGCGAGGTCGGCGCCGACCGCCTGCAGCAGCGGGGTCGCGGTGCCCTCGGCCTGGCCGAGCAGCGCGGTCAGCAGGTGGGTGGGCTCGACCGCGGGGTGGCCGCGGTCGGCAGCGAGCCGGACGGCGGCGGAGAGCGCCTCCTGGCTCCTGGTGGTGAGCTTGTTCGTTTCCATCGTTCCTATCGGGTCTTTCGGGTGGCGGGCCGCCAGACGACCAGGGCGGTCGAGGGCTGCCGGGTGGCCTGCAGCTCGGTCAGCAGCGCGTCGACGCGGTCACGCAGCACGTCGACCTCCTGCTCGAGCGCGATGATCCGCTTGATGCCGGCGAGGTTGACGCCCTCCTCCTGGGAGAGCCGCTGCACCTCGCGCAGCAGCGCGACGTCCCGGGCGCTGTAGCGGCGCCCGCCGGCCGGCGTCCGGCCCGGGTTGACCAGGCCGAGCCGGTCGTACTGCCGGAGCGTCTGCGGGTGCATCCCGGCCAGCTCCGCCGCCACCGAGATGACGAAGACCGGGGCGTCCTCGGGGAACGGCGAGCGGTCACGCACGGCCCTCCACCGCCCTGGTCAGCTGCGGCCGAGGGTCGTCCGGCTGCGCCGCCCCGTACTTCTCCAGCGCCTCCCGGGCCTCGGCCGGCAGGTTCTTCGGCACCGCCACCTCGACGGTGACGAGCAGGTCACCGGCGCCAGCCGCCGTTCCATGAGCACCGCGCTTCGGGACGCCGCGGCCGCGCACCCGGAAGGTCCGCCCGGACGCGGTCCCGGCCGGGATCTTCAGCGTCACCGCGCCGTCCAGCGTGGGCACCCGGACGCTGGTGCCGAGCGCGGCCTCGGGGAAGGTGACCGGCAGCGGCAGCGTCAGGTCGTCGCCCTTGCGGCCGAACAGCTCGTGCGAGCGCACGTGCACGCGGACGAACAGGTCGCCGGACGGGCCGCCGCGGGCACCCGGGGCGCCCTTGCCGGCCAGCCGGATCCGCTGCCCGTCGGCCACACCGGCCGGGATCTTGACGGTGATGGTCCGGGTCTGGGTGGTCACCCCGCTGCCGCGGCAGTCAGGGCACGGGTCGTCGATGACGGCGCCGGTGCCGCGGCACTCCCGGCACGGCTCGCTGAACGCGAACGCGCCCTGGTTGCGGGTGGTCAGCCCGGTGCCGAGGCAGATGGGGCACTGCCTCGGCGCGGTGCCCGGGCGGGAGCCGATGCCGCCGCAGGTGCGGCAGCTGGCCGGGCTGGCCAGCTGCAGCGGCACGGTCACCCCGTGCACGGCCTCGGGGAAGTCGAGGGTGACCTCGGTCTCCACGTCCGCGCCGCGGGACGGCACCGCGCTGCCGCCGCGCCGGGTGGCGCCCCGGCCGCCTCCGAAGAGCCCGCCGAACAGGTCGCCGAGCCCACCGGCGCCCCCGCCCCCGGCCCGCGTCCCCGCCGTGCCGCCACCGCCGAACAGGTCGTTGATGTCGAACGTGCCGGCCCCCGGCGCGCCGGCGCCGGTGCCGAAGCCACCGGATCCGAAGCCGCCGGGAAAGCCGCCGGTGCCGAACAGCGCCCGCGCCTCGTCGTACTCGCGTCGCCGGGTCTCGTCGGACAGCACGTCGTACGCCTCGGAGACCTCCTTGAAGCGGGTCTCCGCCTTGGCGTCGCCCGGGTTCTTGTCCGGGTGCAGCTCGCGGGCGAGCTTGCGGTACGCCTTCTTGATGTCCGCCTGGGTCGCGTCCTTGGCGACGCCCAGCGCGGCGTAGTAGTCCTTCTCCAGGAAGTCCTTCGTGCTCACCGGGCGCCTCCTCTCCTACTCGGCCCTGTTCTCATCGCCGAACCACTCGGCCGGCGGCTCGATCAGGTCCTCGCCGCCGGCCGCCGGGTCCGGCTCGGCGACCGCGACCAGCGGCACCCGCAGCAGCCGCTCGCCCAACCGGTAGCCCCGGCGGAGCACCGCGACGCAGGTCGGCTCGGTGACGTCCGGAGACACGGCGTGGGCGACCGCCTCGTGTCGAGCCGGGTCGAAGGGGTCCCCCTCCGCCCCGTACGCCTGCAGGCCGAGCTTCTCCAGCGTCGCCTCGAGCTGGTCGGCCACCGCCTTGAACGCGCCGGTCAGGTCGCCGTGCTGGCGGGCCCGGTCGACGTCGTCCAGCACCGGCAGCAGCGCGGCCAGCACCGAGCCGGTCGCGGCCTCCACCACGGCCTGCCGGTCCCGGTCCACCCGCTTGCGGTAGTTGGCGTACTCGGCCGTCACCCGCTGCAGGTCGGCGGTCCGCTCGGCCAGCTGGGCCGGCAGCGCCGTCACATCCGGGCCGGGTCCGGCGGCCGGCGCCGGCGCCCCGGCGCCGGCCTGACCGCCGCTCGGAGCTCCCGGACCGTCCGGACGGGCCGGACCCGCATGACCGGGCTGACCGGGCGAGCCCGGCTGGCCCGGCCTGCCTGCCGGCCTCGCGCCGGCGGGCCGACCGACGGAGTCGGGCGGGCCGGCCGGGCCTGGTGCGGGCGTACTGCCCGCACCAGGCCGGACGGCGCCCGTCTCCGGGTCGATCCGGCGGCGGTCGTGCACGACCACGCGCTCCTCGGGGTGCTGATCGCTCACCGGGTCTGGCCCTCCCCGGGCTCGTCGACGATCTCGGCCTCGACCACGTCGTCGTCGGCCCGGGGGGCACCGGTGGCGTCACCGCCGCCGGCCGCATCCTTCGGGTCGGAGAACGACTCGCCGGCCGCCTGCTGCTGCGCAGCCGTCTGCTGCGCGTACATCGCGCCGCCGGCCTCCTGCGAGACCCGGGCGACCTTCTCCTGCGCCGCCTTGATCGCGGCCATGTCGCTGCCGCCCAGCGCCGCCCGCAACTCGCCGAGCGCGTCGGTGAGCTCCGTCTTCTTGTCCTCGGGCAGCTTGTCGCCGTTCTCCGCGAGGAACTTCTCGGTCTGGTACTGCAGGGACTCGGACAGGTTGCGGGTCTCCGCCTCCTCGCGGCGCCGCTTGTCCTCCTCGGCGTGCTCCTCGGCGTCCCGCATCATCCGCTCGATGTCGTCCTTGGGCAGCGCCGAACCACCGGTGATGGTCATCGCCTGCTGCTTGCCGGTCGCGGTGTCCTTCGCCGAGACGTGCACGATGCCGTTCGCGTCGATGTCGAAGGTGACCTCGATCTGCGGCACCCCGCGCGGCGCCGGCGGCAGCCCGGTCAGCTCGAACATGCCGAGCTTCTTGTTGTACGCCGCCATCTCCCGCTCGCCCTGGTAGACCTGGATCTGCACCGACGGCTGGTTGTCGTCCGCGGTGGTGAAGATCTCCGAGCGCTTGGTCGGGATCGTGGTGTTGCGCTCGACCAGCCTGGTCATGATCCCGCCCTTGGTCTCGATGCCCAGCGACAGCGGGGTCACGTCGAGCAGCAGGACGTCCTTGACCTCGCCGCGCAGCACGCCGGCCTGCAGCGCGGCGCCGACGGCGACGACCTCGTCCGGGTTGACGCCCTTGTTCGGCTCCTTGCCGGCGGTCAGCTCGCGGACCAGGTCGGACACGGCCGGCATCCGGGTGGAGCCGCCGACGAGCACGACGTGGTCGATCTTCGAGACGTCGATCTTGGCGTCCCGGATCACCTGCTGGAACGGGCCCTTGCACTTGTCGAGCAGGTCCTGGGTCAGCCGCTGGAACTCGGCCCGGGACAGCGCGACGTCCAGGTGCAGCGGGCCGTCCGGCCCGGCCGTGATGTACGGCAGGTTGATCGACGTCGACTGCGCGCCGGACAGCTCGATCTTGGCCTTCTCCGCGGCCTCCTGCAGCCGCTGCATCGCCATCTTGTCCTTGGACAGGTCGATGCCGTACTGCCCGTTGAAGGTGCGGACCAGGTGCTGCACGATCCGCTGGTCCCAGTCGTCGCCGCCCAGGTGGTTGTCACCCGAGGTGGCCCTGACCTGGATCAGGCCCTCCTCGATCTCCAGCAGGGAGACGTCGAAGGTGCCGCCGCCGAGGTCGAAGACGAGGATGGTCTGCTCGCGCTCGCCCTTGTCCAGCCCGTACGCCAGGGCCGCCGCGGTGGGCTCGTTGATGATGCGCAGGACGTTGAGGCCCGCGATCGTGCCGGCCTCCTTGGTGGCCTGTCGCTGGGCGTCCTCGAAGTACGCCGGGACGGTGACCACCGCGTCGGTGACCTCCTCGCCCAGGTACGCCTCCGCGTCCCGCTTCAGCTTCTGCAGCACCCGGGCGCTGATCTCCTGCGAGGTGTAGTTCTTGCCGTCGATCTCGGTCTTCCAGTCCGACCCGATGTGCCGCTTGACCGACCGTACGGTCCGGTCGACGTTGGTGACGGCCTGCCGCTTGGCGACCTCGCCGACGAGGATCTCTCCGTTCTTGGCGAAGGCGACCACGGACGGAGTGGTCCGCGAGCCTTCCGCGTTGGCGATGACCGTGGGCTCGCCGCCCTCCAGGACGGCGACCACCGAGTTGGTGGTGCCGAGGTCGATGCCGACCGCTCGTGCCATTCTCGGTCCCTTCCTGATCTACGTGGGGTGTTCAGCCGGCCTGAGCGTACTCCGCTCAAGGTTTCTGCTCCTCCCAACGAGCCACCCCGGGGCGGTGTTCCCTCCGGCGCGCGCGATGATGAGCCGCGTGCAGGTCCAGGTGCGCCACCAGCCGTCGTTCGCCGTCGCCCGCTGCCTGCTCGCGCCCGGCGAGCCGCTGCGGGTCGAGTCCGGGGCCATGCTCGCGACCTCGTGGGGAGTGCAGATCGAGGCGTCCATGCAGGGTGGCCTGCTGAAGGGGCTCCGGCGGGCCGCGCTCGGCGGCGAGTCGCTCTTCGTCACCACGTACACCGCTCCGCAGGGCGGTGGGTGGGTGGACGTGGCGGCCAACCTGCCGGGCGACATCTCGGTGGTGACGATCGCGCCGGAGCGCGCCTTCTACATCACCCGCGGCTGCTGGATCGCCAACTCGGACGGCGTCCAGATCCAGACCCAGTGGGCCGGCATGCAGAACCTCTTCGGCGGCGAGGGCGGCTTCGTCCTGCAGGCGACCGGTCAGGGCGAGGTCGTGCTGGGGGCGTACGGGGCGGTGGACACCGTGGACCTCGGGCCGGGCGAGGCGGTCACCGTCGACTCCGGGCACGTCGTCGCGTACGACGCCGGCGTTCAGTCCCGGCTGCGGCGGGCGGTCGAGGGCCGCTCGATCCAGTCGATGAAGAGCGGCGAGGGCTTCGTCTTCGACTTCGCCGGCCCCGGCCGGGTCATGATCCAGGCCCGCAACCCGCGCGCCCTGATCCAGTGGCTGACCGCCGAGCTCCCCTTCTCCCGCAGCTGACCTCCGTTGGCCCGCCGTTCCGGTCGCGGACGCCGTACGGTCAGGTCTGACCGGAAGCAGAAGTTACCGATCAGTAGACTGCGGGGAATCCGTACGGAGGAGGAGCCGTGACGCTTCGCCTGGTCCTCGGGCTGCTGATGACGGTCGCCGCGCTCGCCGTCGCCGGCCGGCGGGTCCGGTGGCTGACCCGGTTGATCCGCACCGGACAGCCCGCGCCGGGGCGGCTCGACGGGGCGCCGGCCCGGCTGAAGGCCGAGGTCGCCGAGGTCTTCGGGCAGCGCAAGCTGCTGGCCTGGACGGTGCCCGGGGTCGCGCACTTCCTCACGTTCTGGGGCTTCGTCATCCTCGGGCTGACGATCATCGAGGCCTGGGGTGCGCTGTTCGACCGGGATTTCCACGTGCCGCTGATCGGCCGCTGGCGGCTGGTCGGCTTCGGAGAGGACTTCTTCGCCGTCGCGGTGCTGGTCGGCATCGTCACCTTCGCGATCCTGCGGATCCGCAACGCGCCGGAGCGCAAGCAGCGCGCCTCCCGCTTCTACGGCTCGCACACCCGGGCCGCCTGGGTCATCCTCGGGATGATCTCGCTGGTGATCGTCACGCTGCTGCTCTATCGGGCGGCGCAGGTCAACACCGGCGTCTTCCCGTTCGGGGACAGCCCGTGGGCGTTCGCCTCCTGGACCATCGCCAAGGCGCTGCACCCGCTCGGCGAGAGCGCCAACGAGGTGATCGAGAACGTCTTCCTCCTCGGCAACATCGCGGTGATCCTCGCCTTCCTGGTGATCGTCGTGTACTCGAAGCACCTGCACATCGCGCTGGCGCCGATCAACGTGGCGACCAAGCGGGTGCCGGACGGGCTCGGCGCGCTGCTGCCGGTCACCGACGCCAAGGGCGTGCCGGTGGACTTCTCCGACCCGGAGAACCTGGACGAGGACCAGGCCTTCGGCCGCGGCAAGGTCGAGGACTTCACCTGGAAGGGCATGCTCGACTTCGCCACCTGTACGGAGTGCGGGCGGTGCCAGTCGCAGTGCCCCGCGTGGAACACCGGCAAGCCGTTGTCGCCCAAGCTCGTGATCATGGATCTGCGCGACCACCTCTTCGCCAAGGCCCCCTACCTGCTCGCCCAGAACGGGGCCGGCGAAGGATCCGGAGCGCCAGTGGCCGGGGCCGGCGCGAAGGCCGTCACGGGGATCGATGAAGGCGGCGCCGAGGCAGCCGAGCCCGGCGCCGCCCACGGCGGCGTACCCGAGTCCGGCTTCTGGCGCGTCCCCCAGCCGGGGGTGCCGCAGGCCGAGCGTCCGCTGGTGGGGACGCTCGAGGAGGGTGGCGTCATCGACCCGGACGTGCTCTGGTCGTGCACGACCTGCGGCGCCTGCGTGGAGCAGTGCCCGGTCGACATCGAGCACGTCGACCACATCGTCGACATGCGCCGCTACCAGGTGCTGGTCGAGTCGGCGTTCCCGTCCGAGGCCGGCGTGATGCTGCGCAACATCGAGAACAAGGGCAACCCGTGGGGGCTGTCCGAGCGGGCCCGTGAGGAGTGGACCGACGGGCTGGACTTCGACGTCCGGCGGGTGGAGGCGGGCGAGCCCATCCCGGACGACGTCGAGTACCTCTTCTGGGTCGGCTGCGCCGGTGCCCTCGAGGACCGGTCGAAGAAGACCACCCGTGCGTTCGCCGAGTTGCTGCACACCGCGGGGGTCGAGTTCGCCATCCTCGGCTCCGGCGAGACCTGCACCGGGGACCCGGCCCGCCGGCTGGGCAACGAGTTCCTGTTCCAGATGCAGGCCCAGCAGAACGTCGAGACGCTCAACTCGATCGGTGCGCGCAAGATCGTCGCCTCCTGCCCGCACTGCTTCAACACCCTCGCGAACGAGTACCCGCAGAGCGGCGGGACCTATGAGGTCGTGCACCACACCCAGCTGCTCGGCCGGCTGGTGGACGAAGGCCGGCTCACCCCGGTGCAGCCGCTCGACCAGCTCGTCACCTACCACGACCCGTGCTACCTGGGCCGACACAACAAGGTCTACACGCCACCCCGCGAGGTGCTCTCATCGGTGCCGGGGCTGCGCCAGCAGGAGATGCACCGCTGCAAGGAACGCGGCTTCTGCTGCGGGGCCGGCGGCGCGCGGATGTGGATGGAGGAGAAGATCGGCAAGCGGGTCAACGTCGAACGCGTGGACGAGGCGCTCTCGCTCGATCCGGACGTCGTCTCCACGGCCTGCCCGTACTGCATGGTCATGCTGTCCGATGCGGTGACCGCGAAGAAGCAGTCCGGCGAGGCGCGCGAGGAGGTCGAGGTGCTCGACGTCGCGCAGATCCTCCGCCGCTCGCTCGCCGCCCCGACCCCGGCCGCGGCCCCGGTGGCAGACTGAACCGATGATCCTGCTGCCCGGCAGCGAGGGGCGCCGCGACCCCGAGCGGGCCGCCGCCGCCCAGCGGCAGCGGGAACGCTTCGCCCGGGACGTCGGCGACGAGGCCGGCCTGGCCTGGGCGCACGAGCCGCGCCGGGGTCCGCGGAAGTTCACCATCGGCACGTTCGTCGTGCTGGTCCTCTTCGCCGGCCTCGGGGCACTGCCGCTGATCTTCTACGACGGCGACGGGAGCCTGCTCGACGCCGACTGCGGCCGGCCGGCGGTCGAGGCCAGCCCGGACCGGCTGCAGGCCGGGGAGAACTTCGCCTGGCAGGCCGCCGGACCGGAGGCAGGCCCGTACGTGATCGCGATCGACGCGGCCGAGGTGACCGTGGACGCCGGCGGCACCGCCCGGGTGTCCGGCGGGCGCGTGCTGGCCGGGCCGACCGGCCTGCCGGGCTGCCGGTCCGCCCAGGCGGTCACCGTCGCGCCCGAGGGCAAGGGCACCCACGAGGTCGCCGTCTTCCGCCGGTCCGGGGACCGCTGGGAGCGTTCGGCGGTGGCGCTGCTGCGGGTCTCGTAGAGCACATCGGGTCTGGCATGCTGGTGTCGGGCGCGGCCCGGCGCCCGACCTCCTGACCGGGAGCCCACGCCTCTGGCCTCGCGGGGGGCCACCGGCCGCCGACCTGGACCTGGCCGCCGCCGTACGGGACGCGGTCTCGGTCACGGTGGCGCACCTGACCGGGCCGGTGCTCGGCAACTCGTTCGACGCGAACTTCGGGCTGG
>Ga0210378_10001928_pt1 | contig 10707 bp, 8 predicted proteins | sample PLM1_60_b1redo_FD_155465 | JGI IMG/M metagenome (GOLD analysis project Ga0210378, IMG submission 155465) | Groundwater sediment microbial communities from an aquifer in East River, Colorado, USA - PLM1_60_b1 redo | ecosystem: Environmental > Terrestrial > Soil > Riparian zone | place: USA: East... | reverse complement strand
CGTGCTCGGAAGCGGCTGCCGCCCCCCGGCTGCGGCTCGATCTCGGTCGCCAGGAGGTCCGCCCCCGGGGCGGGACCGGCGCCGGGCTCGGGCTCCAGGGCGAAGCGGATCTCGACCCTGCGGCTCGCCGCGCCGGGGAGGGAGACGTCCGCTCCCCGAACCAGGTCGGAGGCGGGTGCGCTGAAGCGGGCGAACGCCTCCGCCAGCTCCGTCAGCGAGCCCCAGCGGGAGTGGTGGTCGAGCTCGAGGTTCGTCACGACCGCCACCTCCGGCCGCAGCTCGAGGAAGCTTGCGTCGCTCTCGTCCGCCTCGGCGACCACCCACTCCCCCTCGCCCCAGCCGGCGTTTGCCGGTTCGCCGCCGGGTCCGGCGCCGGGAAGCTCGCCGCCGAGGAAGAAGGCCGGATCGGCTCCGCTCGCCCGCAGCGCATGAACGCAGATCGCCGTGGTCGTCGTCTTGCCGTGGGTGCCGGCGACCGCCAGCAGGCGGCGGTCGGCGCAGAGCTCCGCGAGCAGCTCGCCGCGATGAAGGACCCGCTGACCCCGCTCGCGGGCGATCGCCAGCTCAGGGTTGTCATCGCCAATCGCGGTGGAGACGACCACCTCGGCGTCGGCGGGCACCTGGGTTGCGTCGTGGCCCAGGTGGGGCTGAAGTCCCGCCGCCCGCAGGCGCTCCATGTACGAGGACTCCGCGCGGTCGGAGCCGCTCACCTCGGCGCCGAGGCGGTGGCAGACCAGCGCCAGGCCGCTCATCCCGGCGCCGCCGATCGCGATGAAGTGGAGCTTGCGGCCGCTCCAGCTCATCTCCCGATCGCCTCCAGGACCTCGGCGGCGATCCGATCGGCCGCGTCGGGGCGGGCGAGCCGAGCCGAGGCGGCCGCCATCTCGGCGAGACGGCTCGGGTCTCCGAGCAGGCCGGTGATCACCGAGGCGAGGTGGGCGGGCTCGAGCTCGGCGTCGGGGATCACGACCGCGGCGCCGCCATCCGCCATCCAGCGGGCGTTGGCGTCCTGATGGTCGCCGGTGGCATGGGGGTAGGGGACGAGCACGGCCGGCCGGCCGGCGGCGGCGATCTCCATCACCGAGCCTCCGGCCCGGGCGAGGACCAGGTCGGCGGCGGCGAGGACGTCGCCGAGGTTGGGCTCATAGGAGAGCATTGTGTACTCGCCTGGCGAACCGGCCTCGCGCCAGCGCCGCTCGAGCTCGGGGTAGTCGCGGCGGCCGGCTACGTGGATCACCCGGGTCTCCGCGGTTGGCGCGGCGAAGGCGTCGAAGGCCGCCTGGTTGATTGAGCGGGCCCCGAGGCTGCCACCGACCACCGCGAGGCAGCGCTCGCCCTCGGAGAGCCCGAAGCGGGCCCGCGCGGCCTCCGGGTCGGCGTCGATGACGGCGCGGGGGATGGGGCGGCCGGTGACGAGGTAGGGGGCGCCCTCGCGGCCGGGGATCGGGAAGGCGAGGCAAACCCGCCGGGCGCGCCGAGCGAGCATCCGGTTGGCGAGGCCCAGGTGGCTGTCGGCCTCGGTGAGCACCAGCGGGAGCCCCATCCTCACCGCCGCCAGCCCCGCCGGGCCGGCGACGTAGCCACCGCCGCCGAGCACCGCCTCGGCGCGTCGCTCGGCGAGCAGCCGCCGGGCGGCACGAACGGCGCGCGCGGAGCGAATCGCGGCAAGGGCGGCGCGGAGAGGGTTGCGGCGGTCGAGGCCGCTCACCCGCAGGAAGTCGATCTCATAGCCGGCGGCGGGCACCAGCTCAGCCTCGGCCCGATCGCGGGTGCCGAGGAAGCTGACCTGGGCGCCCTCAGCGCGCAGCGCGTCGGCGACGGCGATCGCCGGCACGACGTGCCCCGCCGTGCCGCCGGCCGCTATCACGACTCGTGCCACTGGTTGCGCGCTTCCTCTTCGTGTGGGTTCCGCCCTCGACCAGAGGAAGTCTTGCAGCGGCCCCGGCCGAGCCGCTCGACGCCTTCCGGGATCGGGTAGAGGCGCCGGCGGGGCGGCGGCGGGCGCCCGCGGCGGCCGGCCTCCGGGCGACGTTCAGGATCAGGCCAGCCGCGGCGAGGGTGATCACCAGGCTGGTGCCGCCGTAGGAAACGAACGGGAGCGGCACCCCGGTGAGCGGCGCGAGGCCGAGCACCGCGAACAGGTTGACCGCCGCCTGAGCCATGATCAGCGAGGTCAGCCCCGCCGCGAGCAGCTTGCTGAAGCGATCGCGAGCCCGGTGGGCGGCGCGGAAGCCGGCGTAGCCGAACATCCCGAAGAGCCCGATCAGGACGACCATCCCGGCCAGCCCCGTCTCCTCGCCGAGGACGGCGGCGATCATGTCGGTGTGGGCCTCGGGCAAATACGATGCCTTCTGGACGCTCTCGCCGAGGCCAACGCCGAGGACGCTGCCCGAGCCGACCGCGATCGTCGCCTGGGTGCCCTGGAAGCCGGCTCCGGTGGAATCGGCGCCGGGGTTGAGGAACCCGGTGAGCCGCTCCTGCTGATAGGGATTGATGGCGATCATCGCCAGTCCAGCGATCGCGATCACCGCCCCCACCGGGGCCAGGGTGCGAGGGCGAACGCCTGCCCCGAACAGCAAGCAGCAGACCGCGAAACAGAGGACGGTGGCGGAGCCAAGATCGGGCTGGCGGGCGATCAGCAGCGCCGCGAGGCCAACCACGAGCAGGTAGGGCATCAGCCCCTTGAGGGTGCGCACCCGCTTCGGCCGCGACGCCAGCAGGTGGGCGCCGTAGAGGACGATCGCGAACTTCGCCAGCTCGGAGGGCTGGAACTGGAACAGCCCGGCGCCGAGCCAGCGCTGGGCTCCGTTGACGGTGGTGCCGACCCCGGGCAGCAGCACGGCGAGCAGCAGGAAGATGGAGATCCCCAGCAGGGCCGGGGTGAGCAGCCGGACGACCTGGACGCCCCTGATCGAGGCGAAGCGCAAGACCACCAGCCCAATCCCGGCGAAGAGGACCGTGCGCTTCAGGTAGTAGGCGCCGTCGCCGCCGCCGGCGAGCAGGGTGCGCGCGGAGCTGGCGCTGAACACCATCACCGCTCCCAGGGCGAGCAGGCAGAGGGTGGCGGTGAGCAGCAGCGAGTACTCGAGCGGCGGGGCCGAGCGCGATCCGTCGCGACGCTCGGCGCTCATCCGAGGTCCTCCACCAGCTGCCGGAAGCGCTCGCCGCGCTCCTCGAAGTCCGCGAAGGCGTCGAAGCTGGCGCAAGCCGGCGAGAGCAGCACCACCTCACCCGGCTGGGCCCGGGCCGCAGCCTCCTCGACGGCGCGCTCGAGGGTCCCGCACTCGACCAGGGCCACCCCATGCGACTTCGCCGGGGCGAGAGCGGAGGACAGCTGCTCGGCCGCCTCCCCGATCAGGTAGCAGGCACGGCAGCGGGCCTCGACCGGCTCCAGCAGAGGCTCGAAGCTCTCTCCTTTCCCCCTGCCGCCGAGGATCAGGTGGACGCCTCCATCGAACGCCTCGATCCCGGCGATCGCCGAGGCGACGTTGGTGGCCTTCGAGTCGTTGACGTAGAGGACGCCGCCGTGCTCTCCCAGCCGCTCGAGCCGATGTGGGACGCCCTCAAAACTCGAGAGCCCCTCCACGACGGAATCCCGCGGGATCCCGGTGGCGAGCGCCGCCGCGGCCGCCGCGATCGCGTTCTCTGTGTTGTGCCGGCCGAGCAGCTTCAGCTGGTCGCTGCGCAACAGCGGCTCGTCGCCGGCGAAGATCACGCCTCCGCGAATGCTCACCTCGCAGTCGGGGTCCGCCGCCATCTCGGTCGTGGGGCAGAAGCGCAGCAGCCGTGCGCAACCGCCGAGGTCGCGGCCCCGCAGCTCCGGCGTCGCCGCGTTATAGACGGCGACGTCGTCGTTTCCCTGGTTGGCGAAGATCCGCAGCTTCGCCTCGATATAGCTCTCGAGGCTCCCGTGGCGGTCGAGGTGATCGGGCGCGACGTTCAGGAGGACCGCGCACTCAGGGGCGAAATACTCGGAGTCCTCGAGCTGGAAGCTCGAGGCCTCGCAAACAACGGTGGCGTCGGGCTCGACCTCGCCGACCAGCGAGGCAAGCGGGGTGCCGACGTTTCCGGCCACGGCCACCGGCAGCCCGGCGACCCGGTGGAGGTGCCCGAGCAGCTCGGTCGTGGTGGTCTTCCCGTTGGTGCCGGTGACCGCGATGAAGGGATTGGGGATCAGACGCCAGGCAAGCTCCAGCTCCCCGGTCACCTCGAGGCCGCGCTCCCGCGCGGCCTTCACCACCGGTGCGTCCTGGGGCACTCCGGGGCTCTTGACCAGGGTCCTCGCCTCCGCTACGAGCTCGGTTCCATCCACCTTCAGGCTGACTTCGACGCCCGCCTCCGCCAACCCTTCCGCCCCCGGGGGCTCCCCGGAGTCGCAGCCGAGGACGCGCTCGCCACGCCCCGCGAGCAGGCGAGCGACTGCCGCCCCCGAGCGGGCCAGCCCGACCATCAGGAAGGGCCCCCGCGGCAAAGGGGGACGCAGGCGCGGGTCGCCGAATCGGTTCACATAACCATCTTCGCCCTAGCCGCCCGGCTCCCTGCGGCCAGGCACGAATTAGGCGCAGATCAGGGCCCGCTCCAGTTCGGTGACGTTCTCACGCCGGAGCGGGCTCGACTGCGGGCGCGAGCGAGGGGGTGCCGGGGCGCAAATGCAGGCCGCAGATCACGGCGCCGGCCGCGAAGATGGCGGCCGCCCACCAGAAGGCGGTGGTGTAACCGTGCACGGCTGCGTCCGCCACGACGCCCGGGGATGCCGCCTTCCCGGCGAGGAAGGTGGAGATTGAGGTAGGGATTACCCGAGCGACGGGCGGCGAATGGCTCGAGTGAGGAGAATTGCCGGGGTATCGACGTGAACCAGCCGCACTTCGAGCTAACCCCGATCGGAACGGTCGAGTCCCCGCTCACCGATCCCGCGTCGGCCCCGAAGCAGGGCGACGAGGGAGCGCCGGACGCCTGGCTCGTCCTCGATCCTGCCGTGCTCGAGGCCCTCGACGGGCTCCGCGCAGGAGACGAGGTCATCGTCCTCACCTGGCTCGATCGCGCGGATCGCGACGCACTCCAGGTGCATCCGCGGGGCGATCCGTCGAGGCCGTCGCAGGGCGTTTTCAGCACCCGCTCTCAGCACCGACCCAATCCGATCGGGTTGCACCGCGTCGAGATCGCGTCGATCGACGGCGGCAGGGTACGGGTGCACAATCTCGAGGCGGTTGACGGGACCCCGATCGTGGACGTGAAGCCGGTGCTCAGCACGGACGTGAGCGAGCGGTGAATACACCGCAGGCCGCCCGGCCGGGAGGCGCCGGCTAGGGCCCGATTGCCTGCTGGTAGAGGGTGAAGCCGATCCCCGAGCAGACCGCGGCGATGATCCAGAAGCGGAGCATGATCTTGGTCTCCGACCAGGCGAGGAGCTCGAAGTGGTGGTGGACCGGGGCCATCAGCAGGATCCGCCGCCGGAAGGCCTTGAAGGCGGCGACCTGGAGCGCCACCGAGAGCGCCTCGATCACGAAGATCCCGCCGATGATGATCAGCAGCACCTCGGTCTGAGTCATCACCGCCAGCGCCCCGATCGCGCCCCCGAGGCCGAGGGAGCCGGTGTCGCCCATGAAGATCGAAGCGGGGAAGGCGTTGAACCAGAGGAAGCCGATGCAGCCGCCGACGAGGCAGGCGGAGAGCAGCGCCAGGTTCTCCTGCTCGTTGGTGATGAAGGTGATCGCCGTGTAGGCGAGGAGGACGATCGCGCAGCAGCCGGCGGCGAGCCCGTCGAGCCCGTCGGTGAGATTGACGGCGTTGCTGGCGCCGGCGATCACCAGGAAGACGAGCAGCAGGTAGACGGCGTCGGGGATGTCCACCTGGGCGTCGGAGATCCGGAGCTCGATCACCGACTCCAGCCCGACCTCGTTCTTGGCGACGTAGTAGAGGCCGACCGCGAGCAGGAACTGGTAGGCGAGCTTCCAGCGGGCCGAGAGGCCGAGTGAGCGCCGCTTGACCAGCTTCAAGAAGTCGTCGGCGAAGCCGATCGCGGCGCAGCCGATCGCCACGCCGAAGACCGCGAGGCTGGCGACGTCGCGGTCGGAGAGCACCAGGTAGGGGATCGCGATCGCGGTGAAGATGATCAGCCCGCCCATCGTCGGAGTGCCGGCCTTCTCGTGGTGCTCCTCGGGGCCCTCCTCGCGGATCTGCTGGCCGAACTCCTTGACCCGCAGGTACTCGATGAAGCGCGGGCCGAGGAAGATGCAGATCAGCATCGCCGCCATCCCGGCGATCAGGATCTCTCCCAGCATTACTTCCCCAGCCTCTCGGCGACCAGCTCGAGGCCGACCGCGCGCGAGCCCTTGACCAGGATCGCGTCCCGGGGCTGGAGTCGCTCGGCGAGCGCCGCTGCGGCGGCCTCCGCGTCGGGCACCTCGGCGTCGGGGTTGTACTCCCGGCCGAGCTCTCCGACGCCGATCAGCAGCTCCACCCCGCGCCGCCGGGCGTGCTCGCCGATCTCGCGGTGGTAGGCCGCCGCCTCCGGCCCGAGCTCCCGCATCTCGCCGAGCACGGCGACCCGGCGGCCGCCGGCCGGCAGGGAGGCGAGGTGATCGAGCGCCGCCCGCATCGAGATCGGGTTGGCGTTGTAGGAGTCGTTGATCAGGATCGCGTCCCCCGGGAGCTCGACGATTTCCCCCCTGAGGCGCGAGAAGACTATCCCCGGCGCCCGCTGTGCCATCCCATCAAGCGGCAGCCTCAGGGCGACGCCGGCGGCGATCGCCGCCAGCGCGTTGTCGAGGTTGTAGGCCTCGACGAACGGCAGCTTGAAGGCGTGCTCCCCCGCCGGGGTGACCACGACTGCGTTCGTCTCCCCCGCTTCGGCCACCACATCCCGAGCCTGGACGTCGCCTCCTCGCCCGAAACGCAGCAGCATCGGCGCCCGATCCAGGTGCGGCTGCAGCGGGCCGGGATCGGCCGGGACCACAGCGGTGCCGCCCTCGACAAGCCCGTCGATGATCTCCGCCTTCGCGGCGGCGATTGCCTCAATCGTCCCAAGAAGCTCGACGTGTACCGGGCCGACGTTGGTGATCACCGCGACGTCGGGCTCCGCGATCTCGGAGAGCTCCGCGATCTGCCCCGCGCCGCGCATCGCCATCTCGAGGACGAGGACCTCGGTCTCCTCGCCGGCTCCGAGGACCGCGAGCGGCAGGCCGATCTCGGTGTTGAAGTTCTCCGGGCTGGCGTGGACGGCGGCGGGCAGGATCGCCCGGCAGACGTCTTTGACCGAGGTCTTCCCGGTGGAGCCGGTGATCCCGATCACCCGGCAGCCGAGCTCCCGGCGCCAGTGGCGGGCGAGGGCCTGGAGAGAGGCGAGCGGGTCTTCGCTGCCCAGCACCCAGCGCTGGTCCTCGCCGGCGCCGGCCAGCTCGCGGGCGTGCTCCGCACCCACCAGCACCCCCCAGGCTCCGCCCCGGAGCGCGTCGGCGGCGAACCGGCCGCCGTCCTCGCGCTCTCCCCGCAGGCCGACGAAGAGGTCGCCCTCGCGCGCCTCGCGGGAGTCGATCAGGGTCCGGCGGGGGCCTCCGTCGCCCCCGCGCCGCACCACCTCGGCCCCGGCAGCCGCGGCCAGGCGCTCGCCGTCGAGCGCGATCATCGAGCCGCTGCCGTCAAGCGACGAAGCTCTTCTCGAGCCACGTCCCGGTCGTCGAACGGGATCTTCCGACCGCGCTCGAACTCCTGGCCCTGCTCGTGGCCCTTGCCCGCGATCACCACGGTGTCGTCGCGCTCGGCAGCCTCCAGGGCCCGGGCGATCGCGGCCCGCCGGTCGGGCTCGACCACCACCTGTCCCTCGCCGACCAGGGCCGAGTCGATACCGGCGACGATCTCCTCGATGATCGCCTCGGGCTGCTCGGAGCGGGGATTGTCGGAGGTGACGATCGCCAGATCCGAGAGCTCGGCCCCGGCCCGGCCCATCAGGGGTCGCTTTTCGCGGTCTCGGTCGCCGCCGGCGCCGAACACCGAGATCACCCGGCGCTGGGTGATCCTGCGAGCGGCCTCGAGCACGTTCTGGAGCGCCTCCGGGGTGTGGGCGTAGTCGACGAGCACCGCAAAGGGCTGGCCCTCGTCGATCGACTCGAACCGACCCGGCACCTGGCCGGCCGATGCGAGGGCGGCGCCCGCGCGCCGCAGGTCGAGGCCGAGCGCCTGAGCGACCGCGAGCGCCGCGAGCGCGTTGGCGACGTTGAAGTCGCCGGGGAGCGGCGTCCGGACCTCGAGCGCCCCGGCGGGCGAGAGGCAGGTGAAGGTCGAGCCGCCGGCGTCGAAGGCGACCTCGCGGGCGCTGAGGTCCGCCTCGCCTCCGCCGGGGGAGAAGGTGACCCGGTCGCCGCTCGGTCCCTCGGCAAGCTCTTCGGCCAGGCGGCGGCCGTAGGGGTCGTCGACGTTGACGACCGACACCCCTCCCTCCAGTTCAATCGTCGGGGCGCCACCCTCGGCCGTGAACAGCAGGCGCTTCGCGGCGAAATAGTCCTCCATCCCCTCGTGGAAGTCGAGGTGGTCCTGGGTGAGGTTGGTGAACACCTTGAGGTCGAACCGGATCGCGTCGGCGCGATGGAGGACAAGGGCGTGCGAGGAAACCTCCAGCACGCAGGCCTCGTCTCCGGCCTCGGCCATCCGCCGGAAGGTCGCCTGCAGGTCGATCGCCTCCGGCGTCGTCCGCTCGACCTCCTCGACCTCCCCCCCGACCACGCGCTGAATGGTGCCGAGCAGGCCGCAGCGGCGGCCGGCGTCCTCGAGCAGGTGGCGCACCAGGAAGGCAGTGGTGGTCTTGCCGTTGGTGCCGGTGACGCCGATCACGGTCAGGTCCTCTGTTGGGTCACCCCAGAACGCCGCGGCGAGCGGCGCCATCGCCGCCCGGGCTTCGGCGACCTGGACCTCCGGGACGCCCAGCTCCAGTGGCCGTTCGACCACGAGGGCGGCGGCGCCCGCCTCGACCGCCCCGCCGGCGAACTCGTGCCCGTCGCGGCTCAGCCCGGTGACGCAGAAGAAGAGGGTGCCGGGCCCGACATGGCGGCTGTCGTAGGCGAGATCGGAGATCTCCACGCTCGTATCGCCGCGCACTTCGGCGGCGAGCGCTGAGTCGCGCAGGAGGTCCTCGAGCCTCATCGCGGGCGATTCTAGGTGTGGCCCCCTGGATGAGTGCTCTATCGGGGCGAGATCCCCATGTAAGGGAGCGCAAACGAGGCGATATCGCCGAATACGGGCGCCGCCACCTCGCCGCCGGTGTGAACATAGAGCGGCTCGTCGACGACCACGGTAACCAGCAGCTTCGGGTTCTGGGCGGGGGCGAAACCGACGAACGAGGCGACGTAGCGAGAGTCGGAGTATGTGCCGTCCTCGACCTTCTGCGCAGTACCGGTCTTGCCGGCCAGCACGTAGCCCGGGACGCTGACCGAGGAGGCGGTGCCGCCGGGCTCCAGCACCCCCTCGAGCATCCGGCGGAGCTGCGCCGAAGTCTCGGTGCTGATCACGCGCTGACCGTCCGAGTCACTCTCGGTCGGCTCGCTGCCGACCTGGGTGATCAGCCGCGGCCGACGGAGGATCCCGCCGTTGGCGACCGCCGAGTATCCGGTGGCCATTTGCAGAGGAGTTACCGCGAGCCCCTGGCCGATCGGGAGGTTGCCCATCGTCGAGCCCGAGTAGTCGTCGCGCGACGGCACGATCCCCTGCTCCTCTCCGGGGTAGTCGAGGCCGGTCTTCTCACCGAAGCCGAACCTGTCGATCCAGTCCGAGAACCGGTCCGGGCCCTCCTCGAGCCCAATCTTCACCGCGCCGACGTTGGACGACTGGGCGAGGATCTGGGAGACGGTTGCGTCGATCGGGGGCCGCTCGTGGGCCTCCCCGATCCTCCGGTCGGCCACCTGGATCTCCGAGGGCAGGTAGAAGCTCGTCTGCGGGGTCACCACCTTGTCCTCGAGGGCGGCCGCCACGGTGAAGGCCTTGAAGGTCGAGCCGGGCTCGTAGGTGAAGCCGGTCGCCCGGTTGGCGAGCTCCTCGTCGCTCGCCGACTCCAGGTCGGTCGGGTCATAGCCGGGCCAGTTCGCCATCGCCAGGATGTCGCCGCTGCTCGGGTCCATGACGATCGCCGTGGCGCCCTTCGCCTCGAAGTGCTCTCCCGCCTCGGCCAGCGCCTCCTCGGTGCGGCCCTGGATCGCGGCGTCGAGCGTCACCCTGACGTCCTGACCGATGCTGGCGGGGCGGACGGTCTCGGTCCGGAGCGGCTCGCCGAGCGCGTCGTGGACCACCTCCTGCTCGCCGTTGGCGCCCCCGAGCACGTCGTCCTCTGCCTGCTCGAGGCCGGTGAGTCCCTGGTTCTCGGTGCCCACCGCTCCGATCACCTGCGAGGCGAGCTCGCCCTGCGGGTAGAGGCGGCGGCTGTCGGGGACGGTCGAGATGCCGGCGATCTCCAGCCGCTCCACCCGATCAGCGGTGTCGAGGTCCACTTTCCGCGCCAGATAGGCGAAACCGGAGCTACGGTCGGAAAGGGACTCGGTGAAGTCGGCCACGGAGACCCCGGTCACGTCGTGGAGGCGCTCCGCCGTGCGCTCCGGATCCTTCACCTGGTAGGGGGTGGCGATGATGTCGGCGGCGTCCTCGGAGACCGCGAGCACCTTGCCCGTGCGGTCGATCACCCTCCCCCGCTGGCCGGGAATCGTCACCTCAGTCACCTGCTGGCCG
>Ga0210378_10001927_pt1 | contig 10708 bp, 11 predicted proteins | sample PLM1_60_b1redo_FD_155465 | JGI IMG/M metagenome (GOLD analysis project Ga0210378, IMG submission 155465) | Groundwater sediment microbial communities from an aquifer in East River, Colorado, USA - PLM1_60_b1 redo | ecosystem: Environmental > Terrestrial > Soil > Riparian zone | place: USA: East... | reverse complement strand
CGCCGGCTCAGCGCCAGGAACTGCGGAACGACGCTGGCCAGGTTGATGAGGTAGGACGCGTGCGAGAGCACCGCCTTCACGCCGCTGCCGCCGAGGGCGGAGCGGAAGGCGCCCGACTCGCCCCGCGTCATCGGCTTCGCCTTCCATTGGCGCTGGCTGCGCGTGAAGATCTGGATGGCGGTGGCCTCGATGCTCCGGCCGTTGCCGGGAGCCATCGGCACGCCGCCCGAGGTGGGGACGTGCGCTCCGAGCAGCATCAGGTGCGCACCGCGATGCGCCCCTCGCCGACCCGGAGGAAGAACCGGCCCTTCACTTCCTCCGTGTGCTCCAGCAGCGTCTGGTGGGGGCCGCGGGCGAAAAGAGCGGTGGCGCGGCCCCTGCGCACCCTCGCTTCGAAGCGTCCCGTATCGCGGTTCATCCCGAGCGCCTCGTCGGTGACCTTCTCCACGGTGCCGTCGTCGAGCACCACGCGGGCCTCACCCTTATCGGCGTCGAGGACCAGGCTCGTCACCTCGAACGCCGGGCCCTGCACGTCCACCTTCATGCGCTGCTGCCCGTCGACGATGAAGGCGCCCCCATCCTCGAAGACCAGGTGGGACTTGAAGTAACGAAGGCTGGGGGGGTGGATGACATGCACGTCCCCCACGCGCCAGGTCCCGTCGGAATGGACGCGCAGGCCCTCCGGCGGCTCCCAGCGCCGCTTTCTCGACGCCATTTCTCGATTATAGGGGCACCCTATAATAGAAGATGGAGGGTCGGAAATGGCGCTGGCGACGATGCCGGTCGTCGGGGCGGCGGAAGAGCTTCAGGAAAGGATCGTCGCGGCCAGGCAGGCGCTCGGCCGGCGGGTGGTGATCCTCGGCCACCACTACCAGCGCGACGAGGTCATCCGGCACGCCGACTTCACCGGCGACTCCTTCAAGCTCGCCCAGCTCGCGGCCACCCGTCCCGAGGCCGAGTACATCGTCTTCTGCGGCGTGCACTTCATGGCCGAGTCGGCCGACATCCTGTCCGCCGATCACCAGAAGGTGATCCTGCCCGACCTCGACGCCGGCTGCACGATGGCCGACATGGCCGAGATCGGCCAGGTGGAGGACTGCTGGGAGCAGGTGACGTCGGTGGTGGGGGAGGACATCCTGCCCGTCACCTACATGAACTCCGCCGCTTCCCTGAAGGCTCTGGTGGGACGAGAGGGCGGCGCCGTGTGCACCTCGTCGAACGCGCGGGCGGTACTGGATTGGGCCTTCCGTTCGCGGCCGCGCGTGCTGTTCTTCCCCGACCAGCACCTCGGCCGCAACACCGGCTACCGGATGGGCATCCCGCTCGAGGAGATGGCCGTGTGGGACCCCAACGAGGAGCGCGGCGGGCTCACCGACGCCCAGATCCGCGGCGCGCGCGTCCTGCTCTGGAAGGGCCACTGCTCCGTCCACAACCGCTTCACCCCCGAGATGGTGGACACCCGCCGGGCCCAGATCGCCGGCGTGAAGGTGATCGTGCACCCCGAGTGCCGGTTCGAGGTGGCGCAGAAGGCGGACGCCATCGGCTCCACCGAGGGCATCATCAAGACGATCAAGGACAGCCCGCCCGGGACGAAGTGGGCGGTGGGCACCGAGCTGAACCTCGTCAACCGGCTGGCCCGCGAATGCGCGCCCGAGCGGCAGGTCGTGAGCCTGGACGATTGCTTCTGCGTCTGCAGCACCATGTTCCGCATCGACCCGCCGCACCTGACCTGGGTGCTCGAGAGCCTCGTCGAGGGCCGGCTCGTGAACGTCGTTAAGGTCCCGGGCGAGATGGCGCGCCACGCGCGGGTGGCGCTGGATAGGATGCTGGAGATCCGGTAGGCACCCGGTGATGCTGTCGTCGTTGCTGCTAGGCCTTCTTCTCTTCCAGGGACCCGGGGACGGATGGGCCCTGGTTCACGACACGCGGCAGGTCAAGAGGCTCTACTACGACCTGTCCCAGACGACTGAGATCTGGCTCCGCCTCATCCCCGAGGATCCGGAGGGAAAGCCGCCCCTCGTGAACCTCATCTTCCAGGCGTTCTTTCCCGGACGGGCGGAGCGCGACCCGTACACGGGGCTTCCGCGGGAACCGAAGGGCCCGCCGGCGCGACTGGTCCTCGTGGCGCAGCCGTTGCCGATGACGATGATCCGTGAGCTCTCGCTGCGTCTCACCGTCGACGACAAGACCGTCGACCTGACGGGACCGACCGCCAAGTACCGGTACCTGTATCCGTGCGGGCCAGGTGACGGATGTTCGGCGAACGGGGTCGAAGCCGAGATCGACGCGTCTCTCTTGCGTTCGTTGACCGGGGCGCGGGTGGTAACCGGTCAGGCCCTGGGGTTCCCGATCAAGCTGACGGTCGAGGACCAGCGGGTCCTGGCGGAGTTCGGGAGCAAGGTCGGTCTGAGCGGGCAGTGATACAGCGCCCTCAGCGATTGCCGGGATGTCAGTCAGGCAGGCCGAACAGTCCCGGGACCGAGATGTCTTCGTCCAGCTCGGGCCAGTGGATTGCGTACCCGCTGGCGGAAAACTCGTAATGGCTCCTCTGCTCGGGTGTCGCATCGCGCAAGCGCGGAAACCACTCGAGCGGCACCGTTAACGAGCGTCCGTCCCGCAGATGGACTACGAAAGCATCCGGGATGAACTCCAGTGCTCGGGCGCGCGGTTCAGAGCTGATCGCCGAAGTACTCATGCCACCTTTCGACGAAGAAGACTTGGTGCTCAAGAGTTAGCTCCCGAATCCGCCTCAGCTCCGCTGGGTTGTACCCTTCCGAGAAGGCCAACGATACAGACTGAAGCCAGAGTTTCGCGTTCGCGTCGCCTTTGCGCACGTGCACGTGCGGAGGCTCGTTTCCCTCGCGGCTGTGGAAGTAGAACCGGAAGCCTTCGATCAACAACAGCGTCGGCACGCACCATTTCTATCTTGTCCTCTTGACCCACTAGGTCCTCGCCTGCGTCGATTGTACGCCCGGCCGGCTTACGGGCGGTCAGCGATCGCCGTTCGCCTGACTGAATCGTCGCTACGGAACGATACCGTTGCTCATCCCCGACCACTTTTTTGGCGGCGAACCAAAAACCCGTTGCCATGGCCACCGTTCCGGTCAGTGCCACGCCAGGCGAATTCGTGAAGAAGTTTTTCGGTAATGAAGTTCGCTCCATCGGGCTTCTTTCAGGTCTCGGATTCTCCCTTCGGATTTTATTCAGCTGTCCGTGCGCCCCTCCGCACACGTAACGTTGCCGGCGCTGTCCACCTCGCGCCAGTGAGCCAACCAGACGGCGCGCGCCACAGATGCGGCGCGCGCTGGTTATCCATCGCAAGTTATGGCTTGACGAGTTTGCGGTGGAAATGGCAGAAGCAGTCTTCAAGAAAAGTACCGTCACCGGCTCTAAATTTCAGTATGTCTACCATGTGGATATGACCACCCGCGAAACGTCGATAAATCCCTGTCGCCTCCAAGATCTCCAGTTTGAAGGTCCCATCCCAGGTCCACGACTCGCCTGGTGACGGCATCTCCGGAAGCTGTTCAACATCAGAGCCCACGAACTGCGCCGTAAACGCGCCCCCCGGGAGGTCGTAGGCACACAAAGAGCCCGCGAACTGCACGTAAAAGGTACCTATCGCCTTGTTCTTGTCTCCCGGAAGCCCGCTAACGGAATAGATCTTCACCTTGGAGTACGATCCGTCATTCAGGTCCACTAGGGTCAGGCCAAGGTTGTCCTTGGGGCCATCCCCCAAGGCCACGGGTTTATAGATTCCATCCAGCAGGATGGTGAAGTGTTTGTTGATTCGTTGGTCGTGGTGTTGGCCGTCGTCGTCGGCGCGCGTGATTGGAGCCTGGAACAACAGGGCAACCGCCAGTGCCGCGAATGCGAGGTTCTTGAATATCTTCATAGGTTTTGTCCTTTCGTTGTGTCTCCCTATGGACAGACGCGGCAAAAGCCTCCTTGGGCCCTCAGCGGGCGGGGCCTAGCTTGACGGGGGAGAAGGCCGCTCCTACTCTTTGCCCTGAGGAAACTCTGCCGACGGCTCCCAGCGACCACGCGGTCACGGCCCTCCTTCAGGCCTGGGGCAACGGCGATCTCGAGGCGCGCGATCGCCTGATCCCTCTCGTCTACGGCGAATTGCGCCGGCGCGCCGCGCACTACCTGCGTCGCGAACGCCCTGGCCACACACTGCAACCCACGGCTCTCGTCCACGAGGCCTACTTCCGCCTCGCCGGGCAAGAGAGGACAGCCTGGACGGGCCGCGCGCAGTTCCTGGCGGTGGCTTCGCAGGTCATGCGCCGCATCCTGGTGGATCATGCCCGAAGCAAACGCGCCGGCAAGAGGTGGGGCCACCGGATCCAAGTTCCTTTGGAGGAGGGCGCCGCAACATCCCCGCCACGCGAGATCGATCTGATCCTCCTGGACGAGTCCCTCGATGCGCTCGCGTCGCTCTCACCCGGCCAGGCGCGACTGGTGGAGCTGCGGTACTTCGGTGGGCTGACGACGGAGGAAGCGGCCGGCGTGCTGGGCGTGTCGCACGCCACCGTCGAGCGCCGGTGGAACCTGGCTCGAGCGTGGCTCTTCCGCAGGGTGACGCAAGGGCGCCGGCCCGTTTCCCGCGGCCCAGATCGGTCTTGAGCCCATGGGCATCGCGGCCTGGGAGCGCATCCAGGAGCTGTTCGACGCAGCTCTCGGCCTCGACCCGTCCGGTCGCGATGCTTTCCTCGCCGAGGCCTGCGGGGGCGATGATGAGCTTCTCAAGGAGGTGCGGTCCCTCCTGGCCGCTCACGACGACGCGGGCAGCTTCATCCAACCGTTGGTGACGGCCGTCGGAGGAAGCCCGTCCCGCCAAGGTGGCGGCGAGCGGCTCGAGGAGCCGCCTGCCAGCCTGAGCCCCGGCACTCGGCTCGGGCCCTACGAGATCGTGGCCTGCCTCGGGAAGGGCGGGATGGGCGAGGTCTACCGCGCGCGGGACACGCGCCTGGGTCGGGAGGTGGCGGTCAAGGTCCTCCCTTCTGCGCTCTTGACGAACTCCGACCGCCTCCGCCGCTTCGAGGAGGAGGCCCGGAGGGCGTCGTCCCTCAATCACCCCAACATCCTCAGCGTTTACGACGTGGGGACGGTGGACTCCGCCCCCTACATCACGATGGAGCTGGTCGAGGGAAAAACGCTGTCCGAGCTGCTGGCCTCGTGCCCCTTGCCGGCCAAGGAGATCCTTTCCCTGGCCGTCCAGCTCGCCGCCGGCCTGGCCAAGGCCCACGCCGCCGGGATCGTGCACCGGGATCTGAAGCCGCAGAACGTGATGGTGACGGCGGACGGTGTGGTCAAGATCCTCGATTTCGGCCTCGCCAAGTACGTTCCGCGGCAGGGGGACGCGACCGTTTCCACGGTCTCCCCACATACGCAGCCAGGAACGGTGATGGGCACGGTTGGATACATGTCGCCGGAGCAGGCGGCCGGACGGCCGGCGGACTTCCGGTCCGACCAGTTCTCCCTCGGGGCCATCGTCTACGAGCTGGCCACCGGGCGGCGGGCGTTCCAGCGAGAGAGCGACGCGGAGACGCTCGCCGCGATCCTGCGCGACGAGCCCGGGCCCATCGGTGAGAGCAACCCGGACGCTCCCGCGGGACTCCAGCGGATCCTCGAGCGGTGCCTGGCCAAAGACCCGGAAGAACGCTACGGCGCGACCCGCGACCTCCTCCACGACCTCGAACACGTGCGTGACCTCGGACGCGGCGAGGAGTTCCACCCTCCGCCGGCGCGGGGGTGGCGGCGCCCATGGGTCTGGATCGTGGGCCTCCTCGTGCTCACGGCCGGGGCCGGGCTGCTCTCACGGCCATGGTGGGAGCGCATTTCCCGCTTGGCCGGTCGTGACGCCATCCGCTCGCTGATGGTGCTACCGCTGGCCAACGTCTCGGGCGACCCCGCGCAGGACTACCTCTCCGAGGGCGTCACTGACGCGCTCATCGCGGACCTCGGCAAGATCGAAACGGTGCGCGTGATCTCGCGGACCACGGCCATGAGCTATCGTGGGTCGGGCAAGACGGTGCCGCAGATCGCGTGGGAGCTGGGCGTGGACGCCGTTGTGGAAGGCTCCGTGGTCCGGGCGGGCAACCGCGTGCAGGTCACCGCCAAGCTCATCGAGGCGGCGACGGACCGGCACCTGTGGTCCGAGACGTACGAGGGCAGCCTCCGCGACGTCCTCGCCCTGCAGCGCGACGTCGTGCGCTCCGTGGCGGGAGGACTGCGGGCGAAGCTGACACAACAGGACCAGACCCGCCTGGGACCCGTGCGGGCCGTGGATCCGGACGTGTACGAGGCCTACCTCAAGGGCCGCTACTACTGGAACAAGCGCAACGAGGACTCGCTGCGGAAAGCCATCGAGTACTTCCAGGCCGCCACGCGCGGCGATCCCACCTATGCGCCTCCCTACGCCGCCCTGGCCGACTCCTACAACATTTTGGGCACGGTCATGTTGGGCAAGGATCCGCCAACCGTCATGAGACCTCGGGCCGCGGCGGCCGCCATCCAGGCCCTGCAGCTCGACCCCGAGCTGGCGGAGGCGCATGCCGCTCTGGGGTTCGTCAAGCACTATGACTGGGACTGGGAGGGGGCGGAAAAGGAGCTACGGCGGGCGATCGAACTCAATCCCAGCTACGCGCTGGCACACATCTTCTACGCGGACTTCCTCATGAGCCGGAGGCGGTTCGATGAAGCGGTCGCAGAGGAGCGCAGGGCGGAGGAACTGGACCCGCTGTCGCCGGTGGTCCTGACCAATGTCGGCTGGGTGCTCGCCTGGTCGGGAAGGCCGCGGGAGGCGATGGAGCGGTATCACAAGGCACTGGCCCTGGACCCGAACTACGTGCAGGCCCACTGGCGCCTGGGCGTGCTCCACAGGGATGAAGGCCGCTTCGAGGAGGCGACCGCTGCCTTGGAGACCGCGGTCGCCTTGACGCAGAGGGGCCCTTCGACCGTGGCCGGGTTGGCCACGATCTACGCCCTCGCGGGGCGGAAGCCGGAGGCGGAGGGGTTGTTGGAAGAGCTGCGTGCGCAGGCCTCCCGCCGCTACGTCTCGCCGTACGCCATCAGCCACGTATACGTCGTGCTCGGCGACCGCGACCGCGCCTTCGAGTGGCTGGAGAAGGCCTACCAGGAGCGGTCCAACGGCATCGCGTACCTGGTCGTAGATCCGGTTCTCGCTCCGCTGCGGGGCGATCCCCGCTTCCGCAGCCTCGCGCAGCGGGCTGGACTCCCGCTGTAACGCCGGCGAGGGCGGCGCCGGAGGCAGGAGGTCCTGCGGGCACGCCCGCCCGGCTTGTCAGCAAAGTGACCAACCGCGTCTACCGCCCGGTGCCAGAGACGCGCTGCTTCCGGAGCGCCTTGGCCGCGTACATCTCCCGGTCGGCTTCCTCCACCGCGGTCATGATGTCCTTGCCTTCCTCGTAGACGGCCAGGCCGGCGCTCGCGGGCAGGCCGACGAGGGCGAGAGCGTTCGCCACCTCGTCGCGGCGGGCCTGGGCATAGGCGCCCGACGCGCCCGGGATCACGACCACGAACTCGTCCCCGCCCCAGCGCACGACGATGTCGGTGGAGCGCGTGTGGCCGCGGATCGCCTCCGCCGCCTGGCGGATGGCCTCGTCGCCGGCAGCATGGCCCAGCCGGTCGTTGATGTCCTTCAGGTGGTCCATGTCCAGCATCAACACCGCCCCCTGCGGACCCTGGCGGCCGGCGCGCAGCTCGTCCACCAGCTCGCGGAACACGCGGCGATTGAAGCAGCCGGTGAGCGGGTCGGTCTCGGCCAGGATCTTCAGGCGGTGCTCCGCCTCCTGGAGCTGCGTGTTGCTGTTGGCGAGCGCGCGCTGCGTCGACTCCGTCACCGTGAGGACCATCGCCAGCGCGAGCAGCATCTGCAGAAGGAGAGTGACGAACGGGCCGGCCTGGAGGAGGATCGTCGTCGGTGCGTCGGGCCCGAACAACCCCGCGAAGGCCGCGACGTGGAGCGCGTGAAGCAGGCCGATGAGCGCCAGCACGTGGGCGGTGAGGCGGACCCCCATGCCGCCCGCGCGGCCCGGCCACAGCAGGGCCGCGGCGGCAAGCTCCGTCGCCCCCAGGACGGCGTACTGGACACCATGGAGCACCAGCGGCTCGGAGATCAGGGCGGGTCCCGCCGCCGCCCACGCGGCGAGGGGCAGCACGATCCACAGGTAATGGGCGCGGCGCGGCGTCGATCCGTGGTAATGGCGGGCGGCCGCGCACAGCAGCAAGCCGTGGCCTGCCTCCAGGAAGAGGTATGCGGCCAGGCTGACCGTGGATCCCCACCGCAGGGCCACCAGGAACACGGCGAGCGCCACCGCCTGGGCGATCCACGCCGCCATCCAGTCGGCGAGATAGGGTCGGGGGTCGTGCCGCTCCAGCAGCACGAAGAACAAGGCCAGGACCACGCTGCCGGCGAGCTGCGCCGCGGTGGCAATCTCGAATAGAGACATGGAGGGAGGCGCCCCCGGGCTCAAATTATAGCGGCCGGCCCCCACAAGCGGGCGCCGACGGTACATCATGGAGATGGAGGACCGGCCTAGCGATGCAAGCGGCTTCGGGGGCGACCCTGGGCGTTGGACTGCTGATCCTGTCGCTTTCCTCCGCCTGCGCCCTCGGCCGCGGCGCCAAGGCGCCGGCCGGACCCCGCGAGCTCGACCACATCAGCCCGCAAGAGAGGGCGGAGTATCTTCGCCGGGCCGTGGTGTGGCATCCGACGAACGTGCCCTCGATGGACCTTCTGCACGGCCCCCAGGGCAAGGGCGCCTTCGAGATATGGCAGAAGGTCACCTGCGACTACACGCCCTGGGACAAGCCGCTCTCCGGAGCCACCCCCAAGTTCCTCTGCGACCTCGGCGGCGGCGACGTCGTCAAGGTCAAGTACGGAAAGAAGAACGGTGAGGTCTACGCCGAGGTCGCGGCCACTCGGCTCTTGTGGGCCCTCGGCTTCGGCGCCGACCGGATGTATCCGGTCGAGGTGACGTGCCGCAAGTGTCCCATCGAGCCGTGGTACTGGAACTCCGAGCCCCGGGTCGACGAGACCCACTTCGAGGTGGCGAGCATCGAGCGCAAGCTCGAGGGCAAGAAGATCGAGGCCGGCAAGGAGGGCTGGGACTGGCCGGAGATCGACCAGGTGGACGAGGGCGCGGGCGGGGCCACCCGGGCCCACCGCGACGGCCTCAAGCTGCTGATGGCGTTCCTGCAGAACAGCGACAACAAGCGGCCCAACCAGGAGCTGATCTGCCTGCCGGACGGCTTCAAGCGGGATGAGGCGGGCAACGAAGAGTGCACGAAGCCCTTCATGTACGTCCAAGACCTGGGCCTGGCCTTCGGCAAGTCGACCTTCCTCAACATGAGCCGGGTCGACTTCAACGCCTGGCAGGGAGAGCCCATCTGGCGCGACCCGCGGCAGTGCGTGGCGAATCTCCGGAAGACCCACACCTCCCGCCTCGTCAACCCGCGCATCAGCGAGGCCGGGCGGAAGTTCCTCGCCGACCTTCTCGTCCAGCTTTCCGACAAGCAGATCCGGGACATGCTCCTCGCGGGTCGGATGGATCGGCTGGAGCAGGAGACCGAGACGGCCACCGGAGAGCGCAAGGTGACTCTCGACGACTGGGTCGGCCTTTTCAAGAAGAAGCGGGACGAGGTCGTTAACCAGAGGTGCCCACAATGACGAGTCAACGTGCCCTGCTCGGCGGCCTGGTCCTCGCCGGATCGGTGGCCGCCGCCGGATGCTCTTCCGGCGCCAAGGAGACGATCGCGCCACCCCAGACCGTGGAGATGGACGGCGAGACGCTCCGCAAGTTCCAGCACGAGGTGGAGGAGTACGTCGAGCGGCGAAAGGAGGCTGTGAAGCAAATCCCGCCCCTCGACGACAGGTCCACGCCGACCAAGGTGGACGCCTACCAGAACGCCCTCACCAACGCGATCATCACGTTTCGCAGGGGAAGCAAGCGGGGTGACATTTTCAAGCCCGAAGTGGAGCAGGCCATACGGCGGATGCTCCACCGCGAGTTCTCGGGCCCGCAGGGGCCCGCGCTCATGCAGGCGGTCAAGCAGGGTAACCCCAGGGTGGAGGGGAACCCGCTGTCGCGGGACCCCTCGAAGGAGGTCATGAAGAACGTCACCGTGGCCGTCAACGCGCGGTATCCGGAAACCGCGCCGTATTCCTCGGTTCCGCCCTCGCTTCTCCTGAAGTTCCCGCTGCTGCCGCCGCAGGTGCGCTACCGATTCATCGGCCGGTCGCTGATCCTGCGCGACACCGAGGCGGACGTGATCCTGGACTTCATTCCCGACGTCGTCCCTGACCCGTCGATTCCGAGGTGAGCCCATGAATCGCCGCGCTCTCTTCTCGAAGGCCGTGCAGCGTCTGGCTCTCGCCGCGCTCGCCGTGACGTTTGCGGCCGCTCCGGCGGCAGCGCAGGAGCTGCGCCTGCCGCTGAAGGACGGCTCCGTGCGCTTCGCCGTCATCGGCGACACCGGCACCGCGAGCACCGCGCAGTACGACGTGGGCAAGCAGATGATCGCGTTCCGGACCAAGTTCCCCTTCGATTTCGTGATCATGGTCGGAGACAACATCTACAGCGGCACCGGCTCCGCCCAGGACTTCAAGACGAAGTTCGAGCAGCCTTACGCCCAGCTCCTCACGGACAAGGTCAAGTTCTACGCTGCCCTCGGGAACCACGAC
>Ga0210378_10001926_pt1 | contig 10709 bp, 12 predicted proteins | sample PLM1_60_b1redo_FD_155465 | JGI IMG/M metagenome (GOLD analysis project Ga0210378, IMG submission 155465) | Groundwater sediment microbial communities from an aquifer in East River, Colorado, USA - PLM1_60_b1 redo | ecosystem: Environmental > Terrestrial > Soil > Riparian zone | place: USA: East... | reverse complement strand
GCCGGACCAGATCCGCACTCGCGTCCAGCACTGGTCGACGCCCACCGGTGACCCCACCTACGGCGTGTGGGCGGTCGAGGAGCGGGCCAACCCTGGCGTGCCGATCGGGTCGGTCCTGCTCCGCCCGCTGCCGCCGGCACTGGAGGACGTCGAAATCGCCTGGCACCTGCATCCGGACCACTGGGGCAAGGGGTACGCCACCGAGATCGGCCGCGCCGCCGCGGAGCGGGCGTTCCAGACCGGGATCGACGAGGTCTTCGCCATCGTCCGCCCGGGCAACCAGCGCTCGACGGCGGTCGCCCGGCGACTGGGCATGGACTACGTCGGCACCACCGACAAGTACCTGGGCCTGCGGCTTGAGCTCTACCGGCTGCGCCCGGGCGACCTCGTCCCAGTCGCGGACCTGCGCCGGCTCGCCGTCGACGTCTAGGGGTCTAGTGGGCTGGCCGGGTCTTACGACCAGCGGCCGCCGCCCGACCGTTGCTGACCGCTCGCGGTCAGCAACGGGCTATCGCTACGACCAGCGCCCGCCCCCTTGGACCTCTTTGACCGCCGGCCGGACGTCGACCAGGTAGACAATCGACGCGACGATTGCGGCGATGCCGAACAGGGTCAGCGCTGCAAACAGGAGCTGCAACAGCGCCGCCCCGCCGGTGATCGCCAACCAGGCCGGCTTGGTCAGCTTGCCGGCCGCGGGGAACGCGGCAGTCGCGCGGATGGCGCAGTCGATCAGCGCCCACACAGCAACGACCAGGCAGGCGAGCTCGATGAGCCCGAACAAGCCGCTAGAGAGAAAGTCCACGAGAACAGCGTACGACTCGTAACGAGGTCGTGACCTGACCGGCCAACCGGACCGGCCGCTCGGCGCGTCCATCACATGGAGGTGCCGTGGACGCCGACGCCGAAGCGCTCTACCGCGAGTTCGTGGCGGCCGAGCTGCACCCCTTGCTGCGCACTGCCTACCTGCTCTGCGGCTGCCGGCACACCGCCGAGGACCTGGTGCAGACCACGTTCGTCGCGCTGTACCGGGCCTGGTCCAGGCTCGACTCCTGGGGCGACCCGCACGCCTACGCCCGGCGCACGCTCACCAATGCGTTCCTCAGTGGCAGGCGACGCCGGTCGGCACAGGAACAGCTGTTCGCGGAGCCGCCTCAGCCGCGGCGCAACGGGTCGCCCGCGTCCGACGAGTGCGCCAGCATCGACGAGCGGGAGCGGCAGCGGGAGCTGCTCCGGCGGCTGCCGCCGCGGCAGCGGGCCGTGCTGGTGCTCCGGTTCTGGGAGGACTACAGCGTTGCCGACACGGCCGAGCTGATGGGAGTCACCGCCGGCACCGTGAAGAGCCAGACGGCCGCCGCACTGGCCACCCTGCGCCGCACGCTCGGCACGGAGCCCGCGAAGGAGCCGAGCCATGACTGACGAGCGCACCGAGATCCGGGCGGTGCTCGAGGCCGTCTCCGCAAGCCCTCCGCCAACCAGGCTCAGCGTGGACGAGATCTGCGCGGCGGCGCGGCGAGCCGGACGACGCCAGGCCGTGGCGGCGTGGCTGCGCCGGCAGTCCGTGCCGCTGCCGTCCGGCCGGTTGATCGCGCAGGTGGTGGCCATCGCCGCGATAGCGGCCGTGCTGCCCGGACTCATCCTGGTCGGCTACCTGACCAGCCAGCACGGCCCCGTATCCACCGCCGGCGGGGGCGGAGGGGGCATGGCGCCCCACCCCGCGGCCGGCAAGGGCGCCGACAGCGCGCAGTCTGCCAGCGGCGCCGGCGCCCGCCCGCTGCAACTCGCTGGCACCGTCGAGCTGGCCGCCGACCAGCGCATCCTGACCGCAACGGTCTCGGCCGGTGCGTGCCATGGCCCGCTCGCGCTCAAGGCGCAGGAACTGCCGGACCGGGTCCTGCTCGCCGGGACGGAGGACGTACGGGGTCGGGACACCCAGCGCGGCTGCGACGCCGCCCGGCTGGTGACAACCCTGACCGTCCTGCTGGGCGAGCCGCTGGGCGCCCGGCGCGTGGTGGACCGGGGCACCGGCCGCCGGTTGCTCGTCCTGGACCGGTCGAAGCTGGCGCGCGTGACGGACCTGCCGGCCGGCTACCAGCCGAACGGGGACTGCACGCCGCCGAGCGTGGCCCGTACCGACGCAGCCAGCCCACCGGCCGTTGCCGGGTGCATCACGCTGTACTCGGGTGACCGGCCCGGCGGGGGCGGCCTCGGGCTCAGCGTGACCCAGTACCTCGGCCGGCGCCCGGCCGACCGCGGCGGCCCGACCTGGGATGCACTGGCCGGTGCGCAGGTGCATGGCCACGCCGCCCAGCTGCGGCTCGGCCACGAGGCGGGGAAGGCCCCCGGCCAGGTCTGGTACACGCGCCAGCTGCTGTGGACCGAGAACGGTATCGACATCACGGTGTCCAGCGGTCCCGCCGACTCGCCGGACGCGCTGCTGCCCGCCGCCGAGCTGCTCCGGATCGGCGACGGCATCCACTAGGGGTGTCCCGTGGACCTTGGTGGATGCCCGCGGCGATCCAGGCGTCGTCCGGCAAGGCGGAGGAGGAGTCCGACACCGGTGTTGTATCGGCGACGACGACAATGCCACCTCGCGCCCGCGGCGCCTGGGCAAGCCGTTTCGGCGTCTGGGCGTCGTGGGCGCCGCCGAAGGTCCACGGGACACCCCTAGTAGCGAAAGGCCCCCCGGCGGGCGGCCGGGGGGCCCTTTGAACGTTTCCGGGCAGGGCGAGTCTCGACCGACTCGCCCGCCGGGATCATGCCCTGGTCGGAGTGGACTTCCGGGCCGGAGCCTTGCGCGCCGGGGCCTTCCGCGCCTGCCCCTGCGTGGCGGGCCGGCCGGTGACCCCCTCCTCGGCGTCCTCGACCAGCTGCTCGGTGTGGTCCAGCAGCTTCTCGGTCCGCTTGAACGCGGCGCGGACCTCCGGGCGGCGGCGCAGCCGCCGGACGACCAGCTCGCCGCGGTGGCTGAGCGTGTCGTACTGCTCGCGGGCCTGCTCCCGGTAGCTGTCGTAGGCCTCGCGGGCCTGCGTGGCGTAGCTCTCGACGGCCTGCCGCACCCGTGCCGTGACCTGGACCGGGTCGAGCGTCGGGGCGCCGCCCTGGGCGCGCTCCTGCAGCTTCTTGACCCGGGCCTGGGTCTCGGCCGGCAGCTCCCTCAGCTGCGCGCGCAGCCGGTCGTAGGCCAGGTCGGTGGCGCCGACCCAGGCGAGGAACGGCTTGCGCGCCTCACCGAGCGCGGCCTTGCTCTGCTCGAGGACGGTGTCGGTGTACTTGCGAACCTCGGTGCTCGTGGGCATAGGGGATCTCCTTGTGGTGGCGGTGGTTGCGGGCGTTCAGGGTCGGCCGGGTCAGGAGGCGGCGGTTGCCGCCGGCGGGTCGCCTGGCTCGGGCCGTACCGGGAGCCGGCCGACGTTCTCCTTGCGGAACGACTCGTAGATCTCGAGCAGCACCTGCTTCTGCCGCTCGGTGAGCCCGGGATCGCCCAGGACCGCCGTGGCGACGTCCGAGTCACCCTCGCGTTCGTCGAGGATGCCCGCGTGGATGTACAACTGCTCGGCCGAGATCCGCAGCGCCTTCGCGATCTGCTGCAGGATCTCCGCGCTCGGCTTCCGCAGGCCCCGCTCGATCTGCGACAGGTACGGGTTGCTCACCCCGGCGACCCTGGCCAGCTGACGCAGGGACACCTTCGCCGCATGCCGCTGTTCGCGGATGTAGTCGCCGAGGTCACGCATCGACAGCGACGCCATCTGCCAGCCTTTCCCTTCCCGCATTGCGCTCGGTGTGAACTGCGCGCACCACCGACCATAGGCGTGGGTGCTAACTTTTGCAAGCGCGACAGCTAGCAGTTGTGCGGTGACCTCCCCCACCGGGCGCACGGCCCGGCCGGGTCAGCGCGCGCAGGTATAGGCGAGTGGCTGCACCAGCGTGCTGGCGGCGTCCCCGGTGGCCGTAGTGGCCGCAGCCCGCCACCAGAGCCGCTCACCGACCGGGATGCCGCCCAGGTCACCGATCCACTCCAGGCCGTGGTGGCGCAGCAGGACCGTCTGGATCCGGTCACCGTCGAACCAGGTGGCGACCACCCGGTTGGGGTCGACGCCGTCCACCAGGACATGCACGCGGGCGGTCCACCGGCGTGGGCAGTTCGGAGCGGTGCGGTTGTCCAGCCAGCCGAGCACGACCGGACCGGCAGCAGCGGGGCGGTCGGTGAGCGCAGTCGGGCTCGGTCCGGTCGCCGTGGCCGGGTCCGGCGTGGCTGCGGTGCTGGCCGGCCGTGGCTGGACCGTGGGCTGCAGCGAGATCGCCGGAGCCGGGGTCGGCGCCGGCCAGGAGGACTGTTCGGCTAGCGGCGGTCTCGCCACAGCGGGCGCGGCCGCCAGGTCGCCCACACCGGCGGGGGCCGCGCCGGAGGAACCCGGCCCCAGGCTCGGTACGCCGGCGAGCAGCGCCAGGGTGCCGAGCACCGCCGCCACGATCGAGGCGGCCAGCACGCGTCCGGACAGCCGGCGCCGGTCGAGCGGCTGGGGGAAGCCGTCGGCCTGGAACGGGCCGGCACGGCGCGCCAGCGCGACCCGCTGCACCGCGCTCGAATCGTCCACCGCCGCAGCCAGCCGGTCCCGCAGCGCCGCCGGCGCCGGGCGAACCGCCGGCGGGTCCAGGGCCTCGGCCGGCGGCAGCGGGTCCAGCGACTCGGCGGTGTCCACCAACTCGACGCCGAGCACGGCGGCGACATCGCCGGCGGCCAGCCCGTGCCGAACTGCCAACTCGACCAGCTCTCGCTGCTGCCCGGCGGCGCTGCCGCTGGGCCGCCGGCGCAGGCACTCATTGCGGGTCAGGGCATAGAGCCAGGGGACCAGCCGGGCAGTCTCGCGCAGGCCGGTGACCCGTTCGGCGGCGACCAGGAACGCGTCCTGCACGGCGGATGCGGCCGCCTCCTCGTCGGCGAGCAGGACACAGCCGTATGCGTACAGTTGGTCCGCATAGCGGTCATAGGCGGCGAGCACGCCCTCGGTGCCTCTGTCGGCCAGCGATCGGGCCAGGACGTCCACGGCGGAGAACCGTAGCGCGAGTCGGCGGGTGCGACGCGGTCAGTCCGCAAAGACTCCCCGGCGGAGCCGAACCGCGCCGACCTGGCGGCCACCGCCGAGCACCGGCTCCTCCGCCAACTCGTCCAGGACGAGCGCATCGACCCCCAGCCGGCGCAGCGCGGCGACCATCACGGGAGTGCGGGCCCGCTTCCCGCCATCGATGATCTTCAACGCGACGGCGGCGGCGCTCGGCAGCGCCCCGGCGTACACCCCCTCGGCGCCGTCCTTGGCCAGCAGCCCTGGCACGCCGGTCATCAGCCGGGTGACGTCCCGGCCCTTGCCTCCGACCAGCTCGGGGTGCGCCCGCATCGCGTCGGCGACCGACCGCTCCGGCGTTCCGGGCTCGGCGGTGACCAGCCGCGCGTAGGCTCGGGCGACCCCGGTGAGGCTGACCGCGAAGATCGGCGGACCGCAGCCGTCCACCCCGACCGCGGCGACCACCTCCCCGGTGAGGTCCTCGATCGCAGCCCGGATCGCCACCTGCAACGGGTGCGCCGGATCGGTGTACCCGTCGGTGGGCCAGCCGTTGGCGACGCAGGTCAGCAGCATCGCGGTGTGCTTGCCGGAGCAGTTCATGAACACCCGGGCCTGGCCGCCGCCGGCGGCGATCACCCCGCGGGCGGCCTCCTCGCCGAGCGGCAGGGCCGGTGGGCAGAGCAGCGCGCTCTCCGGCAAGCCGTTGCGATGCAGGAGGTCCCGGATCCGGCTGACGTGCGCGTGCTCGCCGGAGTGCGAGGCGGCGGCGAGGGCGAGGCCGGGTGGGTCGAGGTGCAGCCCGGCTCGGACCATGCCGACCGCCTGCAGCGGCTTGTTGGCCGAGCGCGGGAAGCACGGCCGGTCCGGCGTGCCGACCTTCAGCAGCACCCCGCCGTCCGGGTCGAGCGCGACCACCGAACCGCGGTGCACGCACTCGACGAAGCCAGAGCGGACGACGTCGACCAACTCGACTCCGTGATCTGCCTCAGGCATGACGATCAGTCTGCCGTCCCGGGCGCCACCGCTGCAGCCGAACCCGAAGTCGTGTCTGACGGTGACAAAGACGTAACCATGCGGTTACGCCGCCGCTCCCGAATACCGAGCAGTGTCCTGGCCTCCGCCACCGGCATCGGCGGCCGCTGCGCGAGCCGGGCCGCCTCCGCCGCCCGGCCGACGAGTTGGGCGTTGTCCCGTACCGGTTCGCCCGGGGCGTAGGTCAGCGTGTCCTCCATGCCGACCCGAAGGTGGCCGCCTGCGGCCAGTGCCGCGAGCATCACCGGCAGCGTGCTGCGGCCCACGCCGGTGGCGGCGAAGGTGGCTCCGGCCGGCACCATCTGCACGGCCGCAGTGAGCGTCTGGACGTTGCCCGGCATGCCGCCGGGCACGCCCATCACCAGGTCGCAGTGCACGTGGCCGCCGTACGGCGGGCCGTACCTGTCCAGCAGCCGGTGCAGCGCGGCGAGGTGGCCGAGATCGAAAATCTCGTACTCCGGCACGATCTCGCGCTGCTGCATCCGCCGGTGCAGCTCGACCACGAACTCCCACCGGTTGACGAACACGTCCGGTCCGAAGTTGACGGTGCCCATCGTGCAGCTGGCCGCATCGGGCTCGGCGTCGAGCACCCGCAGCCGGTCGGCCTCCGGGTCGCTGACCGCGCCCCCGGTGGAGAGCTGGACGACCAGGTCGGTGGACTCGCGCAGCGCCGCCACGGTGTCCTGGAGCCGGCCGAGGTCGAGGGTGGGCTCGGTGGCGTCGTCCCGGATGTGCACGTGCACCACGCTGGCGCCGAGCTCGGCACACTCGCGGGCGGTGCGGACCAGTTCGTCCAGCGTGACGGGCAGCGCCGGCGCGTCCGCCTTCGCTGTCTCCGCACCGGTGGGCGCGACGGTGATGAGCGTGCTCGCGGTCATGTGCTGATCGTTACACGTCGAGCCTCGACCACCGACCCGTCCCCGCGACCACGGGACAGGATCTAGTCGATTGCGGCGGGCAGGCCGGCGATCTCGAGCCGGGCGTCGTCCGGCGTGGCGCGCTTGACCAGGGCGAGGGCGACCTGGCCCAGCTCGTGGTGGCGGACCGCGGTGCCGACAAGGCCGGCCGGGCGGCCCTCTGCGGAGACCGGGGTGCCGGTCGCCGGAAGCTGCTCCGACTCGCCGGACAGGTGCAACAGCACCAGCCGCCGGGGCGGCCGGCCGAGGTTGTGCACTCGGGCGACCGTCTCCTGGCCGCGGTAGCAGCCCTTGTCCAGGTGGACGGCCACCCCGATCCAGCCGACCTCGTGCGGGATGGTCCGATGGTCGACCTCGTGCCGCAGCCGCGGCCGCCGAGCGACTACCCGCAGTGCCTCGAACGCCCAGGTCCCGGCCGCCGCCGCGCCGGCGGCCCGGAGCCGGTCGGCGAGCTCCGGCAGCGCCGGCCGCGGCACCAGCAGGTCGGCGCCGCCCGTGCCGGGCCAGGGCATCCGCCGGACGAAGCCGTCGCTGCCGCCGGCCCCGCTGCCGGCCAGCGGTGCGACGTCGTACGGCTCGGCCGGGACCGGCAGGCCCGCCGCGGTCAGCACGTCCGGGGTGCGCGGGCCGACGAGGGAGAGCACGGCCAGCTCGGCGCTGGCGTCCCTCGGCTCCACGCGGAGCAGGAACCGCATCCCGTCCAGGTAGCGCAGCAGGTCGGCGGTGGTCCCCGGCTCGACGTCGAGCCAGCTGGTCCCGCCGGTCTCGGCCACCAGCAGGTGGTGCTCCACGTGCCCGTGCGGGGAGAGGACCAGCGCCTCGGTGCCGCGCCCGTCCGGCAGGTCGGCGAGGTGCTGGGAGGTGATGCTGTGCAGCCAGGAGAGCCGGTCCGGGCCGGTGACCGCGACCACGCCGCGGTGGCTGCGGTCAACCCACCCGGCAGCCCGCTCCAGTGCCCGCTGCTCGGCCACCGGGTCGCCGTAGTGCAGCGCGACGCCGTCGTCGTCGCCGGTCGCCGGCACGGCCCCCGGCAGGTCGAGCAGGGCGGACGAACTCGGCGGCGCAGCGGTCACTCCTCGAGTATCGCCGGGACGCCGACCGACAGGCCACTAGCTAGGCTCGCGCCCGTGCCGGAGGTGGTTGTTGGGGTGCTCGGCGCCGGGGTCGTCGACCCGGACGTTCCGCTGCTGCGTGCCGACGACCTCGGCGTGCTGCGGGGCGACGGGTGCTTCGAGACGGTACGGGTGCGCGATGCCCCGGCCGGCGAACTGGACAGGCTCGACAAGCACCTGGACCGGCTGGCCCGGTCCGCCGCCCGGCTCGACCTGCCGGCGCCGCCGGCGGACGCCTGGCGCGGCCTGGTCCGCGAGGTGGTTGCCGCCTGGCCGGCACCGGGCGAGGCGGTGCTGCGGCTGGTGCTGACCCGCGGACTGGAAGACGCGGCCGGGGTGCCGGCGCCGGTCGGGTACGCGCTGCTGTCCCCGGTGCCGGCCGGCACGCTGCGGCAACGGCGGCACGGCGTCCGGGCGGTGACGCTCAGCCGGGGCATGCCGGCCGCTGCGCACCTGGACGCCCCCTGGCTGCTCGGCGGGGTGAAGAGCGTGTCGTACGCGGTGCCGATGGCGGCCCTGCGGCACGCCCGGTCGGTCGGCGCGGAAGACGTGATCTTCGTGTCCACCGATGGGCAGCTGCTCGAGGGGCCGACGGCCACCGTGGTGTGGGCGGGCGACGGCACGCTGCACACACCGCCGCCGGTCGCGCTCGGCATCCTGGACGGCCTGACCGTGCGCGCCCTGTTCGCCCGCGCACCGGACTGCGGCCTGCGGACCGCGGTCGCCGCCGGGACGGTCGCCGACCTGCGCGACGCGGACGGGGTATGGCTGGTGTCCAGCATCCGGCTCGCCGTCCCGGTCGTCACCCTGGACGGCGCTGCGCTCCGCAGCGACCCGGGGCTGACCGCGCGGGTGCAGCGGGCCGCCGGTCTGTGCGCCTGTGAGTAACCCGTTGCGGCGCGATCGCTGGCCCACGTAGGTTGTGCGTACACGGGAAAGGAGGTGGTCCGGAGTTGAATATTTCTCGGACACGTGAGGTGGCTGCCAGCTAGCCGCCCTCTGCGAGGACACTGGTTTCGCCCGAATTCGCAGCGATGCGGCCGGCGAATCCTCGGCAGTCACCCGGCCCCCGAGCCGCCGGCCCGTCCAGCCGGTCCCGCCCAACGGCGTGGAGTGCTCGGGGGCCGACCTCGTCCAGGGCCGGGTCCAGGGCCGGTCCCGGGGCCGGCGGGTGCGGCCGTCAGCCGCCGCGGCGCACCCTCTCGACCGCCCGCGAGACGATCGTCCGGGTCAGGTCGGTGTCCACGGTGGCCATATCGGCATGGGCGACCAGGACGACCGTGTCGCCGAGGCGCACGGCCACCAAGTCGACCGGCCGGCCCTCCTGCAGCCGGGAGGTGACACGTACCGCCCCGGTCGCGTCGCCGTACGAGGGGAACCCGGTCAGCTCGGACACCTGGTACTGGATCTGGCCCGGGCCGGAGAACTGCCGGCAGTCCTGCGGTGCCCGGCGGAACCCGTCCACGTTAGCCCCGGCCTTCCCCGGCTGCACCGCGATCGTTTCGTTGACGAACGCCGCGCTGAGCGCGTGACCGAACGTCACGGTGGCGCGTGCCGTCGTGTCCTCGGCCAGGTACAGCCGGTCGATTCCGGCGCAGCCGATCGCGGTCGCGTCGGCGCCACCGTCCTGCCGGCCGAACCCGAGCGGCAACTCGGCCTTGGTGAGCAAGGCGCGTTCCACCTGCCGCTGCATCGAGCCGCCGTCGGCGGCAAGGCGCGCCGGCGCCACGTTCCGGTCATGACCGCAGCCGGCGAGGGTGAACAGGGACAACAGGGCGCCGACGGCCGCTAAGCTACGGACGACTGCGCCAGCACGGACGGCCGGTACGATCACCGGGTCTTCCTATCACAGCAGCGCAGGTACGCCTAAAGCCTGATCATTACACCCGAACGGGTTAAGATCAACCGTCGACCCGCTCCAGCCGCGCCGCCAGGTGCGGCTGGAGTGGCTGCCCGACGGCAGCCATGTCGACCGCGTAGAGCAGCGCGCCGTCCACGATCCCGTACAGCCGGCGGTTGCCGGTTACCTCTTTGGCGGTGGCGGCGCGCGCCACCACGTCGGTGCTGAGCTCCCATTGGTTGGGGCTGCGGAGCCGGCCGAGGTAGATCTCCACGATCCCGGTCGGGTGGGCGAGCAGCACCTCGAACTCACCGGCCGCCGCTCCCGGCCGCCACCAGCCGACCTCCCGCGCGGCCGGCCGCAACACCGTGCCGTCCGCGCCGAGCAGCCAGGCGCGCGACTCGTAGTGCAGGAACGGCCGGCCGTCGTGGGCGAACCGCACCTGCTGGCCATAGTCGAAGTCGGCGATCGTGGGGTAGCCGCCGTGGCCGGTGCCGCGCCACACGCCGACCAGCGGGAGCAGCGGCGCCAGCGCGGGATGCGGCTCCGGATCCCCCCGTAGGTCTGCCGTCTCCGCCGGCAGCGGCAGGTCGGCCCAGCCGCCGGGGCCCGGGTCGGGGCCGCCGGTCGGCGGGCGGCTCAGCGCTGCCCCTGGAACACCTTGTACACCACGTAGACCGCGACCCACCCGATCCCTACGACCGCGGCGATCAGCAATGTCAGCGAGACGGCTTCCAGCACACGGCGA
>Ga0210378_10001925_pt1 | contig 10717 bp, 10 predicted proteins | sample PLM1_60_b1redo_FD_155465 | JGI IMG/M metagenome (GOLD analysis project Ga0210378, IMG submission 155465) | Groundwater sediment microbial communities from an aquifer in East River, Colorado, USA - PLM1_60_b1 redo | ecosystem: Environmental > Terrestrial > Soil > Riparian zone | place: USA: East... | reverse complement strand
CGGCCGCGGCCGCGTCGCCGACCTCGCCGCGGCCCTCGACCCCGCCGCGGTCCGCCCCCGCCCCGACCTCGCCCTCCGATCCGCCACCGCCCCGACCGCCCCGGCGGCTCCGGTCGCTCCGGCCGCCCCGGCGGCTCCGGCCGCTCCGGTCGCTCCGGTCGCTCCGGCGGCTCCGGCCGCTCCGGCGGCTCCGGTCGCTCCGGCGGCTCCGGCCGGCTCGGCCGCTCCGACCGGCTCGGCCGCTCCGACCGGGTCGGCCGCTCCCGCCGACCGGGCCGCACCCACCGATCGGGCCGGGGCCGCCGGCGCGACAGGGCCGGTCCAGCGGGACGGGTCCGCCGAGCCGACCGGGTCCGCCGATCCGGCTCCGTCCGCCGGCCCGCGTGCCTCCGCCGTGCGGGCGGTGCCGGGGGCGGCGCCGTGACGGGGCCGCTGGAGGCGACCCGGCTGCGGGACCTGGCCGGCTACGCCGCCGGGGTCGCGCTGCTGGTCTGGCTGGCCCTGCGGCAGTGGTACGGCGAACTGCCCCGGCTGAGCTGGTTCCTGCCGCTCTCGCTGGCGCTGCTCGCGCTCGCCGAGGTGATCGCTGCCGGCCAACTCCGCGCTCGCATCCGGCGGCGGCCCGGCGCCCGACCGGTCCAGCCGCTGGTCGCCGCCCGGTCGCTGGCGCTGGCCAAGGCGAGCGCCGTGGTCGGCGCGGTGATGACCGGAGTGTGGGCCGGCCTGCTCGTCTACGTGCTGCCCAGGCTGGACTTTCTCGCCGCGGCCGGCGACGACGCCCGGACCGGGGTCGTCGGCGTGGCGGCGGCGCTGTCGCTGGTCGCCGCCGGACTCTGGCTGGAGCACAGCTGCCGCACCCCGACACCGCCGGACAGCAACGACCAGTCTAGACCGAACGGCCCACAGCTGGCCTGACCGGATGTCGCACGATCACAGCATCCGCCTGACGGGGCGACGTACCGCGATCGGACCGATAGCCTCGGTGCGGATCCCTGGTCGTCCCCGGGGGTCGCGGTGAGGGGTGGCATGGGTAGGCACAGCCGGGAGCGGGAGGCGGAGAGCGGCGGTCTCGTCGTCAATTCCTCCGACGAGCACTTCCGCGCCCTCATCGAGCTGTCGCCGGACGCCGTCTACGTCATCGTCGACGGCTACCACGCGTTCGCGAACGAGCGCGGGCTGCAGCTACTCGGCGCCAGCAAGATCGAGGACCTGCGGACCCGGCCGGCGCTGGACTTCATGCACGAGTCGGTCCGGGCCGAGGCCGAGGACCGGCTGGCCCGGATGGCCGACGAGCACCAACCACTGGCGTACGTCGAGGAGAAGTTGGTCCGGCTCGACGGCGCCGTGGTCGACATCGAGGCGGCGGGCCGGCCGATCCGCTTCCGCGGCCGGCACGGCGCCCTCGTTGTGGTCCGCGACATCAGCGAGCGGCTGAAGGACGCGGCCAAGGTGCGGGCCGCGGAGGAGAAGTTCCGGGCGGCGTTCCAGAACGCGCCGACCGGGATGGCGATCGTCGACCGGGCCGGCATGTTCCTCGACGTCAACCACGCGCTGGCCCGGCTGTTCGGCCGCCGGCTCAGCTCGCTGCACGGCGACCTGCTCTGGCATCACGTCCACCCGGAGGACTCGCAGCGGGTCCGCGGCGACTTCGACCGGGTGGTGGACGGCGTCGAGGAGGAGATCTCCGGCACCTTCCGCTACCGGACCGGGGCCGGCGCCGACGGCTGGGTGCACGCCTCGGTGTCCCCGCTGGTCGGCCAGAAGTCGTACATCGTGCACCTGGTCGACGTGACCCAGCAGAAGAACACCGAGTACGACCTGCACCGCAAGGCCACCCACGACCTGCTGACCGGGCTGCCCAACCGCGGGCTGGTGCTGCACAAGCTCGGCGCCGCGCTGCGCTCGCTGCGGCAGGAGCCCGGCCAGGTGCACGTGCTCTTCGTCGACCTCGACGGCTTCAAGGACGTCAACGACAAGCACGGGCACGCCGTCGGCGACCGGGTGCTGCGGGCCGCGGCGGAGCGGATGAGGGGCGCGCTGCGGCCGACCGACACCATCGGGCGGATCGGCGGCGACGAGTTCGTGGTGATCCTCAAGAGCCTGCCGCAGGAGGTGCCGGCCGAGGAGATCGCGCACCGGCTGGCGCAGGCGGTGGCCGCGCCGGTGGCCTTCGAGGAGGGCATCGTCAACGTCCGGGCCAGCATCGGGCAGGCGGCCACCGACGACCCCGACTTCCCGGCCGCGCGGCTGCTCGGCGCCGCCGACGCGAACATGTACAAGGTGAAGCAGGCGACCCGGCACGCGGAGGAGTTCGTGCCGCGTCAGCCGACCGCGGCGCTGCGCGCCGTCAAGTAACCGGGCGTCCCCGGGGCGCCGTGGGGACGAACGCGGCGGCCGGAACGTCAGTGGGTCGTGATTGGCTGTCAGCTCGCGCGGGTGATGCGCGCCGCGCGCGGCCGGGGAGTGCCGGCCGTGACCCGGAAGGCGGTGAGCGCAGCCATGCCGGACCGCGTCCGGGGGCCGACGCCGGACTCCCGCCGGGCGCGGGTGCCGCCAGCCGGCCGGGTCGTCGTGCTCGCGGTGGTGACGGCCCTGCTCGCCGCGGCCTGCGGGCGCGCGGAGCCGGCCCCCGACGGGCAGCCCAGGGGCGCCCTCACGGTCGGCTCCGGGGCGCAGCCCGGGTCCCGGATCATCGCGAGCATGTACGCGCAGGCTCTGCGGAAGGCCGGCTACGAGGTGACGCCCGGGCGGGATGCCGGCGACCGGGCGGGTTACCTCCGGGCCTTGCAGCGCGGGGAGATCGACGTCATGCCCGACTACCTGTCCGCGCTCACCGACCATCTCGACGTCGCGCAGAACGGCCCGGTGACGGCGGCACGCCTTCCGAAGACCAGCGGCGACGTGGAGCACACCCAACGCAACCTGGTCGCCCTGCTCGCCGGCCGCCCGCTGCAGGTCGGGCCGCCGTCCCCCGCCACCAACCAGACGGCGTACGCGGTGACCAAGGAGCTGGCCGACCGGGAAAGCCTGCGCACGATGTCGGACCTGGTCAAGCTCAACGGCCAGCTGGTGCTGGGCGGGCCGGCGGGCTGCCCGGCCGACCACTTCTGCCTGTCCGGGCTGCAGGACGTCTACCGGCTGCGCTTCAAGGACTTCAAGCCGATCGGCCCGGTCTCCAGCAAGCCGGTCTTCACAGCGCTGGCGGACGGGACGGTCGACGTCGGGCCGGTGCTGTCCGCGGACGGCGCCGTCGCGGCCGGCAGCCTGGTGGTGCTGAAGGACGACAAGCGCCTGCAGCACGCGCAGAACATCCTCGCGCTCTACCGGGACACCGTCCCTGCGGAGGCGCGGGCCGTGGTGGAGCAGGTCAACCAGGCGCTGACCACGGAGAAGCTGCAGGAGCTGAACAAGAAGCTCGAGCTGGACGGCGGCGACGCGACCAACCTGGCCAAGCGTTTTCTGCAGGACGCCGGCCTGGTCTGAGCGGCGGGTCCGGCCGCCCGGCCGCCCGGTCACCCGCGGCGATCCTCCGTTCGGACGCGGGCCGCTGCCCTTTAGGGTGATCGCATGGCGCGCACACGCACCGGCGGGGGCCGGGGTGTGCTGCGCGCGCTCGCGCTCGCGGTGGCGGTCGGGCTCGCCGGTGCGTCCACCGCCGCGGTGGTGCTCAGCGACGACCCGCAGCTGCTCCGGCTCGCCGTCGTCGGCGCGCTGTGGTCCTTCGTGCTCGCCGCCTTCGCCGCGCCCCGGCGGCTGCCGGACGGCACCGGTGCCGAGGGCGCCGCCGGCGAGGGGCTCTCGGCCGGCAAGGAGCTGGAGCTGCGCCGGACGTACGAGACCGAGCTGGAGCGGGAGGTCGTGGCCCGGCGCGAGTACGAGATGCAGCTGGAGGTCTACCTGCGCCGCGAGCTCGAGCGCGGCTTGCAGGAGGAGGTGCAGACGCTGCGCGACGAGGTGCAGCAGCTGCGCGGCGACCTGATCGACCGGCTGGACGGCGAGCTGCGGATGGAGCGGATCGAGACCACCCGGCTGATCGGCGGCAGCCTGCGGGCGCTGCAGGAGGAGGCCCGCCGGCTGGGGATCGGGCTGCCGGTGCCGGCGGAGCTGTCGGAGCCGTCGTTCACGGTCCGGGACCGCCCCGAGCTGCCCGCCCCCGCCTCGGCGTCCGGCTGGCCCACCGACCCCGGGGGGATCCCGCCGGCCTCGCCGGGCTACGGCTCGGCCTACTCGTCCTACCCGTCGTACGCCGAGCCGGGCCCGGACCACCCGGCGCCGGCGTACCCGCCGCCGTACCCGGCGTACGCCGAGCCGGCACCGCCGGCCCCGCCGCCTCGGGCGCCGCAGCAGGGGGAGACCGTCCCGCCGCGCCGTCGCCGCCACCGCGACGAGGGCGAGGGCAACGAGGTGATGTCCCGCCTGCTCGGCCGCTGACCGGCGCCCAGGGCGCGCCCGTGACGCCCGTCTAGACTGCGGGTGTGGATTCCCCGGCCGAGGCGACGTTGGCGTTCTCCGGCGTCGGCCGGGTCTTCCCGGACGGGACCGAGGCGCTGCGCGGCATCGACCTGCAGGTGGGCGGCGGCGAGTTCGTCACCGTGGTCGGCCCGTCCGGTTGCGGCAAGAGCACGCTCCTGCGGCTCGCGTCGGGCCTGGACCGGCCGACCACGGGCACCGTGACGGTGGCCTCGAAACGGGTCGGTTACGTCTTCCAGGACCCGACCCTGCTGCCGTGGCGGACCGTCCAGCACAACGTCGAGCTGCTCGCCGAGCTGGAGAGGGTGCCGAAGGCGGGGCGGCAGCGCCGGGTCGCCGAGGTGATCCGGATGGTCGGGCTGGACGGCTTCGAGAAGCACCGGCCGCGGGCGCTGTCCGGCGGCATGCGGATGCGGGTCTCGCTGGCCCGCTCGCTGGTGCTGGAGCCGGACGTCTTCCTCTTCGACGAGCCGTTCGGCGCGCTGGACGAGATGACCCGGGAGCGGCTGAATGACGAGCTGCTGCAGCTGTTCGCGGGCCGCCGGTTCGCCGCGCTGTTCATCACCCACTCGGTGGCCGAAGCGGTCTTCCTGTCCACCCGGGTGGTGGTCATGTCGCCGCGGCCGGGTCGGCTGCTCGGCGACGTCGCGGTGCCGTTCGGCTACCCGCGGCTGCCGGAGTTGCGTTACACGGAGGAGTTCGGCAAGGTCTCCGCCGAGGTCTCCGACCTCCTGCGCGACGTCCCCCGCCGCCGACCGGCGTGAGCGCAGCTGGTTCGGCCCGTACCGCTTGGTCCCGGAGGCTGTCCCGCGTGACCCGGCCCCCGCACGAGAATCCGTGAGGATACGGCTCCGACGCGCAAGTCCGCGGGTCTTCGGCGGAGGGTAGGCGTTCTGGGCCGGGACTGTTACAGAGTGTTGCTGTACGAGATACCCGCTGCATTAGCCCGGACAGGTGCAGTAGGGTTCTGGCGCGCGGGGGGCTACGGACAGGAATGACCGCAGTGCCGAGCACCACGCGGCAGCTGCGGCGAACGCCTCGGGTCGATGTCGGGGAGGCATGCCGCATGAGTGTGGGCACGACGCCGCCGGAAGTGGCGGCCTGGTCGGAGGTCACCCCGGCCTCGGCCAGTCCGCCTCGCCGTCGGCGGAGGATGTCGCTGGCGGCGTGGCTGGCGCCGTTCGCGACGTTCCTGTGCTTCCTCGGCGGCTGGTACCTGGTCAGTGAGGTCATGCTGGCCGAGGACCTGCGCTTCCTGCTTCCACCACCGCACGAGGTGGTACGGGACTCGTTCCTCGACCCGTACAACCGGGTGGAGCTGCTGAGGGCGCTGGGACTGTCGGCGACGGTCGCGATGGTCGGACTCGCCATCGCGATCGTCCTCGGGATGACCGTCGCTATCGTCATGAGCCAGGCGCGCTGGGTCGAGCAGTCGCTCTACCCCTACGCCGTGATCCTGCAGTGCATCCCGATCCTCGCTCTCGTGCCGGTGATCGGCTTCTGGTTCGAGTTCGGCTTCACGAGTCGCGTGATCGTTTGCGTGCTCATCGCCCTGTTCCCCATCATCAGCAACACTCTCTTCGGGCTGAGTTCGGTCGACGATGCCCATCGCGACCTGTTCCGGCTGCACCGAACGGGCCGGCTGAGGAGGCTCTGGAAGCTCGAGCTGCCGGCCGCCCTGCCGGCCATCTTCGCCGGATTTCGGATCTCGGCCGGCCTCTCGGTCATCGGCGCCATCGTCGGTGACTTCTTCTTCAAGCAGGGCGACCCCGGTATCGGGCTCCTCATCGACCTCTACCGGGCCCGGCTCCAGACGGCGCAGATGTTCGGGGCCGTGATCCTCGCGTCGTTGCTCGGCGTGGTCGTCTTCTGGATCTTCGGGCTGCTGTCCCGGGTTGCCGTCGGCAAGTGGCACGAGTCGGCGCGGCACCGGACGTCGCAGTGACCGGCGCCGAGGTCGGGCGGCGGACCGGGAACGCCCGGCCGAGCTCCCTGCTGTTGCGGAACGCCACCAGCGCCGATGGGCGCCGCCTCGACGTCAGGCTCACCGGCGGCCTGATCGATCGGGTCGCCGACGCCGGCACGCTGACGCCCGGGGAGGAAGCCGTCGACCTCGGTGGCTTCCTCCTGCTCCCCGCACCCGCCGAGCCGCACGCGCACTACGACACGGCACTGCTGAGAGAACGCGCCCCGAACCCGTCCGGCACCCTGGAGGCCGCGATCGCCGCCTGGGAGTCGGTCGCGTCCTCAGCCGACTTCGACGACTTCGTGGCGCGCGCGGAGGCTGTCGCCCGGATGGCGGTGACCAAGGGCGCGACAGCCGTCCGAACGCACGTCGGCATCTATCCCGGGCACGGCCTGACCGCCGTCAAGGCGCTCATCGAGGTTCGGGAGCGGGTGCGCCCGTGGCTCGACCTCCAGGTCGTCGCGCTCACGGTCAGGTACACGACGCCGGAGGCCGAGCAGGTCCGAGAGTGGTTGCGAGAAGCGGTCACGCTCGGCGTGGACGTGGTCGGCGGCTGCCCGCACCTCGACCCCGCGCCGAGGACCTGCATCGACGCTTTCCTCGCGCTGGCCGCGGACTCGTCGCTGCCGGTCGACCTGCACATGGACGAGACGCTCAACCTGGAGTCCGACCCGAAGTTCGACAACCTGCCGTACCTCGCCCGGCGGGTGCGGGAGTCGGGGCTTCAGGGTCGGGTCACGGCGAGCCACTGCGTGAGTCTCGGAACGCAGCCCCTCGAGAAGGCGAAGGACACCGCTGCCGATCTCGCGGATGCCGGTGTCGCCGTGGTCTGCAACCCGCAGACCAACCTCTCTCTTCAGGCGCGCGAGTTCGAGACGGCGAAGCCGCGGGGGCTGACCGCGGTCGGGCCGCTGCTGTCCGCGGGGGTCGTCCTGGCGGGCGGCGGCGACAACGTGCAGGATCCGTTCAACCCGATGGGCAGAGCGGATCCCCTGGAGACCGGCTCCCTGCTGGTGACCGCTGGCCATCTGACGAGCGAGGAGGCCTATCGGGCAGTCAGCGCGGGGGCGAGAGCCGCCATGGGTCTGCCCGAGGTGCGGCTGGAGCCCGGTCACCCCGCCGAGCTCCTGGCGCTGCGCGCGGCGTCCCTCGACCAGGCGGTGGCCGATCCAACCGACCGTCTCGTTATCCACCAAGGCCGCGTAGTCAGTCGGACGACTGTCACCCGGCAGGGCCCGTAACCCGTCTGCGTACGGGCCTTCTCCTACCACCCCGCGAAAGGAACTTGGATGCAGTACAGAACCCGGCTGCTCAGCCTTGTGGCCGTAGCGGCCATGGCGTTGGCGCTGAGTGCATGCAGCAGCGACAGCGATGGCGGTCAGCAAGGGGGGTCAGCACCGTCCGCGGCGGCAGGTGGGTCGCAGGACCTCCGGGGTGCCTGCCCCGAGACGGTCGTCATCCAGAAGGACTGGCAGCCTGAGTCCGAGCACGGCGCCCTCTACAACCTGGTCGGGCCCGGCTACAAGGTCGACACCGGGAAGAAGAAGGTCACGGGTCCCCTTGTCAGCGATGGCGTCGACACCGGCGTCAAGATCGAGATTCGGACCGGCGGGCCGGCCGTGGGCTTCCAGCCGGTCCCGGCGCTGATGTACACGGACAAGTCGATCCACCTCGGCTACGTCGCGACCGACGAGGCGGTCCAGTACTCGCTCAACCAGCCGACGACGGCGGTCTTGGCGCCGCTGGACGTCAGTCCCCTCGCGATCATGTGGGACAAGGGGACCTACCCCGACTTCAACAACATCGCCGACATCGGCCAGACCGAAACGAAGGTGCTCTACACCAAGGGCCTTGCCTACATGGACTACCTGACCGGCTCCGGGATCCTGCGGCAGAGCCAGCTCGACGGGTCGTACACCGGCGCGCCCGACCTGTTCCTCACCAACCGGGGTAAGGCCGCTGTGCAGGGTTTCATCACGTCCGAGCCCTATATCTACGAGAAGGAGATCAAGGCCTGGGGCAAGCCCCTGCAGGGCCAGCTCGTCAATGACACGGGTTACCCGTCGTACTTCGACAGCATCTCGATCCGCTCCGGTGAGAAGGAGCAGCTGTCCGGCTGCCTGAAGAAGCTCGTCCCGATCCTGCAGAAGTCGCAGGTCGCCTTCCAGAAGAATCCGGACCCCGCCATCAAGATCATCTTAGAACTGGTGAAGAAGTACAACACGGGCTGGCAGTACTCGGAGAGCCTCGCGAAGTACTCGGCGGAGCAGATGGTCAAGCAGGGCATCGTCAGCAACGGGTCGGACAAGACCCTGGGCAACCTCGAGCTCGGCCGGGTGCAGCGGATCATCAACATCACCAAGCCGATCTTCACCGGTCAGCGCAAGCCGGTGAAGGACGGTCTGAAGCCCGAGGACATCGCCACCAACGAGTTCATCGATCCCTCCGTCGCGCTGCCGGCCGGCGGCAACTGACCCGGGCCGGGGCGGTCGTCCCGAGCGGCGACCGCCCCGACCGGATCAACCGACCTCGGGAGGCAGGACCTGTCCGCCAACGAGTTTGATCGACCCGTGGGCGGCCCTCAGGCGCCGTCGGTCCGGCTGGTACGCGCCCGGCATGTGCTGACGGCGGGACCGGACGGGCATCTTCGGGACGGCGCGGTGGCGGTGCGCGGCGACCGGATCGTCGCGGTGGGCCCCTACGGGGAGTTGAGTCGCGACCATCCGGAGGCGGAGGTGGTCGGCGACGGCACCGGGATCCTCACGCCGGGCTTCGTCAGCTGCCACGGCCACTTCTCCGAGGGCCTGGTCACCGGGATCGGCGAGACCCACACGCTGTGGGAGTGGATAGTCCGGATCATCGAGCCGATCGAGCCGCACCTGACCCGGGAGATGGCGTACGTCGGGACCCTGCTCAAAGGGGCGGAGGCGGCGCTGTCCGGGGTGACGACGGTCGCGGACATGTTCTGCCACGCGCCTGGCGCGGAGCCGTCGGTGCCCGGCGTCGTCGACGCGCTGGACCGGCTGGGCCTGCGCGGCGACGTTTCGTTCGGCGCCTCCGACGAGCGCAGCCCGCGCCCGCTGGGTCGGGCGCTGGTCGAGCACGAGGCGCTGGCGGCGGCCGCGGCGGCGTCCCGACGCAGCCGCTTCCGGATCGGGCTGGCCTCCATACCGTCGGCGTCCGATGAGCTGATCGACGCGACCGTGAAGTTGCTCGGCGAGACGCCGCGGCTGCACATCCACCTGCACGAGGTGCGCGAGGAGGTGACCCAATCCCGGTCGATCCGGGGGATGAGCGCGGTCGAGTACGCGGCCCGGGCCGGGCTGCTGGACGCCCAAGTCGTCGCCGCGCACTGCGTCTGGGTGGATGACCGGGACGTCGAGGTGCTGCGCGAGTACGACGTGGCGGTGGCGCACAACCCGGTGTCGAACATGATCCTGGCCTCCGGTGTCTGCCCGGTGCCGCGGCTGCTCCGCGACGGCGTGACGGTCGGGCTCGGCCTGGACGGCGCGGCCAGCAACGACAGCCAGGACATGCTGGAGACGATGAAGGTCGGCGCGCTGCTGCAGAAGCTGCACCACCGGCAGGCGACCGCGATGACCGCGCCCGAGGTGCTGCGGATGGCCACGATCGGCGGCGCCCGCGCGCTCGGCGTCGCCGCCGAGTTGGGCAGCCTGGAGCCAGGCAAGGCGGCGGACCTGGTGCTGTTCACCGAACGCAGCCCATCGCTGACCAACATCCATGACCCGTACCAGGAGCTGGTCTACTGCGCCTCGGTCCGCGACGTCGACCAGGTGTGGGTGGCGGGCGAGCCAGTGGTCGCCGACGGCCGGGTGCTCGGCGTAGACATGGGGGAGCTGCTGCCGCACGCCCGGGAGCTCGCCGTCCGGCTCGCCACCGACGCAGGCCTGGACTCCGAGCTGGCCCGCGAGACCCGGTCCTCGCCCCAGGAGGAGCCGTGACGATCACCCTGCCCGACACGGACGCGGTCGCCGAGGACGGCTACGTCCCGGTCATCAGCCTGGCCGGCCTGGACGACCTGACCCGCCGGGCGGAGGTCGCGGACCAGGTCGGCGCTGCGCTGCGCCGCAGCGGCTTCTACATCGCGGTCGACCACATCGTGCCGCTGCCGGTCTTCGACCGGCTCACCGCCGCCGCGCTGGAGTTCTTCCACCAGCCGGAGGAGGAGAAGGCGCGGTACGGGCCGAGCCAGGACGACGCCACCCGCCGCGGCTTCACCTCGCGCTACCGGGCCGCCTCGGGCATCGGGTGAACACCGAC
>Ga0210378_10001924_pt1 | contig 10730 bp, 16 predicted proteins | sample PLM1_60_b1redo_FD_155465 | JGI IMG/M metagenome (GOLD analysis project Ga0210378, IMG submission 155465) | Groundwater sediment microbial communities from an aquifer in East River, Colorado, USA - PLM1_60_b1 redo | ecosystem: Environmental > Terrestrial > Soil > Riparian zone | place: USA: East... | reverse complement strand
CTCGACGCTGGCGCTCGAGCATGCACTCGTTCCTGGCGATGATGACCTTGAGCCCGGGAACGCGCGTCGTCAGCGCCTCCCGGAGCGTCCCCATCACTTCGGGGATCCGGTAGGAATTCACCGTGCGGATCCACTTCACGCCGAGGCCGCGCAGGGCCGCGGGGATCGTCATCGCCAGGGGCTCGTTCCGCGCGTTCGTGCCGGTCGACGGCACGTGGTGCTGGCCCGTGGCCGCGGCGTAGAAGTTGTCCAGGATCACCAGGACCGAGTCCTGGCGGTTGTACATCGCGTTCGCGACGCCGTTGGTCAGGCCGTTGTGCCAGAAGCCGCCGTCGCCCATCACGGAGATCGTCCGCTTGCCGAAGAGCGGCGAGACCGCGCTCGATGACGCGAGCCCCGTCCCGTACCCGAGGACGGAGTTGCCGACATTGAACGGCGCCTGCGTCGAGAACGTCGAGCACCCGATGTCCGCGGCGACGTGCGTGTCGCCGATCGCCGGCTCGCGCTGGCGGAGGATCTTCAGCGCGCTGAACACCGGCCGCTCCGGGCAGCCCGTGCAGAAAGACGGCGGGCGCTTGGCGACCGGCTCCCGCAGTACCGCGGCGATCTTCTCTCGGTGCGCCGTCAGCGCGTGGTACCGGTCCTCGATCGCCCCGGTGGACTGCGACTTCATCCCCGCCGAGACGAGGAAGCGGCGCAGGCCATCGATGACGAGCTGCGGCACGTACTCTCCGTGCGGCGAGAAGACGTCCTTCCCCTGGATCTCGACGCCGAGCCGGGCCTCGTGGGCGAGCGCCTTCAACTCGCGCTCGATGTAGTTGGGCATCCCCTCTTCCACGACGAGGACGCGGCGCTTGTCGCGCAGGAAGTCGATCAGCTCTTCCGGGACCAGCGGGTGAATGGCGTTGAGCACCAGGAGCGGGACGGGCGTGCGGCCGCGTGTGTCGGCAAGACCGAGCACGTGCAACCCGCGCAAGGTCGTGTTCCAGAGCCCGCCCTGCATGACGATCCCCAGATGGTCCTCGTCGCCCCGGAGATGCTCGTTGAGTCTTCGCTCGACGATGTAGCGCCGCGCCGCCGGCAGCGCTTCTCGAACTTCTGCGCCTCCATCTGGTACGTGAACGGGGGCAGGTTGATCCGGTCGATGCTGAAGCTCGGCGCGGCGAGCCGGGGAGAGCATGCTGATCGCCGGGCGCACGTTGTCCCGGCACCGCAGCGTGCCGCGCATGTGGCAGGCGCGGATGCGGATCGAGAAGAAGACCGGCTCGTTGCAGGCCTCGGAGAGCCCGAAGCCTTCCTCGACGAAGCGGGCGAAGGCCTGGAGGCTGTTGCGGGGATCGAGGAGCGGGATCGACGACTTGAGCGCCGCCGAATGGGTGCGCTCCTGGAGGATCGAGGCGCCTTCGCCGTAGTCCTCGCCGATCACGATCACGGAGCCGCCGATGACGCCCGCCGAGGCGACGTGCGAGAGCGCGTCGGACGCCACGTTCGTGCCGACGACCGACTTCCAGGTGACGGCTCCCCGCATCGGATAGTTGATGGAGGCGCCGAGGAGCGCGGCGGCGGCGGCCTCGCTACCCGACTGCTCGAAGTAGATGCCGAGCGGCTTGAGGAGCGGCTCGTTCGCGTCGGCCAGGACGTCGATGAGGTACGAGACGGGCGCGCCCGGATAGCCGCCGACGTAGCTCACGCCGGCCTGGAGCAGCGCCTTGGTGATGGCGAGAATGCCCTCGCCGCGAAGGATCTCGCCAGCGCCGTACCCGAGCTGCTTGACGTCCTCCGCGAACGACCGCTCCCCCATGCCGCGACCCGGTCCCCGCCGGGCTACTTCTGTTTCGCGATGATCTGGCCCTTGATCTTGTCGTAGGTGGCCTGCGGGACGATGTTCTTCTTCGACAGCTCGTCCTTCCGCGCGTACGGACGGCCTTCGACGATCTTCTTCGCGTACGCATCGCCGATACCAGGCAGGGTCTTGAGCTGATCCTCGGAGGCGCTGTTGATGTCGAGCGGCTCCTTCTTCTTCGCCTCCCCCTTGGTCTCGGTCTTGGCCGTCGCGTCCTTCTTGGCGGGCGCGTCGGTCTTGGTCTGCGCCAGCGCCGGCGAGAAGCCGAGCGAGACGGTGACGAACAGGACGGCGATCAACACGGCGACGAGTCTGAACATCGGTGTCCTCCGCGAGACAGGTTTGTAACGCCGATGTGGCGCCGGCTCAGTATACATCAAATAATTTCAATGATTTGCACGGCGTCTCGGAAGTCGGACAGTATGAAAAGGTCGGACATTGATCGGGCGGAGATCGAGAGTGCATGCTGCCAACCGGAGAGCCTCGCGCTCGGTCGGGCGGCCCAAGCTGGGCTAGTTATACTAAGGTGGAGCCGTAGCGAGGATCGGGCCGGGGTGGTGTAACGGCAGCCACGCTGGACTCAAAATCCAGTGCCCGTAAGGGCGTGCGGGTTCAACTCCCGCCCCCGGTACCAACCTGAGATCTTGACAGGGCGTTCGAGCGCCCTGTAGCGTGATCCTTCGCGTGGGGCTGTAGCTCAGTTGGGAGAGCACAAGGCTGGCAGTCTTGGGGTCAGGGGTTCGACTCCCCTCAGCTCCACCAACTTAACAAATGAAGCCCGCGGCGGCCGGTACCAGCGAAGGACGGCCTGCCGCGTTGCTTTCTCAATCCTGATCCCCTGCAGGAAGCAGCGCACGACGCGCTTGCGCTCCTCCGGCTCTCCCTCACGGAGCACGTCGGCGACTTGGCCGAGCTCGTGCACCAGCGCCTCTGCGATCGCGTCGACGCGTCCCGGGGCTGCGTCGCCAGCCCGAGCCCGCGCGGCCTGAAGCTCCCGCTCGAACCGCTGGGCCTGACGTTCCAGATCCACGAGCGCGGCTCGCACACTCGGGAGGTCGTCAGTTCCGCCCGCGAGGGCCTGGACCAGCCGCGCGATCCGGGTTCGTGTCTCAGCGAGGCGCGCGGCCAGATCGTGGACGGGATCCGGGACGTCTTCTCCGGGCTGAAGGAACTCGCGGATCTCAAGCCGTAAGCGTTCGGGATCGAGCACCCGCTCGAGCCGTTTCCGGATGCCGTCGAGCACGGCGTCCTCGAGGTACGTCGTCGCGATCCGCGGAGCGTCGCACACGCTGGCGCCGCTCGCGATGTATCCGCCACAGAGGTAGTAAGCGGCGACGCGGCCCCGGGTCTGCTTCTGGCTCACCACCGTGCTCGCGGCGATCTTCTCCACGTTCTGCACCAATTCCGGCGAGACTGGCGTGTCATAGTCGCCGCCCGCGCCCCACGTGCTGTGAACGATCTGAACGACCAGGTTGATGATCTGCTTGTTCCGCGCCCGGGTCTCGTCAACGGTTGGGTGCTCGCTCTGATTCGCCAGACTCTCGCCCAGGAGCGCGGCGTTGAGCGCGACGCCGACCACTCCGGCCACATTGCCGGCGATGGATCCTGCGGCCGCCCGCCAGCGGCTTCGGCAATGACAGTGGCGCGCAATTCGCCAGGCCATGGCAGTCCCCTCCCAAAGCAGCGTTCGCATCTCGCGGCGGCGGAGTGGGTGGGGATTACTCGGGGTGGGGTGGAGTCGCCGCTGAGACGATGATCAGGCAGAACCGGCGATTAAGTCAAATCGGGGGTGTCGAACCGCTAACCCTGACGCTCTGTTCCAACGTGAGAGTGGTCACTTTCGGCGTGAATCGCACAACCCTGTAGCCACCGAGGGGAGAAATCGCGCCTTTGCGAATCCGTCGCGTGCTCACGCATCGGCGCTCGTCGGTAACGGGGCCCTGCGCCGATCGGCGGTCATCCACCCTGCGGTCCACAATCACCCTCACGCCAGGCACACCCGCGAGCTGCCTCTGGAGGTGCTCGTAGAGCGCGCTGTCTTTTCGGCGAACGACGACGAGCAACTCGGCATCCGGAAATGATCGGGATGGGAGGGCTTCGAGGACCTGCTCCATGTGGACCACGCAGATGCCGTGTGTCGGACCCAAGTCCTCCAACGATTCGCGCTCACCCAGGTAGCCGGGCTTGCCCTCACTGCAGCACCAGGCACAAAGGACCTTCATCGTGGTAATGCAAGTTGCCAATGCCGTGCCATTCCATACCTCTCACCAGCGGAGATCCGGCAACTGACCAGACGACTGAGAGAGCGGACCAGCGCCGCGAAGGGCAGAGTCACAAAGACTCCGGGATGTAGAGACCCCGCTGCGTTGGATCATTCCGACAGACCGACGAACTAAATTGGCGCCGTCCATGGAGTTCGGATGGAGCTGGTGCGGCTCGAAGTCGCCCGTGAGCGAGTAGAGCTCCCGAGAAGCTCCGCACGCGGCGGGCTACGGCCTGGCCAAGGGCCGCGCCGGGCCCTCGGCGGCCGAGCCGCCGTCGAAATCTCTGAAAGGCGAGATGCAAGAGGCGTCGGAAGCAGCGCGCGGGAAGAAGTTACCGAGTAGAGTTTACCTTTCCATCGAGAGTTTGGAGGGCGGCCCCCGGCATGGTGCGCCTGACGCTGACCTTGATGTGAGACAGCGGCACGCGGCCATGCGACCGCCGTCGTGGTTCTCGACTAACTCATCGGCGATCGGGCAGTGAGGCGCTCGATGTGCATGATCGTGGTGCGGGCTTCGACCCGGCGCAGTCGCGACTGTGCTCGGCCGGCCAGATACGTGAGGATGGGCCAGTTCGACGACCTCAGCCGTCAGGAAACAGAGGCAAATCGCGAGCCCGCACATTCCGCAGACCGATTCTCTGTGCACAGTCAACGACTTCATCGTACACCGCGAAGCGGCGTCGAGGGCGACCGCGTCTAGATGACGTGCTTGTGCGGCGCGGTGCTGGTGCGCATCGTGTCCTTCAGGCTAGACTCCCCGGCAGCCGTCCCCAACCGAGGTGCCGCATGCGGCTGGTCAGCATGTCCTTCATGATCGCCACCCTGTTCGCCTTGCTCGTCGTCGCGTCGGCGAGAGCCGCCGAGGAGCCGACCGGGTTCCGCGACATTCCCTTCGGCGCGAGCGAGGCGCAGATCCGTGAGAAGTTGCCCACGGCGCGATGCCTTGCGGTCGCAGGCGATGACCAGCACGACGACGTCTCGTGTTCAGTGTCGTCGATGATTGGCCATGTGCCGGTCCTCGTGTTCTTCAGACTGGTCGGAGAACCCATGCAACGCCGCATGATGAACGTCACACTTTCGTTCAAGTCAGAGGACTTCGGCAGGATCAGCCAAGCGATGACAGACCGCTACGGGCCGCCGACCAACGTGAGCGAGCAACGGGAGGCGCTGCGTTGGGTGGGCGCCCAGACGCTCATGTTCGTCACGAAGTCCAGTTCGACTTTCGGTAAAGGCCTGGCGATGATTGCGTTGCGCGAGTTCATGGAACTCGCGGAGAAGCGACAGAAGGAGCAGCGGGAGAAGGCGAAGAAGGACCTGTGAGTCGCACACGCAAGCCCTCGGCCCGTGACTGACCACCTCGGCCGCCTCCTCCTCGTTACGCTGGAAGCCGCCCGCGTAGACGCTCATCTGCCCGTGCTCGGGGCCCTCCGCTCGTGGCTGAACTCGTGGCGCGGCATTGGTGCGGTCGAGCGCGGCATGGAGCGCCAGGGCTTCGACCTCCAGCTCACGCGGTACGACGCGAACGGCTGGCGGGCCACCTTCTATACGACCGGGATGGAGCACTCGATCACGAGCGCCACGGCCTCAGCGTGGGAACGCACGCCGTGGCACGCGGTCCAGGGCGCGGCGAGGGGTGCGCTGAGGCGGTGAAGTAACCATCGACAGCATACGGGGAGGCAGAGACGCCGTGGAGCGCGATCAGGCGCCGATGACGATCGAGTATGAAGCGACCGCCGAAGATATCGTCAACCTTCAGCGGTACTGGTACCGTCACAAAATGCGGCGGCGACACCGGTTTGGCTGGGCTCTCGCTCTTGCAAACGGCCTGGCGCTGGGGCTCTTAGTCGCCGGTCCAGAATTGACCGTTCGGTCAGTTATCTACTACGTGGCTTGCTGCAGTGTGTTTTTGGTCGCTTGGTCGACGATTCTGTACGGAGTCGCCCCACTGATCGCCAAGAAACAGCTTCAACGAGGGAAGAATCTCGGCGTCGTCGGCAGGCACACCATACGACTTGAGACCGCTGGCTGTCGCGAGACGACGGACGTAAACGAGTCGTTTCACGCTTGGCGAGGCATAGACACAATCGAAGCCGACGCGCGCTACGTCTATATTTTCCTTCACGGTGGGTCGGGGCACATCATCCCTCGACGAGCATTCCCAAACACCGCAGCGTCAGACGAATTCTTTGCTGCCTCGAGAAGGCTTCACGCCGCAGGTTCCGAAGCTGGAGCGCCGACGAGCGCATCAGCGTGAAGCGAGTGACCGCCGAGGAGGGCAACCGATGATGCGACTCGCGCGAAGGGCCTCGCTGCTCGTCGCGTTCTCCCTGCTCATCTCGGCTGCGACAGCCTACGCCGAGTGCGCGTGGGTGTTGTGGGAGAGATGGTTCAGCCAGGGAACAGGCGACTCATGGACTGCTGTAGGCAGTGAGGTATCGAAATGGGCATGCAACCGAGCAAGCGAATCGGAATATGCCCAAGCGGTCAGGAAGGGCGTGGAGCGGAACGGGCGAGCGCTGAAAGTAAGCGACAAGACCTTCATCTTCTACACCTGCCTCCCCGACACCCTGGACCCGCGCGAGCCGAAGGCGAAGTGAACGACACCGACGCTCGCCTCTGGCAATCCCTGGCTCCGCATCAATCGCGTTCTGCGCGCGATGCTGCACGAGCGCTGGAGCGCGGAGGCCTGGCCGCAGGTCAAGGCCGAGTTCAAGAAGGCCCTCGCGCTGAAGAGTCAGATCCGGCGGGCGGGTTGGTTCAACTAGCAGTCGTGGCCAGACGACCCGCGAAGAAGCGCGAGCCGGAGCAGCCGGCCACAACCCGAGTGCTGCCCATGCAGCTCCAGGTCGGCGACCGCCTTGTCGACGAGACTGGGGAGTGGGAGGTCGAGGCCCGCTGTACACATCACCAGGCGGTAAGAACGCCGGCGCTCGAGTGCGGAAGGTCGGCCGGGCCGATGTCACCGAGATACGGACCTGGAGCGCGCACGAGCGCATCAGCGTGAGACCCAATGGCTGATGACAAGGTGTGGCGCGTCGTGCTTGTGTTGGCAGTGATTACCCTAATAATTCTTGCTGTCGACTATGGGCCCCTCGCGTGGAAGTGGCTGACGAGTTCCGAGGATCTCGGGATGCGGCTCCGGCGCGAGTGTGAGACGGTCGTCCGCGAAGCGCACCCCACCGCCAGTGGCGTTACTCGTGAAGGCCATGTCCGTGATTGCATCGACGCGCGGGCAAGGTTGGTGAGGTAAGGTTCGCGGGCCGAAGGGGAAGTGAGCGCGCTCAGGCCTCCTAGCCCCCGAGCTCCTAAATATTACGCGTCAGGACCGTCTAGGAGCCTCTTGGGCAAGAGGTTCGCCGCGGTGGTCTAGGTCTAGCGCAAGGAGTGCTCGTTCGGTCCGGGCCCGTAGCCGGTCCTCGTCGTTTCGCAGCGCGCGGAGGTGATGATTGACCCTTCGCAGTTCGCCGACCATTCGACCACCGAATATGCAGATCACACCTAAGATGAGTAGGAGGCCGACCTCCGTCAGCGTCAGCCGCCAGAGGCGCTCAGATATCGTGGGCCAGAGCCACTCAAGCATCATGGGTCCTCCTCTCTACCGGCCAGCCACGAGGTCCCAGACCACGCTGTCGCCGACCCGCTACCAATGCGCCGCTACCCACACCATCCAGTCTACGAGTCCAAATAAGCTATTACGAGCGCCGGGAAAGACCCGACGCTCGCACCCAGCTAGGCGGTGCCGAGTTGTTCCGTCGGCCCGTCAAGATGCGGGCAGGACGCCGAGCTGTCGCAGCAGATGGCCGGTGTCCCAGTAAACCCAGGTGCGAGCGACCTTGCCGTTCCTGATCTCGACGATAGTGCACCCATGTGTCTCAGCCCGCCGGTTTGCGCGATACCCATCAAGTCGCCCCGATGGGTTCCCGTCGCCGTGTACCGGGTCACCGCATAGTCTCCGCTAGAGAGTAGCTGGTCGATTGAAAAGCGCAGGTCCGGGAAGGCTGCGAGGTACATCTGCATCGCCTGCCGGTCGCCATCGCGGCCGACGACGGGTGCGGGGAGCGTATCCGTTTCCCAGACGTGTTTTTCATCCAGGACCTTCAGAGCAGCCTCGACGTCATGAGCATTCCAAGCGTCCCAGCCCTGACGGATGATGCGAAGGTTATCTTGCTCGGACATGGTGTCCTCCGTTCATCGCGAGACTTCGGACAGCGACCAGGGTCGGGGCCATAGCCGCGTCGCTGTGTCGGGGCGGACTGCGACTGTACTCATTTCGATGGACCACGCCGGGGTCGGGCACCGCTGCCTCCACGAGCGGAGCGGAAGGTCGAGGTGGCGAGATCATCTGCGCCAACCTGGAGGTTGTCAAGGGTAGCGAACTCGTCATGCGACCAGAGATCGCCCCTGCTGAGTTGGGCTAGGAGCGTCGCTGCAGATGGCCGGGGCGCTGGTGCGCGTCGTGGCGTTCGGCTAGACTCCCGGCAGCCGTCCTCAACCGAGGTGCCCTTGCCGCCGATCGGGCTCGCGGTCATTCTCGCTGTCGGCCTGACTCTTGCGCCGTCTGCCGTCCAGGCGCAGCAGGCCAAAACTCAGCGCATAGGCTACCTTTCCCCGCTCACAGCCGCTGCTGACCGGATCCGCAGCGAAGCATTTCGGCAAGGACTCCGCGAGCTCGGATATGTCGAAGGACGGACCATTGTGATCGAGTCCCGATTTGCCGAGGGCAAGCTCGACCTTCTCCCCTCCCTCTCGGCCGAGCTGGTCCGGCTTAACGTGGACGTCATCATCGCGGCCGGCGGAGGTTTCATAGGGAAGGCTGCGAAGGGCGCCACGGGAACGATTCCTATCGTGATGACGAACGTCGAAGACCCTGTAGCGTTCGGGCTCGTGACCAGCCTGGCCCGGCCCGGCGGTAACGTGACTGGGCTGACTGCCCAGATCCCCGAACTCAGTGCGAAGCGGCTCGACCTCGTGAGGGAGACAGTCTCGAATCTTTCCCGCGTGGCCGTTCTTTGGAATTCAGCGTACCCCGGGAAGGAGACCGAGTTCCACCAGACGCAGCCGGCCGCAAGACTCCTCGGGATCCAGCTTCATTCCCAGAGGTTCAGAATCCAAACGACATCGAGAAGGCGTTCGAGGCGGCGACTAGGGGACGTGTCGGAGCGGTCATCATCCTGCCGGATCCGATCACGAACACCTATCAAGCAAGGATCGTAGAGCTTGCCGTGAAGAGACAACTGCCGACGATGTTCACGCAGCGTCCACCTGTGGACGCCGGCGGGCTGATGTCCTATGGACCCAGCTATGCTGCCTTGTATAGACGCGCTGCCACTTACGTCGACAAGATCCTGAAGGGCGCCAAACCCGCCGATCTTCCCGTCGAACAACCGACCAAGTTCGAACTTGTGATCAACCTCAAGACTGCCAAGGCGCTGGGGCTGACGATCCCGCAGACGGTCATCCTGCAGGCAGACCAAGTGATTGAATAGCACGTGCTCGACCACCGCGGCCGACTTCTCCTCGCGGCGCTCGGCTTCGCCGGGCTTCCCATGCTGTCGTATGACCGCGCCCTCTGGACCCTGCGGTCCTGGCTCGACTCCTGGCCGGTGATCGGCGCGATCGCTACAGGCATGGCGCGCCAGGGCTACGATCTCCAGCTCACGCGGTACGACGAGAAGGGCTGGCGGGCGACGTTCTACACGACCGGGATGGAGCACTCGATCACGAGCGCAACGGCCTCAGCGTGGGAACGCACGCCGTGGCATGCCGTCCAGGGCGCGGCGCGCGATGCGCTGAGACAGGCCGCAGCGGGCGACCGATGATGGGACGATGGACAACCGCTCTGGTCCTTGCTGCCGCGCTTCTCGCTGGCTGTGCCACGGCCCTGCAGAACACCCCCGAACAAGAAGCGACGTGGGCCGCCTATGAGGCCTGCAAGGCCGCGGGGCGGGTCAAGCATGGGCAAATCGACCGTGTCGAGCCCGACGGTCGGTGGTTCTGGGTCGCCTCAGGTAGCCCCTATGGGTTTTCGGAGCTCGAGGCGTGTATGCAAGATCAGTTCGCGAAGATGAAGCGGCCATGAACCAGCGCGAGCCTCCGCGAAAATGAACGACCCCGACCCGCGCCTCTGGCATCCCTGGCTGCGGATCAACCGCGTCCTGCGCGCGATGCTGCACGAGCGCTGGAGTGCGGAGGCCTGGCCGCAGATCAAGGCCGAGTTCAAGAAGGCCCTCGCGCTGAAGAATCAGATCCGGCGCGCGGGGTGCATCGACCGCCCGCGAGGTGGAAGCGGCAGGATTTCCTCATCGGCGGCGGCAATGGACCGTGACGGGTCAAGTTCAGCCCCCCTCAGCTCCACCATTTCTTCTCTTCACTGCCACCGGTGACACCGGTGGCAACTCTGTTAGACCCCTGGCACCGCGTGCTCGCCTCACGGCGACGGAGACTCGGCTGCGCGGCGTCAGCGGCGGAGGACCGCGTTCCCTGACTAGCGCCTCGCCGCCTGGCAGCCGTCCTGCCGCGCGTTGTCGACCGTCGCGTAGCATCGGTCGGGCTTCGTCGCGCCGTAGAGCTCGCCGTCGGGCACGTGGAAGACGCACCGCCCGCTCGAGTAGGTGCTGCGATTAC
>Ga0210378_10001923_pt1 | contig 10738 bp, 11 predicted proteins | sample PLM1_60_b1redo_FD_155465 | JGI IMG/M metagenome (GOLD analysis project Ga0210378, IMG submission 155465) | Groundwater sediment microbial communities from an aquifer in East River, Colorado, USA - PLM1_60_b1 redo | ecosystem: Environmental > Terrestrial > Soil > Riparian zone | place: USA: East... | reverse complement strand
AAGAGGTAAAACGTATTATAAAGAAGGAGCAGACGTTGTGTTTGTGGAAGCACCCCAATCCGAAGACGAGCTCAGAGAGATTCCTAAAAAAATAAACGCCCCGTTGCTGGCCAATATGATAGAAAATGGTGTTACTCCTACATTTTCTGCAGATGAGCTAAAATCTATGGGTTATAGCATGGTCGTATTTCCTCTTTCTGGTTTGTATGCATCTGCATTTGCAATGAAGACAATATTTTCAGATCTCAAGAAAAATGGGACAACAAAAAATTCGAGAAATATCATGCTTGATTTTAATGAATTCAATGAGCTTGTTGAATTATCAAAATTTATGCAAATGGATCAAAAATATCAAAGTTGAACCCAGATCTCGTAAGAAAACGCGCCAATATCCATTTTGTTTCTTTAAAAAAGTTAATAGAAAATCATTATTATTAATACCCTTAATCAATCCGTTTCAAATGATAAAGCGAGAGATCTGCATTATTGTAAGATAATGCGCGCAAATAATTTTCCGGTATTTCTGTTGCCTGCCTAGAATCTAATTCTAACAAGTACAATTCGCCATATTTGTTTGAGTCTAAAAGTCTGGTGTTGTTATCAGCGAACAGAAAAGTTCTTCCTTTTAATTCTAGCTCCATCCAACCTCTCAAATAATTGCTACCCATTATTACTGAACCCTCCTGAGTATGATTGTTTATCCATTCAATTGCCGACAATAGCGATCTTGATTCAGGTAAAGATATTGAATTGTATTGCATTGTCAATGGACCGTACTGGCTAATATAAGGATGGAAGACCCCGTAGATGTTAAGATAAGAATTATTTGGACTCATTGCAAAAGCTGATCCGAGAAATATAAATGGAATTAGAATCACAAGATAGTTGTTTAATTTTTTAGTAGATATTGCAAAATATCCTTTTTCGATTAATAATACAAAACCATATCCAGAGAATAATGAGAGAAAAATGCTAAAAATGGTAATCCATCTATCAGGCAAAAATGCAGATGTATTTGGATATATGACCCATGAAAATGAGGCCACTAATGAAATAAAAAAGGGGATCTTGAAAATATTCATTGTTGATTTCGATTTCAATAGACCCACTACTCCTGCGGGTAACAAAATAGCATTCATTACCAAAAACAGTACAATAAGATTTACGGGATTATAGATTTCATTTATTTTATCTTTATTCCCTGCCAGTTGTAAATTAGTTGAAATAGGATCAAAATTTGTAATAAGAAAGAAACCAAATACTATTATGATGAAAATCGCAATAGATCCTAATATTTTATCTCTTCTTATAATCGAAGAAACTATGAGACTGATAGAGAATAGAAAACCTATCATTCTATCTGCAAGTACAGCAAGTATACCAAAGGGTATAATGACTCCCAACACCTTTCTAAAGTTTTGAGATTTTTCAATGTAGTATAAACACAAGAACGCAAGAGTAATGGCAAATAAGTCTTTGTGAAGATCCCACGACGTTCTCAATACTGAAAACTGGAATATTAGAAATATTGACAAGAAGACACTTTGTAGATTATCAAGATGTAAGAGTTTATTTGCTATTGAAAATATAACTAGCGAAAATAATCCATATAAGAGTACTACTGCAGAAGTTATAACAATTCTTGGGTCCACATTCATTGTTGATGATATTGTGTGAAGTAATGATATGTACAAGGGGAATTGAGTTGATATTGATGTGGAATAATCATCAAAATGTTTCAATATAGGTAAATAATAGTTAATTACATCGTATCCAATCGGATACGGATATGCTAAAATTTCTGGAATAAGTCTAAGGATCATTGCTACTGAGAAAACAATTAGATAGGAATATTTGTTAATGCATGTCAACTTTGCTGTTCAGTTACTCCGGTTTGTGATCCTTTATCTTTTCCATTTGTTTCCTCTCCATTTGTTGCCTGTCTATTTGTTGTCTTGGCTTATTCATTTATTTTCTCCACTAGGATAAGTTTATTCATAAAGATACTGCAAGAAGCTACGCTTCTTACTGTTATTATTAAGCTTGATCCTAACTCAGTTAACGTTTGACAAAGTTCGAAACTAGAGATCAAAGATAAAGTAGTCTCCCCACGCTTCCTTAGCGACAGCTAATTTGGTCACCGAATCGCTAATTTAAGATTTCTTAATTATTTTTCTAATTTTTTAGAATTTCTAAAGATTAATTTTAAATTGAATAAAATTGCTAATGCTTAAAGAATTAGCCCATTGAGATTTTAACAACTGTAACCCAAGTAATTTATTGTAGGGAAATATCATACTTTTTGTTGATTGATATTCGAAATATGCTGACTTTGCGATATGATCCTACTATTGAAATTAAGACATTAGTCCCCAAAGTTGTTCCCGACCAAGTTAAAATTAAGCGAAACAATTCCTATCCATCTTCAAAAGAATTAGAAAAGGAGCTGAGACAAATCATTAACAATAATATTTCCAAATTTGAACCAAAAACAATTTCACTTGCATTAAGTACAGGTGTTGATTCCAATCTAATGCTATCTTTAATAAGGGATGAATATCCTAAACTAGATATCAAATGTATTTCTGTTAGTTTTGATGAAACTAGCGAAGCAACCCATGCTAAGAAAATTGCTGAATCAAAGGATACAGATTTTTATAACGTTACTGTAGACAATCCACTTAAGGATTTACCATATTTGATTAGCATAATTAAAGAACCAAGATGGAATTTATATCAATACTACTTTATAGAAAAGTCCAAACAATACTCTAATATTTTATTTACAGGTGATGGCGGAGATGAACTATTTGGAGGTTATACTTTTAGATATACTAAATTTCTAAAATTATTTAATGAAGGAGACGATTGGAAACAACGTGTGAGTCATTACTTACAATGTCATGAGAGGGATTGGGTTCCAGATCAAGAAAGAATTTTTGGAGAAAATATTAGATTTGATTGGTCTTCAATCTATTCGTTATTAAAAGTCTATTTCGATAATGATTTGGACCCTTTAGACCAAGTTTTCTTAGCAGACTACAACGGTAAACTAATTTATGATTTTGTTCCTACCAATGACAAGTTTTTTAATTATTTTGGAGTAACTGGCTTGTCCCCTATATTGGATGATAAGATTATTGACATGTCATTCAGGATTCCTCCCTCAATTAAATTTAGCAGGGAAGGTAACATGGGAAAAATACCGTTAAAAGAGATCCTATCCGGTCTTGATACTAAGAATATAGCTGATACAAAAATAGGTTTTGGTATGGATTTGAAAAAACTTTGGATAACTAACGCAAAAGAAATTGTAATATCGACTTTGTCCAGCGCCAGTATTTTTCGTGACAAAATTATAAGCCGTGATTTTTATGATCGGTCAATTAAAAGGATAGAGGAGACATGTGATCTCAGATACATAAGTAAAATGTTACAACTATTAAGTCTTGAAATATGGTATAAAATGTTCATAACATTTGAAGTAAGTTCAAAATATTCCTTGTGAATCTCACAGCTCATGAGTCTGTTTGTTTTTTGAATTCTTAACTTCAAACAATAACATCAGTCATACATGATTTATATCAATATAAACGAAATATCAAATCATTTTGTACGCATCCATAATCTTTTGTTCATGTTTCTCCCAGATTAGACACTTTCTAGCATAGTTGAATATTTTCAATCTTCTCTCGTATAGTTCATCAGTGTTTGATCTAAAATACTCTAATTTTGAAGCCAAGTCCTCATAATCTTCAAATGTTAAACAGTTATCTTCCAAAGTGCTAACAACAGATTTAAGGTCGGCAGTCAACATGACAAACAATCCTGCATGCGCATACTCGTATGCCTTGTTTGGATTCAAAAAGGGATGAGACCAGTGTTTTTTCCAAGGTATCAATCCTATTGAGTTTTGGATCATTTCAGAAAACATTTTGTCCCTTGGAAGGAACCCAGTTGCCTTGTATTTTTCCGATGATTCCGCATGCTCCCAACCTATGATTGTCAAATTTCCAATGTCATTGTCTGCAAATAGATTAGTTAATCCAGAGATATCCCTGTTAGTAACTTGCTTATGTTTGCTGTCACCTCCCGCATACACAGAAGATAAATGCCCATGGTCTTGGGGTTCTTTAAACGAAATTTCCGCTTCCAGAGGAAAATTAGGCACCACAATAATCTCTTTGGTTTTCCCATCAGCCACTTCTCTCAACTCATTTGCAATCTGTTCTGAAACAGTTATCGTTGGTAGAGAAAGAACCAATTCCTTCTCCCAGTTTGTCCAATTAGAAATGCTTTGCTGCGAGATGAATGATGCTTTCATATTTTGCTTAATTCTGTCAAATCCAGACTTTAAATTCTGGGTATTTTGGAGCTTGATATTCTCCGCATTTACTCGTGAGAGCATCCCAAAGTACTCATGGTCATCAAACACTGCAGGAAGTCCGAGATCATGTGAAATTTTGGCAGAACCAATGTTGTGTGAATGTATAATATCGGGCCCCAATTGTTTCACCAATTTTTCAATCTGCCTTTTGACACGATGATAATAATATGGAATGCCTACCATCGCACCGGCTGTCCAATTGATCCGATGAATTTCCGAAAATATAGTAGATTTAGCATTGTTGTCCAGGCGTCCACCAAAATATACTTCATGTCCGGCCTTTTTTGCCGTTAGAGCAGATTTTTCAACCCTCCAGTCCGGAAGTCCATCATCAGATAGGTGAAGAATCCTCATTCTATCACCCTATTGCTAAAACAGTACAAGTCTGCATGCGAAAAAGTCTACAGTACGATAACAAATATAGCATTTGATTTATTACTCCAATTATTAGAATATACCGAAATATCAATAATGGATAATCGAAATAAATTATTCTTGAGTCTTTCCTAGGTTAGAATATTACATTTTTAAAAGAGACAGGTATTACTGCGATTAAATGCAAAGATTCATCTTTGATGTTAAGGAGACAAAAAAGTTATGAAAATTCTCATAACTGGTGCCGCGGGCTTCCTGGGCAGTTACCTATCTGAAAAGTATGTTCTCGATAAACATCTGGTATACGGAGTGGATAATTTAATGAGTGGAAACCTCAACAATGTCCGTACTCTTCTGCACAAAAAGAATTTTAAGTTTATTCGTGGAGACATCGCCTTAAACGAAGTATATTCTAAATTACCAAATGATTTTGATGCCATTTTTCATTTAGCAGCTCAAATCCATGTTGATAGGTCAATCGTCAATCCCGAAGAGACATTTAAAATTAATCTCGGTGGAACCCTGAAAATTTTGGAATTTGCCAGAATGAATGATATTGACAAGATACTATTTGCTTCAACAAGCGAAGTCTATGGATCTGCTGAATATGCTCCAATGGACGAGTCACACCCGCTATCTGCAAAACATCCGTATGGAGTAAGTAAAATTGCTGCTGACAGATTATGTTATACCTATAATGAAACATATGATCTAGGAGTAGACATTATTCGATGTTTCAATTTTTTTGGGCCCAGACAAAAAGATACAGGCTACGGAGGAGTGATTGCAATTTTCATAAATAGAGTATTACAAAACAAGCCCCCCATTATTTACGGTGACGGAAAACAATCCAGGGACTATATGTTTGTGAAGGATGCCGTGTACGCTTATGATACTGTACTTAGGTCCAAAGGTAATCCAGGTAAAAATGGGATAAACTTTGGCAGCGGTAAAGAGATATCCATAAAAGAAATTGCAGACATGGTTATCAAACACGGTGCAAAAGACGATAACTTGCGACCGATTCACGTCGAACCCAGACCGGTTGAAGTACAAAGGCTAATTGCAGACATTTCAAAAGCAAAGAAACTATTACAATTCAAACCAAAGATACAATTTGAGAAAGGCCTTGCATTACTAATCGATTGGTATAGAAACTACAAATCAGAGTTATGGCTGTATTAGCAAATTTTCCAAATGACAATTAAAAAAGTACTTGTCACTGGAAGCAAAGGATTTGTTGGAAGACATTTATCGAAGCGTCTAAAGGAAGTTGGATTCCAAGTTGTTACTACTGCCAACAATCGAAAACTTATCGATGTAACCAATGTCGATCAGATCCCAACAATTGAAAATGTGAATGCAATAGTTCACCTTGCTGCAAAGACCTCTATTTCAAATTCGTTTAGAGAACCGCATAAAGCTTACTTTACTAATGTTCAGATATGAGGGCCGATATCACAAAGGTTTCAAAGGCATTTAATTGGAGGCCCACTATTGACATCAGAAAAGGATTACGGTTAATTGTTGAGGATTTATCTAATTGAGTTTTGTAAAATTATCAAGAATTAATCATGAGAATATTTATTACCTCAAGTGCCAAGTAATAGATTATTAGACGATAGTTTAATTCAATAAACATGCGCATATTGCACATACTTGATGCAGCTGGTGTCGCGTGCATTTACTCAAAATATCAACGAAAGCAGGGACATGATGCCAAGGTTATCTGGAACAGGGATGTTTTAGACAAGTATGGAATTTATGATTTCTATAGAGATTATTTAATTAATGTAACATATGAGAAATTTACTGAAACATGTCTCCGAGAAGCGGAAACTGCTGATGTAATTCACGTGCATGGCTACATAGATATACTGTTTGAGCTGCGAAAGAAATTCCACAGACAAAAGAAGATAATTTTGCATTATCATGGAACCGACATTCGCGGATTAAAAAAACAAGAGCTTCCGCACCGATCACTGCTATCAGATACAATGATTAAACTCAAGATGTTTTATAGGAAAAAGATTGGACATACAAAAGCTCAGAAATTAGCCGATGCAGTATGTGTCTCTACACCTGATTTGTTACCATTGGTTAGAAGTGCCGGCATCCATATTCCAATTCCTATAGACGTAGAACATTTTAGTCCAAATAATAGTTCAAAGAGAGAATTGAAAGATGCATTTACTATAAATTCCGAGGTAACAAACATACAACGGGCCCTGGACCTTTGTAAGAAGAACCAGATTAATCTCAATATAGAGGTAATTGACAGGACCAAGAATCCAATAATGTATGCTGGCATTCCTGATTTTATAAGAGAATATAGGACATACGTTGATATCAGATATGTCAACGATATTATTTTGGAGAATTTAAGTAGCACAGCACTGCAATCCCTAGCATGTGGGCTAAATGTATTGGATTATAAATTACAATTTCGTCGCGGCCTGCCCAGCGAACATGATGCAGTAAACGTAGCTTCTCAACTATCCAAAATTTACAGTGATTTGGGCATCCTGAAACTCTAAATTTGATGAACTAATGCGTACTTCAATTCTATACAGAAAATAATTCCCGTTTAACTTGTTAGTCTTATACTTTAGAGTAATTGCACTGTCCAGAGTCATTGCTGATTATTGTTCCTCTTCGGAGATAACAACCAGCATTGTTGCCATGCCAAAAGGTTTTTGAATTTCATCAGATGGTTGGGTAGAAAAGTCCTAAATTCTAATATTTTAATATTCGCTTCTTTACAAAATATCTCAAAATCCTTTACAGACCAGAAGTGTAAATGTGTAAATGATTGCCGTGGAACATATCCTCTTATCATCTGAATGCGCCATTTAATATACGCACTATTAGGGATAGTTACAATTACTCCTTTTGTTGCATGGTTGATTGCGTCATTCAAAATCCTTTGCGGATAGGCCGTATGTTCAATTACCTCCAACAACAGTATATAATCATAAAAGGTATCATCAGAAAGGCCCAGACCATTCGTAATATCTCGTATCTCTGTTGCTATTCCAAGCTGCCTTGCTTTTTCACATGCTGTTGCTGAAATATCCAGTCCAGTCACTTTAACATTTTTATTCTTTATCAAATATTCCGAAACTGTTCCGTCTCCTACTCCAACGTCCAGTACTGTTGCACCGGGTTCAATCCAGTCTTCCACTAGCCTAGCCCTTGATAAATTACCCGTGTTAACAGCGAAGTGATATTTTTCATAATCTTCAAAGACTTCCGGAAATTCCATATTACTTTGAATTAGTGCCTTCCATGACTCACGTAATATACCCAACCCAAGTGATACTCCAAAGCGAGGAGCGTAGCGTGACCCCATCATATTGGTTGTGTGGAAGGGGATATTTGATTTAATTGATAATGTATCATGCGTAGAATTGATTTAATAAATAAAATTAGTTCTAATAATGTAGTCCAAAGCGTAAAGAGTATGCAAGTATTAGACGAACAAAGCAAAGAAAAAAGGGTAAAAAGCGCAAAAGCAGATTTAGAATAGGAGAACATGAAGAACCCGAAATTCAGGCAGCAATTGATAAAGGTTTAGCAGTAAATATTTTATATGATTCTAACTGCTAAGTGTATTTTCCAACTTCAGACTCTTAAATTGTTGCGGGAACATATTGATCCACTTATTAAGAAACATCTTCTATTAATTTGATATTCCTTAAGTGATCATGCATCAATGGAATTCGGATAAAAAACCTTCGAAATTAGATTATGGTAACAACCATCGCATACGAATATATCTAGAAATGGATTAGTTGAATCCACATGTCTATTACAGGCGTCACATTTCATCTTGATGCCATACCAACAGAGTTATCGGATAAAAACATTTTTCATATATCATCGTAATTAATTTTACGTACTAATCTTCTATAAGATAATTAGTTCGAAGTTTCAAACATTCAGGCTTTCCTTGGATGGATGGTTCCACTAAATGGAAATTAGTAAAGGTCAACTTGATTCTTCAACTTCTTTTTTGCCTTCGAAAGTCATAAGTATTTTGCTCACCCCAATTTTTTTGATCAGTCCAATGTTATGAAGATCGTCTACAATATCATCCGTTTGACTATTGGATGGACCAAGTTTGCTCCCTACTTTGTATTTATCGAAAATTTTATACTCCCCACTAGTCATTTGGTAGAATTTATTCAGAAATTCGTCAGACACAATTTATTCCTTCGAAAATCTTGTATTTAAGGCTCTTTTGCAGGAGTCAACCTTGCTAATTCCCACGCTTCTTTGGAAATCTTAAATTGGTAACTGCATGGAATGTAAAATATTAACTTAAATCTCTTCATTTAACGAGAGCCGTTCTGTTGATTAGTTACGTTTGAGGCCATTTTACATCATCAGAGTTTCTATGCACCCTATTATTTTCTGTCGTTGTATGTCCTGCACACCAATAGAAGTCAAAATTATTGTGACAATTGTCACATCTAATTTGATCTCTCATATTATGATCCTTCTGGCCTTCATTATCATTACATGGTTGGTAGACAACTTCTTTGTATTTTTCATTCGGGCATGTTGCTATGTTAGAAAAGTTGCACTGAGGGCAGGCGATGGGAAAATTATTCAATGTTCAAATTCCTCTATTCTCTTTTAGAATAACCAGGGAATTACACCTTTACAAATCCCAAACAAACATTGCAACCTGGACATGAGCATATTGCATATCGAAACTTGTTTCCCGTATCTTCTTTTCCATCGCGGAAGTCCATTTCTGGGTAAGAGAATTCTTTCTTACATTCAGGACACTTTATCATGCTAATCTTTAAGATTTAATTATTAAAATATCTAGTGGTACATCTAATAAAACTTAAGAATTTTAAATGTCGTAGGATGTATTGAATTCGAAAATTCTAATTTAGTGTACGGCCAATTTTTCGAAAATTCGGAGACTAATGATAATGATACAAATTGCTCCAATTTTGCATCAAATTCCACATCATCAGAGAATGCGGATATAGTATTACTAAGTCAAAAATTAAAGAAAGCATCATTTGGCTTCCGTGATTTAGTGGGCCAAGTTAAAAACATTGGAAACGATACGGCTGAATCTGTGAACGTATTATTGACAGTTTAACACTCATGGGAGGATATCGTCTAGATCATATGAATAGAATCACACAGCATTAGAGTTATTAGAAAGAAAAGTTCCAGTGATTGCTTAATGATTCTACAAACACGAATAATAGCCTTCAGTTTAACTCTTTTCATTACAGTGGGAATAATGTTCATTTCATCTCCAGTTGCAGCAAAACCACATTTTTCAGTGTCACCGGCCATAGTAAAAAATTCTGATTTGAGCGTTACCGCCGATTACGAAGCGAAGGATTTGGGTAAAAGAACAGCAAACATAACTTTGAACTCCCAAAGCACGGCTCTAATTGGATGCCTAAATCCAGGTGGAAAATTATCTCCATCTAAAGGGGCAGAATCGGAACAGATGTTAAGTGAGTCGGTTAAGATAAAGCCAAAAGATGGAAAAATTAAAGGTTCTCTGACATTGGGTCCACCGAAGTTACCTTCAGTGTTAGAAGTTTGTCCTAACAAAAATTGGAGTACTAGTATTTTGTCGTTAACATATGAAAATGTGGCACTTGATATTAAACAAAGAAATTCCGAAATATTGAAATTCAGTTTTGGTAATTTATCACAATCACGTTAACAATTTAAGATAGGTGGGCCACTAATTAAAGAAAAAGGTTTTGTAGGTAACACATTGTTACTTGTTACTTTTTAAGGCTAAGGTATATCTGGAATTAATGTAGTAGTTCCGAATACCTCGTCTATTACAATGTCTACGTTTTCATTGTCATCACCATTTGCCGGTTCGGTAAGGCCATTGGTGCAAGTAAATCGATTGTCGTTAAGTGGACTACCGAGTACGCCAATGTGCTCGAATTCATTCACCGACTTACAGTTATTCTCCTG
>Ga0210378_10001922_pt1 | contig 10739 bp, 12 predicted proteins | sample PLM1_60_b1redo_FD_155465 | JGI IMG/M metagenome (GOLD analysis project Ga0210378, IMG submission 155465) | Groundwater sediment microbial communities from an aquifer in East River, Colorado, USA - PLM1_60_b1 redo | ecosystem: Environmental > Terrestrial > Soil > Riparian zone | place: USA: East... | reverse complement strand
CCTCGCCGCCCAGCGCGCCCAGGCAGAACAGCAACCCCACGAGCGACGTGGTCCCGGATCCCTCCACGAACGCGACGCCGACCAGCACGACCGCCGCGGCGCCGACCAGCCGCGGCTGCGGGCGCCGGCCGGACAGCAGCGGCGGGAGGACGGCGAGCACCAGCGGCGTGGTGCCGACGACCACGCTGACCGCGGCCGGCTCGGCGTGCGACAGCCCCAGCACCACGCACACGTTGAAGCCGGTGAGCCCGGTCGCCGCCAGCAGCGCCAGCCGGCCGCTCTGCCGGCGGGTGGGCCGCCGCAGCGGGATCCCCCGCCACCGTGCCCACGCCACCAGCACCGCCGCGCCGAGCAGGTAGCGGGCGGCCTGCGCGGGGGCGACCGGGTAGCCGACGAGCAGGTCGGAGACGGCGAACGAGCCGCCGACCGTGCTCATCGCGAGCACTCCCCAACCCACGCCCGCCGCGTCGTACGTCCTCACGCGATCAGGCTAGGTGGGCTATGGTCTCCTGATGAGGTCCATTCCCGAGCCGTCGGAGAGGACCACTTCGGCGTCGCCGGAGCTGCTGCTGCGCGTGGACCGGCGCTCCGGACGGCCGGCGCGCCAGCAGGTGGAGGACAGCATCCGCGCAGCTGTCCGGGCCGGGCGGCTCGCGGCCGGCACCCGGCTGCCGTCCAGCCGGGTACTGGCCGGCGATCTCGGGGTGGCGCGGGGCGTCGTAGTCGAGGCGTACGAGCAGCTCGCCGCCGAGGGCTACCTGCTGCCGCGTCGCGGGGCGGGGACGGTCGTGGCCGGCGGGGTGGCGCCGGCTCCTCCGGCGCCGTCCACAGGCGACACGCCGCCGCGGGCGCTCCGGTACGACTTCCGCCCCGGCATCCCGGACCTGTCGCTCTTCCCCCGGCAGCTGTGGGTCCGGGCCACCCGCATCGGGCTGTCCCGGCTGCCGGACGCGGCACTGTCCTATGGCGACCCGCACGGGCTGCCCGCGCTTCGGGCCGCGCTCGGCGGCTACCTCGGCCGGGTGCGCGGCGTGGTCGCCGACCCGGACCGGATCGTGCTGACGTCCGGCTTCGCCCAGGCGCTGGCGCTCGTCACCCGGGCGTTGGCCCTGGCCGGCGGCGTCGTGCGGGTGGCGGTCGAGGACCCGGGCGGTCCCGGTCAGCGGCATGTCGTCTCCTACGCCGGTGCGGAGCCGGTGCCGGTCCCGGTCGACGCGGAAGGGCTCGTCGTGGAGCGGCTGCCGGCCGGCGTCCGCGCGGTCCTCGTCACGCCGGCCCACCAGTTCCCGTCCGGGGTGGTGCTGTCGTCCGCACGCCGCGCCGCCCTCCTCCACCGCGCCCGCCGCGAGGACGCGTACGTGATCGAGGACGACTACGACGCCGAGTACCGCTTCGACCGCGAGCCGGTCGGTGCCGTGCAGGGGCTGGACCCGGAGCGGGTCGCGTACGCCGGGAGCCTGAGCAAGAGCCTCGCGCCGGCGCTCCGGATCGGCTGGGTGGTGCTGCCGGCGGCGCTCGTCGACGGGGTGCTGCGCGGGCGGGCGGCCACCGACCTCGCCCCGCCGGTCGTCGCGCAGGCCGCGCTGGCCGAGCTGCTCGCCGCCGGCGACCTGGACCGGCACCTGCGCCGCACCCGGCTGGTCTACCGCGGGCGGCGGGACGTGCTGGCCGAGGCGGTCGCCAAGGACGCGCCGGGGCTGCGGCTCGCGGGCGTCCCGGCCGGGCTGCACGCGGTCGCGCTGCTGCCCGACGGCGCCGACGAGCAGGCGGTGGTGGACCGCGCCGCCGGGCTGTCCGTCGGCGTCCATCCGATGTCGACGTACCGGGTGCTGCCGGGCGGGCCGCCGGCGCTGGTGCTGGGATACGCGCCGCTGCGGCCGGGAGAGATTCGCGAGGGCGTCCGTCTCCTCGGGACGGTCCTGCGCTGACGGGTAGCCCTCGGGACTGTCGCTGCGCCCATTGCTCAGGTCCGGATCGGCTCTGCTGCCCTGGTGCTCACCAGACCCGTCGTCTTCGGGAGACGATGCGGACCATGCCGATCCCGCTGATGCTGGCGACGCTCACCGACCGGCGCGACTTCGATGACGGCTGGCTGCTCGAGCGCAAGCTCGACGGCGAGCGCTGCATCGCGGTCCGGGACGGCGCCGCGGTGCGGCTGGAGTCGCGCACCGGCCAGGACCTCACCTCCCGCTACCCGGAGGTCACCGCCGCGCTGGCCGTACAGCGGGGGGCCGGCTTCGTCGTCGACGGCGAGGTGGTCGCCTTCGACGGGGACCGCACGTCGTTCTCCCGGCTGCAGCAGCGGCTCGGCCGGGCGAGCCCGGGCCCGGAGCTGCTCGCCGCGTACCCGGTCGTCTACTGCGTCTTCGACCTCCTCGAGCTGGCGGGTGAGGACCTCACCGGACTGCCGCTGGTCGAGCGGCGGGCGCGGCTGGCGACGGCGCTGCGGGCGCGGGACGCGGTGCGGCTGACCGAGGCGTGGCGGGACGACGCCGAGCGGCGGTTCGCCGCGGCCTGCCGGTCCGGCTGGGAGGGGCTCATCGCCAAGCGGGCGGACGCGCCGTACCGGCCCGGCCGGTCGAAGGACTGGCTGAAGCTGAAGTGCGCGTGGGAGCAGGAGTTCGTGGTCGGCGGCTTCACCGACCCGGCCGGCAGCCGGACCGACTTCGGCGCGCTGCTCGTCGGCTACCACGAGGACGGGCGACTCCGCTACGCCGGGAAGGTGGGCACCGGCTACACCGCGGCGACGCTGCGCGACCTGGGCGCCCGGCTGCGGGCACTGGAGGTCCCCGAGTCGCCGTTCGTGGACGCGCGGCCGGTCCCCCGCGGCACGCACTGGACCCGACCCGAGCTGGTCGCGCAGATCGGTTTCGCCGAGTGGACCGGCGATGGCCGCCTCCGCCAGCCGCGCTTCCTCGGCCTTCGCGACGACAAGCCGCCCGCCGACGTGGTCCGCGAGCGCCCCCGGTGACGTCGGACGAGACGACCGAGCCGACCGGCGACCGCTGGCGGCCCGGGCGGGCGGTGCTGCGGGCGGCCGACCCGCGGATGGCCGCGCTCGTCGACGCCGACCCGCGGCTCGACCCCGACCTGCTGTTCGACGGGCTGCCGACCGACCTGTGGGGCGCGCTCGTGCTCATGGTGGTCGGGCAGCAGATCTCGCTGGCCGCCGCGGCGGCGATCCTGGGGCGGCTCGAGGCGCTGCACGGCGGCCGGCTGCCGGCTCCGGCCGAGCTGCTGGCCACCGACACGGCCGCGCTGCGCGGCGTCGGCCTCTCCCGGGCCAAGACCGTCTACCTGCACGATCTGGCCGAACGGCTGCAGGACGGGCGGCTGGACCCCGGTCGGCTGCGCGACCTCGACGACGACGCGGCCCGGGCCGAGCTCACCCAGGTCAAGGGAGTCGGGCGGTTCACCGCCGACGGGGTGCTCATGCTGGCGCTGCGCCGCCAGGACGTGTGGCCGGCGGCGGACCTCGCGCTGCGCCGTGCCGTCGAGGAGGTCTGGCATCGCCCGCCGCCGGTGTCCGTCGCCGAGGTGGACGCGATCGGCGAGCGCTTCCGGCCCTGGCGCACGCTCGCCGCCGCGTACCTCTACCGCACCCGGATGCCGTGACGTTTGACCGCGCGGACACGGGTATCGGCGTGAGCGTGCTGGACTCGGGCGGCCGGTTGACCGGCGTCGGGAAGATCGCGGTGTTGCGGGCGAACGCGCTCGGCGACTACCTGTTCGCGGTGCCGGCGCTGGAGGCGCTGCGGGCCGCGTACCCGGACAGCGAGATCGTGCTGCTCGGCTCCGACTGGCACGCGGCCTTCCTGCGCGGCCGGCCGGGGCCGGTCGACCGGGTGGTGCCGGTGCCGCCGTCGCCGGGTGTCCGCGTCGACGCTGCGGAGGACCCCGGCGCGCTGCCCGGCTTCTTCCGCCGGATGCGGGCCGAGTCGTTCGACCTCGGCCTGCAGATGCACGGCGGCGGCCGCTTCTCCAACCCCTTCCTGAGCCGGATCGGCGCGCGGCGCACGGTCGGAATGCGGACGCCCGACGCGGCGCCGCTCGACCTGACCATGCCGTACGCCTTCTACCAGCCGGAGGTGCTCCGCTTCCTGGAGCTGGTGGCGATGGTCGGGGCGACCCCGGTCACGCTCGAGCCGCGGGTCTCGTTGCTGGACCGCGACGGGGTGGAGGCGGACGCGGCGCTCGCCGGGGTGGCCGGGCCGGTCGCGGCGCTGCACCCGGGAGCGACCGACGAGCGCCGGCGCTGGCCGGCGGCGTCCTTCGCCCAGGTCGGCGACGGGCTGGCGGCCCATGGTGCCCGGGTCGTGGTCACCGGCTCCGCGCGGGAGCGGCACGTCGTCCACGACGTCGTGCGCCGGATGCGGCACCCGGCCGTGCCGCTCGTCGACGCGGTCTCCATCGGCGGCCTCGCCGCCGTCTACGCCCGCTGCGCGGTGGTCGTCTCCAACGACACGGGCCCCCGGCACCTCGCCGCCGCGGTCGACACCGCCACTGTCGGCGTCTACTGGTGCGGCAACCTGATCAACGCCGGACCGCTGACCCGGACCCGGCACCGCCCGCACCTGTCCTGGACCGTGCACTGCCCGGTCTGCGGCCGGGACTGCACCGAGCCCGAGCTGCCGGCGTTCCACCGCGGCCGCGGCTGCGCCCACGACGACTCCTTCGTCGCCTCGGTCTCGCCCGCGGCCGTCCTCACCGACGCCCTCGACCTGCTCGCCACCGAGCCGCGGGGAGCGGCCGAGCCCTCGTACGCCGCCCGGCCCTGACGAGACCCGGTGGCGCGTCCGGGCGAGCCCGCGCTGCGGTCCCCTGGTTCGCGCTCTCGACGTTCTGTGTGTCACGAGTGCCGCCGCTCAGGTCAGGTTGAGGGCGGCGCGCAGCCCGGCGTCCACCCTGCGCATCGTCCCTGGGGACACCGCACCGATCTCGCAAACTATGGCCGCTGTCATCGACCCCCCGGACGGGTCATTGCCATAGAATAAGCATATATCGTACTGTTCAGGACGTGCGGACCGCTGTGGAAACGATCGAGGACGAGGTACGCGAGCTGGTGCGGCGGCGCGGGCTGGACCCGGTCGGCGCGCCGGACGAGGCCCGGGCGCTGGTCGACGAGGTCATCGCGGACTACTCGGAGCGGGTGCTGTCCTCGGCGCTGCCACCGGTCGCCGACCCGGGACGGGTCAGGCGGACCGTGCTCGACTCGGTCGCCGGCTTCGGCCCGCTGCAGCGCTGGCTGGACGACCCCGAGGTCGAGGAGGTCTGGATCAATGAGCCGGGCCGCGTCTTCGTCGCCCGGCGGGGCCGCAGCGAGCTGACCACCACGGTCCTCGCTGCCGCCGACGTCCGCGACCTGGTGGAGCGAATGCTGCGCAGCAGCGGCCGCCGGCTCGACGTCAGCGCCCCGTTCGTCGACGCCACCCTGCCGGACGGCTCCCGGCTGCACGCGGTGATCCCGGACGTCACCCGCCGGCACGTCGCCGTCAACATCCGCAAGTTCGTCGTCCGCGCCGGGTCCGTCGACGACCTGGTCCGGCTCGGCACGCTGACCGCGCGGGCCGCCCGCTTCCTGGAAGCGGCCGTGGTCGCCGGCCTCAGCATCCTCGTCTCCGGCGGCACCCAGGCCGGCAAGACGACGACGCTCAACGCGCTGCTGGCCGCGATACCCGCGCGGGAGCGGCTGATCACCGTCGAGGAGGTCTTCGAGCTGCGCCCGCCGGCGCCGGACTGGGTGGCCATGCAGACCCGGCAGCCGAGCCTGGAGGGCACCGGCGAGATCACCCTGCGCCGGCTGGTGAAGGAGGCCCTCCGGATGCGGCCGGACCGGCTGGTCGTCGGGGAGGTCCGCCAGGCCGAGTGCCTGGACCTGCTGCTGGCGCTGAACTCGGGCGTGCCGGGGATGTGCAGCGTGCACGCCAACTCAGCCCGGGAGGCGTTGCTGAAGATGTGCACGCTGCCGCTCTCGCCGGCGGCACCATCCCGCCGGCGTTCGTCACGCCGACGGTCGCCGGGTGCGTCGACCTCGTCGTGCACCTGGAGGCGGACCCGGACGGGCGGCGGCGCGTCCGGGAGATCGTGGGTGTGCCCCGGCCGGGTCGAGGGCGCGGTCATCGAGACCGCCGACCTTTTCGTCGCGCGCGACGGCCGGCTGGTCCGCGCCGCCGGGTTCCCGCCGCGGGCCGAGCGTTTCGCCCGGCTCGGCCTCGACCTCCCGTCGTTGCTGGCGGCCTGACGTGGGCGCGTTGCTCGGCCTGCTGCTCGGCGTGGGCCTGCTCCTCCTCCGGCGCGGCGGCCGGCGTACGGCCCCCCGCCGCGCCCTGGTCGCGGACTGGCGGCGGCGCCGCACCGAGATGCTGCGCCAAGCCGGCATCGAGGGCACGACCGCCGCGCAGCTGCTCGCGATCCAACTGCTCGCCGGCCTGCTCGCCGCGACCGTCGTCCTCGGCCTCACCCGCAGCGCCGGCATCGCCTGCTGGTTCGGCCTCGTCGGTGCGGCGGCGCCGGCCGGCCTGGTCCGCCGGATCCGCCGCCGGCGGGTGGTCGACCTGCGCGAGCTGTGGCCGGACGCGGTCGACAACCTGGCTTCGGGCGTGCGGGCCGGGCTGTCGCTGCCGGAGGCGCTCGCCGGGCTTGGGGAGCGCGGGCCGGAGCCGATGCGTCCGGCGTTCGCCGCCTTCGGCGCCGACCACCGCGCCTCCGGCCGGGTGGACGCAAGCCTGGACCGGCTCAAGGAGCGGCTCGCCGACCCGGTCGCCGACCGGGTGGTCGAGACGGTGCGGCTGGCTCGCGAGGTGGGCGGCACCGACCTGGGCGTGGTGCTGCGCGCGCTGTCCGCCTTCCTGCGCGAGGACGCGCGCACCCGGGCCGAGCTGGAGGCCCGGCAGAGCTGGACGGTGAACGGGGCCCGGCTCGCCGTCTCCGCGCCCTGGCTGGTCCTGCTGCTGCTCGCGACCCAGCCGACCACGCTGGACGCGTACGACAGCCGCGGCGGGATCCTCGTGCTCGCGGTCGGCGGCCTGGCCTGCGTGCTCGCGTACCGGCTGATGGTCCGGATCGGACGGTTGCCGGCCGAGCGGCGGGTGCTGGGATGAGCGAGCGCGAGGGCTCGCAGCGCGAGCGGGGCCTGACGAGGGCTGCCCGGCAGGCGCCCGCGGCTGCCGGGCTGTCCGAGGAGCAGGCATGAGCGGCCTCGGCGCGCTGCTCGGCTTCACCGCCGCTGCCGGCCTGTGGGCCGCGACGGCGGCGGCACCGCCGATGCGCCGGCCCACCCTGGACCAGCGGCTCGCGCCGTACCTGCCCGGCTCCGGCCCGCGGTCCCGCCTGCTCGCCCCGGCCCCGGACGCGCGGCCGACGCTCCCGGCCGCCGTGCGCCTGCTGCTGGCGCCGGTGCTCGACGACGCGGTCCGTGCGGTCGAGCGCATGCTGGGCGGCCGTGCCGCGGTGCGCCGCCGCCTCGCCGCGCTGTCGGACGACCGGACCGTCGAGGACTTCCGGGCGGAGCAGGTGGTGTGGGGCGCGGTCGGCCTGGCCGCCGGCGCGCTGGCCGCCACGGTGCTGACCGTCGCATCGGGACGGTTGTCGGTGCCGGCGGTGCTCGTGCTCGCCACCGGCGGCGGGCTGACGGGCGTGCTCGGCCGGGACTGGTGGCTGTCCCGGCAGGTGCGGCGGCGGCAGGCGGCGGTGCTGGCGGAGTTCCCGGTCGTGGCCGAGCTGCTGGCGCTGGCGGTGACCGCCGGAGAGGGCCTGCACGGCGCGCTCGACCGGGTCTGCCGGCTCACCGGCGGCGCCCTCGCGGCCGACCTGGCCGCCGCGCTGGGCCGGGCGAGGTCGGGCGCGCCGCTGGCCGAGGCGCTGGAAGAGCTCCGCGACCGCACGGCCGTCCCCGCGCTGGCCCGCTTCGTCGACGGCGTCGTGATCGCGACCGAGCGCGGGACGCCGCTGGCCGGGGTGCTGCGGGCGCAGGCGGCCGACGTCCGCGAGGCCGGACGGCGGGCGCTGCTGGAGGCCGGCGGGCGCCGCGAGATCGCGATGCTGCTGCCGGTGGTCTTCGTGATTCTGCCGACGACGGTGGTCTTCGCGCTTTACCCGGGCCTCGTCGGCATCACGGCGCTGACGGGATAGGAGGACGAGGATGTCGAGGATCCAGCGGCTGTGCTCGCGGCCGGACCGCGGCGACGTGCCGGGCTGGGTGATGATCGCGGTGATGACGGCGGCGCTCTCAGTCGCTCGCCGACACGGCGCGACATAGGCGGTCCCGGCCAGCCGTAGCAGGGCCAACCGGGACCTCGACAGCCCGGGAGGCTGCCGTGCCCGAGATGATCCCACTCAGCAGGTCCGCGGAGCGTGCGCTCGCCGCCGACATGATCCACACCGCCAGCGCGGAGCCGCTGGTCGTCACCCGGCAGGCGGCGATCCTGCTCGCCGAGATCGTGGACGCGATCTCCTGGTCGGTGCTCGACCAGGCCGGCGTCGAGCGCGACTCGGCCCGCGCGGTGCTCAGCGTGTTGTGGGCCGACCGGTGACCGCCGGCCGTCCGGCCCGGCCGGGTGAGCGCTGCAAGTGCGGCCGGCCCGCCGTCGCTGTGTTCCTCGCCGAGCACGGCGACGTGCCGTGGTGCGGCATCCCGGACGCCGACGTTCCGGCGACCGGCAACGGGCGCCCGGAGCGCTCGCCGGCCGACCACATCCTCGAGGAGCTCGTCCACGCCCTCGGCCGGATAGCGGTCCTGCTGTCCGACGCGTCGGCGGTCTGGTACTCCGACCGGGAGAAAGCCAAGCAGCTCGTCGACCAGGCGCTTGTCGTGGCGAACCGCGAGGGCCGGTGACCGGCCGGCCGCCGGGGCACACGCTGCCGGCGCCGCCGGAGTGCGAGGCGTGGCTGGCGTTCACCGCGCCGCGGGACCTGTCGGCGCACACGGTGAAGCGCCGCAAGTCGGTGCTGCGCCGGCTGGCCGCCGACGTCGGCAAGCCGCTGTACGAGGTGACCGCCGCCGACCTGGACCGCTGGCAGCGTCGGCTGATGGTCGAGGTGTCGGCGGCGAGCCGGGCCAACTACGTCCGCGACGTCGCGCTGTTCTACCGGTGGGCGGTGCGGATGGGGCACGTCCCGGTCGACCCGGCGGCGTCGCTGATGCTGCCGCGGCTGCCGACCTACCTGCCGCGGCCGGTCCGGGAGGACGACCTGGCCACCGCGCTCGCGGCAGCCGCGGGCGACCCGCGGATGACGGCGTGGCTGGCGCTGATGGCCGGCGCCGGGCTGCGCGCCGCGGAGGTCGCTGCGGTCCGCGTCGAGGACGTCAACCGCGACCGCGACCCGGCGGTGCTGACGGTGCACGGGAAGGGCCGCAAGGAGCGGGCGGTGCCGCTGTCCGGGCCGGTGCTGGCCGCGCTCCGGCCGTTCCTCGACGCGGCCGGGCCGGACGGCCGGCTGTGGCCGGTCGCCTCGCAGCGGGTGGCCCAGGCGGTCGCCAGGCACCTACGGGCGGCCGGTGTCGACGCGACCGGGCACCAGCTCCGGCACCGCTTCGGCACCTCGACCTGGCGGGCGACCCGGGACCTGCTGGCGGTGCAGACGCTGCTCGGGCACGCCTCCCCGACCACGACGGGCCGGTACGCGGCACCCGACGACGGGGCCGCGCTCGCCGCGGTCACCGCCGCCGGGCTCCGGCTGGTCCCGGGGCCGGCCGGACAGCCGGAGCCGGTGTGCGTGCTGTGCGGGATCGGGATCAGGTTCCACGGCAGCACGCCGCTCGGCCCGCCGGTGCTGCTGGTCGACATGCCGGAGGTCGGCCTGCAACCGATGTGCGCCGCCCATGTCGAGTCGTGGGACGAGCTCTCGTCCTCGCTGGGCGAGCCGCGGGGGCGGCGGCGTCCACTGCCGAGCGGCTGACCAGCGGCCCCCGTCCCTCACCGGACGGGGGCCGACCACCCAAGGAGAAGACCATGAGGCTCTTCATCGCCGCATCGACCGAGGCAGCCCCCGGGGGGTGGACGATGACACCGGGCGCGCGGCGCTCGCCTCGCTGTGGGATCTCTAATAACGGCCCCGGAGGGTGTTGCCCCCGAGTACATTCGCGCGGTCGTCTGGTGGCTCGCACCGATTCATCGACGGATCGAGGGGGGCCAGGCGCAAGCACGCATGCGCTCTCAGCGCAATCACCCGATCGAGTGAGTCACCCTCTGTCCGTTGACGCCAACCGAACGAACATCTACCGTTGGACCCGTTGCTCCCCGCCGTCCTCCGGGACTGGCGGGGACCCTCCATCTGGAGGTCCTGTCTTGGCGCAAGCGCATGTCTTCATCGACTACCAGAACATGCACCTGTCCGCTGGCGAGACCTTCGCGCCGCCTGGCACCCATCCAAAGGACACGCTCATTCACCCCATGCTGGTTGCTGAGAAGATCATGGAGCACCGGCCGGGTGATGATGAGCTATCAGAGGTTCACGTTTACCGGGGGCAGGCAAGCCCGAACCGCGAGCCCCACCTGGCGGCGGCAACCGAGCGGCAGGCGTCCCACTGGACTCGCGACCGCAGGCTGATCATGCACCGTCGCACGCTGCGGTACCCATGGGACTGGCCTGCGCGACCGGCCAGGGAGAAGGGCGTGGACGTCATGCTGGCGTGTGACTACGTCCGACACGCGATCGAGAAGCGGGCAGAGATCTTGATCCTCGCCTCGCGGGATACCGATCTGTTGCCCGCACTGGAGATGGCGGTCGATCTCGGGAGT
>Ga0210378_10001921_pt1 | contig 10741 bp, 8 predicted proteins | sample PLM1_60_b1redo_FD_155465 | JGI IMG/M metagenome (GOLD analysis project Ga0210378, IMG submission 155465) | Groundwater sediment microbial communities from an aquifer in East River, Colorado, USA - PLM1_60_b1 redo | ecosystem: Environmental > Terrestrial > Soil > Riparian zone | place: USA: East... | reverse complement strand
CCCGCTCCTCCTCCTCGGTGACCCGCAGGCCGACCACGAGGTCGACGACCTTGAGCAGCCCGAAGCTGAGGCCGAAGGAGAACGCGAGGGTGGCCGCGACGGCGACCGCCTGCTTGCCGAGCAGGGCGAGCCCACCGCCGGCCAGCAGACCGTCGGCGCCGAGCTCGTTGAACGCGGTGTTGGCGAAGACGCCGATGAGCAGGGCGCCGAGCATGCCGCCGACCGCGTGGACGCCGACCACGTCGAGCGCGTCGTCGTAGCCGGCCTTGAACTTGAGGCTGACGGCCAGCGCGCAGACGATCCCGGCGGCCAGGCCAATGGCCATCGCCCCCATCGGGCCGACGAAACCAGCGGCCGGGGTGATGGCGACCAGCCCGGCGACCGCACCGGAGGCCGCGCCGAGGGTGGTGGTCTTGCGCCGGCGCAGGTAGTCGGTCAGGCACCAGCCGAGCACGGCCGCGCCGGTGGCGGTGTTGGTGGCGATGAAGGCGGTGGCGGCCAGGCCATTGGCGGCCAGCGCGCTGCCGGCGTTGAAGCCGAACCAGCCGAACCACAGGATGCCGGCGCCGAGGATGGTCAGGGTCAGGTTGTGGGGGACGATCGCTTCCTTGAGGAACCCGCGCCGCTTGCCGATGACGATGGCGGCGGCCAGCGCGGCGAAGCCCGAGTTCATGTGCACGACGGTTCCGCCGGCGAAGTCGAGCGCGCCGAGCTCACGCAGCCAGCCGCCGGGCGCCCACACCCAGTGGGCCAGCGGGGCGTACACCAGGAACAGCCACAGGGTGGTGAACAGGGCGAACGCCGAGAACTTCATGCGCTCGGCGAAGGCGCCGGTGATCAGGGCCGGGGTGATGGCGGCGAAGAACAGCTGGAAGACGGCATAGGCGATATGGGGGATGGTGGGGGACAGGTCGGGGTTGGGCTCCTGACCGACCCCGGCAAAGCCGAGGTAGTCAAGGCCGCCGATCAGACCTCCCTTGTCGGGGCCGAAGGCCAGCGAGTAGGCGGCCAGCACCCACAGCACCGAGACGAGGCCGATGGTGAAGAAGCTCTGCATGACGGTGGCCAGGACGTTCTTGGCCCTGACCATGCCGCCGTAGAACAGGGCGAGGCCGGGGATCATGAACATCACCAGGGCGGCGGACATGAGGACGAATGCGGTATCGCCGGAATCCAAGGCGGTACCCCTTTCTGCGTCGGAGTCGAACCGGCACGCCCAGTAGGTACAGCAGCGGTGTTGCCGGGAGGTTTCCTGGCCGTTCTACGGCCGTAACGGATTCCTGCTCGCCCTGTCCGCGGACATTGATAGGGTCTTGCCGAAGTCGAGGGAGGTTGCCGGGGTGACGCGTAGGTACCGGATGGCACGGGCGGAGGAGCACCGCGCCCTGGTGGTCCAGGACGCACGGGCGTTCGGCGACTCGACCGCCAGCACCAGCATCGACCGCTCGATGGCCCGCACCCGGCTGGAGGAGCTGCGGGTCCTCGAGGAGGACGGGGCCAGGCTGGGCCTGCTGCTGGCCCGCAGCCAGCCGGTGTTCTGGGGCGGCCGGCCGGTGCCGGCAGGCCAGGTGTCCGGCCTCTCGGTCGGGGCCGAGCACCGCGGCCGTGGGGTGGCCACCGAGCTGCTCCGGGCCTACCTGGCCGAGGTCCACGAGCGCGGCGCCGCCATCTCCACCCTGTTCCCGGCGGCCGTGCACCTGTACCGGCGTTCCGGCTACGAGTACGCCGGCACCTGGACGCTGTACCAGGCGGCGGCCAGGCATCTGCCGGTGGGCTGGCCGGAAGGGTTCCGGGCGCTGCCGATCCCGGCCGACGACCCGGCGCCCCTGCAGGAACGCTTCGCCCTGGTCGCCAGCCGCCGCAACGGCCAGGTCGACCGGGACGCCGACTGGTGGCGCCACTTCCTGCTCGGCGACCGGGGCGGCGGTCCGCCCCAGGTCTTCCTGATCGACGGTCCGGACGGTCCCGACGGCTGGGCGATCCTGGCCGTCAGCACCGACGTCTCGGCCGACGACGTGCGCACGGGCGTCCAGGTGGTCGACTGGGGGGCGGCCAGCGAGGCCGGCTGGCGGTCACTGCTGACCCTGGCCGGCGGCTTCTCGTCGCTGGAGGCCAACGTGCTCTGGAAGGGGCCCGACCCGGAGCCGCTGGCCCTGCTCCTCCGCGAGCAGGACCTGCGCCAGCTGCGCCAGTACCGCTGGATGGCCAGGGTGGTCGACGTCCCGGGTGCGTTCGCGGCCCGCGGCTACCCCTCGGGCCTGCGCGGCCGCATCACCATCGGGGTCAGCGACGACGCCTGCCCGTGGGTCGACGGCACCTGGACGATCGAGGTGGACGGCGGGGAGGGCAAGGCGGTCCGGGTCGGCGACGACGCCGCCCTGGCCACCAGCGCGGTCGGGCTGGCCGCCCTGTTCGCCGGCTACCACGACCCCCGCGACCTGGCCGAGCTGGGCGTCGTACGCGGCCTGGACCAGGCCGGCGTCCAGTTCCTCCAGGCCATGAACGCCGGCTCCAAGCCCTGGAGTCCCGACTATTACTGACGGTGGCCCAGCCGGTGGGGGTACCGGCGGATCGACGCTGGAGCCCGACCATGACTGACAGTAGCCCGGCCGGGACGGGGTACCGCCGGATCGACGCCTCGGAGCACCAGGCGATTGCGCAGCTGATGGTGGTCGGGTTGATGGTGGGGGCGAAGGTCGACGAGTACGTGGAACGGACCAGCCCCGAGGAGTTCAGGGTGCTGGAGGTCGACGGCGAGATCACCAGCATGCTCCGCCTGGACCGGCTGGCGCAGTGGTGGCTGGGCCGGGCCGTCCCGTCGGCCCAGGTGCTGCAGCTGGCCACCCCGCCGCAGCACCGCGGGACCGGGCACGGCGGCCGGCTGCTGGCCGGCCTGCTGGCCGAGCTCCACTCCGACGGTGTGCCGTTGGCCACGCTGACGCCGAGCACCTTCTCGTTCTACCGCGGGGCCGGCTTCGAGCTCGCCGGGACCTGGACCATGTACGAGGCGGGCGCCGAGCACCTGCCCAAGAGCACCATCCCGTACCGGGCCAGGCCGGTGTCCCTCGACGACCCGTCCGAGCTGGCCGCCGTCTACCGGCTGGTCGCCCCCTCCCGCCACGGCGCCCTCGACCGCGGCGAGCGGTTCTGGCGGCAGCTGGCCCGGCGCAGCAAGGACAAGACCACGGCCGCCTTCGTGCTCGACGGCCCGCAGGGACCGGCCGGCTGGGCCGTGGCCAACCTCGATTTCAGGCCGGACCCGGCGCCCTTCCAGACCCGCGTGGAGATCGCCGACTGGGGCTGCCTGCCGGGCGCCGACGCGGCCCTGTTCGCGCTGTTCGCCGGCTACGCCTCCATGAACGGGATGCTGTCGTGGAGCGGGCCCGACCCCGACCCGGCGGCCTTGTTCGCCCTGCGCGACCGCTTCGCCCGGCTGGCCGACCGCTGGCACTGGATGCTGCGCGTGGTCGACCTGGTCGCCGCCTTCCAGCTCCGCCCATGGCCGACCGGCGTGACCGGCCAGGTCGACTTCCGGGTCGACGACCCGGTGTGCCCGTGGAACACCGGCACCTGGCGGCTCGGGGTCGCGGGCGGGCAGGGCCGGGTCGAACCGGCCCCTCCATCGACCCCCGCCGCCACGGCTGACATCCGCGGGCTTGCCCCGCTGTTCACCGGCTTCGCCGGCCCCGACGACCTGGTCAGGGCCGGCCTGCTGACCGGCTTCGGCCCGGACGCCGTCGACCTGCTCCGGGCGGCCTTCGCCAGCCCCCGTCCCTGGACGGCCGAGTTCTACTGAGCCTGCGGGCCCAGCTGCTGGCCGACCAGCGCGACCATGGCCACAGTGGCCTGCGGGTGGAACAGGACCAACCCGTGCTGCTTCGCAACCAGCCCGTGCTGCTTCGCAACGTGATGCACGGGCGGCGACAGGTCAGATCGTCAACTGTCTCGTCGGACAACCGATTCCCGCAGCAGCACCTCGGCGATCTGGACGGCGTTGAGGGCTGCGCCCTTGCGCAGGTTGTCGGCCACCGACCAGAACAGCACCGCCCTGGGGTCGGCCAGGTCGGGACGGATGCGGCCGACGAACACCCCGTCGGTCCCGGCGCACTCCAGCGGCGTCGGGTACAGCTCGGCCGCCGGGTCGTCCAGCACGGTCACCCCCTTGGCGGCCTGGCAGCCGGCCCGGAACGCGGCCGGGTCGACCGGGCGCTCGCAGACAGCCCGTACCGACAGCGAGTGACCGACCATCACCGGAACCCGCACGCAGGTCGGGTGGCTGGCCAGCTCGGGCAGGCCCAGGATCTTGCGCGGCTCGTCCCGCAGCTTCAGCTCCTCGACGGTGTAACCCGACTCCTGGAAGCCCATGCACTGGGGGACGACGTTGAAGGCCAGCGGGTGGGGGAACACCTGGCCGGCGGGCAAGGCCGCGGGCCGGCCGCCACGGCGGAGCAGCTCGCGGTCCGTCACCAGCTTGGCCGCCTGCTCGACCAGCTCGTCCATGCCCTTCTGGCCGGAGCCGCCCGCGGCCTGGAACGAGGTCGGGGTGATCGACTCCAGCCCGAACCGGTCGCGGAGCACGGCCAGCACCGGGGTCATGGCCAAGGTGGTGCAGTTGGGGTTGGCGACGATCCCCAGCGGGTGGTCGATGGCGTCCTCCGGGTTGACGTCGGCGTCGACCAGGGGCACCTGGGGGTGCATACGCCAGGCGCTCGAGTTGTCCACCACCACCGCGCCGCGCTGGGCCGCCATCGGCCCCCACTCCCGCGACACGCCAGCCCCGGCGGAGAAGAACGCCAGGTCGGCGCCGTCGAACGCCTCGGGGGCGAGCGGCCGGACCTCGACCTGCTCCCCCCGGAAGGCCAGCCGGCGCCCGGCCGAGCGGGCCGAGGCGACCAGCCGGACCTCGCCGACGGGCAGCTCGCGCTCGGCCACCAGCCGCCGCAGGTCCTCCCCGACCGCTCCGGTCGCCCCAACGATCACCGCCGTGGGGAGCCCGGGACCTCCCCGGGACATCAGCGGACCACCGGCAGCTCGGCGGTACCGTCGGGGTGCTCGTGGCGGAACTCAGCCTCCTCCGACAGGTGGAAGCGGTCGTGGATGGCCCGCACGGCAACGCCGACGTCGCTGGAGCGGATCACGCAGGAGATGCGGATGGTCGAGGTCGAGATCATCTCGATGTTGACCCCGGCGTCGGCCAGGGCCTCGAACATGGCCGCCGCCACCCCTGGGCTGGACTTCATACCGGCGCCGATCAGCGACACCTTGGCGATGTCGGAGTCGGCCACCACCTCGGCCGCGCCGACCTCGTCCCGCAGCTGCTCCAGGACCGCCATGGCCCCGGTCAGATCGGCCTTGGGCACGGTGAAGGAGATGTCGGTGGTGCCGCCATGGGAGACGTTCTGGACGATCATGTCCACGTTCACCCCGTGCTCGGCGATGCCGCGCATCACCCGGGCGGCGATGCCCGGCTTGTCGGGCACCCTGACCAGGGTCACCTTGGCCTCCGAGGTGTCGTGCGGCACCCCGGAGACGATCGCCTTCTCCATCCGTCTGTCCTCCTCGCGTACCCAGGTCCCCGGCGCGTCGGTGAAGCTCGAGCGGACGTGCAGGACCATGCCGGTCCGGCGGGCGTACTCGACGCAGCGCAGCATCAGCACCTTGGCCCCGCAGGCCGACAGCTCCAGCATCTCTTCATACGAGACCACGTGCAGCTTGCGGGCCGCCGGCACGACCCGCGGGTCGGCGGTATAGACCCCGTCGACGTCGGTGTAGATCTCGCAGACGCCAGCCCCGAGCGCCGCGGCCAGGGCGACCGCGGTGGTGTCCGAGCCGCCCCGGCCAAGGGTGGTCACGTCCCGCGAGGTCGAGACGCCCTGGAAGCCGGCGACGATCACCACGTTGCCCTCGGTCAGGGCGTCGCTGATCCGCCCGGCGCGGACGTCGAGGATGCGCGCCTTGCCGTGCAGGGTGTCGGTGATGATGCCGGCCTGTGAGCCGGTGAACGACTTGGCCGTCACCCCCAGGTCGGCGATGGCCATGGCCAGCAGCGACATGGAGATGCGCTCGCCCGCGGTGAGCAGCATGTCCATCTCGCGCGGCGGCGGGTCGGGCGAGACCCGCCTGGCCAGCGCGATCAGGTCGTCGGTGGAGTCGCCCATGGCCGAGACGACCACCACCACGTCGTTGCCGGCGAGCCGGGAGGCGACCACGCGCTCGGCGACGCGCCGGATCCGTGACGCGTCCCCGACCGAGGTGCCGCCGTACTTCTGGACGACCAGGGGCATCGGCGTTCCTTGCACGGGTGGGCTTGGGCGGGCGGGACCAGCCTACCAACCCGCCGCCGCATTGCTGCCCATCCACAGCCCAGGCCGCCGGTGCCTGGACCGTGGCGGTTGCTAGACGGCCATCTCGCGGCGGCCGACGAAGGCGCGGCCGAGGGTGATCTCGTCGGCGTACTCGAGGTCGCCGCCGACCGGGAGGCCGCTGGCGATGCGGGTGACCCGGACACCGAGCGGGGTGAGCAGGCGGGCCAGATACATGGCGGTGGCCTCGCCCTCGATGTTGGGGTTGGTGGCCAGGATGACCTCGCGGATCGCGTCCGGCTCCAGGCGCGACAGCAGCTCGCGGATGCGGAGGTCGTCCGGCCCGACGCCCTCGATCGGGCTGATGGCCCCGCCGAGCACGTGGTAGCGACCGCGGAACTCCTGGGTCCGCTCGATCGCCACCAGGTCGCGGGGCTCCTCGACCACGCAGACGAGGCTCGGGTCGCGCCGGGAGTCCCTGCAGATGCGGCAGAGGTCGCCCTCGGCCACGTTCCAGCAGACCCGGCAGAAGTGGACCCGTGCCTTGACCTCGGTGATGGCCCTGGCCAGACGCTCGGCGTCGGCCGGTTCGACCTTGAGGATGTGGAAGGCCAGCCGCTGGGCGCTCTTGGGACCGATCCCGGGCAGGCGCCCGAGCTCGTCGATCAGGTCCTGGACGGGGCCTTCGTACATCGCCTCAGATCCCCAGGCCGGGCGGCAGCCCCATACCCTGGGTGATGCCGCCCAGGCGTTCGGCGGCCAGGTCCTTGGCCTTGCGAAGGCCCTCGTTGACGGCGGCGGTGACCAGGTCCCCGAGCATCTCGACGTCGTCGGGGTCGAGCGCGTCCGGGTCGATCGAGACCGACTCAACCGTCTGGTCGCCCTTCACCCTGGCCGTTACCACCCCACCGCCGGCCGTCCCCTCGACGACCTCCTCGGCCAGCTGGGCCTGGGTGTCCTCCATCTCGCGCTGCATCTTCTGCAGCTGCTTGAGCATCTGGTTGGGGTTGAAGCCACCCTTCGGCATGCCCATTGCGATCCGCCCCTTTCCCTCGCTCCCGGGTCTAGGCCCCGGCTCGGCGACCGCCCCCGGACCGGCCCTTGGCCCGCGACCCGGCGGCACCCTTGGCGGCCGCGTCGTTCGGACGTTCCTCGATGACCTTCCCGCCGAGCTCTTTGGCGGCCCAGTCTGCCACCGCACGGGCGTCGGCATCGGCGTCCAGCGGGCGGCCCTCGTCGTTGGCCGGGTCGACCTCGAATTCGACCACCTGGCCCGGCGCCGGGTCGGCGGCGTCGGGCGGCTCTGGCTCCTCGGGGCCGGTGTGCTCGCCCACGATCACCCTGATCTCAAGGCCGCCGCCCAGCATCGCCTCGAGCACGCCGTCGACCTGCCGGTTGCGGCCGTCCTTGGCCAGCGCCTCGGCCTCGAACCGCCGGTCCCGCGGCAGCTCGACCACCACCTGGCGCCCTTCGAGGGCGACCGGCCGGCCGTGGCCGAGGAAGCTGGCCGTGACCCGGCTGGCCGCCTGCACCCGTTCGAGCACCAGCGGCCACGACCGGCGCACCAGGTCGAGGTCGACCGGGACCCGTGCCGGCGCATCTTCAGCTTTCCAGCCGGCCTCCTCCTCGGCCGGGGCCTCGACCGCCTTGGCCGTTGGCTTGGCCTTGGCCGGGACCGCCCTGGCCGGGGCCTCCGGCTTGGCCGCCCCCGGGGCGGCCCTGGCGGGGGCCGGGGTCGCCTTCGCCGGAGCGGGGGCCGTCCTGGAGGTGGCCTGGGCCGCTGGAGGCGCTGGAGCCGCGGGAGCCTGGCTCTCGGCCCCGGTGATCGAGAGCCGGCGCTCCAGGCGCTCGATCCGGGCCAGCAGGGCCTCGGCGTCCAGCGAGGCCTCGGGCATGGCCGCCCTGGCCAGGCCGACCTCGACCACCAGGCGCTGGTCGGTGGCGGTGCGCAGGTCCAGGTACAGCTCGCCGACGATGCGGACCATGCGGCCGAGCTCGCCGGGGCCGAAGCGCTCGGCCTGGGCGGCCAGCCGCTCCCTGGTCTCGGCGGTCACGTCGACCAGGGTGGTCGACTGGGGCGCGACCCGCAGCACGTACAGGTCGCGCAGGTGCTCGAGCGCCTCGCGGGCGAACTGGTGCAGGTCGTGGCCGGCGTCGACCACCCGCTCGACGCAGGCGAGCACGTCGGCCACCCGGTGGGCGGCCAGCGCCTCGGCCAGGTCGAAGCGGAGCTCGGCCGGCAGGGCGCCGAGGACCTGGGCGACGTCGGCCAGGATCACCTTGGGGCCGGCGAAGGTCAGCACCTGATCGAGCCGGGAGAGGCCGTCACGGTGGGAGCCGTCGGCCGCCCTCGCAACCAGCTCGAGGGCGGCCGGCTCGATGTCCACCCCTTCGGCCTCGCAGATCCTGGCGAAGTCCTGGACCAGCGCGGCGGTTCGGATGCGGCGGAAGTCGTGGCGCTGGCAGCGCGACCGGATGGCCTCGATGACCTTGTGCGGCTCGGTGGTGCAGAACACGAACCGGACGTGCTCCGGCGGCTCCTCCAGCACCTTGAGCATCGCATTGAAGCCCTGGGTGGTGACCATGTGGGCCTCGTCGATGATATAGACCTTGTAGCGGGCCGCCGCCGGGGCGTAGCTGGCCTTCTCGCGCAGGTCGCGGGCGTCGTCGACCGAGCCGTGGCTGGCCGCGTCGATCTCGGTCACGTCCAGGTTGGTCCCGTCGGTGATCGACCGGCAGGCGTCGCAGACGTTGCACGGTTCAGGGGTGGGCCCGCGGACGCAGTTGAGCGCCTTGGCCAGCACCCTGGCCGTGGAGGTCTTGCCTGTCCCCCTGGTCCCGCAGAACAGCATGGCGTGGTGGACCTGGCCGGTCTGGATGGCGTTGACCAGCGTCCCGGTCACGTGGTCCTGGCCCACGATGTCCATGAACGTCTGGGGGCGGTATTTGCGGTAGAGCGAGACGTAGGCCATGACCTGCCAAGGCTACCCCAGCCCCCGGACCTCCGGTAACGAAGGTCGCGCATCACCATGAGTCAGACGTGATCGCCTTCAGCGATCCCGTGGTTTTGGTGAAGCGCGACCTTCGTTAGGCAAAGAGGGTGGACCGTGCACCTGCCGTCGAATCCGTCGCCCGAAGCGCGTCCGCGAGCCGGTGGCTCGGGCCCGGCACGCCCGCGGCACCCGCCAGTGCCCGCTTAGCGCTGCTTCCTCCCGGACCTGACGCGGTTCACAGGGTGACGTTGCGCGGGACCTGACCGTCAACACTCCGTGCTCGGCGCTATCTTCGGACTCGGACCCTCGGGCAGGGATTCAGCCCCGCTAGAGCGGATTGCGGGTGCAGGGCACCGCTAGCTCCCCACCTAGCACGGTCCGCGCCGAGCCTACCCGCCCGCAGCCCGACCCGCCACCCACATCGGCGGAGGCTGAGGGGTTCGACCCGACGCGGACCTGCCGACAAGCTCGGCGGCCGACCCGGCTGGACCCAGCCAAGTCGATTCGAGGCGGTTCGGAAGAAAGCTAGGCGTCAGCGAGCTGCGCGGTGACGCCTTCGCCCCTGAACTCGGCCCAACCCGCTGTAGCGCCTTCGGCGGCGTGGATCGCCGTCCGTATGGTGCCGAAGGCGCTCAGGAGCGCCTCCTCGAGCGTGTGGGCTTCGACGGCGAGGCTGAACTCGATGTCGCCGTCCGGGAGCGTGCCACCGATGCTTGGGTCGGTCGTCTCAAGCTTCAGGAGTTCCTCCATCACGCCATCGAGCATCTGCTCAAGGCCGTCCAGGTTGCCACTGAACCCGACCTGCACTGTGATGTTGAAGAGCATCTCGGCCTCCCTACCAGCACTCTTGGCGGTGGAACCACGCCGCGAGGTTCTTGGCATAGTCCGAAGTCGATGGCGTTGCATGGATCGACCACTTCGCGTGCCGCCCACAAGAGCAGAGCACCTTGTAGTAGGCGGCACCTTTCGCCTTCTTCACGGTCCAACCATGATCTTCGGCTTCTTGAAGGACAGCCTCGATGTTCTTGTCGGGATGTTTCGGACGGGTCACCCGCGACCCCCATCGTAGGTGAATCACAGCGCTGTAACTTCCCCCGGTTGTAGGAGGGAGCCTACGCCGAAGGACTCCTCCGCGATCCGCGCTATCCACAGAATGCTCGGATCCATCAGCTGTCGTCCCCCTCGTCGACCAGGACGCCGGGGAGCAGGAACAGGCGGAGGCGGCTCCACAGATGGTGGGAGAACGAGGCTCCCGCCACGAGGGCCGCGTGTCGGCCCGTCCTAGGCTGCTTGTTGCGATGCGCTTGCTCCGCCTTCCCTCTTAATCGAGCGACACGCGCTCGCTGCGGTCGACCCCCGAGCCACGGTCTGGATCCCGGCCCGTGATCAGCACCCAGTGCTCGGAGACCGTCGCGCGATAGAGCCGGAAAAGGGCCGATCCCTGCA
>Ga0210378_10001920_pt1 | contig 10744 bp, 12 predicted proteins | sample PLM1_60_b1redo_FD_155465 | JGI IMG/M metagenome (GOLD analysis project Ga0210378, IMG submission 155465) | Groundwater sediment microbial communities from an aquifer in East River, Colorado, USA - PLM1_60_b1 redo | ecosystem: Environmental > Terrestrial > Soil > Riparian zone | place: USA: East... | reverse complement strand
GATCGGTCTGGGCCCGCGGCAGACTAGCGTGAGCCGTCCCAGCGCCGTCACCACCCCGTCCTTCGGCCAGCGCGTCGCGAGCGTGGCGATCAACATCCGCGTGCCGACACCGGTCAGCAGAATCAGCACGTCCCAGTCGCCGGCGAGGAGTGTCTCACCGAACGCGAACGCTTCGCGCTGGTCGGTCAGCGGGACCTCGCGCATGAACCCGCGACGCCAGAACGTCGTCAGCGCAGGCCCCCAAGCGCTCGGGTGAGACCTGGGGAAAGCGCCCTGAGAAGCCCAGGTCATGCTCAGGTCACGCCTTGGTCGCGTCCTGGTCGTGCACAGGTTCGTTCGATGACCACGCCCACGCCGTAGCCCTCCGAGTATCTTCGCCTATTGCCAGGAGCCTGTCCGTGGGCGCTGCGGATCAACTGCCGAGCAGCTCCACGCCGTAGACCTTGCGCAGGTTGTCGCGCACCGGCGCCGAGCGCAGCCAGCCCAGGCTCAACAAGCTCATGGCCGTGCGCATGTACTCCGGACCGAAGCAGTCGAGGAGGCGCCGCTCGTCGTCCCGCGACAGGTGACCGGTGAGTACGGCGGCACGCATGGCGTCGATGCCCGGCTGCAGGTCGAACACGTTGCCCACCACCACACCCTCGGGCTCAACCGGCGGGAGGTTGCTTGTCCGCGCGGTGCGCCTGCAAGTGGATCATCACGCTCTGCACGACGAGCGCGTAGGCGAGGAACTCGACCGAGCCCGCGCTGCCCGGCCCGCCCCAGTCGCTCGTGGTGACGATCGACACCGGGCCTCGATTGAGCCAGAACCACGCGCGCGTTCCGCCACCGCCGAGCGGCTCGGCGGTGAGCACGCTGTACACGACACCGATTTCCCCTGAAGCTCGACCCGGCCTACCGTGACGCCAACCACCCGAAGCACCGCGACGCGGTCGACCGCGCGACGGCGCTGTACGAGCGCCGGTATCGGGACTAGCGGACGAGCCAGCCGCTAGAGGCCGGACGGGCACACATCCCTTGCCATTTCCGTCAGCACCAAGCTGCGTGCGTTCTGGAAGCTATTGATTGTCCGTGGCCTGCTAGAGTGGCCTCGCTTTTGCTGCGGCAGGTCCAGCAGAGCAAATCGGCCAATGATCATTTGGGGATCAGGCGGCGACGTTGTCAATCTCGGCCAGGTGGAGACAAGACGGTGCGATACTTGTGAGCGCGACCGGCCCGTCAATCTGATCCTCCGGTATCGGTACGCCCACCTTTACTACCTTTTTGGTTGGGTCACAGAGAAGAAATATCTCTTCCTCTGCGACATTTGCAGCCGTGGTTGGAAACTCGATGGCAAGAAGATCGAAGCTAATCTGCAAAGAGTGCCGATCCCATTCCTGCGTCGATTCGGCGCTTTTGCAGGTCTGGCCGTAGCTGCGTGCGTGATCCTCTTCGCAGTGATCGCCGGTAAGTGATCTCGTAGACGCGCTAGAGACCACATTCGGGAGGGGGATTTATGGTCCGCACAGCTTTGCTAGTCGTGGTTGCCTTCGTGATTCTCGTCGCGCTCTACGTGCCCGCTGCGACTGCGCCCGTCTCGGGATCGGTGCAGAAGATCGCACAGACAGCGGAGACAGCATGCTCAGACTGAGAGTCCCCGGCGTCGCTCTCTTTCTGTTGGTGGTCGCAACTCCATCGTGGAGCATCGCGCAAACACGGGATGCCATGGCGGCTCCGGTTACGCGGGCGAGGCAAGACCTTGAAGCCACCACCAGGGGGTGCTTCGAAAGAGGATGGGGTACGCAGACGGCGTACTCCATGATGACCTTCGCCGAAGCCGTTCCGCGTAGCGGTGAGTTCGCCGCGCTTCATCGTCAACGCGCACGTGAGTTGTCGGCCTGTGCTCTTGCTGCGGAACAGGCATTGACTCGATACCGATCTGTGCTGGACGATTTCAAGGCTAAATTGCTTGTGTTGTCGAAAGATGCCGAGAAGACTCGCCTCGTTTCACAGGCGCTCGATATGTCGGCGAACGCCATCAGCGAACTGATACGCACCACTTTTCCGAAGGCCGTTCGTCTGGAGCATAGACTGAGCGAGTTCTTCACGCTTCTCCGTCAGATCCGTCCAAGTTCAAGCACTAGTGTCCTCGAGTTTCCGCAGGATGTTGTGCGTCTGGAAACGGAAATCGTCCAAGCGATGCGTGTACAGTCGAGCGCTGCGGCTCGGTACCTTGAGGCGATGCACATCCTGTTTCCTTCTCCGGCGCTTCGAACTCGGCTCACGGTGACGAGGATTCTCGACGTGATGTATCGTGCGACCGTTGAAGTGATGTCGGCTGACGAGAGAGCGCAGCCGCGAGCGTTCAGACAGCTCACCGAGGCTCTCACCCGGGCGCAAGCGATGGCGCAGTCAGAGGCTCAGGCGGCCGATATTCAGCGTATACGAGGTGTGGTCGCGAGCTACATCGAGATGGTCGGTCATTTTGAGTCTGTGCTCGCCGACATGCGCGAGATATTTCGCGGTATGGACGAGAATCTCGATGGGCTGACACCAGGTGAGCTCGCGGTGTCTCGCCAACGGTACGAGAAACTGACCTTTCAAATGGAGACGGCGTTAGAGCGCATTGAGAAGCTTGCGGTGAGGATCGACGGCGAAGCGACGGAGTGTATGGGACGAAAGTGCTGAATCGGGCGACCCGTGGCAAGCGTGCGAGTAGGCTCCCCGTCACGCTGGAGGCGACGTGGACACCACAGCACGCCTCGCGGCCTCACCGGACGGTTTGAACAACCAGTGATGACTGCGCCTGAAGGCACCCGCGACCTGACGGCGGATTCCTCCCCCGGCCCGTCAGGGCGGGCCACCCTGCCTCTAGACGCAGTAAGCCCGAAGCACTGGATACCGATCCCCTGCTGCGCTTTTCATTGACCAAGAGATCCATACCTTGAAGACTCGAAGAGGGAGGGCCTCCATGACCCGAGTGAAGTCGGTGCTGAAGTGGATTGGTCTGTACCTGCTTGTGCAAGTCTTCGGCGGCCTCGTCGAAGGGTTGTCAGGTTCCCGCGCCCTCGGGATGACCGTCACTGTCGTGAGCTTAATGCTCTTGATCGTCTACGCGGTGATGAACCGGCGGAAGAAGGCAAGCGCGTGATCCAGAGTTTGGAGAAGGTCGGCGACAACCGAAGTTTCACTCCGATCGCTTCTCAAAGCAGGTGCGAAGCGAACACGCCGAGGAAATGCTTCCGGGGAGACAAGCCGGCGTTCCAGTTGAAAAAGACCGTTCTCAGGATTCCAGTCAGACCCGCTCAGCTGAAGCGGTGGCCCGTACACCGGGCCGCTGCGCCGCCCCCCCTCTGAGAAGTTCTGATGCTTCTCTGATCGGTCCCCATGAGCGGCGACCGGCGCAAGACTGAGGCTGACAAAGCGACCGGGAGCCCGATCAGCCGCATGAGCCCTCATTTTAGAATGACAGGATTTCGCCTGCCTAAGCCTGTCCGCCTGCCATTTCACTCTCCTCGGGGGTCGATCCAGCGCTTCGGTTGGTGCCACGGTAGGGTAGACTTCGCGAAGCTGGCGACCGAGTAGCCGGACTCCGACACCCGGGCGCGTTCGGCAGCCATGACCGCGGCCAGGCACAGCGCGTTCGCCCGGTCGTCGTGGGACCCGGACGGTGGTCGACCTTGTCGCCGCGCAGCTCAAGGTTGCGGAGTTCCCGGCACGTCACCGGGTCGTCGAGGATCTTGACCGCGCCGGTCCGGAACAGAGGGCCCGCCTCCAGGTAGGCCAGGGACCTCGTGACGTAGACCGAGTTGCCTTGACGCCGGATCGTCGGGTGCACGTACTCGACGCCGTGACGCTTGAACGCCTCCACAATCCACTGATAGGTCAACCGGTCGCCGTAGACGCGCTTGACCCCATAGCGCGTGAGGGTGGCCGCTATCCCCTGCACGGTCGCGCCCAGGTCCATCGTCCTGGTCTTCGGTTTCGTCCACGCCTGGCCATGCTGTTGCAGATGCACCTGGCGAAGATACTCGGAGGGCTACGGCGTGGGCGTGGTCATCGATAGCCCCGCACGAACCTGTGTACGACCAGGACGCGACCAAGGCGTGACCTGAGCGTGACCTGGCCTTCTCAGGGCACTTTCCCCAGGTCTCACCCGAGCGCTCGGGGGCCTGCGCGTGGCGCGCGTGTGTGTCGTAGTTGGCTCGTTGCGGCGCATCAGGTAGTCCAGCGCGGCGGCGTACGTGACTGCCTGTTCCAGCGCTCCGATGCACTCTGACGAACTGGCAGCCGCCTGATCTCGAAGACGACGAGCCGCCCTTGCTCGCGACTTCTGGCGACGAGGTCGCTGTGGCCCTTCTGCTTGCCGAGCCCTCAGCCGGCGTGAATAGGCGGACGGCGGAGGTGCTCATCGCCGAGATCGGGGTGGATATGGGCGTGCTCCCGACGGCGGCGCATCTCGCCAGTTGGGCCGGCCTGGGTCCGGGCAACAACGAGAGTGCGGGGAAGCACAAATCCGGGAAGACCCGCAAGGGCAACCGGTGGCTGCGCGGCGCGCTCATCCAAGCCGCGCTGGCCGCCGGCACCCGATCGACGAAGGGCGCCTTCGCGGCTCGGTATCGGCGCGTGATGCGGCATCGCGGCCATCAGAAGGCGGTCGTCGCCGTGGCGCACGCGATGCTCGTGGCCGCCTACCACCTCCTCGCCCGCAAGACCACGTACCACGACCCGGGCGCCGACTACTACGCGCGCCGACATGCTGAGCGAGTCCGCCATCGCGCCGTGCAGCTCCTGGAACGTCAGGGGTACCGCGTGATCCTCGAACCCGCGGCTTGAGCGCGAGCTTGATCACCGGCGTGATTTTCTGAGCAAACCCCCGGGGCGGTCTGGTCGGGTCGTCGCCGAGGCTACTTCGGGGCGCCTCCGGGCCGGACGGGGCGCGCTCGGGGAGGCCCGTCGGCGCGGAGCCGAGGGCTGAGGTGAAAGCGCACCGTGGGCCGCCCCCCGTCCGGGGCCCGGACCGCCTCCGGGCGAATCCATCCCAGCTCTGCGTCAGTTCTGGCAAACGCGCCGGCAATCCCGGAACAATCTGCGTGGACTCGATCCCGTCCCATCCACGAAGGAGCTGCCTGCTCGTCAACGACCATTAGATCGACAACTCGCAGCGCCGCCGTCGCTACTCAACGACCAAGGACTGTGGTCGCGACCAGGGCGGAATTGTTCGCGAGGTTGTCTTCACTGTCCGGGCTGGAAACGAAGGCCTGATTCTCGATCACTCCCGGTACGACCGCTCTCGCCTCTACTCGAAGCTCCGCCTCGCCGTCGGGTCGCAGTGACCCGAGCTCGCAAACAACGCCGCTGCCTGCCGTCCTGCAAGAGCCTTGGCTCGGCCTTGCCGAAACGAGGGTCAGGCTCGTGGGAAACGAATCGCTCACCACAACGCCGTCGACGCTTTCCGGGCCGTAATTGACGACAGTGACGAGAAACGTCAGCAAGGTTCCGAGCTGCACGATTGGGGAATTGACGGTCTTGTCGACGGCCAGATCGAGCGACGCGGCCTTTTCATAGGCTCCGATGTCACAGACCCCGAATGGTCGCGAAGAGCCGCGCTGATCGGTTGCCGGGCACGCCCCAGCGGCGTTGATGGCGGGACTACCCGCAAGCAGCGCGTGAGTCTCGGTGGGCCCGCCGTGATCCCCTAATGGCCCAAGTCCAGGATTCGTGTTGACGAGGTCGCCGGCGGCTGTGAACCCGCACGTGTTGCCCGATTCGAGGTTGTGGCCCAGCGACGAAATCGAATTAAAACCCGAGGAAAAACTGGTATGGCAATTTTCGTCGTTCGCGAGAATGGAATTTCGGATCAACATCGTCCCGGTCCCCACGTCCAAGCCCTGGTGGACATTCTGGGCGATGGTGGTGTTGACGATCTTCGCCGTGCCTGTGTTACTGAGACCGCCCCCGCCGCAGCCGGGCTCGGGTTCGGTGGGAACCGTTATTGTGCCGGGGCCGCACTCGTCCGCGATATTCCCGCTAATTGTGCTGTTGGTGATCGTCAGATCGCCACTGTTCTGCACACCTCCGCTCCCCGGGGCCGTGTTGCCGGTGATTGCGCTCTCGGTGATGCTTGTGCTTGCAATGGCGCCCGTCACAATCCCGCCTCCGTTGAAACTGGCCGAGTTGTCCCTAATGCTGCTGGTCGTCAGCTCTAGCGATCCAGAGTTCGACATGCCTCCCGCAACGGCCGCAGAATTGCCGCTGATGCTGCTCCGTTGCACCACGAGCGTACCGTTGGCGTTTCGAATACCACCGCTGCTTTGCACGGCAGTGTTGCCACTGATAGTGCTTTGGATTACGGCCACATTGGAGTTGCTAGCGAACAGGCCGCCTCCATTGTTCGCGTGGTTGCCCGTGATAGTGGTGCTGGTCAGGTTCAGTTGGCTGGAGTGGACGTAGATCCCTCCTCCAATGGCGGCCGTTTTACCGTTCCGGATCGTCAGATCACAGATCAGCACTTTGGAGTTCTGTCGGATGTGGAACACGCGATCGACATAATTTCCATCGATAATCGTGGCTCCAGTCCCGTCCCCGCAGATAGAGACAGTGGAGTCAACGATGTCGAAGTCGCCAATGTCGCCCCCAAACCGGGCCCTGGCGGAGCTAATAACGTACGTTCCTGCCGGGACGATAATGGCATCCGCACCCGGCAACGCGTTCGTCTCCTCGACCGCCGCGCGCAGCGTGCAGGGACCAGCCACCAAGGCGGAGGCGCAATTCCCATCCCCCGGGTTGGCGTCATTCGCATCGGCAGTGCTGTTGACCACGAAAGTTGCGGCAAAGGCCCCCGGAGCGAATGCAAATGCCGCGGCTGCTGCAAGAGTTGCGACAACGAAAAGCTGGCGCATGGTCCTCTCCCACTTGTCGAACTAGCGCGACCACCCAGATTCGGTGTGGTGAAGCGGGAGTCGGCCGCCGGCTCCAGAAACGCCGTGCCAAAATCCAGGCGCGAGTCTCCCACTCCGTGTGTGATTCTGCCCGACGCAGGCACGCGCACCAGAATCTATGGGCAAGCGACGTGCCAGGAGAACCCCCTCGCCACGCATTTGCTTATCCGTACTTAGGCTTCAGGTAATACTCACGTGCGCGACAGGACGGCACCGTCGGCGAGAAACTGACAGCCGGGTGGCTGAAAACTTCTCGGCCCGAGCGGACAGTCTCGGCCGTTTGCCCAAGGGAACGATGATCCTGTTCCCGGCGATCGGGTGCCCGGGTCCTCAGCGCCGACCACGGCCGGGTCGAGCGTCTGCAGGAGCTGATCGACCTCTTCGGCGTTGGTCGGGTAGCTCAGCCATTCGGCTTTCGCCCCCACGGATCCGAGCGTGCGGCTTTCCCGCACTCGGCTCCTCCCGAAGGTTACCCAACGCGGGCCAAGGAAACCTCGCGCGGGTGAGTAATCCGGGTCGAAGGCAAGGGGAAGCGTTCCAGCAACGCGTTGAATCGCTCCCAGGTCAGTCGGCGTTGGCTCCGCCGGCGCAGTACGCGATACCAGCGGCGCCTCACCGCGTCGTGAAAGCTATCCAGGCGTGGCCAGTTGCTCGGCAGCCCGTAGTAGGCATCGTGCCCTCGCAGCACACTGCAGAGCCAGCGATGCTGCGATTGCACCGGCGTGTGCATGCGGCGCCTCAGCTCCGCCTGCACCTCCTGCAGCTTCCGACTGACCCGCCGGCCTTCGGTCCGCCGCTTGACCACAAAACGCCCGTCTCGGCTCCATCCGCAGTAGTGGGTGAATCCGAGAAACGAAAACGTCCCCGGTCGCCGTGTGTTGCGCGCTCGTCGGTGCTCGGCCACGAGTTTGCCGAACTCGATGAGGCGCGTCTTGTCCCCGTGGAGGGCCAGCTTGAACTTCTCCAGCCGCTCCTTGAGCGCCACCAGCATCTCCCGTGCGTCCGTCTCTCGCTGAAAGCCCATCACGAAGTCGTCCGCGTAGCGCACGATGCTAACCCGCCCGTGCCCCGGCGTCTTCCTCCAGTGCTGGACCCACAGGTCGAGCGCGTAATGCAGAAAGATGTTCGCCAGGAGCGGACTGATCCCCGCCCCCTGTGGCGTCCCCTCTAACGTCTCCCGCCACTCCAGGCCTTCCATCACGCCGGCCCGCAGCCATCGCCCTATCAGCCGCAGGATGCGCCGGTCGGCCACCCGATGCGCGACCATCCGCCGCATCCACTCGTGGACTACAGTCTCCTGGCGTTGCTCATCAACTCGTTCGACACCGACTTGCCGCCGGATGAAGTGTGACAAAAGAGGATGGATCCATAGGACCGAACCGCTCCTGCCCGTCTAGGTGTCGCGCGCGCCCATACCGCGCGTTGCCGTGACGTCTATGATGCGTCGGCCGGCACTTCAGCGAGCAGGCGGCCGAAGGCCGGCAGGCTGTCGGCGCTGTTGAGGATGTCAGGGCGAGCTTGTCGTCTTCGACGAGGCCGGCCAGCGTCCTCGTCCTGCACTGCGTGGCGAGGCACGCAGTCTCGCCATCGGTGCTATCATCGGCGACCGAGCGCAAGTCGGGAAGCTTCCTAGTTTCCGGCGGGGCCGAACCGCGAACATCACCGACCGTGGAACGCGAGGTGGCATGGAACAGGTCGCAGCCATAACGAGGCGCCTCGCCGCCGTTGCGTTCGCAGATGTTGCCGACTGGTCCGGCCTCGTCGAGAAGAGCGACGTCCAAACGCTTCGCGCCTGGAAAGCGCTGCGCGCGGAGATCATCGAGCCGAAGCTCGTCGAGCACGGCGGGCGCGTGCTCGAGATCGCCGGTGACGCCGTCCTGGTCGAGTTCAGGAGTGCAGTCGCCGCGGTCACATGGGCGGTCGATACGCAGCGCGCGCTGGCCCACCAGGAGCCGGAGGCGCCCGGCGACATCCGGCTGACGCTGCGGATCGGCATCAACGTGGACGACGTCATCGTCGACGAGGACAAGCTGATCGGCGACGGCGTAAACATCGCCGCCCGCGTCCATCAACTGGCATCGCCCGGAGAGATCGTGGTCACCGGCACCGTCCACGATTATGTCTGGAACAAGATGCCGGTCACGTTCGCCGACATGGGCGAGCAGAAGCTGAAGCACATCACCCGGCCGATTCACGTGTATAGGATCGAAACGCAGGAGACCGGCGGCAGAATTCCGGTCCGTTCGCAACCGCACCTGTCCTGGACCAAACGGCCCGCCGTGGCCGTGCTGCCCTTCCGCAATCTCGGCGGGAACCCCGAGGAGGGTTACTTCGGCGAAGGCATCACCGAAGACATCATCAACGGTCTGGCGCGCAGTCACTCGTTGTACGTGATCGCCCGAAACTCCACCTTGCGATACCGCGATCAGCTGATGGACGCGCGAGAGATCGCCGCCGAGCTGGGCGTCCGCTACATCGTGCAGGGAAGCATCCGGCGTCAGGCCTCGCGCCTGCGAATTTCTTCAGAGCTCGTCGACGCCGTCAGTAACCGGACGGTCTGGGCGGACAAGTTCGACGGGGCCGACAACGAGATCTTCGAGTTTCAGGACCGGGTCGCCGCGCGGATCGTCGGCACGCTCGAGCCCAGGGTCTACGCGGTCGAGGCGGCCCGCGCCCTCGAGAAGCCCACGGAAAGCCTCGACGCCTACGATTGCGTGCTCCGGGCCCTGTCGCACTTCTACACGTTCAACGATGCCGACCTCGCGGAAGCGGGCCGGTACCTCCAGCGCGCGGTGACGCTCGATCCCTTCTATGCGCAAGCCCACGCGTACCTCGCCTGGTGGCACAACTTGCGGACGGGTCCCTCGAACAATCCGGCGGCGGCGGATGCCGAGAAGGCGTGGCGCGCCGCGGCCACCGCGGTGGAGCTGGATCCGAACGATGCCTTCTGCCTCTCCGTCGCCGCGCACATCGAGGGTTTTCTCCGCAAGAACCTGGAGACCGCGGCCGACATGTTCGACCGCGCCCTCTCGCTGAACGAGAACTGCGCGTTCGCGTGGGGCGTGAGCGCCTCGACGTATTCCTTCCTGGGCCGTCCCGACGAGGCGCTGGAGCGCCTGCGGAATGCGTGGCGGCTCAGTCCGTTCGATCCGATGAACTTCTTCTTCTGCACCGTCGCCGGTCTGGCCGAGGTCATCGCCGGTCGCTACGATCAGGCTGTCGGCTGGCTCCGGAAGGCGGAGCGCTTGAACGCGCGGTTCGCGGCGGGCCTCCGCACGCTGGTCGCCGCGCTCGCGCTTTCGGGTGACATGGAGGCCGCCAGCACCGCCGCGTCGAACTTCCTGGCGATTGCACCCACGTTTCGCGTGTCGGTCTTCACGTCGTGGTATCCCCTCCGGCGGGAAGACGACCTGCGGCGGCTGGCGACCGGGCTCAGACTCGCTGGGCTTCCGGAGTAACCATCTGACCCACTACCACACAAATCCGACGTGATATAAATCAGTTCGCCGATTCGAAGCGAGCGACTAAGTCATCGGGGGGGGGCGGCATGGCGAGCGGAACGGGTACCGGAACCGGGACTGGCACAGGGACGGGTACGGGGACCGGGACAGGAACTGGGACGGGGACCGGAACGGGCACGGGGACCGGGACGGGAACAGGCACCGGGACCGGCACGGGGACGGGGACCGGAACGGGCACCGGTACCGGAACAGGCACCGGAGCGGGCACCGGGACTGGCAGCAGTGGCCCGGCACCCACGGCATGGAGCTACTACGCGACGCCGCTCGAGCTGGGTTTCAAGCCGTGGGCGCTCGACTTCGCGC
>Ga0210378_10001919_pt1 | contig 10751 bp, 8 predicted proteins | sample PLM1_60_b1redo_FD_155465 | JGI IMG/M metagenome (GOLD analysis project Ga0210378, IMG submission 155465) | Groundwater sediment microbial communities from an aquifer in East River, Colorado, USA - PLM1_60_b1 redo | ecosystem: Environmental > Terrestrial > Soil > Riparian zone | place: USA: East... | reverse complement strand
GTCACGAGCATGCCGACGTTCACGTCTACGTGCCGGTCCTGTGCCTGGCTGCCGGGCAGTCGGGTCGTCCCGGTCTCGGCGAGCACATTCTTTCGCTGCCCGCGGTACAGCTCGAGGATCTGGGTTTCGCCGACGCGTGCGCGGTCGCCGACCTGATCCACACGGGGATGGATTGGCAGGCCGCGCACGCGCTCGTGGTGGCCCATCCCAAGCTCGGGCAACCGGATCCGGTCTGGCCCGTTGGCCGCCGCATCGTCACCCAGGTCGCCGAGTGGTACGCCGGTTGGGGTCTGCAGGTGATCCAGCTCCCGATCGAGTAGCGACCGTAGCTGCCCGATCGGGCGAGCGCGGGTCGGTCGAGCGCTCGGGCGGACGGTGGCAACGCCGGCCCGGCGGGGGAGCATCGACGGCGTGCATGGTGACGAGCACGGTGACGAGGCGATGCTGGACGCGGCGACGACGTTCTTCCGCACCGGCAACCCGGACTGGAACAGCACCGGCACGGTCGACCCTGCGGACCAGGGTCTGGGGCGAGCTGCACTTCTACGTCAACGGTGAGGTGCACAGGTCAACGGCTCGGCCAGCGGGCTCGGCGTGGACCACGGCCAGTTCACCTTCGGGTTCCGGTTGCAGCGCTGATCGCTACGCGCTGGTATCGCCCCGTCGGTTCACATCCTCTACACGCAGCGTGATGCAGGCGGTCACGTTCGGGCCAGTACGGTGGGGTCCCGCCCCACTACTGGCCGCTATCGCGTTACGAGAGGAGTGTGGTCGGATGTGCCGGTCACCGTGCGGTGGACGAGGGATATTCCGCCAGCTGAGCCGGCGCTCTTTATCGATAATCACGGCTCGTGTTTCACTGGGCGGCGTCTGTACCCGACGTCCCCTCCGAGACGGGTGTTGAAATGATCACGACCGCACTGCAGTCGGTCGCCCAGGGCAACGGCCTTGGGACCACGGGGCTGCGCCAGTGGATACTGGACAACCTGGTTCCGCTGCTCCTGCTGAGCGTCGCGCTGCTGCTGCTGTGGCTCGGCGGCGGCAAGGGTGACAACGCCGGCGTCATGCGCCGGCTCGGTGGCGTGTTCGTGGCGTTGGCCATTATCGGTCTCGCCGTGTCGGGAGCTGGCGTGAGCCTTGGCACCTGGCTGGCCAATCTGCTGTCTGGGTGATCGCGCGTGCGAATCCGCACCGATGACGAGGTCTATCGGGTCGACGCCGTATGGCTCGGGCCGCCGAAGGCGACGTTTCCGTGGCGGGTGCGCTACGTCGCGTGGGGCGTCGGGATCGTCACCTTCCTCCTGGTCCTGTTGATCGAGAGACGGATCGGTTTCGGGTTCAGTTTCTTCTCCACCGCGTGGGCGGTGGTCATCACCATCATTGCCACCAGGGTGATCTGCAAGCGGATCAGCCACGAGCGGCCGCTCGGTGCGGTGACCTTGATGTGGCTGCGTGAGCTGACGGCGCCGCGGCGCGTTCCGGAGACCCGTGGCGGCGCGGCGAGCGCCGCGGCAATCCGGGTACGCGGCGAGCGGCCACACCGCCGGCCCGGACGACGTGAGGAGGTCCGCCGTGTTCGGAAGACGGCGTGACCACCGGCCGACGCACCGCCACCGGGCCACCGGCCCGAACCAAGGCCCGAACGGCGGTCCGGCCCCCGGCATGCACACCGGCCAGAACCCTGGCCTGAACACCGACCCTGTCCCTGGCTTGAACGTCGACCCTGTCCCTGGCTTGAACGCCGGCCCTGTTCCTGGCTTGAACACCGGCCAGAACCCTGGCCTGAACGGCGGCCCTGTCCCTGGCTCGAACGGCGGGCCCGTCCAGGGCGCAGGCGCGGCGCCACGGCGCCGCGGCAGGCGCGGCCACCGGCTGCCCGGCGAGCAGGCGGCCCCGGCCTACACCCCGACCATCGCGCTGCGCTCGATCGACGGGCACCTGACCAGGACCGGGCAGGAGGTGTACGCCTGGTACCGGCTGGCGCCGCAGCGGTGGTCGTTCCGGTCGGACTCGCAGCGCCAGGACCTGATCCATGCAATCGGCGGGCAGTACGCGGAGCTGCAGGGGCGGTGGCTGCACCTGCGGGTGACCACCCGGCCGTACCCGATCCGGATGTGGGCAGAGGCGCACGTCCGCAATGCGCTGAACCGGCTGCCGGACACCTCGGGCGCGCTGTCCTTCGACGACTACATGGTTGGCGAGCAGCAGCAGCTGCTGGGCCGCTCGATGGCCGAGAAGGAGGTGTACCTGGGCGTGCAGGTGCAGACCCGCAACGTCATGGACCGGGCGGTCGAGCGGGCCGCGCCGATCCTGCGGCGGATCTTCCCGGCCGCCATCGAGGCCGAGCTGGTTGCGCTGGACGCCGAGGTGGAGCACCTGGACCTGGTGATGTCCGGGGCCGGGCTGGAGGGCCGCCCGGTGACCGCCGAGGAGATGTCCTGGCTGATGCACCGGTCCTGCTCGCTCGGGTTGCCGGCGCCGCGCAACCTGCCGGGAGCCAGCGGTGCGGTGCCAGGCGCGGCGTGGGAGCCGGAGGACCTCGCGAGCTTCACCGACGCGGCCGACTTCCAGCAGGAGCCGTACTCGCCGACGGTCACCGTGCACGGCCGGACCGGCTCGAACGCCGGCACCACCCGGCACGTCGTGGTGCTCACGGTCGGGCTGATGCACGGGCTGCAGATCCCCGAGGTGGACGACCCGTGGGTGCAGCATGCCGACCGGCTGCCGGCGCCGGTGGAGTGGTCGGCGCGGATCTACGTGCGGCGGCCGGAGGAGGTCGGCGGCGAGCTGCAACGGCAGATGAACAAGGTGCGCTCGCAGGTGCGGCACTACACCGACGAGCACGAGCAGGAGCCGCCGCAGTCGCTGTCCCGGCAGGCCGCCCGCGTGCTGGAGATCGACGACGAGATGACGTCGGGGTTCACCGCGCTGGCAACCCGGGTCCGAAGCTGGTGGCGGCTTGCGGTGTCCGGCACCGACGAGCGCGAGGCGCTCAAGCTCGCCCAGCAGCTGCTCGAACTGTACAAGCCGAAGATCGCGATCGAACACCCGGAGGCGCAGTACGCGCTGGCCCGTGAGTTCATCCCCGGCGAGCCGCTGTCCTCCTCCGCGTACCTGCGCAGGGGCAGCGTGGTGTGGGCGGCGTCCTCGGTGCCCACCGCGACCGCCGAGGTTGGCGACCGGCGCGGCGTGCTGCTCGGCGAGACCTGCACGGCCACCCGCCGCCCGGTGGCGTGGGACCCGTGGATGGCGCAGGAGATCCGCGACGCCTCCGGCCTGACCGCCATGGTCGCCGGGCTGGGTGGCGGCAAGTCCTTCCTCGGCGGCGGCCTGGTGTACAAGACGCTGCGGGCCGGGGCGCACTGGACGCTGCTGGACCCGTCAGGGCCGCTGACCCGGCTGTGCTCGCTGCCGGAGCTGCGGCCGTACGCGCGGCCGATCAACCTGCTCAACGCCCAGCCGGGCATCCTCAACCCGTACCGCGTGGTGCCGGAGCCGCAGCTGCAGCACTTCCTGGACGAGGACGACCCGGAACGCTCGTGGCGGCGGGAGAAGGCGCTGGTCGCGGCCACCAGGCGGCGGCTGGTGCTGGACGTGCTCAGCGGGCTGCTGCCGTACGAGGTGGCCAGGCTGCCGCAGAGCCGGATCGTGCTGCTGCGCGCGGTGCGGGCCGTCGGCGGGCGCGCGGACGCGCACCCTGGCCAGGTGTTCGAGGCGCTGCGCCGCGACGCGTCGGAGCACCACGAGCACGCCGTCGTGGTGGCCGACTTCCTCGACGAGATGCGCGACCGGATGTCGCTGCTCATCCCGGAGCGCGACGCCGACCCGTACTCGCACGTCCGCGACGACCGGCTGACCGTGCTCACCATGGCCGGCCTCACGTTGCCCAAGGACGGCGTCGGACGCGAGCACTGGACCGACGCGGAGTCCCTCGGCGTCGAGCTGCTCAACCTTGCCGCCTGGCTGACCCAGCGGTCGATCTACGAGCGGCCCAAGGACCTGCGCAAGGGCGTCTGGATCGACGAGGCGTTCTTCCTGTCCGAGGTGCCGACGGGCCGGGTGCTGATGAACCGCTTCGCCCGCGACTCCCGCAAGTGGAACGTCCGCGTCCTGCTGTCCTCCCAGATCCCGGCGGACTTCCTGCGCATCCAGGGCTTCGTGACGCTGCTGGACAGCGTGTTCGTCGGGCGGCTGGACGACGAGCAGGCCCAGGCCGACGCGCTGCGGCTGCTCAAGGTGCCGGTGGGCGCCGGGTACGAGCAGGTCATCGCCGCGCTGGGACGGCGGCCTGGCGGGCACCGGGGTACCGAGCGGGACAGGGCGCCGCGGCAGTTCATCTTCGGCGACGGCGCCGGCGGCGTCGAGCGCATCCGGGTGGACTTCTCGGGGCCGCACCTCGGGCACCTCGGGCAGGCGCTGGACACCACGCCGGACGCCGCCCGCGACGAGGCGCAGCGGGTGCACCGCGCGCTGGCCGCCGCCGACCACACGGCCGACCTGGACGAGGAGCTGGAGGACGGGCTGGACGGCGAGCTGGAGCCGGCGATGGCGCAGCCGGCCGAGCAGACCGCCAACGGGGACAAGCCCAACCGCAAAGACGACGCGGCATGAGAACGCCGCGGCGGCACCGCACCGCACGGCCCGAGCCCCCTCCGGGCGGTTGGTGGCGGGTGCTCGCCGCCGTCCTGCGGGCCGGTCGTGCCGCGGTGTCGATCACGGCCGCCGCGCTCGCCACCCCGCCGCCGCGCCGCCGCCGCCGGCCGCGCGTCGCCGGGGGCCACCGGCGGGCCGCGCTGCTGGTCACCGGGCTGCTGATCGGCGCGCAGGCCATCATCGGCGCGCCGGCCGTGCTGGCCGGGCCGATGCAGCCCACCCAGCTGCCCGGCATGGACGACTGCAAGGAGGCGCCGAACCCCGAGCGGCCCGGCTCCGGCATGGTCGGTGTGTTCGACCCGACGCCGCTGGACCAGGGCACGGACCCGAGCATCTACCGCGAGTTCGGCTACGCCGGGCAGGTGTGGCACACCTATGACCTCGGCTGCGGCCCGTCCGGGCTGCGTGACCCCAACGCCGTCGTCGACACCTGGACCGGCAACCAGGTGTTCAACATCGGCAAGAACCTGGTCGCGGCGACCAACGGGCTGCACTACTCGCTGCTGGACGGCGGCCTGCTCGACCCCCTGGACAACCTGGTGATGACCGGCACGATCGCGCTGTACAACAGCGTGTACGCGCCGTGGTTCGGGCTGGTCGCGGTCATCCTCGCGGTGGTGCTGTTCCGCTCCATCTGGCGCGGTGACCTGGCCAACATCAGCAAGCGGGCGATGTGGGCGCTGGCCGCCGTCTGGTTCGCCTCGCTGACCTACCTCACCCCGCTGACCTACACCCACGTGCTGGACGAGATCCTGATCGACGGCACGTCGGCGGTGCAGGCCGGCTTCTTCAAGCAGGTGGGCGTCGAGCAGCGCGACCAGCTGCCGACGCTGCTGCACGAGACCGTCGTCTACCACAACTGGCTGCGCGGGGAGTTCGGCTCGGCGCAGGCGCCACAGGCCGTCCAGTACGGCCACGACCTGGTGGCCGCGCAGGCATGGACCAAGCAGGAGGTCGCCGAGGGGCGCGACGCCGGCTCGCCGGACGCCAAGAAGGCCGCCTACCAGGACCTGGCCACCAAGATGGGCAGCACGTACGGCTACTTCCAGGGCAAGGACGGCAGCCGGATGGGTGCCGGGTTCCTGGCGGCCGGCCAAGGATTCGCGCTGTCGCTGTTCCAACTGCTGGCCAAGGCCTGCATCCTGCTGTCCCAGGTGCTGCTGCGGGTGCTGATCCTGATCGGCCCGCTGGTCGGCCTCGTCGCGATCCTGCACCACGACGTGCTGCGCAACGTCGGCAAGGCGCTCGGCGCCGTGATCATCAATGTGATCGTGGTCGCGGCCATGGCCGGCCTGCACGCCTTCGTGCTCACCGAGCTGTTCGACCCGGCCAACAACATCCCGCCGCTGGCCCAGCTGCTGCTGGCCACCGTGATCACCGTGGTGTTCCTGCTGGTCGTCAAGCCGGTGCGCCGGATGTGGCAGATGATGGAGATGTCGGTGAGCGCAGTCGGCGGCGCGCTGCCGGCCAGCGGCCCCGGTGTGCTGTCGCGGCTGCGCCGGCGCAAGGAGTACGTGCCGACCGCGCAGGACGACTTCTGGAGGCAGGTCCGCGGCACCGACCCCGAGGTGCCCATGCCGCCAACCGCCGGCGACCGCAGGCTGCGGCCGGAGGCGACCCCGACCGTGGTCGCCGTCGCCGAGCGGCTGGACCGCACGGCGGCGCACGCCAGCCGGCACGCCCTCGATGGCAGGGTGGTCAGTGGCGGCACCGTTGTCGTCACCGGCGCCCCGGTGCTGTCGGGGCCGGCCAGCGAGCGGCCTGCGCTGCCCGCCGGCGGTGACACCCCGAGCCGGCTGGTGGACGCCCCGTCGGTCGTCGACCCGAGCTGGGACCGGCTGGCCGAGGAGGAGCCCGTGCTGGTGCCCTCCCGCGCAGGCGGCAGCGCGCCGCCACGGCGCGCCGAGCTGGAGACGGTCGGCGGCCGGCAGGTGTGGGTCGTATACCGGCCCTCCCACGGCCTCGAGGTCCGCCCACCAGGGGGCACCTGATGCCGATCAGGACCAACCGCGGGCGTGCCGCGGTCTACCGCAAGCTGTGGGCGTGGCCGCTGCGGTCGCCGCGGCACCTGATGGTCGTCGTGTTCTGCCTCGCCGTGCTGGCCATCGCGGTCGGCTTCGTCGTGCCGCAGGCGGCGAACCCGCTGGCCGGGAACGTGCCGCGGGTCCCGGCCGTCACCCTGTCCAACGGCGTGGTTGTGAGCAGGACCACCGCCGCCCCCGGCGCCGGTGCCCAGGCCGCCGCGCCGACCAGCACCAGCCTCGTACCCCGCGTCACGCTCCCGCCGCCGTCGCCGGCGGCACCAGCCCCGGAGGCGCTGGCCGTGGCCGAGGCGTGGGCGAGGGCCTGGGTCAACCACCCGGCCGGCATGACCAGCGAGGAGTGGACCGCGCAGCTCGTGCCGCTGACCACCGAGGAGTTCCTTCCCCAGCTGCGCACCGTCGACCCGGCGAACATCCCGTCCACGGTGGTCACCGGCAAGGCCGAGGTGATCACCTCCAGTGCCAGCGCGGTGGACGTCAAGATCGCTACCGACGGCGCCGAGCTGCGGCTGACGGTGATCGCCACCGACGCCGGGTGGCGGGTCTCGGCATACAACCGAGCGGACTGACGCCATGAAGCGGGTGGCGCTCGGCCTGGTCTCGCTGGTCGCGGTGGTCGGGCTGCTCGCAACCGGGGTGGTGGCCGGCCTGCTCGGCAGCTCCGGCTCGAACCGCGCGCTGGCCATGCCGTGCCTGCCGACGCTCGGCCCGAGCAACGGCGCCGGGTTCTCGCCCGTCGGGCCGGAGGCGCTCGACGAGGAGCAGGTCGCGGTCGCCTCGGTGATCGTGCGGGTCGGCCAGCAGCGGCAGCTCCCGCCGCGGGCCTGGCAGGTGGCGCTGCAGGCCGGCATGACCGAGTCCCGGCTGCGCAACCTCGACCACGGCGACCGCGACTCGCTCGGCATCTTCCAGATGCGGCCGTCCACGGGCTGGGGCGGCTTCGCGCAGCTGCAGGACGTCGAGTACCAGGTCAACGCGTTCTACGGGGGAGCGGAGTTCCCGCCTGGCAACCCCGGCCTGCTCGACGTCCCCGGCTGGGACCAGATGCGGCCCGGCGACGCCGCGCAGGCCATCGAGCGGTCGGCCTTTCCCGACCGCTACCACGCCTGGGAGGCGCTGGCCGCCGCGCTGATCGGGCAGCTCGGCGGGGTGGACAACCCCAGTGGCTGCGCGTTGCTCGGCGGCCCGCCCGGCGAGGTGCCGCCACCGCCGGAGGGCGTGGTCGGCGCCGCCGTCACCTTCGCGCTCGCGCAGCTCGGCAAGCCCTACCTGTGGGGCGCGACCGGCCCGAACACGTTCGACTGCTCCGGGCTGATGCTGCGGGCGTACGAGGCGGCCGGCATCCAGCTGCCACGAGTCTCGCGCCAGCAGTTCAACGCCGGCGCCAAACTACCGATAGCCAGTGCGGCGCCCGGCGACCTGCTGTTCTGGGCGTACGACCCGTCCGACCCAAGGACCGTCCACCACGTCGCGATGTACCTGGGTGGTGGGCAGATCGTCGAGGCCAAGCAGACCGGGGTTCCGGTGCACACCAGAGTGGTCCGTTTCGACGAGGGCGAGATGGTCCAGGTCGCGGTGCGGCCCGGCGTGTGATGCAAGAGAGGGAGAGAGCAGTGGTCTACACGTCCGACCCGATCCCGCGCCCTGCAGGGCGGCCGGCGTCGGCGACGCCGCTTCGGGACTACCTGTCCACCGTGCGCAACGGCGTCGACCCCGGCTATATCGTGCTGCCGCGATCGCTCGCCGAGTCGATGCCGCTGGCCTGGCAGCAGCAGATGGCGCACCTGCTGTACGAACTGCAGCAGGCGTACGGGCACCTGCCGTGGCCGGTGTACCGGGTGGTGCCGTCGCGCCCCGAGCTGCTCGCCGACCTGGACGAGGAACAGCTCGCCGAGGTCGGCTGCCTCGTCGAGATCGACGGCGACGGCGAGCTGCGCTATCGCGACCGGGACGGCAGGGTGATCGAGAACCCCGAGCAGCACGAGGTGCTCGTCTCCTGCGTCGACCCCATCCCGCGGGCCAAGGCCCCGCACGTCGCCGCGGTGCCCTCGTCGCCCGTCTGGCCGACGTAGTCGCCGCAGCGCCGCCGTCCTGGGGCGTTCACGGGCCCGCGTCACGCCGTCGATGGCCGGGTGGATCGTGCCGGTGCCGCCGCTGCCGCTGCGGCACGGGGCTCGCCACCGACGGACAGTGGGCCGAGCCGGGCGAACGGTGACAGCGCGCCGCGCACCGGTCACCATCGAGCCGTTAGGCTCGCGGCCGTGCCACCGAGCAGCTCGCGGTCCGAGGTCACGGATTTCGCCGCGGTGCGCGCCGAGCTGAGCCTGCCGGCGATGCGGGACAGCGCCCGGTTCCCGAGCGACGTGCAGGCCGAGGCGGCGCGGGCCGCCGAGCAGCACGGGTTCAGCGGGCGGGAGGACGCCACCGGCCTGCCGCTGGTGACGATCGACCCGCCAGGCGCGATGGACCTCGACCAGGCCATGCTGCTGCGTCGGCGCCCCCGCGGCGGCTACACCGTGCACTACGCGATCGCCGACCTGCCGGCGTTCGTGCGCGCCGGCGGCCCGCTCGACCAGGAGACACGGCGCCGCGGGCAGACGCTGTACCTGCCGGACGCCCCGGTGCCGCTGCACCCACCGGTGCTCTCCTCCGGCGCCGCCAGCCTGCTGCCCGACCAGGTGCGGCCGGCCGCGCTGTGGACCATCGAGCTGGACGGCGACGGCGAGCCGATCGACGCGCGGGTACGGCGCGCGCTCGTGCGCTCGGTTGCCCGGCTGAACTACGCCGGCGTGCAGGCCGACCTGAACGCCGGCCGCGCGCACCCGTCGATCGAGGTGCTGCCCGAGCTCGGCCGGCTGCGCCGCGCGCTCGCGGTGGCCCGCGGCGCCGTCGAGCTGGAACTGCCTGAGCAGGAGATCGTGCCGGACGGCGCGAACTGGCGGATCGTGCTGCGCAAGCGCACCGAGGTGGACGCGTGGAACGCGGAGATCTCGCTGCTCACCGGCATGTGCGCGGCGCAGCTCATGCTGCAGGCCAAGATGGGCCTGCTGCGCACCCTGCCTGCGCCTGACGACGCGGCCATCGCCGAGCTGCGCCGGCGCGCCAGGTCGCTCGGCGTGCAGTGGGGCGACGGCGAGACGCCGGCCAGGGTGCTCTCCGCGCTTGACCCCGGCGAGCCGGCGGCGCTGGCGGTGTTCACCGAGGCCAGCCGGCTGCTGCGGGGCGCCGGCTACGTCGGGTTCGACGGCGCGGCGCCGAGCCATAACTGGCACACCGGCATCGGCGCGCCGTACGCGCACGTCACCGCGCCGCTGCGGCGGCTGGTCGACCGGTACGGCGCTGAGGTGTGCCTCGCGGTGTGCGCCGGCACCGCGGTGCCGGAGTGGACCCGCAGCGCGCTACCCCTGCTGCCGGAGGTGATGGCCAGCTCCGACCGGCGGGCCGCGCAGATGGAGCGGGCCTGCCTCGACCAGGTGGAGGCGTGGCTGCTCGCGCCGCGGGTCGGCCAGGACTTCGACGCCATCGTGCTGCGCTCCGACGGCCGCGGCGGCGGGTACGGCCGGGACGACAAGAACGGGCGTGACGACAAGAACGGGCGCGGCGCCGAGGTGTTCATCGCCGACCCGCCGACGCTGGCCCGCTGCATGGGCGAGGACCTCGTGGAGGGCTCGCGGGTGACCGTGCGGCTCGCCGAGGCCGACCCCACGGCGCGCAAGGTCGTCTTCGGCGCCCAGCCGTCCCCGTCGCAGCCGTCCTCGTCCCCGTCGAAGGAGTAGCCCGTGGAGCTGTCCAACACGACCATCGGGGTCATCGGCGGCACCGGGCCGCAAGGCAGGGGACTGGCCTACCGCTGGGCCCGCACCGGCCTGAGCGTCGTGATCGGTTCGCGGAACGCCTCGCGGGCGCAGGCGACCGCCTCGCAGCTGTCCGACCTCTCCGGGGCCGACACCGTCACCGGCGCGGCCAACGCGGACTGCGCGGCGGCCGCCGACCTCGTGCTGGTCGCCGTGCCCTGGGACGGGCACGCCGAGACCGTCGCCGCACTCCGCGACGAGC
>Ga0210378_10001918_pt1 | contig 10757 bp, 9 predicted proteins | sample PLM1_60_b1redo_FD_155465 | JGI IMG/M metagenome (GOLD analysis project Ga0210378, IMG submission 155465) | Groundwater sediment microbial communities from an aquifer in East River, Colorado, USA - PLM1_60_b1 redo | ecosystem: Environmental > Terrestrial > Soil > Riparian zone | place: USA: East... | reverse complement strand
CTGGTGCTCGGCTCCCGCGTCTGGCCCGCCATCTTCATCAGCGCCTTCCTCGTGAACGTCACGACCGCCGGCTCGGTGGCGACGTCCGTCTGCATCGCGGCGGGGAACACGCTGGAGGGCGCGGTGGGCGCCTACCTGGTCGAGAGGTTCGCCCGCGGGCGCCACGCCTTCCAGAGCGCCCGCGACGTCTTCCGGTTTGCGGTTTTCGCCGCCGTCATGAGCACGACGGTGAGCGCTACCTGCGGCGTGACGAGCCTCGCCCTCGGCGGTTTCGCCCCGTGGGCGACCTACGGCTCCGTCTGGCTGACCTGGTGGCTGGGCGACGCGGCCGGCGATCTGGTGGTGGCTCCGTGCGCGATCCTCTGGAGCGTGAGCCCGCGGGTGCGGTGGAGGCGCGGCCGAGCCTTCGAGGCGGGCATTCTCCTACTCTCCCTCGGTCTGGTGGCGGCGATGGTATTTGGCGGGCGCTTTCCTTCCCAGGTCCAGAACTATCCGTTGGAATTCCTGTGCCTGCCGTTTCTCATCTGGGCCGCCTTCCGCTTCGGCCAGCGCGAAGAGGCGACCGCCGTCGTGTTGTTGTCGGGGGTCGCCATCTGGGGGACGCTGCGGGGCTTCGGGCCCTTCGTGAGGGATACGCAGAACGAGTCCTTGCTGCTGCTGCAGGCCTTCATGGCCGTGACCGCCGTGACGGGCCTGGCGCTGGCCGCCGTCGTGCGGGAACGCAGGGCGGCGGAAAAGCGGCTGCGGCGTCTGGCGGTGAGCGATCCGCTGACGGGCCTGGGCAACTACCGTCGGCTGATCACCGCCTTGGCGAGCGAGATCAGGAAATCGCAGCGCACCGAGCGCCCATTCGCGGTGTTGCTGCTCGACCTGGACGACTTGAAGGGAATCAACGACCGCCACGGCCACCTCGCGGGCAACCGGGCGCTGCGCCGCGTGGCCGACGCCCTGCGCATGTCGTGCCGTTCCATCGACACCACGGCCCGGTTCGGAGGGGACGAATTCGCGGTGATACTCCCGGAGACGGGAGAGACCGGCGCGCGAAGCGTGGCGCGGCGCATCTCGGACGAGCTGGCGGTGGACATGGAGCCGCCGGCCGTCTCGCTGAGCGTGGGCATAGCCGAATATCCTCGCGACGGCCAGACGATCGAAAGCCTGCTTGCCGTCGCCGATCAAGCGCTTTACGACATGAAGGCGAGTCGCAAGGGACGTCTGCCCTCCCTCGTCGCGTCTCGGAAGCGCTCCCACCGCTGATCCTCCGTCGTTTGCGACCGTTGTGGTCTTGCGATAGCTTTCGTGCGTGACCCTCACGCGACGGCAAGCGCTGGAGCTCGGAGCGGGGGCGGTCGTGGCTCCGGGTCGAGCACTTGGAGCGGAGCCGCCGGCGTCCCCGCGAGTGAGGCTGGCGGTCTCGACCTATTCCTATTGGCACTTCCGGACCGAGAAATACCCCATCGAGAAAGTCATCGGGCATGCGGCGGAGCTGGGCTTCGACGGGGTCGAGATCCTGCACCGCCAGATGGCGGACGAGTCTCCCGCCTACGTCAACGGCCTGAAGAAGGCGGCCTTCCGGAACAGCCTCGACCTCCCGATGCTCTCGATCCACCAGGACTTCGTGTCGCCGGACGCCGCGGAGCGCGAGAAGGACGTCGCGCACACGAAGCACTGCATCGACCTCGCGAACGCGCTCGGCATTCCGTGCATCCGCCTCAACTCGGGGCGCTGGAACAGCATCGCTTCGTTCGACGACCTGATGAAGGTCAAGGGCGACGAGCCGCCGCTGCCCGGGCACACCGACGAAGAGGCGTTCAAGTGGGTCATCGATTCGATCGAGGCCTGCCTGCCCGCCGCGGAGAAGGCGGGGGTGATGCTCGCGCTCGAGAACCACTGGGGCCTCACCACGCGCTCCGAGAACCTGCTCCGGATCTACAAGGCGATCCGATCGCCGTGGCTCGGCATCAACCTCGACACCGGCAATTTCCCGGGCGATCCGTACGGGGGGATCGAGGTCCTGGCGCCGCACGCGGTGATCGTGCAGGCCAAGACGTACTACGGCGGAGGCGAGTGGTACACGCTGGACCTCGACTACCCGCGGATCGCCGGCATCCTGCGCCGCGCCGGCTTCCACGGCTACGTCTCCCTCGAGATGGAAGGCAAGGAGTCGCCGGCCACGGCCGTGCCCAAGAGCCTCGAGGTCCTGCGCGCCGCCTTTCGGAGCTGAAGCTGCTCCGGCTCCGTCGCCCACGGGTTAAACTGGGCCGTTCAGGAGAGGATCCATGACCACGCGAGCCGTGAGCCGCCGCACCGCCCTCAAGACGCTCGGCGCCAGCGCGGGCGCCCTGACCCTGCTGCCGTGGCTGTCGGAGGAGGGCCTAGCCGCCTTCGCCGAGATCCAGGGCGCCAAGGCCGCCCCCGCGCTGAAGGCTCTCTCCGCGCCCCAATACGCGACGCTCGAATACCTCGTGGAGGCGATCATCCCCGCCGACGAGCGCTCCCCCGGGGCGAAGGAGGCGCGCGTCGCGGACTACTTCGACCTGGTGCTGAGCGAGGCCCAGCCTTCGCTGAGGCAGGAGTGGCTCGAGGGGCTCGCGGCGTTCGACGCCGAGTCGACGTCTCGCTTCGGCAAGCCGTTCGTCCGGCTGGACGCCGGCCAGGTCGAGGCGCTGCTGACCGACATCAGCCGCTACGAAGTCGTCAAGACGAAGCCCGAGGAGACTGCGCGCGAGATCACCCGCTACGATCAGCCGACCCAGAAGCCCGTGCTCGTGGAAGGACTGCTCGGCGACGTCAGCCGCTTCGACCCCGACCGGCCGCGGCCGCCGCTGGAGGCGTTTTTCGCCGCCACGAAGCGGGCGACGATCCACGGCTATTACACGTCCGAGATCGGGATCCACAAGGAGCTTCGCTACAAGGGGAACCAGATCCTGGCCGAGTTCCAGGGCTGCCAGACCGAGGACGGAAAAGAGTGCCCGCACTGCGGGCAGAAGGCCTGAGAGGTACCGATGCCCGCCGACCCCACGCTCGATCTCGGCCTCGCCGCCGTCACCGACGAGTCCCGCAAGCTCGCCGCGTCCATCAAGCCCGGCTCCGCGCCGTGGGACGTGATCGTCGTCGGCAGCGGCGCCGCCGGCGGCATGGCTGCATTCCAGCTCGCCATGGCCGGCATCAAGGTGCTGATGCTGGAGGCGGGCCGGATGATCGACCACCGCAAGGAATACCGGACGATGGAGTGGCCGTACCAGTCTCCGCGCCGCTTCCGCATGCCGCCCGACCATCGCCCGATCGCGGTCGCCGAGTACAACTTCCTCGACCGGCCGTACGGCAACAACCCCGCGTATGACAAGTACAAGAAGGTGACGTCGTACGCGGGGAACAGCTTCACCCGCAACTGGGTCGTCAACGAGAAGGAGCACCCCACCACGGGGACGCAGTATTCGTGGGTGCGCGCACGCGTGCTCGGGGGCAAGACCAACTTCTGGGGCCGGGGCGCGCTGCGCTATGGACCGCTGCAGTTCAAGGCGGCGAGCCACGACGGCTACGACGTGGACTGGCCCATCTCCTACGAGGACGTGTCGCCGTACTACGACAAGGTAGACGTGCTCCTCGGATGCTCGGGGACGAAAGAGGGGCTCGTCCAGGTGCCGGACGGCATCTTCCAGCGCCCCGTCAAGCTCAATTGCGTCGAGGTGCACTTCAAGCGCGCGCTCGCGAAGATGGGCCGGCACTACATTCCCGGCCGCGCCGGGGTGACGACCGACGGGCTGCTCAACAGCAAGTACCGCGCTCGATGCATGGGGCGAGGGCGGTGCGGGCGCGGCTGCGACATCGGCGCCGCGTTCCATTCCCCGACCGCCCTCGTCTATCCGGCGCGGGACAGCGGCAACCTCACCATCCGTCCGTACTCCGTCGTGTCGGAGGTGCTGTTGGACCCGGCCACGGGGCGCGCGGGGGGCGTGCGCGTCATGGATGCGAACACGCGCGAGGTGATGGATTTCAAGGCGAAGGTCGTGGTCCTGGGGGCGGGCTGCCTCGACAGCACGCGCATCCTGCTCAACTCGAAATCCGCCCGGCATCCCGCCGGGCTCGGCAACTCCTCGGGGCTGCTCGGCTGCTATCTCAGCGAGCACCTCATGGGCCCCCGCGGCAGCGGGTTCATCCCGGTCCGCATCGGCACCGAGCCCACCCTCGACGACGGCCGCCCGGTCGGACCCTACATCCCGCGGTTCCGCAACGTGACCGACAAGCACCCGGACTTCATCCGCGGCTACCACTTTCAGGGCGGCGGCGGCGCCTACGAGTACCCGGGCATGGCGCACGACCTGCCGGGCTTCGGCAAGGGCTTCAAGTCGTCGGTCCGCAAGTACTATCCGGCGATGCTCAGCATCGGCGGCTTCGGCGAGGTGCTGCCGCGGAAGGAGAACCGCGTCAGCCTCGACGCTTCGGTGAAGGACGCGTGGGGGATCCCGGTCCTGCGCTTCGACTTCCGGTTCGGTGACAACGACCTCAAGATGGCCAAGGACATGGCCGACACCGCCGAGGAGATGCTGAAGGCGGCGGGAGCGGAGTCCATTAAGATCGAGCGCGATCCGCTGCCGGAGGGCTGGTCCATCCACGAGATCGGCACCGCCCGCATGGGGGACGACCCGAAGACCTCGGTGACGGACCGGTACTGCCGCCTCCACGACGTCCCCAACGTCTACATCGCCGACGCGGGCCCGTTCGTCTCCGGTGGCACCCAGAACACGACGTGGTCGATCCTCGCCATGTGCTGGCGGACGATGGACTACCTCAAGGAGCGGATGCGCGCGGGCGACGTTTGACGATGCCAGGCGTCCTCCTGCGAGGACGCCCGCCGTTGTTCAAGGCCATGTAAGCCTAGCGCAATCAATCAGTTCGCCGCCGGCGATCACTGGCACTCTTCCTGCTATCTCGCGTGGCGACAGCCGCCGCGGGCGGCGGCGAGTCGAAGGAGGATGCATGGCACCTCGAGCGACGGTCGTCGTGATCGTGGGGCTGCTCGCCGCCGCTCCCGCCACCGCCCAAGCGGCCAGCCTCCAGCTGCGCATCGGCGGTTTCATTCCTCGGGCCGACAGCAACCTCTTCCGCGACGACTCGGAACTGTACACCGTCGACAAGGAGGACTGGCGTGGAGTCACGGGCGGGGCCGAGTTCACCTTCGAGCCCAGCGACCACGTGGAGTTCGGCCTCCACCTGGACGGCTACAGCCGGACGGTGGACACCAACTACCGCAACTACACGCGGCCGAGCGGGAGCGAGATCCTGCAGAGCCTGCGGCTCACCCTCGTACCCCTCGGCGCGACCCTGCGGCTGCTCCCCACCGATCGCTACGCCACCCTGCAACCCTACGTGGGGGTCGGGCCCGACCTGGTCTTCTACAAGTACGAGGAGTTCGGCGACTTCATCGATTTCGGCAGCGAGGACCTCGACATCGACTCCGACCACTTCCGCTCGGAGGGCGTGAAGCCCGGCTTCCACGTGGTGGGTGGTCTGCGCGTGCGGCTCGGCCACGACTTCAGCGTGCTCGGGGAAGCGCGCTACCAATGGGCGCGGGCGAGGATGGGCGACGATTTCCGGCCGCAGCCAGGCCAGGACGCACTGCGGCTCGACATGTCCGGCCTGAGCGCCGTCGTCGGGTTGAGCATCCGCTTCTGACCTCCGGCGGGGGGCGTGCTACGATGAATTTTTGCTCTCGCGCACGCCCGCTTCGTACTCCGTCGACCTCGGCCTGATCGTCCTCGTCGTCCTCGTCGTCGTCGGCCTGCATCTCGGCGGCTCGTACCTGCACCCGTACGATTCCCCGGAGCTGGACCCGCGCCCGGCGCTGCTTCCCCTTTATCTGCTCCGCTCGCTGGCCCGGTTGTCGGTGGCGTACCTGCTGGCCGTCGGGCTCGCTCTCGTGACCGGGCATCTCGCCGCCCGGTCGCCCTTAGCCCGCCGCCTCATCCTGCCGACCCTGGACGTCCTGCAGTCGGTGCCGATCCTCGGCTTCTTTCCCATCGCGGTCGGCTTCTTCATCGGCATCTTCCACGGCTCCGCCCTCGGGGTGGAGGCGGCCGCTGTCTTCCTGATCTTCACGTCGATGTTCTGGAACCTGGCCTTCGGCGTGTACGAGAGCCTCATCACGCTCCCCGAAGACCTGGCGCTGGCCGCCCTCCAGTGCGAGTGGCCCGCTTCATCGGGCGCAGCCGGCTGGTGCGCTGGCTGACGCGGACGGTGGTCGCGCCCGCCGGCCAGCAGGCGATCACCGCCGCCGGCCGTCTGCTGGGGCTGGTGGGAAGCTCCGGCGCATGGGGGGGGCCGTCCTCGCGCTTCTGCTCCCCGCTTCGGTGGTGCTCGGCGCCTTCAAGCTGTACCGGCTGTTCGTGTCGCGCCCGCCCGCGCCGGAGCTGGCGGGCATTCCCGTGGACCTGCTGTTGAGCTTCCTGCGGGTGGCGGTGGGAGTCGCCGTTTCCGCGGTGGTGGCGATCCCGCTCGCGTGGATGCTCGCCCGCGGTCCCCGCGCCCGAGGCGTGGCCCTCGCGGTCATCCAGATCCTGGCCAGCATTCCCGCCACCGCGTTCTTCCCCCTGATCGTGGTCTTGCTCACGTGGGGCATGAGCATGGACGCGGGGGCCGTCCTCCTCGCCCTCACCACGATGTTCTGGTACGTGCTGTTCAACGTCCTCGGCGCCGCCTCCACCATCCCGAAAGAGATGCAGGAGGCGGCGCGCGCGCTGGGGCTCCGCGGCCGGCGCTACCTGCGGCGCGTGTTCGTGCCCGCGGTCCTGCCCGGGCTCATTACGGGCTGCGTCACCGCCTGGGGCGCGGGGTGGAACGCGATGATCCTCTGCGAGTACCTGGAGGCCGGCCGCCGCGTCTACCAGGTGCGGGGGATCGGGGCCACGCTGGACCGCGCGACGTACCTCACCGGGGACCTGCAGGTGGTGGCGGCGAGCCTCGCGTCGATGGTGCTTCTCATCATTCTCGTGAACCGGCTCTTCTGGGATCCGATCTATCAGCGCGTGGCCGCGCGCTATAAGATGGAAGCTTGACGACCGTGCCGGTGCCGGTCGAGGCCCCGGGCGTGCTCCTGCGCCTCGAAGGAGTGGAGCAATACTACGGGGAGAAGATCAAGATCCTGGGCCCCATCGACCTCGACGTGCGGGAGGGGGAGTTCCTTTCCCTCGTCGGGCCCTCCGGATGCGGCAAGAGCACGCTCTTGCGCATCGTCGCCGGCGTCCTGAAGCCCACTTCGGGGACGGTCCGCGTCGGGGGCCGTGCCCTCAACGGCGTGAACACGCGGGCGGCGATGGTCTTCCAGTCCTTCGCCCTGTTTCCGTGGCTGAAGGTCGTCGAGAACGTGGGCGTGGGCCTCGAGGCGCGGGGGCTGCCGCCGCGGGAGCGGCTGAAGAAGGCGGAGAAGTACATCGACCTGGTGGGGTTGTCGGGCTATGAGCGGGCCTTTCCCCGCGAGCTTTCCCGCGGCATGAAGCAGCTCGTGGGGCTCGCCCGGGCGCTGGCGGTGGAGCCGGAGCTGCTCTGCATGGACGAGCCCTTCTCGGCGCTCGACGTGCTGACCGCCCGCACCATCCGCGACCTCGTCCTCGATCTGTGGGCCTCGCCGGAGGTGATGACGAAGAGCATCCTCCTCGTCACCCACAGCATCGAGGAGGCCGTCGCCATGTCCGATCGCGTGGTGGTGCTGAAGGCGAACCCGGGCCATATCGCCGACGAGGTGGACCTGCACGGCCTTCCGCGGCCCCGCCGTCCGGACGAGCCCCAGGTCCGGGAGACGGTCGATCGAATGTACGCTCTCCTCGCCTGAGGTGACCTAGGATGCCCGACGCGATGCCGCCGCTGCCGCACGCGCCCATCGAGAGGGTCCTCGGGCTGCTCGAGTACCTCAAGGACGCACCCGGCGGGCGCGAGGATCTCTACAAGCTGGGCGGTCCGCTCGGCTACGAGCTCGACGACCTGTTGCCGGTCACCGAGGCGGCCAAGCGCCTGGGTCTCGTGCGCATCGCGGCGGGGGACATCGAGCTGACTTCCGAGGGGCAGGCGCTGGCCCGGGCCGAGGAGCCGGAGCGGAAGACGCGGTTGGCGCGCGCCCTCCGGAAGCTGTCGCTCATCGCCGACATCCGCCGCGCCCTCGAGCGTTCCGCGAACGGCCGCGTCCCCCGTGCCCGCTTCCTGAAAAGGCTCCGGGAAGGCTTCTCGGAGGCGGAAGCGGAGCGGCAGCTCGCCACCGCCCTCGACTGGGCCCGCTACGGCGAGGTCTTCGACCTCGATCCCGACGCGGAAGAGTTCTTCCTCCCGCCGTCCTGAGGCTGGGCCCCATGCACAGAGTCGTCCTGTGGGTCCAGACCGTACTCATCCCCACCCTCGGTCCGGCGGGGCTGTTCGTCGTCGCCTTCTTCGACTCTTCGTTCCTGAGCCTGCCCGAGATCAACGACATCCTCGTCGTGACCTCCTGTGCCGTGGATCCCGCCTCGGCGTGGATTCCCATCTCGATGGCCACCCTGGGATCCCTCGCCGGCTGCAGCGTGCTGTGGGTGATCGGCCGGCGGGGAGGCGAGCCCCTCCTGGAGCGGCGCTTCGGCAAGGCGCGCGTCGCGCACACTCGGGCCGCTTTCGAGAGATGGGACCTCTGGGCCCTGATCGTGCCCGCCCTCCTGCCTCCGCCGATGCCGTTCAAGATCTTTGTTCTTTCGGCGGGGGTATTCGGCGTGCCCTGGCGCCGCTTCGCGGCCACCCTCATCCTGGCCCGCGGGCTGCGCTACGTCTTCTGGGGCGTGATGGGCATCTTCTACGGTGACGAGGCGCTGGAGCTCCTGCGGAGGTTCGACCGCTGGTTCGACGAGCAGGGCTGGGTCCTGCTCGCGGTTCTGGTGGCCGCGGGTCTCGTAGCGGTGCTGGTGTGGTTGCGTCGTCGTCGAGCTGGGGGGCGCTAGCGGCGCGCCCCCCGCGCCCACCCGCTCGCGTCTTCCGCGGCGCCGGAATGAATCCGGCGCCGCTCATCTTGCGGGGCCGCTTCGCGTCCCCGGGCGGAGTGAGTCCCGCTGCGCTCGCAGCTCGTGGCTTTCGGTACCGAGACTCGAGTCTGCTATCATCGGGCGGGAGGAGCGCTGCCCCGATGAACAAGACGACCCGCCTCGGAACCGTGAGCCTGGCCATCCTGGTTGTCTCGACTCTGGCCGGGGGGCTCTTCGGCAGCCGCGTTCTCGCCGGGACGTCGCGCCTTTCCGACCACCTGCGGATCTACACGTCGATCGTGAGCGCGGTCGAAGAGAACTACGTGGACGAGGTGAAGAGCGACCGGCTCGTGTCCTCCTCGATCCGCGAGATGCTGCGGACCCTCGATCCGCACTCGAATTTCCTGGAGGTCAAGGACTACGCCACGATGCAGGAGCGCCAGCGCGGCTCCTACTACGGCCTGGGCATCACGGTGCAGTCGATCGACGGGAACATCACGGTGGTCTCGCCCTTCGAGGGAACGCCCGCGCACCGCCTGGGCATCCGGGCCGGGGACATCATCTCCCGCATCGAGGAGGAAGACGCCCGCGGGATGAGCATCGACGACGCGGTCAAGCGGCTGCGGGGCGCCAAAGGCACGCCGGTGCGCATCACCATCGTCCGCCAGGGCTACGACCAGCCGCTGGAGTTCACCGTGATCCGGGACGAGATCCCCCTCCACGCGGTGCCCTTCTACTTCATGGCCAACAAGAAGACCGGCTACATCCGCCTCGTCGATTTCAACGAAGTGACCGCCTGCCGGCCCGGCGAGTCGCGGGACTGCGAGCGGGAGCTGGAGAAGGCGCTGCGGGCGATGGCCCAGCAGGGCGCGACCTCCATCATCCTCGACATCCGCGACAACCCCGGCGGCTTGCTCGACCAGGCCTTCGCCGTCTCCAACCTGTTCCTCAAGAAGGGGCAGATGGTGGTCTTCACGCGGGGCCGCAGCAAGCGGGACGAGTCCAGCTACGTCACGGAGGTGGAGGGCCGCTACGCGGAAGTGCCCCTCATCCTGCTCGTGTCGAAGCACAGCGCGAGCGCCTCCGAGATCGTGGCGGGTGCGATCCAGGACCACGACCGCGCCCTCATCGTCGGGGAGACGACGTTCGGCAAGGGCCTCGTGCAGACGATCATCCCGCTCCGCAACAACCGGGGATACGCCCTCGCCCTCACCACCGCCCGCTACTACACGCCCTCGGGACGCTCGATCCAGCGCGACTACGCGACGACCGCGCTCGAGGACTACTACGCGATGCCGAAGGAGCGCCGCACCTGCCACCAGGCGGGCGCGGACGCCAAGCTGACCGACGGCGGCCGCAAGGTCTATGGCGGGGACGGCATCACGCCCGATTACTGCGTGGAGCCGGCTCCATTCCCCAAGTTCGTGGCCTACCTGCAGGCGCGGCAGGCCTTCATCGGCTTCTCGCGCAGCTATGCGGCCTCCGAGACCGCCGGGGTGGCCGAGATCGCCGGCACCGGCCGGCGCTCCCAGGTGACCTCGGGCAAGATCAAGCTGATCGGCAAGGATTTCCAGGTGGACGACAAGGTCCTGGCGGACTTCACCGCCTACCTCGACTCGCGCAAGCTCCGCTACACGCCCGAAGACGTCGCCGCCAATCGCGAGGCGATCTCGCGCTTGATCCTCGAGGAGGTGCTGCGGCAGGTCTACGGCGAGGGTGAGGCCCGGCGGCGCACGCTCGACTGGGACCCGCACGTGCAGAAGGCCCTGGCCCTGGTGCCGAAGG
>Ga0210378_10001917_pt1 | contig 10759 bp, 7 predicted proteins | sample PLM1_60_b1redo_FD_155465 | JGI IMG/M metagenome (GOLD analysis project Ga0210378, IMG submission 155465) | Groundwater sediment microbial communities from an aquifer in East River, Colorado, USA - PLM1_60_b1 redo | ecosystem: Environmental > Terrestrial > Soil > Riparian zone | place: USA: East... | reverse complement strand
AAGAAACAAGGATTGGTTGGAAAAGGGATCACCCGTCGACTTTCATGCAATCCTTGAGGTTCCCAAGGGAGAGAAACATCCGGATTTTCCCAAGGTCCCGGAGTTAGAGAGCTTCGCCAAGTCGGATTTGGAACGCAAGCTGATCAACATGGCTCGCGCTTTCCGGATTGCCGGCACTCCCTTCGTGCTTCCTCCTGGAACACCCAAGGATCGCGTGGAAATGATACAAGCGGCCTTTCGCAAAACCTTCCAAGACCCGGAGTTCTTCCGTGAATATAAGAAACTAACCGGCGACGAACCGACACCGCTGCTCCCCGAGCTCCATGATAAGGCGATCAAAGAAATCCCGCGCGAAAAAGAAGTGAGCGATCTTTTCAAGAAGCTCGTTGGCGCCGGACCTTTACCGTCGCGCTGAAACCGAAGAACGTCTGCGGTCCTGTGAAGGGCGAGACGCTGCGACTTCCATCAAGTTGATTTTCCGAAGCTAAGGCCCGAGTCGTGACAACTCGGGCCTTAGTCTATTTTGAGAACCGATTGCTAGCTGGATTTATGAGAATTCGTGCGATGAGTAAGGGACGCTCGACGTCAAGCATCGGCGAGGGGCTCAGGAAAATGACTACGTAAGTAACACAGCGTTATTCTAGGTGTTGAATGCAGCCAGAGTTAATTATTTTAGCTGGAATTATGAGAATTTAGCGAAATCTAGATATAGGGTTGACTATTAAGGAAACTTTCGTGTATTTTCGAGACTTTCTGGTCGGTTAAGGAACCATGGGGGTGTTGGCCCAGTAAAGTTAGAATTGCGAAACACGACGTTTTAACTACTGGCGCCTGATTTTTTAACCTGAATCCGGTTTGGGATTCACGGGGGAATTGGGTGGGGGAGAGCGCAATGGCCATGAACATTCTGATCGCACCATCCGGCTTCAAGGAAGGTTTAAGTCCCGAAGACGTCGCAGATTGCATTGCCGAAGGGGTTTCTAGAGTCGTTCCAGACGCAAAAATTACAAAAGTGCCATTGGTGGACGGTGGGGAAGGATTTGCCAAAATCCTAGCTGATGTAACCGGGGGCACGATATGCGGGGTCACTGTGACCGGTCCGACGGGGCAACCTGTGACAGCCAATTTTGGCATCCTTGGAGGTTCGGGACCGAAGACTGCGGTTATGGAGATGGCATCGGCCGCGGGTTTGCGGCTGGTACCGGAAGGTCTCCGTGATCCACTAAAGACGACGACTTACGGCGTCGGTGAGTTGATCCAAGCAGCATTGGATACCGGGGTTAAACGGCTGCTGATAGGATGCGGAGATTCGGGAACTACCGACGGCGGCGCCGGAATGGCGCAAGCGCTCGGAGTACGTTTATTAGATTCCACGGGTCGACCGATAGGGAGGGGCGGCGCGGAGTTAGCACGGCTCGCGCATGTCGATCTGTCTTCACGTGATCCCCGATTAGAAGGTGTGCAGATAGACGTTGCGTGCAATTTCAATTCATTACTGTGTGGGCCGCACGGAGCGGCTCGAATGTTTGGGCCCCAAAAGGGCGCGACCCCATTAGCGGTTGAAGAGCTAACGCGCGCACTGGAGCGTTTGGCTTTGATCATTAAGCACGATTTGAGTATCGATGTAAGAACTTTACCCGGAGGCGGGGCTGCGGGCGGCCTGGGAGCTGGGCTGCATGCTTTTCTGAACGCCAGTCTTTATCACCGCTTCGAAATTGTCATGCGCTACTTGGAGATCGACGGGCCAATTCGTGAAGCTGATCTCGTGATCACGGCTGAAGGGTGCATTGATTTCTCGACGGCCTGGGGAAAGATACCGTGCGAGGTGGGCAGGCGGGCTCAGGAGTTTGGCACACCCACGGTTGCGTTGGCGGGCATGATCGGGCAAGGGGCGGAGATGACGTTAGAAAAAGGACTCGACGCATATGCCAGCATTCTCGATTCTCCCATGCAACTTTTTGCGGCTATCAAGAGAGCGCCGGAGCTTCTCAAACGGGGCGCCGAGAGTCTCATGCGCGCCGTGCTGGTGGGCAAGAAGTTAGGAGACACACTGGCAAGACGAGATCGAGAAGCCGAGGAAAACGCTTTACAGCAACTCGTTGACACTCCCGCAAGGCTCGATGGTAATATCGGATTCGTCGATCAGTTATCGCTGGACATGCGCACGCCGCTCAACTTAGTTATTGCCTATTCCAAAATGCTTTCCGACGGACTGTTGGGTGAAGTCACACCGTTGCAACAAAAAGCGTTATCGCAGGTCATAAAACATTCTTACTGGCAACTATCGATGATTAACGGACTCCTGCAGTCGATCACTGGCGTAGGCAGAGTGATTCCCACTGACGAGCCCGGAAATGTTATTCCCCAGATGATCCCTGCGCACGGGGGAGATTCAATCAGCATGTCTCGCCAAAGTTCATAGCCCTTTGCGTTCATTGCGATTCTAGTTTCGAGAGTATTCGCGAATTTCTGCGGATTTCGTGACGTTGAGCGCTTCTCCGGCCTCGTGAGAACTGTTACGTTTTTGTCCACCTGTGACAAAAATCAATCGAACCATTCAGTACTTCATGAAACGGCCGATTGTGTTTGATGAAGAGAAATCGCATCGAAGGACCCTCAAACTTCCGTAAAATATCGATAACTACCTAGGAATCTCTCAGAGCAGCCTTGTGCGCACCCGCTGATCAATAGGCCGGCGGCTGACCAGCCCGATATTTGTCGTTTTCGCCGCGTGGCACGAGGATTGCCGACAGACTCTTGGATGGCTTACGAGTGAAGGGCTGTTTCGTTGGTGGAATTTGTCGGTACTTTGGTTCATCGAATTACAGAACATGGGAGGACTGTCATGTTGACCATACATAAGTTGAGCTTGTTTCTCGCGCTCATATTTTTTGCCGGTGACTTGAGCGCGATGGCCGCGACTTTAACCATCGGGCGGGTGTCGAATGACCCGGAAAAGACGCACCGAGAGCTGAAACCGATGTTAGACTACGTTGTGCGTAACTTGGAAGACGTCGGGATTACTGAAGGCTCGATTGTTATCGCTAAAGACCAAAACGAAATGGTCAATTATCTAAAACAGGGTAAGGTCGACTGGGTTCAGAAAGGTGTGTTTGATGCGCTGGTCTATTCCAAGGAAGCAGGCGTAGATATCGCGCTCAGAAGTTGGCGAGAAGGTGTGCCGAATTACTATGCCGTAATCTTCGCGAGAAAAGACGGCGGCGTCGGATCATTGAAGGACCTCGTCGGTAGAAAAATAGCCTTTCAAGACCGGGACTCCACGTCCGCCTTTTTCGTTCCTTTCGCCATCTTGAAAAAATCAGGATATGAACTCGTCGAACTGGCGTCTCCGAGAGAAAAGCCGCCCGCCGGCAAGATCGGCTACGCCTTTGCGGGGAAGGAGCTAACTATTACAACTTGGGTCCATCGTGAACTGGCCGATGCCGGAGCCTACCACAACCAAAACTGGAATAAGCCGAGCGACAATCCTGAAGCGATGAAGAAGGACTTAAAGATTATCTATCAAGGAAAGCCGATGCCACGAATGATTGAAATGTTCCGAAAGGATCTCGATCCACGAACAAAGGCAAAAATCAAAGCGCTCCTCTTGCAGGCGCATCAAGATCCGACAGCTCAAGAGGCTTTGAAAGCCTATGGCCCCGAAACAGTCAAGTTCGATGAGTTCAAGGGAAAAGCCAAAGAAGAACTGCTGGAAGCGATGTCTCTCGCAAAATTCATGGGACCGATGTGGTGACAACTAGCGATTGGAAGACAAGGAGAAACCGTCGCGATCCGCTTTGCATGACCGTCATGCCGAAGCGTAGACGGAACTAGTTCGTGAAGCTTAGCGTAAAATATTCAGCGACGATTTTGTCGTTGGTTTTTGCTATCGTCATCGCATTTGCTTCCGTCATTCTAATCCAATCCAGATCCCATATCGCTCGCCTCAACGCCAGCAGTGCCGAGACTCTCCGCCAAAGCGTTCTCAAGGAAATCCAAGCGAAGGAGGCCAATTCAGTTCGGGTCATGGCCTCGGCTCTCACCAATCCTTTGTACCAACTCGACATGCTCAAGATCAACGAGTTGGTCGCAGCCGTCAAGCAACAGCCGGACGTGCTTTACATTTATGTATTCGATGAAAAGCGACGAATCGTACATGACGGAACCAAGGATCTGCTCGCGTATGACAGGGTTCTTGATGACCAGCTTACCGTCGAGAGCATACGAACCGCCCGGAGCTTAACCGGGGTTGATGGCGACGCCTTCCACATATCCGTCCCTATTTGGATTCAGGACGAGCTCGTTGGCGGCGTCAAAGTCGGCTATTCGATGAAACGAATCTTGTCGGATATAGTCAAACAAGAGCAGGATCTCGGCAAGAACTATCAATTCGTCGCCGGACGGCAGTTAAACACAATCGGGATCTTGGCTTTCGTCTTTTCCATCGGCGGGCTGCTCGTAGCGGTGTTTGTAGCGCGTAGCTGGACGAAACCCATCATCCAGCTGTCAAACCTGGCGGCGCGCGTAGGGCAGGGCGATTATGATGTTTCGATCCCCATCAACCGTACAGACGAAATTGGCAGCCTAGCGTCGTCGTTTAACGACATGGCGGAAAGCCTGAAGAAACTCCGCGATAAAGACGTCGCCCAGTCAGAAGAGCTGCGTGAGGCCAACAGTGAACTTCGACGAACCAACGAGGAGTTAACCCACGAGGTGGCCGAGCGCCAGCAGGCCGAGAAGGAGGTTATCGAGCAAAATCGGCGAATGCAGCTGCTTCATGAAATTGACTCCGCCATCAGCTCCACCCTCGATCGGCGAATCCTGTTGGAGGCGTTGTTCGATAAAATCGAATCTTTACTCCCCTACTCGGCGATCACCGTGCGCTTGGTTGACAAGGAAACGAATCGCTTGGTGCCCGTGTCGGCACGAAACTTAGATTTGGAAGCTTGGAAAAAGGGACTTCAAGATCATGCGGCGATAGACGGTCAGGGTTTTAGTCAGACCATTTTTCAGAAAATGCAGCCCGTAGAGATCGAAAACGTTCAGACGGATCCGCGCTGCTGGAATCAAGAGCTGTTTCGACAGCACGGGTTGGTTTCCTATGTCGGCGTGCCTATCATCGCTGAAGGAGCGGTGCTGGGCGTGTTAGGATTTTACACGGCGGACGAACACCGATTTGCAAAAGAGGAAACTGAGTTTCTCGCCACGTTAGCAGGGCAGGTTGCCATAGGAATCTACAATTCCGAGCTTTACTGGAAAATTAAGAATCAAGCGGCCGAACTTGAAAGGGCTAACAAAGCTAAAGACGAGTTTTTGAGCGTAATGTCTCATGAGCTGAGAACGCCGTTAAATGTCATAAACGGCTATGCGGAAATCCTCAGCGAAGGCGTGCTCGGTGAGGTTCAAGATGAACAAGTCCACGCCTTGAAAACGATCGACCTGCAAGCCAAGGAATTGCTCAGGATGATCAACGAAGTTCTTCAGGTTGGAAGCCTCGAAGCTGGAAAAGTGGTGGCGAGAATCGAGGACGTCGATTTGCAGAGTTTGATCGCTGAGATCCGTACCGGTTTTGACGTGCTCTCCAAGAAAACAATCCCCTTGTTTTGGAATGTTCCGGCTGACCTTCCCATGGCGAGAACCGATCGGGAGAAGCTGAAGCATATCATTCAAAATCTGATCCACAATGCGATTAAATTTACCGAGGAAGGCAGCATCACTATTTCGGCACATTGTCTTCAGGAAAGTTTCCAGGTGGAAGTGCAGGATAGCGGGATCGGGATGGCGGAAGAAGACCGGGCAATGATCTTTCAAATGTTTCGACAGCTCGATAGTTCGGGAACGCGGACCTATGGCGGGGCAGGAGTGGGACTCTATATCGTCAAGAAGTTTGTCGAGCTTCTCAACGGTTCCATCGCGGTCAAGAGCGCAGAGGGCAAGGGTTCGACTTTTACTGTGACAGTACCGATGGATGTGGCGGCGATGCGCGCATGGAACTACGCAGCTGCCGGTTGACTCGAATAAAATCAATCGCAATCAAGATTCGGCGCTACGAGCAGGCTCCCTCCTGGCAAACCTGATTTTCGCTTCAAAGGCGTGCCCCGGTTGATCGAGAGATGCCAAATGTCTTAATGATTGGAGTTGTAACACTGTTTTCGCTGATGACGGAGTCTCGACTTATTGGTGAATTCACCGTGGACCTTGAAGCCGTGGCCCCCAATGGCATAGCCTAGCATTTATTCTTATTCCACAGTGCTCGTCGCGAAGGAGGTCAAAGATGCTCAGGACTCACGGTGTGCTCCATTTCAGTTTGCCGGTGACGGATCTCGACCGTAGTCGAAAATTTTACGAAGGGGTGCTCGGGATGAAAGTCATCGAGCAGTCGCCGCGGATGGTGTTTTTACAGACCGGGGATGACCACATCATCCTGGCGAAGGGGAAAGAACCGTTAAAGTACGATTCGGCTAAAAGTACGCCCGTGCACCACGCTTTCAAAGTGAAACTGGATGAATTCCAGTCGTCCATCGAAGATCTGCGCAAGAATGGCGTCGAGGTGTTTAATATCGAGGATCGCAACGAAGGCGTTTTCTGGGGGCCGCAGGCCTACTTTCTTGACCCGGACGGTAACAAGCTGGAAATTTACGCAGGGCCGGGGGCGAAGAAAGACTGAAGAGTAAATGTAAGAACAGGTTTTGAACCTGCCCTTACATTATTTTCCTGAATTCCGGCCGTTGTCGAAATGATTCAACAACGCTCCGCTGGATTCGCTCTCCAATAACTCTGGCATTTATTCCTTGCGGTTTATTTTGCTGCCCGCGTCGCGCTCCATTTGTTGCCACCGGCGGTCCCTTCCATCGCGGTACCATTCACGCGCCCGGTATACTGCGTGCCGGCCGCGGTGAAAGTGATCTCATCGCCGTTCATTTTTGCGTTGCTGATGGGCGCCGTCACGTTGCCGTTTTTGAGCGTGCCGTTGAGCATTTGAAAAGTCTGCTTGAGCGCCAGCTCTCCTTGGGGCATTTTCCAGGTGCCTTCCACTTTCGCGGGCACGATCCAGAGATGGGCGGTGCACCAATTCATGCAACCCTCTACGGAGGAGGTTTCATCGGGTTTCCAGTCTTCCATGTCGAAGGTATTTGAGACGATGCGCGTACCGGGTTTCAAATTGAGGATTTTGGGCCGGAGCTTAATATTAATGCTGGGGAGTAAGAACATCGTAATCACTTGCGCCTGGGAGAAGTCGGTCTCGAAGAGATCGGCCTTCATGAAGCTCGCCCTGTCCGTCGCACCTTCCTTGGCGGCGTTGCGCTTGGATAACTCCACCATGTCCGGGTTGTATTCAATGCCGAGGGCTTTGGAGCCGCGTTTGGCCGCGGTGATGACGGTGCGGCCATCACCCGAGCCCAGATCGATGACATAATCCTTCGGCGTGACCTTTGCCATGTCGAGCATTTTGTCTACCAACGACTGCGGCGTCGGCACCCAGACGACGTCTTTGCCCGCCTGGCCGACCTCCGGCTGGTAGTCTTTGGCCGGTTGGGCTTGGGAAAGTCCTGCGGCCAAAAATATACACGAGACAAGCGATAATAAAATCTTGCGTTTGATCATTACCTTGTTCATACATCTCCTCCAAGAGTTATACCTTATTGTTGTAGCAAGACGGCAACGAAGAAGGGAGAGCCGGCAGAAAAAAATTTACATGCAGTGAATAAAGTGAGGACCCAAGCACGTCGCTCGGTTCCTGTAATTTTGACCGTTTCACGAATTGAATCACTTCCCGGCTTTTGTCGCACTCCACTTGGTTCCGCCGGAACTACCTTCTATTGAATTTCCATTCACGCGACCGGTATAGGATATGTTGCCGGCGCTAAAAGATATTTGTTCGCCGTTGAGCTTGCCGTTGATCGGCGTGACATTGCTAGTGGATTTGAGCGTTCCCGAAATCGTCTGAAACGTTTGTTTCAACGTCAGCTCGCCTTGCGTCAGGTTCCAGGTGCCTTCGACTTTCGCCGGCACGATCCAGAGATGGGCGGTGCACCAGGAGTTGCAGCCGGGTACCGTCGAAGTTTGATCCGGCTTCCAATCGCCCATGTCGAAGGTGTTCGAAACGATACGGGTGCCCGGCTTGAGATCGAGAATCTTCGGACGCAGCTTCATGTTGATGCTCGACAGCAAGAACATGGTGATCACCTGCGCCTGGGAGAAATCGCTCTCGAAGAGATCTGCTTTGACAAAGCTGGCTTTGTCGCTGACACCTTCTTTGGCGGCGTTACGCTTGGATAGCTCGACCATATCGGGATTGTATTCGATGCCGAGGGCTTTGGAGCCGCGTTTGGCCGCGGTAATGACGGTGCGGCCGTCACCTGAGCCCAGATCGATCACGTAATCTTTTGGAGTGACCTTCGCCATGTCGAGCATTTTGTCTACAAGTTCCTGAGGCGTCGGCACCCAGATGACGTCTTTACCTTCCTGGCCGACTTGCGGCTCGAACTGATTTGCCGGTTGTGCTTGGGCAAATTGACCGGTCAAAAGCAGACATAAAATAAAAAATAAAATTGCGCGGCTTCGTTTCATTCTCAACATACTCCATCCTCCAAAAGTCGTACGATGAATTTTTCCAAACTCACATCGTGATACGCCAAGCCGTGATGAATGTCCAGAAACCCTGGTCGATCGGCGGGCCGATTATTTTTCCTGGCAAGGACGTTCGAACGTGTCGAAAGTAAGCGCGGAGCTGGAACGTGGAAACACTATCGATAGATATGCTTAAATCTCCCGCTCGCGGTGCTTTGGCCGGCAAAAATTTGCACAAGGGATTATGTTTCAAGCGTTCGAATCGCCGGCACGTGCCACGCAACCAACAATGCCATGACAATCACGGCGGCACCCATGATGGCCACGGTGAGCGGTGCGCCGATGAAGTGAGCGGTCGTGCCGGCAAACAGCGCGCCCAGCGGCATGAAGCCGCGGTCAAGCATGTAAAGACTCAACACACGGCCGCGCAGCTCATCGGGAACGATTAGTTGAAGTATCGTCGCCGTGCTGGCGAGAAAGAACATTTGAAACATGCCGACGATCACTAAAGTTACCAGCGCGAGGGGAAACCAAGTGATCTGGGAAAAAAATATCAGAAACCCGCCGAGAACCACGATGCTGCCGACCAACAGTAAGCCTTGGCGTTTGATGCGATGGCCGAGGGACGCCAGCATCAGCACGGCGATCACAGCGCCGACACCGGGCGCGGCCATCAACAGACCCAATCCTTCGGGCCCGATCTTAAGCACGTCTTTTTGAAACACCGGCATCAGCGTCTGATAAGGCACGGCGAAAATGCGCGGCACGTAAGCGAGCGTTAACAATGCCAGCACCGCGGGCGTGGACCACACGTAAGCGAAGCCTTCTTTGAGATTGGCGAGGGCAGTGGCATGCTTCGCATCGGCGCGGTGGGGCGGAATATGCATGAGATAGATCATCGCCAACACGCCTGAATACGCGATCGCCTGAACAAAAAAATTCTCCGCGGCGCCAAACCACGCGATCAGCGCTCCGCCAAGCGCTGGACCGATGACTTTCATCAAGTTAAAGCCGCCTGAGTTGAGCGCCACGGCGTTGGCGAGATCTTCTTTCGGCACGGCGGCCGGGATCATGCTCATGCGCACCGGCTCGGTGATCGTCCAAGCTATGCCGGTAATTAGGGTGAAGAGAAAAATATGCCAGACATGCAAAAAAGGCGAGGCAACCAAGGCGCCCATGGCGAGGGCGGTAAGAATTAGCGCCCACTGGGTGTAAAGGAGAAGTTTTCGCCGGTCCATGCGGTCGGCGGCGACACCGGCCATCGGTCCGGTGACCAAGAAGGGTAGTGCGCGCAGACCGTTGAGCGCGCCGAGCAGCATGGAATTGCCGGTGAGGTCGTAGAGCAGCCAGCCCAACGTGACCTGTTGCACCCATTGACCGGCGCTCATCATCAACGTGCCGGTCCAGAGGTAACGATAGTCGAGGTGGCGAAGAGAGGCGAAGGTGTGAAACCGGCGGCGCGCTGATTCCGTTTTTACCCGTGCTGTAACATGTTCTGTGATTTCTTCGTCCAAGGTTGTCCTATCCCAAAGCAACTGATCTGCATGGCGATAAGAATATTTGTAGCAAGATTCCGAGACGGTTACTAACACTTGGTTATAACAAGCCAATGTGGGCAAAGCCCGGACTCGCCACAACCCAACTAATTTACACCTAGCGGGTTTTTGGGTTGCGATAGGAGAGCTGGAATTTGAATAGCTTATTTGAATGCTGGAAAGGTTGTTACACGCTCGGGCGCACGTGGCCAAAAAAAGGCTGCCGTAGAGTTGGCAGCCCTTTTTTCTTTATGCGTAAGGCTTGAATTTTAACGACCGTAGACTTCGACGGTGCCGGTTCCTTCCCGGCGGCTCATACTGCGATAGTTAAAATCGATTTGTTTAATCGTTCTTCGCTCACCGGGGAGATCAATGATCCGAGTGCCGGAACCTTCCGCGAAGCGATGGCGTACCGTGGGACTGAATCTCTGGTTATTGTTAAACGTGACAACCATTTTCGAAATTTCGATCGGTGCGTCCTTCACTCTAATTTGCAGCTGTTTAAATCTGCCCTCGCCGCGACCTACGTCGATACGGTCGTGATCGCGTCTAAAGTCCACTTCCTGCCGACCTATTAGTTCCCAGCGACCGCCTGAAGAATACGGATAGCTGGCTGCGCCTGCCAAGCCGGCGGCAAGTAGGCAGAGCGACAA